>JAABUZ0100006048.1_pt1 | contig 15392 bp, 14 predicted proteins | sample 5562091 | NCBI WGS metagenome assembly JAABUZ01 (sample SAMN12813069, study PRJNA571459) | rock metagenome | isolation source: Antarctica rocks | place: Antarctica: Victoria Land, Linnaeus Terrace sud | collected 2015-12-21 | reverse complement strand
TTAGATCGCGTGAGCGCTGATATCGCTACGCGCGTCGCCGCTACGCAAAGTTATGAACGGGTTCGCAAGATCCTTTCACCGCCTCCGGTTGTGCAGCCCATGGCGGTGAGGAAGCCCGTCCCCCTGCCGCCGCCGCCACCGCCGGTCGCGCCACCGGCCGTCCCGACCTTTTGGGCGGTGTTGCGCTCAGCCGCCCCGTACCGCCTCACCCAGGTCAAAAGCCTCTTCCTTATCCTTGTGGCGCTTCTCTTGTTTCTGGCCCTTCTGTCTTTTGCTTTCTACTCACTCCGTCACAGCCCATCTGTTCCGGCCGCCCCCATCTCTTCCAGGACGACCCCGCTGAAGGCCGTTCCGCTGAAGAAGCGATAGGCCTTGCCCCATGCGCCTATGCACCTGAGCCCGGCGTTACCCCTGCCCGCTCCGGTTCAGAGGCAACGAGATGCGGAATGCTGTCCCGCTGCGGCCCGGGCGAATACTGCTACGAACCTTGATCCTGCCCTTGTGCCCTTCTACGATTGACTTCGAGATGGGCAGGCCGAGGCCGGTTCCCTTTTCTTTTTTGGTAGTGAAGAACGGATCAAAAACTTTAGAAAATATCTCTTGTGGTATTCCACTGCCGTTATCTGCGATCGTGGCGTGCACCTGCTGATCGCGCTTGCGAAACCTCAGATGCAGAGTTCCTTTGTCGGGAAGGGCATCCAAAGCGTTCCCCAAAAGATTCGAGAAGACCTGCAGCATTTCACCAGGATGAACCTCGATCCTGACTTCATCTCCAAGATCCTTTACCAGATGGACCTTCTTCGCTATGATCCTGCGTTCATGGACGCGGACGGCCGATTCGGCTACCTCCACCAAGTCAACCGGCAGCCTCACATCGGAGGGTTTGTAGAAGCTCAGTGTCTGTCTGGCGATGCGGATGACGTTTGCCACTTCAGTTTGTAGCAAAGCGATAAATTCGCGGACCTTAGCGGGGCTGTCGGCCTCTCGCTCCACCAGGTAGGCCAAATTGGAGATCGTTTCCAGCGGATTATTGATCTCGTGCATGATAGCGGCCGAGAACTGGCCGGCGACAGCACGGCTCTCGCTTTCGCGTAAGACCTGCTCGATTTCTCCCCACAAACCCTGATTGGTCCCTTGCGGTGCCATTGCCGTTCCCCTCTAAGGAGCCCTAAATCTGGAGAGGACGCCGTCAGGGACGTCGAAGAAGCCAGAGGAGCACCCCGGCGGCCGATCTTTAATGTCTTCGGCACGTTGAGCTAGATCGACTCGCATGCCTATATCTCAGTACGACTCGAAGTGTTCTCTTGAGGATGCCTACCGGTGTCGCGCGCCATTGGCCACTTAGCTACTCCCCAAGCGGAATCAGTTGCTGATACGCGTTGTCACGCTTCTGATGTGCTCAAAAGGACGTCGAGATCTTCGAAGATTATCCGGCTCTACCCGTTTTCTGACGAGCACTCCTAAACAGCAAGCCCTACCAACATCGTGGGTCGACCACCCAATGCGACCGCAAGAGCTGGATAACACCCGGCGTGATTCGTTTGGTATAGGGTCAGCAGGCGCCCTCTCATCCTGTAGTACGCGCTCGCGGCTTCCTGAACGCTGACTTTACGAGAAGCGCGACGAAGTGCTAAGCCATCGCGGCGCATCCGTTCCGCAACGACCACGCTCTCTTGGAAGTTCCACTGCTGAGCGAATCCAGCCAACGCGATCAAAATCTCTGCGTTCGCTTGCATCCGGCGCAAACCTTCCACTCCGCCAACCAGAGACAACATTTCGTTAGGCTCTAACGCGAGCTGTCCCCTAACCGGTTGCAGGTAATCGATAGCAACTTTGGCAATCCCGTCTATAGAGACAGGCTCAAGCCTAGCGACGAGATCTTCCCAACTCAGCCTGGCAAGTTCCTCTTTCTTCCGCGCGGCCAGATAATAGGCGACCGGACCCACAACGGCAATCGAGAGGAGCAGCAGCAGTGTAGAGGTCATGGTCGAGGTTAGTCAGCGCTTCGATCATAGTCGAGGCGGCCAGCGGCGGCAACAAGATAAGCACGGATCTCCGGAGAAAGTTCGGCCCGTTCCTTTTCGGGAAACCAGAACGTGACGCCCCAGAACACTATTACTGCAAGGTACGCGAACATCTGGACATGATCGAGCACAAAAAACTCACGTTTCCAGCCGAGTGCGGCATGCGCTACGTTTCCAAGAAGAGCGATTGAAGACCATAAGAACAGTCCTTGTCCAACCGCATAGACCTGACTACGCCAGCGCAGCCCGAGTCGATTCGCAGCCGTCATCATCGCCAGGAAGAGGCCGCTGGTCATCAGTGAAGTGAATACCGTGATGCGCGTGTCCCAGAGTTCGAGTCCCTTGGATTCTGAAGGACCAAGCTTGTAGGCCATGATCGCCGCGACACCCAAGCCGACAGCGGCCCAGATCAAGAACGACCTCCGAGCCTCCAGAACCCATCTTCCAGTCGGCCGTAGAACATTCCTCGCGATCTCAACGATGAGCCCAACCTGAAAGAGGTAATTGGCCCCACCGGTGATCCAGTACGCCAGGAAGTATTGATGGTTGGTTCCAAACCGGTACACGAAGAAAAGCAGAATTGTAACGAGTGCCGAGAATGCAATGAACGCGAAAAATATCGGAAATTCGCGCAGTTTTTTTCTCAACACCAGAATCAGCACCAGGGCGACGTGGCCGATCAGCGACGCCGCCCACAGTGCATTTTCCAAGGTGGAGAAATTCATCGGGCACTTCCGTGCGACACATTAGAGTCCTAGATAGCTGAGAACAGTGTAGACAGCTATCGATAACGTGCTCGGTTGTGTTGCTGGGCGAGGGTGCGGGTCACAGCCTGTCCGGTCTGCATGGGCAGCAGGAACGACGGCGCAGGCAAGAGCGGTGGCGAGGGCGAACGAACGAACGGACTTCTTCATTGTGGGACTCCTAGGGCGCAGCTGCGCCTGCCAGAAGAGTAGTCCACTCAGGTACCGGAATTGCTTACTTTTCTGCTAGTACCGCCAATCCAATGTGCCGTGCCGACCGTATTTCTATTCCTTTTCTGGGATGTTCATGATGTCCAGGGTATAGCGGTGCCCCGTTTTCATACTCGCCGCACCCAAGATTGTGCGGATCGACCGGGTGGTTCGCCCTCGCTTGCCGATGAGCTTTCCGATATCTGACGGACTGACCTGAACCCGGAAACAGATCGAGCCGTTCAGCTCCTCGGTCCGCAACTCCACAGAGCCCAGATTATCGACTAGAGCCTCTACCATCTGAAGCACCAGCATTCTGACCTTCGCGGTCGTGCCTGGGTCCGGCTTCGCCAATGTCATCTAAACACGGTAAACGGATAATGCAGCTAAATACATAGCCCCATCTGCGCTTGACCTCAAACGTGAGATAGAGCATACGCCGACATTTGTTCGCTTCAAATCCTCGCTTGGTCCGAATGCGTTCGCCTCATGCCCCCAAATGAGACGACTTTTAGGCTGATTCTCGGCATGGTCTCCAGTGACGTATAGGGTCACCACACCAATGGGAGGAGCACCCAACGACCTGTGACCCAACCCTCCGAATCCAAAGGGTCGTGCAGCAGGCCCTAGATGTGGCGTTTTCGATACCTCTTGACGCCGGTTCTGAGCATTACTGTTTCCACGAATGCACCTCCGGTGATATACAAGGTCTTTAGCAAAAGAAAAGCCTCCGACGTTCGCAGCGCCGAAGGCTCTTTGATTCATCCGCGCAAAGGGGGCGCGGGCTTATGCAGAGTCTAACCCAAACGCCTTCTCCAGATCGTTCATCCGCCAATGACGCGATGTTACATAAGCAGCTTCCTATCTGGCCCGAATCAGTCCGCGGCGGTCCAAATGCCATTCTTCGCTCTGCTCTGTTCGCGGGTATTCACAGCAAAAAGCGTCAGATTCTTGGCACACCCCCTACGGCACAAGCCCGTTCTGTTCTTGTTCCGATAGCGTCACAGGATGGCATCGACCTCAAGTTTGCAGGGACGCAATTCAACCAATACGACGCGGACCTCTTCTTTGAAACCGTACACCGTGCGCGGAGATCGTCTGACACGAGTTGCACATTCCAAGGAGCCGAGCTGCTACGTGCAATAGGGCGTTGTGACTCCAAGCGGAGCTACGACGACCTCGAACAGAGTCTAGACCGTCTTCGCTGGTCCTCTGTCGATATCCATTGGGAAGCCAACGGCCGAAGATACCGGTTCTCCGGAGGTCTGATAAACAACTACATTCGAGAAGAGACGACGAAGAGGTATCAGGTAAATTTCGCAAAAGAGATCCTGACTTTGTTCGCTCCGGCGAGTTGGACGCAGCTTGAGTGGGAAGAACGCCAGGCGTTGCTTGGACAGCCGCTTGCCCAGTGGCTCCACAGCTATTACTCGACCCACGCAGCTCCCTTTCCTGTGAGCGTGGCCTTTTTACACGAGAAGTCCGGAAGCCCTACAACGCTTCTCAAGCACTTCAAAACTGAGCTGAAGAAAGCTCTCGCGGTGCTCGAAGCAGAACTCGGCTGGACCGCAGCCTGGAAAAAGCAGCTGGTAACAGTGACGCGCAAGCCTACCGGCTCGCAAACCCGGCACATTATCCGTAGCGTTGCTAAGGCACAGCGCCAAAAGGCATTACGGCAGATTCAACAGCACCAGCTCCCCTTGAGCAGTGGTCGGCCGGCGAAACAGCCGCGCGAAACCGGCATGAGCTCAACCGCTGACATCCTGGCCGCCCTCATCCAAAAGCGCTAATCGAATACTGCCATCCATCCAGTGTATCGAGAATGTACATCACTTTACTCCGTGTTTGACCCGACCTTTCGGGCTGAAACTAGGGAGGGGAAAGTTTCGTGCCTTACCCAGCCTTTTGAGGGCAAGGCCCAAAGTCAACAGGCTCCGTGTTTGAGCCGACCTCTTTTGACTTTGTTGCTCCTGGCCGACGCTAGTGCCCGTGTTTGACCCGACCTTTCGATCCACATCCCCTGCCAGTCCTGCTTTAGAAGCGCTGATATTATGAGCTCCGTGTTTCACCCGACCTGCGCTGCGCAGCGGATCGCGAGCAACCCAGCCCGCAGGCTCCGTACTTGACCCGACCCGCCATGAAGAAGAGACTTTTGCACAATTCAAGATGCTCCGTGTTCCACCCGACGAGGCTCCGTGTCTCACCCGACAAGCTCCGTGTTTGACCCGACCCCCCTCCGTGCCTCACCCGACCGGTAGGGGCTTGAAATGCGGCGTAAGTCTCGACCTACGTGAGGTTTACGAGCAACTGCAGAAATCGCCTAATCACTTCAAATCCCTTCTAATCATCTTCTTAATCGCATCCGTTTTGTGGAAAACCAGCGAAGAGTTACCAGGGCGCCCTACGGTTCCTAAAAGGCGGGTGGAAATACAAAAAAGCGGGTGGAAAAGCCTTCCTATTGAAGGTGGGTAGTTCGAGCGCATTGGCTAAAGGCGTTAAGCCGTGCCAGATCGAGCAGAAACATCGCAAGGAGCGCATCCTGCGCTCCGAAGGCACCAGAGGCCCTTGAAATTCCTGTACGAGGCACCTACGCTCAATCTCACGCCCTTTCGTTTCGCACCAGCTTGCCGTCGCGACCAGGCCCATCCGCCACGACAAAACGGGAGCCGGCGAACCGACCCCCGCACAGCGTCGAACCGACCCGGAGTTTATTCTTCGCCCGGGCCGTCCTCCTCTTCCCCGGTCTCGATTTCGCGCGATGCCGAGTCCCGCAGATAGTCGAACTTGCGGATCGAGATGGCGACGATCTCAAAGCTCTGGTGCTCGACCTGGTTGTCGTCCTTGTACCGGCTCGTGCGGAGCTCACCCTGTACCAGAACCGGGTGACCTTTCTTGAGCTTCGAGGCGAAGTCCGTCAGCTTGCCCCAGGCCGCTACCTTGACCCAATCGGTTTGCGTGTGGCGTTGCCCGTTCCTTTTCCAGGTTTTGTTTATGGCTACGCTGAAGCGTGTGACGCGGCGATTGTTCTGGAGGTCCGTGGTGATGGCATCTGCACCGAGATTGCCTTCGATTTGTGCGTAGTTCTTCATGTGTCCTGTCTCCTTTGGTCCCGTCTGGGACACACGGCCCGAAGGGACGCCGAAGCAACGAAGCTCCTAAGAGCGCCACGCTCTACCGGCGCGTTGCCAAGGGACAGAGTTTCCGGAGCGGGGACCCGGAGCGTTTTGTGCGAGGGGGGAGGAGTCCGGAACCGGAGGCGCGAAGCGAGTCTGCCCCGCAGTGCCGCCAGGCGCGTAGTGTCTTTAGCTTCGGCGGTGACCAGACGAGAGCAAAGAGACGGCATGGGACAGCAGGACATAGCGAAAGGCCCCAGGTGGCTTCCCCGCACGACGAGGGTAAGCTCCTAGGGCCGTGAGATGCGGGTTGTATGGTGTGGGGTTTAGCCCTGCTTGCCGAAGTGCTGAAGCACAGCTCCATTGAGGAGGGCGTTCATCGAGACGCTGCGTTCGAGGGCGGTCCGTTTCAGTTTTGTGTGCAGCGTCTTCGGGAGTTTTACCGTTGTCGCGGACCGCTGCCGAACACCTACCGGCCCGGTCGCTTCCACGTCTTTGAGATTTACTGACTCCAAAATCTCTGTGATTAGAGCAATAAGATCGCCGCGCCGCTTTGTGCGACGGCGGAGGATCATGTCAACCTCCGGTTTCAACCGGACTGCGAAAAGTATCGTTGTTGCCATCCTTAGCGTTCACTTCCACACGGCCTGTCGCTCAGAGTACGGTGCGTCGAAGATGAGATCCTTTCGCACTCGAATAGTGAACCTGTAGCCAATCGGAATTGTAATCGTAGGTTGGACATTCAGTTGCTTTTGCGCAATCGTCGTCCCGAGCTGACCGATCTGTTGCCCTACGGCCGCAGAGATCGTTTGATTGACCGTTGGCTGAGCGTACACCGCGCCAGTTCCGCCGTTGTTCTGACGCTGGCTCAGCTCTACGCCTGCAGCAAAGATACTCGTGACAGCGGCTATGGCAATGAGTTTTCCATAGTGGTTGTCTACCTTGTCACGGAAACCAGACAGGCCGCGAACATCCTGCCCGTTCAGCCCGCCTAGATCGATCGAGCTGCCATCCGGGTAGATCAACCGCGTCCAGACTACCTGAAGGCCCCTCTGACCGTAAGAAACGCGCGAGTTGTAGCTGCCGATGACCCTTGAACCTTGCGGGATGAGGAGATAATGCCCGGTCGCCGTGTCATAGACATTTTCACGAACGATTCCCCGAACGTCGCCCGGCAGGTCCGAGTTCATGCCTTGCTCCAAAGTTGCTGGGATGTCCCAGCCGGCCTTGATTTCGTAGCGGCTCAAAGCATCGACACGCGACACCTGAGCAAACGTCGGCTCCGCGCTGGGTGCGCGACTCTTATCCAGGAACGAGAGCTTATCGCCCTGATTGTTTTGGTCACCCACTCCACCGGCCCCACCCGCAGCACCCATCCCTCCGCTACCAGCCCGAGAAAGGGAGTTCGAATTGACACCAAGTTGTGAGGCGAGCTTTCCAAGCGCCTCGATAGAGTTCGGCTGGGTCGCGGACGCGCTACCGCCGCGAGACCCGCCCGAACTTCCACCCTTCGAGAGCGAAGAGTTGCGAGCAGCGAGTTCTTGCGCTTCGGCTTCAGCGCGGCGCAGCTTCGCGGCTGAAGGCTGGTGGGGACCGTTCTGTCCGCCGCGTGTTTGCGCGATCTTCGTAGGTGGCAAATTGAGCTCATGTCCCACGTCGCCATCGGGAACGCCGTTCGGCGTTTCCGCGATCACGCCGCCACCGGCATTGGAGCCATGAATCCCGTCCAGACCCCTGTCGCTTCGCTTTTTTCTTGCGTCCGCTTCTAGCCTGTCAGTGAGCTTGTCGGCTGACGTTGCGGCCGAGCGAATTGGCTTATCAGACGTGGCAGAGGCAACCCCAGCAGCCCTCTTCTTGGCTGAGTGATCCAAGATTCCGACCACGATAGCTAGGAGAATCAGAGTGCCAAGAGCGATTGCGCCGAAGCGCACTTCCTTCCGCATCTTCGTTCCGGCCGGCGCCTTCGGGTCTGTCATGACCGGGGCTTTGATGCCTTCCGGGTCAGACTTCGGAGTGTCCGCCATTACTTGCCTCCGCTGAGCGCAGCCTTGCGCACGATTTCAACTTTCGTGACGGACTTCCCGGAGCCAAGGATGAGCGCAGCGCGGTCGAAGATTCTGTCCACGATGTACAGGTTTCCCTTGACGCGGTAATTCACAATCTCCTGGCCCTTCTCCCCTTTGATCTTCGGGTTTTCTACGACTAGAGCGGGAAGGTCCTGATGCAGAACGGCTTCTGGCATAGTGATATAGGTCTTCGATCCGTCATCCATCACTCGCAACGGCCGAACTACAGCATTGCCGCCCTTGATGGTGTAATCAAAATTCAGTTTGTCGATCGCATCGCCCACCATCGGCGTCACGACTTGAGCGTTTTCCCGCTGCGTCTCCGCTCTCTGTTGATCGGCAACGAAGCGTGACCACTTGGCATCCTCATCTTCTTTATAGGAGAAGCCGATCCGCGCCATATAGTCGTTCTCACGCGAAATCAGGCGCAGGTAATACGTCCTTTTGTCCGTAGTCACAACCAGGTTCGTGTCCAGGCCAGCCATATGAGGCTTGACCATGATGAGGGACTGGAGAGTTGGCCCCTTCCCTGAAGTGCCAGGCAGCAACTCCCAGCGCACAGAGTCTCCAATCGCGGGCTCGCTTGTCAGCGTTTCGCCCGGTTCCAGTTCCACAATCGAAATATGCATCGGAGACGTGACCACTGTAGGAAGGCCGGCACCGAAGGTGTACGTCACCCGTCCGTCCGTTCCAGCCTCCGGCATGGCACTCTCTGCCTTCGCGGCATCGCCCAAGAGCAGCGCTTTTTCCGCAGATGGTGACAAAGGAACGGGAGGAGGAGCCATCACAGCCAGATGGAGCGCCGAAGACGAGGCTGCACGACGAGCACCTGATGCCGCGCTGCGATGTACTGACGTTTGAGTCGAGATGGCCGGTACCGTCCGAGCTGCGCTCACGGACGGCACGGACGGTCCGGCGTTCTGCCGGCCATTCAATTCGTCGAGCGCCTCCTGAAAGGGGTAGGCATTCGTGTCCGTCACCGAACTTGCCGCTGGCTTTGTCGGCGCTGCCTGTTGAGCTGTAACCCTCTGTTGCGCCGCACGAACGTAAGACGTAGAACCAAGCAGAAAAACTCCTGAGGAGAGGCCAGCAGCGACAACACGACCCGCCCAGCGCCTTCCAACTTCGCCACTCTTGATTGCCATAGCCTCTCTCCTCTTTCAAATCCAAACTGCAACAATTCTTCTCAGCTATTTCTTTACGAACCAGAGCTCACACGCTTCGAGACCAGGAGACCGTCGTCACGTAGATTCCAAGTGGGTTTTTACGCGCCGTGACCTCATCTTTGGGAGGCGCAATCAGAACCCCAACGACACCTTTCCACTCTTCCTTGCTTCCAACGATGTTTCCCAGTTTGTCTCTTTTGGTCTCGGACCAGGTGAGCTCGTAGCTTGTAGGTGTCAGTGCGGCGATATTGTGAACGTCAACTTGGACCGTGTTTGTTTTCTCGAAGGGTGAATCCGTTGTGTAGAACTGCTTCAGGAAGTTTTCACCGGCCGATCCACTCACCGTCATGTCGAATGCTTTCGTGATGTCTTCTTTCATCACCAATGGATCGCTTGACACCGAACGGGTGTCTTCGATGTACTCCTGCAGCCGCGCTCGAATGAGCCGTGGATCGGCGGCTGACGCCTCGGTCGCAAATCCCGTTGAGACAACCTGATTGAGGCTATCCACGGCGACCACAAACGGGACCACATGAGACCGCCGCATCTCGAATAGAAGCGACCCACCCGAGAGCAAAGCAACCACCGTCATGGCGAAGAACGCCGCGCGCCAGTTCTTCGCACGGCTTATCAGATCGCCGTACCGCTCATCCCACGCGGTACGGGCGTCCATGTAATGCTGACTCACTCCGCTCGTCGTATCCTTCGCCATCTCTACCCTCTTTCAGTCCTTTACTCGTCGCCGTGTCCCATGCGTGGCGAGGTGCCACCCATGCGTCCACCGTCATCCGGCATCTTGTTCAACGCGCGATCCAGATTGCCAATGACACTTGCTGCTTTACCCAATGGATTGCCGGCCTTCGCTCGCTCCACTTTTAATGCCGTTTGTTCCGCAACGACCGCCTCTTGTGGGCTGGCCCCGTTCGCTATTGCGTCCAGTCTCGCTTTCGTACCGGCTTTTCGGACCGCATCTTCCGTGGACTGCTGTGCCTGGTCAACCCCAGGGGCCTCATTCGCAGCCGTCGCATCCCTGTCCGTTGCACGGTTAGCCTGAGCTGCTGAAGCCTCAGCCTTGGCATCCTGCGTGTCGGTTCCAGACGAGCTCCCATTCGCGCCGCTCGTGCCACCGCTCCCGGAGCTGCCGTTGGGAGACCCGCTCCGCTCGGCAGCCGTGCCTTCGGCATCGCTAGGCGTCGCGTCCCCAGAGCTCGCATTCGGGCTCTCAGGAGGACCAACTTGTGACGTGCCAGCCTCGGCCATCTCAGGCCCCAATGAGGCGGGCGGTTCGGGTGTCAAAACTGCGGCGGCAGCTTCCGCTCCCGCTATGCCACCTCCACCGGAAGCCGCTTCAGCCGCACCGACAGCCGTAGCACCCGTACCCCCGGTTGCAGCCGCTATGCCCATCTCCGCCCCTCGCATGGCCGCAGCCTGAGCAATGTTCTGGACAGCTTCCGCACTTCCAGCGTTCGACGGGCTGGAATTGCTGCCAAAGTTTGCGCCAGCAAACGCCGCTGTTCCAGCCGCTGATGCCGCACCGAGCGCGTCTCCACCGGACATCGAAAGCCCGCCACTGGCAACGTTCGCGGCGATCTGGGGGATCGTCCAGCAGAGAAGGGCAAATATCAAAATGGAAGCGACGAGCCCGAACTCCGCCTGAACACCGCTCCAAGCAGTACCAGGGGTTCCCCCGCTAAAAATGTCCGGAACCTTAGAGATATTTGTTGCCGTAGCGATCCACTGCGGCAACAGCGTATTTCCAAGCCCAATGATGAGCTCAAGAACCATGATTCGGACGCCCGCAGCAACCACCATTCCCATGTACTTTTCGGTGTACGGGACGGTCCAACGCGAGCCACCAAACCCCAGGAAGATATACCCAGCGCCTACAACTACATACGCCTCCACCATCGCCATCACGAAATGAAGCGCAATGATAATGTAGGCAATCACGATCAGTAGAGAGCCCAAAGCCAGAATGATAGTCGGAGCGAAACTACCTACTCCCCCGATCAGAAGCCCAATTGGACTCGTATTCGTGTTTCCTGCTGCTGATGCAGCACCGGACAACATCTGACCCGCGAGCTCGACTCCCGCGCCCATAATTCCAGAAGCGCTGAGACCGGACACAGACCGGCCCCCTGCCGTAGCACCAAGGCCGATAAAAAAATTGACAATAGCAGCGGTCCACGCAGCGCCGTTTTGCAATAGAACTGCGAAAAACCCGATGGTGAGGATCTTCCTAATGAACCCCGCCATCCATGGCTGGAGCTCCGAATGCTGAAGAACCAAAGTAATGCAGGTCCACGTCAGATCAATGGTCGCAAGTGCCCAAAACAGAGTTTGCGCCGCATTCTGGAGGAGCGAAATCCAATTCGTCGATGCGTTGTAGTAGCCATTCAGAAGGTCGGATGGACCGGCCGCACCGAATGCACCCGCAGGATCACCAGCACCGTTCGGGAGACCTTGCCCGAAGACTAACGGCGCAGCACTGGTGAACACAACAACGGCTAGTACAACCAACATCGAGACCCGAAGTTTCGATTTCATCGCTCGCGCTCCCTAATAAGACTTGTAGAGGTGCGTCGGCATCGTGAACATCACCTGAGCATCGGCCGTGCAGACAATGCCTTCTGTCGTGGTCGCCCAGGCCGCAGGCCTTGTTGGACCAACGCCTTTACACTCGGGAGCAATCCTCTTCGCCACGTCTTGGTGCCCATTTAGCCACCGCTGGATTGTCAGTTGATCTAAACCCTCCAGCGGCCCCGAACCGGCAGCTTCAACTTCTTTTACGATCTGCGACTGATTTTGTGCACTAGGCGCTCCGGATCGGCAGCCCGTGAATCCGATCCCTGCCGTCACGCACGAAATGAGTAGAAGGACTTTCGCTTTTCTCATAGTGTTCCCCAATTCTTAAACGCAAAATTATGGGGCGTTGATTTGATATACATATATCATGAAACGCCCCCGGATAGTACATAGCGGAAACGATCAGTAAGAGTTGTAGAGCTTGGTGTTTTGAAAGAACCCAAGCGCCCGTTGCTGCTCGTCTGATTGAGCAATCTGCTGCGCTTGAAAAGCCGCTTTGGATTGCATATCGGCCATCATCAGTTGACGTAGCTTCATCAACTGCTGAACCTCCATCGCGGCAACCTGATTCCCGGTTTGGATGGCCTTGAGCTGGCCGTCCGTGGAAGAAGACATATCTTGCAGCTGCTCAACCAGATCCTCTTCAGTTGCCATCTGACTACTCTGCATCCCAGCCGCGTCGAGAGCCGATTGCGTCGAGTCCATGGACGTTTTCGACCAGTCAGCATACCGGGAGGCGTAGCTAGTCTGCGGAGCATAGCCTAGAGCAGCGAACTTCGTTGTGAACTGCGAATCGAGGTTGCCCATCGCATAAGACAGAGAGTTCCCCTTTTGGACAACCTGCTGCAGGCCCACCAGGTCAGCCCGGATGGGACCGAAAAACTGCGTTCCTACAACGGTCCCATCCTTGACCTGCTGGACATACTGCTGGCCTTGGCGGAGGTACTGTTGGCCCAAGGTGATGTATTGCGCGATGAGCTGAATGTTGTTCATAAGCTGCGTAAACTCGGATGCCACCGGATAGGGGCTCAGTCCGCCAGCCCCCGCGGGCGGCGGCGCAGTCAGTGTAAGCAGGCCGGCCATCGCCACACCCGCCGTCAGTTTCTTCCAGATCATCACAGTACCCTTCCTTCCAACACCGGTTGAGTGTCCTTGTGGTAGAGCTCCGCCCACTGAGCGAGAGCAGGGTTGGTAGTGAGAGTGGACCGATACCGCAGCCACTCGTAGACCCAGGCCGGGCCGTATTGCAGTTGCATCGACTGAGCCAAGAGACGGTGTTCAACCGACGAGACGCCGACGAAAGACAGGGCTACACCGCCCAGCCCAAGATTCACAAACCGTCGTCCGTCCGGGGAATGAATGTAGTAGTCCAGCTTCGGAACCGCCTTCGAGAGTCTTACAATCTCACGCTGGTTGAGTCCCATGCGGGTGTAGAACGGCCGTGAGTTGTCAGTGTTTGCTTCGACGTTCGCCAGCAGCACCTTCGTCTGGCAAGATTCCAGCACCACGTCCGCGATGTCGGAGTTCATCACGTCAGAGACGCTTTGCGTCGCCATGATGACAACAGCATTCATCTTTCGCATCACCTTCAGCCATTCGCGAATCTTGCTGCGAAACTGAGCGTGACGCAGGAAGACCCATGCCTCATCCAGGATGATGAGCGTTGGAGAGCCATCCAGGCGCTTTTCAATCTGCCGGAACAGATACAACAACACCGCAATCAGCCCGCGCGCATTGCCGTCTCCCGTACCCATCAGAGTGTCCATCTCAAAGACGAGGAAACGAGAATCCTGCAGCCTGTCCTCTCGCGCGTCCAGGAGGGCGCCGTTCGCACCAATGGAAGTAAAGTCCTGCAACGCCTGTCGTACTTCGAGATTCTGTACGGTCGAGAGGAAGTCCGTCAGGGACCTCGATTCAGGCACTCGCGACATCTTCTGAATCGCATCGTTGATAGCGTTACGAATCGTCGGCGTCACAACCACGTTTCCCATCGTCGCCAGGGTTCCGATGTAGTCCGCGGCCCAGGAGCGATCACTCGTGGTCGAAAGATCAGCCAACGGACAGAAATTGATGGCATCCTTTTCGCCGCCGAGATCGTAGAACGTACCCCCGGCCGCTTGATTCAGGATGTACATCGACTTGCCTTTGTCAAAGCAGACGACGCGCGCCCGAGGGTAACGGAACCACTGAGCAGCAAACAGTCCGAGGAGAGTCGATTTACCCGAACCCGAAGGCCCGACCAAGACCGTATGCCCTACGTCAGAGACATGCAGGTTTACTCGAAAGGGCGTCGAGCCCGTTGAAGTCGTCAGCATCAGCGGAGGACTCTTCGCCGGCATGAGAGAGGACGGGTTGTACTTATGTCCTGTCCAGACTGCCGCAATAGGGAGAGAGTCCGAGAGATTCAGAGTGTGCAGCATGAACCGACGCGGGTTCCGGTTGCCGTCACCAGGCAAGCTCCCCCGCCACGCTTCCAAGGCGTTCATGCCCTCGATCCGCGCCCCCAGGCCGGCATTACGCAGGAGCTTGACCACTTCGCCGAGATTCTCCGCCAGTACCTCCTTGTCTGAATCCAGCAGGATCAGATTGGAGGAATACAACGCGAATTGCACATCCCCGGCCGCAGCGACACTCATCGCCGACGCCGCATCCGTCGCCATCCGTACGGCGTGTTGATTGACCACGCCTTTCCCTGTGCCGAGGAGCTGCGAGATAAAGCCACGCTCCGCCCCGCGCCATTTCTTGAAGAGTCTCGCCAGCTTTGTTTTCGACTCTTCGGGATCAAGCAGAATCGCACGCGTATTCCACCGATACTCAAACCTCAACGAGTCAAGCGCCGACAGAAAACCCGGCGTCGAGACCGAGGGGAAACTGTCAATCGCCACAACACCCATGAACTTATCGCCAAGCATCGGCTCCGTACCGCCGAGTAGGTCCATGCCGCCGATCATTTCGTGCAGGAAGATCGGGATTTCAGGCAGCGCAAATTTGTAGTCGAGACCTTGCACCGCCCGTCGAACGTAACGCAATTGCTCGTCAAACCAAAACTTCTCCCCAAACTCGTCCGTCTCGGTGTACGACCGCAGCCGCCGTGCCTTGAGCAGGGTTTGGAGCTGGGCGTCAAAGGTCTCGGCCTTTGCCTTGAAATAGTCAATAACCCGCTCCGCTATGCCCTTCTCTTTTTTATTTGGCGACGAGAACACATACCCCTTCAGCTTTTCTTCTTTCTGAAGCGGGGGGAGATAGGTGAGATTGATGTAATAGTCACTCTCAAAATGAGACCCCTCCTTTGTGAACTGCGCCCTTCGCTCAGCGTCGATCAAGGTTGTCACGGGATCAGGGAAATCACCGTGCTCCGGGTGGAATGCCCGGCTTTTTTTGTACCAGTTGAGAAGCGATAAAACTGGAACAAGAGGAGCTGTTTATGGTGCGAGGGAAGAAGCATACGGCGGAGCAGATCGTGAATCTGCTGCGGCAGGTTGAA
>JAABUZ0100006047.1_pt1 | contig 15393 bp, 15 predicted proteins | sample 5562091 | NCBI WGS metagenome assembly JAABUZ01 (sample SAMN12813069, study PRJNA571459) | rock metagenome | isolation source: Antarctica rocks | place: Antarctica: Victoria Land, Linnaeus Terrace sud | collected 2015-12-21 | reverse complement strand
CCAACGCTGTAGCTCAGAGCGCTCATCGTCGGTTACGTTGAGTTCCCGAAGTGGACGCCCACGCTGCATAGTTCAGTCTACCACGGTACCCCGATTTATTCAATGAACTCGTGAATCATCACACTAGTTCGGCACCGAATGAAGTCTGGCCACGCGGCGACCGCGCGTAATCCCTCTTGGACCTGCTGGCGGGCACGCTCGGCACGCTCGATTACCGCCTTCGGGGAACTTCAGTTTAAGAAAGTTGGATTGCTCGTTATAAGGCCCCGTGAGGTTGCGAGAAGCGTCTCGTGTCGGCGATCATCGCGATCGTCCGTTGCACCGGGCAGAGTAATCGTATGTCGGTCGCCATCAGCCCCTATCTTCTCTACCTCATCTGAGAAAGATCGAGAACATCGACGTCTCGGACGACGTCTGACAACGCCGGCTGAGCTCACCCACGAGACGTGACTCGTAGCGCTCTGACACGACATCCTTTAACGAATGTAAGCGGGCTTACAGGCTGGCGCCGTGCTTATGATCCATAAAAAACTTTGACGCCCGCGAACTGCTGGTTCTCTGGAGAAGCTGTGATTTTCAATCAATATGCGAAACCGATAGTCAACGCGCTTACGCTCGGCGCCGCCCTCGGCGTTTGGTTACTGCCGGCCGCCCCGACGGTGGCCTCCAATCACATCGACTCGCCGCTTACGACACAAGACCGCGGCGCCAATATCGCCGACCACTATGCGTTTCTCGACCCGAACGACAATTCCAAAATCGTGCTCATCATGAGCACGCAAGGCTTTATCGTCTCGAGCGAGCACTTTGGGATGGGGATATTCGATTCGAACCAGCGATACCGTTGGGAGTTTGCGAGCGGCGATGATGCCAGCCCGAGTAAGTACATCGACGTGTACTATTCGCCGGGACTCGGGCATCTAACGGCACAAACCGCAACCATCCTGCTGCCGGGCGGTCACCGGTTCACTGCGCCGACGACCGTCGCCGTGCAGACACCCCATCCGAATCCACCGATCATTACGATTGATTCGGCGACTGGAGCCCGCTTCTTTGCCGGTGTAATGGATGACCCATTCTTCTTAGACGATACGGGCGCCAATCTTTTCGTGGCATCGTCGGTCATGCATCCCGCACATCCCGACAAGTCGTTACTCGGTCGGCGTGAAGGCCGCAACACGTACGCCGGTTTTAACACCTTGATTACGGCCATCGAGCTGCCGGTAAGCATGTTGAAAGGCGGAAGCGACGTGATCGCCATCGATACCGTGACCCAGCGTCAACGCAATCAAACGCTGCGCCAGGATGGTGAAATTTTCGGCTCCGGAGACATCCAAACGGTGGATCGCGAAGGTGTTCCCTTCGTTAATAATGTACTGATCCCGCCGCCGCTGAAAAACCAATTTGGTACTTCGAACACGGTGGAAGACGCGCGCGGAAAATTCCGGCCCGCGATCATTGCGTCGCTCAAAGCGCTTGCAACCGACAACGCCCACATCGCAAAAATCCTAGATCTAGTCCAATTGCATGGCGACTTTCTGCGGCTCAACGTGAAAGTGCCCAATGCGGGGCGCGGCGGCGGCACAAACGTGGGCGGAGGCTTCCTGCACGACGGCGGCCGCCGCCTGCAGGACGACGTCAGCACCGAAACGTTCACGCTCATCAACAACGGCGTGCGACTGACCGACGACGTGCTACACGACGAGCAGCCTTTTCGCAGCATCTTTCCGTTCGTCGCCGATCCGAACCAACCGTATCCACCCGGCCACGAGCGCTCCAACATGATGCAGTAGAACCTCGCGTGCGCCGTCCCCTCGCCAGAATGGGGACGGCGCACGCGAGTCTTGCATCCGTACCGAGGATGCGCATGTGTCAGCAGGTAGATATACATGACGGTCCTACTCAAGTCAAAGAATTCGCTCGCTCTTCGTGTTGGCGTTTTCTTGTTGCTCTCGTGCCTAGTGGTCGGCGCCAACCGCTCGAGCGTGCTTTGGGCAGCATGGCATCCCGCTTCATCCGCGCCGCTCCTTGCGGTGCCGTCTGCTTCAGATGAAAGCGCGGAGTCGCGCGAGGTCATCGCTTTTCTCGAGCGTAGGGTACGACGCGATCCCGGCGATGCCGACGTTTACTCCAAACTTGCCGGACTATATCTGCAACGGCTGCGTGAGACAGGTGCGCTTCAGGACCTCGGTCTCGCGCTGCAGGCAGCGCACGCATCGCTCAATGCCGTGCCGGCCGTGCGAAATACGGACGGGCTGACCTCCCTCACGCTTGCCGAATTCGCATCGCACGAATTCGGGGCGGCGCGCAATCACGCACTGGAACTCGCGCGGCTTGATTATACGGGTACGCCCTACGCCATGCTCGGCGACGCGCTTGCCGAGTTGGGCGACTATGGGCAGGCCGAGCAGGCCTATAAGCAGATGCAACAGCGGAGCGGCGGCGCCAACGAAAACGTCGCGACGCGCATGGCCCGCTTAGCGCAGCTGCGCGGGGACAACGCCGGCGCCGAGCGTGACTTTGCGAAAGCGCTCGCGCTCGAACTCACTCGCAGCGAGCCCTCACGCGAACGACTTGCATGGTTTCATTGGCAGCTCGGCGACACGGCTTTTTTTTCCGGCGACTACGACACCGCCCAAACCAACTATCAAGATGCCTTGGTGGCTTATCCCGACTACTTCCGGGCACTGGCTTCACTCGGGGTCGGCTCCAGGCCGCTCGCGGCGACTTCGCGCAAGCAATTAGCAACTACGAGGCCGCCGTCCGTCTTCTGCCCGATCCGACGTTCGTATCGGAACTTGGCGATGTCTACAAACTGTCCGGCCGCGATGAAGATGCCCGGAGACAATATGGGCTCGTGGAACTGATCGGACATCTCAGCAAGCTGAATGGCGTAATGTATAATCGCCAACTTGCAATGTTCTATGCCGATCACGACATCAAGGCGCAAGAAGCGTACGTGGACGCGAAGCGCGAATACCGGGTTCGCCGTGATATCCTGGGCGCGGATGCCCTGGCCTGGACGGCGCTCAAAGCGGGAAAAATTCGCGAGGCGCAGGCGGCAATGCAGGCGGCGCTGCGGCTTGGTACGCAGGACTCTCGGCTGTTCTACCACGCGGGCATGATTGCCCGCGCCGCCGGACGACGCGCATCGGGACGAGCGTACCTCGAACGCGCGCTTACGCTCAATCCGCAGTTCGACCCGCTACAAGCCATGAAAGCGCGCGAAGCACTACAAACGTAAGGAACGTCAACGGACGTGCAACCCTTGGTGGCTTCTCTCCCGCTGCCCGGTTGCGATAGCGAAGGGCCGTGACGTCGACTTCGTCGTGAGTCGCAAATGCGTCCGGTGACCTTGTAGGCCACGGCGCCAGCAAGATCGCTCGTGCGGTTAGACGTTCTGTGAGACGCCGCAATCGGTGTCGCGGCTAGGGCATCGAGTCCGGCGTGATGGAGCTAGAGAATCATGCCGACGAGCGCGACGCCAATGAATGGGAACGACTGGACAAATGAAGCACCGCTTCGCAACCATCCCTCTTGCCTTCGCGCTCGTGGCCGTACTCGCAATTGCGGCGGACAACGCGCGCGCCGCCGGCGCTCCGGATTGGCCGATGTTCGACGGCACGGCATCGCGCGCGGGAAGCGTCGACGACCGTTCGTTTAGAACCGGCAACGTCGCGTCGCTGCAGCGGCGCTGGGTCGCCACGCTCGAGCGGGGTGCCGATTCGACGCCGATCGTGCTTGCGCACGTGACGGGAAGGCCGTCCGCGCATCCGCTCGTCGTGCAGACCGATACGGCCGGGACGACGTACGGCATCGACGGAGTCAGCGGCAAGATTCTGTGGCGGTTCGCAACGACGGGCCCGAAGATTACCGCCTCGACGCCGGTCGCCGATCCGTCGGAACGGTTCGTTTACGTCCCGGCCGTCGACGGGCGCGTTCACGAACTGGCCGCGACGACCGGCAAGGAGGTTCGCGAGCACGGCTTTCCGGTCGCGATCACGCGGATGCCGGAGGTCGAGAAGGACGCTTCACCGCTGAACCTTGCCAACGGTTACCTCTACGCCGTGACGTCGGGTTACATCGGCGACGCGGGCCCGTACGATGGCCACGTCGTCGCGATCGGCTTGAACGACGGCACGACGCACGTCCTCAACTCGCTATGCAGCAACGAGCACACGCTGCTGCTCGATACGAGCTACGATCCGCATAGTTCGCACGTGTGTCCACAACAACGTTCGGGGATCTGGGCGCGCGGCGGCGTTGTCGTCGATTCCGACCCCGCGCAGCACGGCCGCATCTACGTCGCGACCGGCAACGGCGCATTCGATGCGAATCACGGCGGCCACAACTACGGCGACTCCGCGCTTGCGATCGACGCCGATGCATCGAAGATCGAGCAGTACTTCACGCCGAAGAACTTCGACGAACTCGAAAGCACCGATGCCGATCTCGGCAGCACGGCGCCGGCACTGCTGCCGCGCGAGCCGCGCTCGCACACGCCGCTGCTCGCCGTCCAAGGCGGGAAGGGAGGCGTTCTCTACCTACTCGACCGCACGCACTTCGGCGGCGTCGGCGGGGCATTGCAAAACCTCGAGCTCCCGGATGAACTGTTTACGGCTCCCGCGGTATCGCGCGACGCATCGGGGAAAACGTGGGTGTATCTCGGCTTTCTGCCGGGGGACACCGGCGTTACCGCGTACACGCTCGCGACCGACGGCGCGGGACGCAGCCGACTCGAACGCCGTTGGACGTCCGACGCGCACGGGACGTCGCCCGTCGTCAGCAACGGCCTCGTCTTTGTCGCGGCGAGCGGCGCACTAAGCGCGCTCGACGGGCGGACCGGTAAGCGTTTATGGTCGTCGAGAGACGCGAACGCCGGCGGAACGATCGGCGACATTCACTGGCAGAGTCCCGTCGCCGTCAACGGCTGGGTGTACTGCTCGGATGAAGACCGGCATCTAACCGGCTATGCGCTCGGCCGTCGTTAGGGGATTCGGAGATATTTGGGCGGGAAGGGCGAGTTCGCGACCGATCGCGTCCCGCAGGAGCGAGTCGTCGACGCCGACGTCGGGTGCGAAACGTGCGACGACGCGACCGTCGCGCGCGATGAGGAACTTCCTGGACGAACCGGATGGTCGGGAATCGCAAGACTCCAAACCGAAAGCAACGGAATGCCGACCATCGCGCAAGTCGAGGAGCAAATTCTCGTCGTCGAGGGTTTTCGCGTCCAGCTTACGCCACTAGCGCCGAAAACAAAGATTTTGCCGAGCTACGATTTTACCGTCATGGCGCCGCAGCGCTGGCGCGTATCGGACTGGAAGACCGCGCGGCTCGCCGGCTATGTGGCGCTGCTGCGCCAGGCCGTCGTGCAGCGCGGGGACGGAAGCGCCGTTAAAGGCGATCTGCAACTCGGGCATATACGCGATTCTTACTACGCGAAGCAGTACGGTACGACAGCCGCGCCTTAGAAAATCAGCGCTTTTTGCCGCCCGCCACTACGTCGCGTCCCGGCGGCCAAGAGTCCGGCGCTGTCCTGGGCATAGGGTGGACAGGAACGATCCGCAAACAACGTGCGGGGCCGGCTGCGGGAAGGAAAAGCGAAATGACACGGGTTGCGATCACGGGAGCCAGCGGTTTTGTCGGACGGGCGCTGACGCAGGCGCTCGTGTCACGCGGCTACGGAGTCATCGCACTCGGACGCAATCCCGGGCGCCTGCAGAACGACGCCGGGATCGAAGCGCGGCACTTCCACCCCGCTGATGCGTCGCCGAATCCCGACGCCTTCGCCGGGGCGGACGCCGTCGTACACTTGGCCGGTGAGTCGGTCAGCGGGCGCTGGACTGCCGAAAAGAAACGCGCAATCTATGAGTCGCGCGTCGCCGGAACGCATCAGCTCATTGCGTCGCTTGCGCTTTGTCCAAAAAAGCCCTCCACGCTCGTAAGCGCATCGGCAGTCGGTTATTACGGCTCCCGCGGAGACGAAGCGCTCTTCGAAGCGTCGCCGCCCGGTAACGGCTTCCTCGCCGATGTGTGCAAAGATTGGGAGCATGAAGCGAGCGCCGCCGAAGCGCTCGGCATCCGCACCGTACGCATGCGCACGGGCATCGCGCTCGGCCGGGACGGCGCACTCGAGCAGATGGTTGCGCCGTTTCGGTTGGGCGCGGGCGGACCGCTCGGTTCGGGCCGCCAGCTCGTCCCGTGGATTGCGATCGACGATCTCGTCGCGCTCTACATCTTCGCACTCGAGCGTGCGGACCTAGGCGGCGCGGTCAACGCGGTAACACCCGATTATGCTACGAGCGCGCGGCTTGCATGCGCCATCGGGAGCGCGCTGCGGCGTCCGGCGCTCGCCGTCGCTCCGGGCTTCGCCTTGCACGCGCTGCTCGGTGAGTTCGCGCAAACGCTGCTCGCGAGTCAGTGCGTCATACCTGCGGTTGCCGAAGATCGCGGCTTTGTGTGGCAACATCCGACGCTCGAAGATGCGGTGCTCGCCATCCTCGCGCAGGGAGCGCGACGCTCGCCGGGCGTGGAAACGTTCGAAACCGAGCAACGCATCGCATCGCCTCTCGATGAGGTCTTCGCATTCTTTGCAGAGGCGCGCAATCTCGAAGCTATCACGCCGAGCTCGCTGCGCTTCGCGATCGACTCCTTACCGCAACGCCTGGAGCGCGGCGCACAAATCGCTTACCATCTGCGCTTGCGAGGCGTCCCCCTCCGATGGAAAACGATGATCGCCCGCTGGAACCCGCCGCACGAATTCGTCGACGTTCAACTTCACGGGCCATACGCACTGTGGTGCCACACGCACCGTTTTCGCGCGGTTGACGGCGGTACCGTCGCGAGCGATCGCGTTGACTATGCGCTTCCGTTCTGGCCGCTCGGCAACATCGCTTTACCGCTTGTCCAATCCGATGTCCGCGGCATCTTCGCCTATCGCAAGGCCGTCATCGAGCGCACCTTCGGACGCTTGGATGAGGACGTCGCCACGCCGCCTCCACGTGCCCGCCGGTAAACGGGCGATCGTCGTCGGGCCGGCATTGCCGGCCTGACGGCGGCGGCGCGCCTCGCCTATGCGGGCTACGAAACGACGGTTTTCGAGAAGCGCGATCGCATCGGCGGACGCGCCGCACAGGCGACGTGGGAAGGCTTCACCTTCGATCTCGGGCCGACGCTGCTGTTTATGCTCGATACGTATCGTACTGCGTTTGCAAGTTGGGGCGCCGACTTCGATCGCGAGGTGCCGACGATTCGTTTACGCCCCAACTATCGGCTGACGTTTGCCGACGGAGCGTCGTTGACGATCTCATCCGTCCTCTCCGAGACGATCGCTTCGCTCGAAGCCTTGGAACCGGGCGCGAGCGCCGGCTTCCTGCGGTATCTCGCCGGTGCGGCGCAAGCGTACGATATCTCGCTACGCGAATTCGTGGGAACGCGGATTCGCCGGCCGGCGGAGTTCTTCACGCCCCGCAAAATCGCCGCCCTTATGCGGGCCGGCGCATTCCGCAAACTCTTCCCGGCCGCCGAACGCGCCTTCGGGTCGCCGGCGATTGCAGCGGCGTTCTGCTTTCAATCGATGTATTTGGGCATGTCGCCCTTTGCGAGCCCTGAGCTGTACCGCTTACTCCTCTTCACGGAACTGGGCGAAGGCATCTTCTTCCCGCGTGCCGGCATCGGAGCGCTTGGGCGTGCGCTCGAACGTGCCGCCCTCGCAAACGGCGCGACGATTCGGTGCAACTGCGAGGTCACGTCGCTCGACGTCGGCGGCGACGCGGTGCATTGGGTACAAACAGGCAATGAACGCATCGCATGCGATGTCGTGCTGCTCGACGCGGATCTGCCCTACGCGTACGGGACCCTTCTCGGCGAGCCGGTTCACCGGTCGCGGCGCATGCGGCTTACTCCCTCGGCCTTGCTCGTCTACGCGGCGCTCGATCGGCGCTACGAGGATCTGCTCCATCACGAGTTCTTGATGCCGGCCGACCTGCGTGAAACCTGTGACGACATCTTCCGGCGCGGGTCCATGCCGCGCGATCCGGCGATCTATCTCGCGGCGCCGGCGACGACCGATCCATCGTTTGCACCGCCTGGCGGCGAGGCGCTGTACGTCCTCGTGCCGGTCCCGAATCTTACGGGCACGACCGATTGGCAGACCCAATCCGAGTCGATCGCCACGTCGATCCTCGAGCGCATCGAGCGTCGTCGTCTGCCCGGCTTGCGCTCGCGCATCAAGTTCTACAAGGTTCGGACGCCGCTGGATTTCGCACACGAGATGAACTTGAGCGACGGCGCGGCGTTCGGCTTGTCGCACGACATTCTGCAAGTGGGGCCACTGCGTCCGGACAACCGCCATCGCCGCTACCGTAACGTCTTCTTCGTTGGTGCCAGTACGCGTCCCGCGACGGGTCTGCCGCTTGTGACGATGGGCGCGATGCAGACGGTCGACCGGGTATTGGAAGAGATTCCCTTGCATGCTTGAGGTTCGGGAGAGTCAACGTTGGTGCGCAGCCGTCATGCGTGACTGCGCGAAGAGTTTCTATTTCTCGACGCGTGTCCTGCCCAAAGCAAAGCGCGAAGCGGTCGAAGCGCTGTACGGGTTCTGTCGCTTCACCGACGACGTCGCGGACGCCCCCGGACCGTCGGCCCTCGAGCGATTTGCAATGTTCGCCTGCATCAAGCGCGAGCTTGCTGGGTTCGCGTCAGCGCGCTTCGACGGCGACTTGCCGTGGTACCCGGCCTTACGTCGAGCGTTCGGGCGTTTTCCGATCGACCTCGACGATGCACTGCGCCTGGTCGAAGGCTGCGAAAGCGATCTCTCGCCGGCGCGCATGGACACACTCGAGCGCTTGGAGGAATATTCGAGCGCCGTGGCCGGAACCGTCGGACGCTGCTCCTTGCCGATTCTCGGCATCGCCGACGCGGATTCGTTGCAGCGCGGTGAGCGTCTGGGGATTGCGATGCAGTTGACCAACATCCTACGCGACGTCGAAGAAGACCGCTTGATGGGCCGCGTCTACCTGCCGCTCGACGCCTTTCCGCAGACGAGCACGAGCGACGTGATGGCGGCGGTGGGGCTGCGGGCGCGAACCTATTATCGCGAGGCGCGGGTGCTCGCGAGCCGTGTTCCCAACGACGGCTCGCGCGTCGCTTTGCTGTTGACCGGCGCCGTGTACGGAGGTCTGCTCGATCGCCTCGAAGGGCGCCGTTACGATCCGACCCGCGGACGCGCCTACGTCACGCTGCCGCAGAAACTTCGTCTGGCCGTGCGGTCGCTGTTCGACGCCTATACCGGCCTTGCGACCATGAGATAGATGACCCAAAAGAGCGCGAGAGTGACCACCCAACCGATGACGTTCCACGCGACGAAAGCGTGCCGCAGCGTCCGTTCCGCGTGCTTTGCTACCAGAGTCCGCATGCGGATTTCGAGCGGCAAGAGCACGACGAGCCAAACGACACCGGAGGCGATGACCGTCCCGAGCGCGGCGCGCGTCCAGAACGTCGACCACAACGCCACGCCATCGTGCAACGCGAGTGCAACTCCGCTGACCGTGACGGCCGTCCCGAAGGTCACCGTAAAGACGGCGTCGGTGAACAGGATCTCGCGCGTTGCAAAGGCTCGCAAGGCATCGTTGCGAGCGGCGAATGCGCGGATGCTCCACAAGCCCGTTACGGCGAAATTCCCAAGCCAGAGAACGGCACAGATGACGTGCAGCGTCTTTAGCCAGAGCATTGCTCTGGCGCTTTGGGCGGCGCTTGCGTGAAATCCGCTATCGTCGTCGGCGCGGGATTCGCCGGCCTCGCGGCGGCGCTCGAACTTGCGCGCGCCGGCGTCGCGGTGACCGTCTTCGAAGCAGCCGATCGCGCGGGCGGCCGCGCGCAGCAACTTATCTCGCCCGATGGCCGCTTTCGCTTCGACATGGGACCGACGGTCATCGTGATGATCGACGCCCTGCGTAACGTACTTGGTGATGCAGCGTTCGCCGAACTCGGGCTGCGCAGACTCGAGCCGGGTTATCGCGTGCTGTGGCCGGACGGCGCACGCTTCGACATGCACTCCGACGTCGCGCTGTGGTTCGCTGAATTGGCGCGCTATCAAGGCTCGGCCGGCGCGCCGCGCGCGCTCGACTACCTCGCACGCGTTCACGAAGCGCATGTCGAATCGCGCAGACGTATCCTCGAAGTCGATCTGGGGCCGGCCGCCGCTGCACGCTTGCTGCTACGCCCGGGGAAGCTGCGTCCATGGGCGGTCGACAACTTGCGCCGTTTCACGCAGCGCTACTTCACGCATCCGCGAATCGTTGACGCGTTGACGTTCCAAACGCTCTACCTCGGCATGTCGCCCCGCCAGTCGCCGGCGATCTATGCGCTCTTGGCCGCCGAAGAGATCGTCGGCGGAGTGTGGTATGCAGAGGGGGGGACCGCCGCGATCGTTGCCGCGTTCGTTCGCGCCTGCGAACGTCAGACGGTACGCTTTCACTACGGCACGCCCGTCACACGCATCGTGATTGACTCGGCTAAGGAGGTCCACGTCATCGCGGGCGGCGGCGTTCATCGCGCCGATGCCATGGTCGTTGCCGCCCACCGAGAGCCCGCGCTCGAACGTCTCTTCGGGACGCCCTCACAACGTGCCGGACCGCGCTACGGACACTCGGCGATCGTGTACTATCTCGGGCTGGAAGGCGATGTCGACCTGCCGCATCACAGTGTGTACTTGCCGGCCGATCCGTGGAAATCGTACGCCGAACTTGATGCCGCTCGCGTCCCGGTCGAGCCCCTTGTTTATGTCTGTAATCCCGCGCGAAGCGATCCACCCGCCGCGGCCGGCACCAGTGCGCTTGCCGTGCTGGCGCCCGTTCCCAATCGACGCGCGTTGCCCGCGTTCGATGAGGAAGCGCTCTATGGGCGCGTGCTGCAAACGATTGAGCGCCATGCCGGCGCACTTAGGAACCGCATAGTCTTTCGCGCACAGCGTGGCCCGCGCGAATTCGAAAGCGAACTTGGGCTCGCGCATGGCGCCGCCTTCGGCCCGAGCCATGCGCTGACGCAGATGGGGCCCCTACGTCCGCCGATCGCCTATCGCGGTGCGACGCACGTCGCGTTTGCCGGCAGCGGCACGCGGCCGGGCTCAGGAGTTCCGCTCGTCTTAATCTCCGGACGCCTTGCCGCGCAGCACGTCTTGAAGGCGCTCGCATGAGTCGTGCACGGTGGCAGCGGACACGGCGCGTCACCGGCTTCGAACGCTTCTTTTTCGTTTACCTTCGTTGGCTGCTGCGACGGTCGTTCGCCACCGTCTGGCTGCGCCGCAGCGCCGCGCCGTTACCGCGCGGCGGGTACGTCGCTGCCGCGAATCACAGCTCATGGTGGGATGGTTTTGTACCGTACGTTTTGCATCGCTCGCTCGATCCGCAGCATCCGTTCGGCGTGTTGATGAGCGACGCCGAACTCCGCCGCTTTCCTTTCTTCCGCTGGGCCGGCGCATTCTCGATTGACGCCTCAACGCCGCGTGCCGCGCGCGCTTCGATTCTCTACGCGGGTGCGCAGGCCGAGAGCGGAGCGGGCGTCTGGATCTTTCCGCAAGGCGTGCTCGCCCGGGGGGCGACGACCGGCACCTTCACGTCGGGATTCGTTCATGCCGCGCGTGCCGGGAAAGCTCCAATCGTGCCGGTCGCGCTCTATTTCACGATGCTCGACAAGCAGCGTGCCGAAGCGTTCGTCGACGTCGCCGAAGCGCTCGACGCGGAGCGGCGCGACGCTCGGATGCTGACGCAAACAATCGTGGAAGAACGCGTGTCGCGCATCGCGCGCGACATCGACGAGCGGAGCATCGACACGCGCTATCGGCCGCTCTTACGAGCAGCTCCAGGGATCGATCAGCGCATCGCTGCGGTAACGGCAATTGTGCGGCGCTGGTGCTGACACGAGCTCTTGGGTGGTGCTCAAGCGGGCTCGCGCTCGGTGGCCTCGCGCTCGAGATCGTGAATCTGTTCGAGTTTCCGCTGTTGCGGCCGCAAAGCGGGGAACCGGGCAGCATCGTTGCCTGCGTGGCAATGCGCAACGAGGCGCACAACGTCGCCGCGTGTTTGGAGTCGCTCTTGCAACAACCGGAGATCGCCGCGGTCGTCGTCTGCGACGATGCTTCGGACGACGACACGTTCGCGATTCTTTCCGCCATCGCCGCGCGCGAGCCACGCGTCGTGCCGCTCGGCTCCGCGACCCGTGACGGCTCGGATTCCGGCGAGGCTGGCCGCGCCGGAAAGGCGACGGTTTTAGCCTTCGCCGCGCGACAATGCTCGGCAATCCCGGCGCGCATGCTGCTTTTCACCGACGCGGACGTGCGATTGAATGCGGGCGCCGCAGGCGCGCTCCTGGCACATGCCGACGCACTCGGCGTACAGGCCGTTTCCGCCTGGCCTCGTACGGTGACCCACTCAATTTGGGATGCGCTGTTCGCGCCGCTTGTTCCACTGTTTTTGTTACAGGCATTACCGCTCCGGGCCGCACGGCTGCATCCCGATGCGCGATTCTCCGCCGGGAACGGGCAACTGTTTTTGGTTGAGCGGCGCGCATACGAACGCAGCGGCGGCCACATGCCGGGCGCGATCGTGGAAGACGTCACGTTGGCGCGCGCGCTCAAGCGTTCGGGCGCGCGCATCGCCTTGGCGAGCGCCGCCGCAGTCGCATCGGTCGACGGATACGGCTCTTTTGCCGCAAACGTCAGCGGGTACGGGCGTTCCTTATACTACGGTACCGGACGACGTGGCGCGCTCGCCTTCGGGATGTGGCAAGCTCTTGCGTATGTTGCGCCGTGGCTGCTCCTGGGCTTTGCGCGGCGCCCCGCGTTGCTTGCTGCGGCGGCAGGCGTCACCGCATACGGCTTAATCGCGCGACGCATGCGCGGACCACGCTTTGGATTCTTCCTGCCGCCGCTTACCGGCATGGCCGGCATCACCATGGTAGCCTCAGTCGCCTTCATCGGCCCGCGCCGCCGCTTGTGCTGGCGCGGTCGTTCGCTGCGGTAATAAGGACGCAACACATGCGAAACACCTATCAAATCGCCGCGGTCGCTCGGATGACGGGACTAACGGTCGACACGATCCGTGCGTGGGAGCGGCGCTACGCAATCGTTGCGCCGGCGCGCGACGAAGCGGGCATTCGCCAATATGGGCGCGCCGACATCGCGCGGCTGGAGCTCGCGCGAGCCGCGACGGAGCAGGGCCACCCCATCCGCCGCGTGGCCGCCCTCTCGGATCGCAAACTGACCGCGCTGCTCACCGAAGAACTGCAGACGACGCCGGGACGCGGCGCGCGAGCAACACAAGCGCGAACCGCCGAGTATCTCGTTCGCGATCTACTACATGCCGTGCGCTCCTACGAGGTCGAGCGGGCCAAAACGCTGCTCGGCTCGGCTGCGCTGTTGCTGCCGGGGGAAGACTTCGTCCTCGAGGTGCTCGCGCCGCTCTTGCACACGATCGGCGCCCTGTGGGAAGCAAAGCGGCTATCGATTGCACAGGAACATTTGATCTCGCAACTGGTCCGCGATTTCCTGGGGAGTCTGACACGACTGCGCCGCTGCGATCGCGAGCCGTCGATGCTCTTCGCGACGCCGCCGCAAGAGCCGCATGAGTTCGGGATCGCGCTCGCGGCGTGCCTCGCCTCGCTGCGCGGAATAAGGACGTGCGTCCTCGGCCCGAACGTTCCCGTCGAAGAAGTGCTGCGTGCAGCGCGCTTCGTTTGCCCGAAAATCGTTGTGATCGGTACAATTTTAGGGAGCACTCCAAGCGAGCTCGCGCGCTATCTCCTCAGTCTTGACCGGCGCCTGCCGCGGAGAACGGAACTTTGGGTCGGCGGAAGCGGCGTACCGGCGCACCGTCCAGCGGGTTGGCCCAAGCGCGTTGTGTCCGTCGCCACGTTATGCGATTTTGCGCGCCGCATCGCGGCATCAGCGCGCAGTTGAAACGCAGCATCGTCTGGCTGCGCCGCGATTTGCGTCTGGGCGACAATGTCGCGCTCTACGAAGCGTGCCGCCGCACTGAACGCGTGTGCTTAGCCTTTGTCGTCAATCCGCCGCTGCTTGCAGACGACCGGATGGGGGCGCCGCTCGTGGCCGTCTTCTTCGGCGCGCTTGCTGCGCTACGCTCGGACTTGCGTGCCCACGGCAGCGACTTAGCGGTTTTGCGCGGCGACTTCGCCGAGCAGCTCGGCACTCTGGCAGAACGCATCGGCGCCGAAGCGGTTTTTATAACGAAGACTACGAGCCCGAAGCGATCGTTCGAGACCGCGAAGTAACCGCCGCGCTCGATATGCGCGGCCTACGCGTGCATGCATTTCTCGATCACGTTTACTTCGGTGCAGATGAGATCGCGCAGAACGATGGTTCTCCGTATCGCGTTTTCACGCCGTACAAGCGCCGCTGGTTAGAAAGCCGCGCGGTGGCACGCCGTTCACCGTTGCGCTCGGAGCGTGCGCTAGTCGGAACATTGCTCGCGCCTGCAGAAATCGGTGCAACCGAAGCCGTGCCGACGCCCGAAGCATTCGGCTTCACACCGAGCGACGCATATCCTAAAGCCTCCGAAGCGAGCGCGCAAGAGCAGCTTGCGGACTTTCTCGACGACAGCGCGCCGGTCGAGCGATATAAGACCGACCGCAACGTCCCGGCGACCGCGGGAACCTCGCAGCTTTCGCCGCAGCTTCGCGCCGGCACGATCGGTATCCGCACGTGCGTGGAGCGCGCCTTCGAGCGGCGCGATGCCGCAGTGGGCGACGTGCGCGTCAACGTCGAGACCTGGATATCCGAAATAGTCTGGCGCGACTTTTACCAGATGATTCTGCGGCGCTTTCCGCACGTCGCCACGGGGCCATTCTTGGAAGCCGCAGCGCGCATCGTGTGGCGTTCGCCCGACGGCGACCTTGAGGCGTGGTCGCACGGGCGCACCGGCTTTCCGATCGTCGATGCCGCGATGCAACAACTCAATACATGCGGCTGGATGCACAATCGGCTGCGCATGATCGTCGCTTCATTTCTCACCAAGAACCTTTTGCTCGACTGGCGCCTCGGCGAACGCTACTTCGAACGGCACTTGGCCGATGCCGACCTCGCACAAAATAACGGCGGCTGGCAGTGGGCCGCCTCGACGGGGCTTGACGCGGCCCCGTACTTCCGCATCTTCAACCCGGTATCGCAGAGCAAGCAGTTCGATCCCGACGGCGCGTTCATCAAGGCGATGATCCCGGCACTCCGTTCCGTACCGAGCGACTTCATTCACGAGCCGTGGACGATGCCGCCGCTGCTGACGTTGCCCCGAGCGGTATCCCATTCATAAGTGGAGAGGGAGTAACGAATGGAGTTGGGTGGTCGCGAACTCGTCGGGGGTCAACTGCCCGAGCGATCGGTGA
>JAABUZ0100006044.1_pt1 | contig 15410 bp, 15 predicted proteins | sample 5562091 | NCBI WGS metagenome assembly JAABUZ01 (sample SAMN12813069, study PRJNA571459) | rock metagenome | isolation source: Antarctica rocks | place: Antarctica: Victoria Land, Linnaeus Terrace sud | collected 2015-12-21 | reverse complement strand
GATCGGCATCGGCGCCCCGGGCCTGCCGATCGACCTCGCGCTCAAGGCCAACAACGCCCGTCCGATCACCTCGGACAATTTGCAGCTCAACCTCGATGCCGACCTCGCTTTGCGCGGCCAGGCTCAGGGCGAGATGAGCGCCAGCGGCCGCATCCTGATCCGCAATGCCGAGATCCGGATCCCCTCGCACCTGCCCGTCACGGTCGCGGCCCTGAACGTCATCCGCCCGGGCCAGCAAGTCGCCAAAACCCCCACCGGCCCGGCGCCGAGCGTCCGGCTCGACCTCGTGATCGACGCGCCCAGCCAGATCTTCGTGCGCGGCCGCGGCGTCGACGCCGAGATGTCGGGCGAGCTTCGCGTCCGTGGCGAAGCCTCCAAGCCGCAGGTCTCGGGCGGCTTCGACATGCGCCGCGGCCAGCTCAGCCTGGCTGGCACCACGCTGGACTTCACCCGCGGCCGGGTCGGCTTCGACGGCACTGGGCCCGGCGGCAAGATCGATCCCACGCTCGACTTCGTCGCCGAGAGCACGTCCAGCAGCGTCACCGCCACGCTCAGCATCGGTGGCTACGCCAGCAACCCGGTCATCAAGCTGACCAGCGTGCCGTCGCTGCCGCAGGACGAAGTGCTGTCCTACCTGCTGTTCCGGCGCAGCCTTAAGGAGATCGGACCCTTCCAGATCGCCTCGATCGCGGCGTCCTTGGCCGAGCTGACCGGCATCGGCGGCGACGGCGCCAACCCGCTCGGCCGCCTGCGCAGCGGCCTCGGCCTCGACCGGCTCAACGTCGGCGGCAGCACGACCGGCTCGGGCGCGAGCGTGGAAGCCGGCAAATATGTTGCCAGCGGCGTCTATCTCGGCGCCAAGCAGGGCACCAGCAGTGATACCGGCACCGGGGCGACGCTGCAGATCGACATCACCAAGGGGCTGAAGCTCGAAACCGACGTCGGCACCGGCCGCGGCGGGAACTCGGTTGGTCTGACCTACCAGTTCGAGTATTGAGCGCGCATGAAGCATGCCCTGGTCGTCCTGCTGCTCCTCGCGATCCCGGCCGCAGCCCAACCAGCGGCCGCACCGGCCGATAAGACCACCGCCCACACCCTGCATCTAACTGCAGGCCCGCTCGACTTCGCCGCCGAGGTCGCCACCATGCGCCTGGCCAACCCGGCCGGGGCCACCCAGGCCGAGATCGTCACCACCGTCTTCACGCTCAAGGCCGCCGACCCGGCCCGCCGCCCGGTCATGTTCGCCATCAATGGCGGGCCCGGCGCCTCGTCGGCCTGGCTCAACCTCGGCGCCATCGGCCCCTGGCGCGTCCCGTTCGGCGATCCCATCATCCCCAGCCGCGCCCCGGTCCCGCTCGAGAACGCCGACACCTGGCTCGACTTCGCCGACCTCGTCTTCATCGACCCGCCCGCCACCGGCTACAGCCGCATCGTCGGCGACCGCGCCGCCTTCCTGAGCGTGGACGGCGACATCGACACGCTCGCGGTGGTGATCCGCCGCTGGCTCGAAACCCACAACCGGCTGCAATCGCCGAAATTCATCGTCGGCGAAAGCTATGGTGGCTTCCGCGGCCCCAAACTGGCCCGCAAGCTGCTCGACCGCCAGGGTGTCGGCATCTCCGGCCTGGTGCTGATCTCGCCCGTGCTCGACTTCAACGACCGCGACGCGCCCTGGAACCCGCTCCGCGCGGTCGCCGCACTGCCCAGCATGGCCGCCGCCCACCGCGGCGCCCAGAGCCGCGCCGAGCTCGCCGACGTCGAAGCCTACGCCACCGGCGAATTCCTTGGCGACCTGCTGCGCGGCGAGGCCGACCCCGCCGCCGTCGATCGCCTCGTCACCCACGTCACCGAGCTCACCGGCCTCGACCCGGCGCTCGTGCGCCGCCGCGCCGGACGCATCGGCATGTCCACCTTCCTGCGCGACCGCCAGCCCGGCCGGGTCTTCTCCCCGTACGACGCCACGCTCGGCATCGCCGACCCGTTCCCGGCCGCCGCCAACGACAATTCGCCCGACCCGCTACTGGACGGCATGCGCGGCCCGATCACGAGCGCGATGCTGTTCATCTATCGCAACTGGCTCGAATGGCAGCCGGAAGGCGCCCCCGCCCGTCAATACGAGCTGCTCAACAATCAGATCGCCCATGACTGGGATTACGGGCGCCGCATGGCCCGGCCCGAATCCTACACCGACCTGCGGCAATACCTGGCACTCGACCCCACCACGCGCGTCGCCGTCGCGCACGGCCTGACCGACCTGGTGACCCCCTATTTCGCCAGCGAATTGCTGCTGCGGCAGACGCCCCACTTCGAGGCGGCGCCGCAACTCGCCCTCCTGACCTATGGCGGTGGCCACATGTTCTATTCCCGCGACGACTCCCGCGCTTCCCTGCACGCCGACGCGGCCGCCCTCGTCGCCTCCGCTCTGGCTGCCCGGCCATGAAAACCGCCGCCCTTCTACTCGTTGGCGGCCTGGCCGGCTTGGCCGCCTGTGGCTACCGCCCCACCGCCCAGACCAACACGGCGGCCCCCGGCTATCAGGCCGACCTGGCCACCTGCCGCGGCACCGCCGCCGCCGACGTCAACAAGCGGAACGCGAAAACCGGCCTGGCTTGGTTGGCCTCGCCGGTCCAGCGCTGGGGCCAAATCGGCGACGCCACTGGCGCCTGCATGGAAGCAAAGGGCTACGGGCAGGTCCGCTGGTGCACGGCCGACGAGTTGCGGACCGGCGGCGGCAACCAGGTCGTCACCTCGACCGGGGTGCAGTGCAGCGACCCGCCGAGGCGCCGGCCTACCTGAGCACGTCCAACCGATACTTCTCCGCCCGCTCCTGACGCGTCGGCGCCAGCCGCGGCCGGCATGCCGCAATGAACAACTCCGCGGCTTCGTCGCCGGAGCAGGCACAGTCGGTTGGCCCATGCCAGTTTACCAGCATGATCGCCCCGTGCGGCGACAGGCTCTCCAGCGAACGGCGCGCCGCCTGCTGGATCCCCTCCAGTCCGAGATAATATAGCACCTCTGAAAACAAAATCAGGTCGAACCGGCCGTCAGGCCACTCGGTGCGAACATCCATCTTCTCGAAATTGACCCACGGCAGGTCCTCGCACCGCTCCTCGGCCTGCTCGAGCGCCGTCTGCGAGACGTCGACGGCCAGCATCTCGTCGCAATTTGCGGCCAGCTGGCGAGTCAGCACCCCGATGCTGCAACCAACCTCGAACACTCGCGCCGAACGGCCCTGCGGCACTGCCTCGACCGTGGCGGCATATTTCTGGCGCTCATAGTCGCTCGTCGCGAACCGCCAGGGGTCGGGGTCGGCGACATAGAGTTGTTCGAAATAGCCGGGATCGGCGTAACTGGGCATCACACGCCTGACTTGCTCGCCGTGCGTTAACGCCGGTCCCGGCTGAAAGTTAAGCCGCCACTCGAATCGCCGCGGCGCGGACCTCGTCATCGACCACGCCATCGAAGCTGGCGAAGTTCTTCTCGAACCGCTCCACCAAGCCCCGAGCGGCGACGTCGTAGGCGGCCTTGTCGGCCCAGGCGAGCCGCGGGTTCAGCACCTCGTTCGGGATCCCGGCAATGTCCTGCGGGAACATCAGCCCGAAGAACGGGTCTCGCTCGAAGCGCGCGTGCGTCAGGCTGCCGTCCAACGCCGCGTTCAACAAGGCGCGGGTATGTTTGATGCTCATCCGCTGGCCGACGCCATGCGCTCCACCGGTCCAGCCGGTATTGACCAGCCAGCAATCGGCGCCGTGGGTGCGGACCAGCTCGGCCAGCATCTTGCCATACACCTCTGGCCGCCGCGGAATGAACGGCGCGCCGAAGCAGGTGCTGAACGTCGCCTGCGGCTCGCGGCCCATCCCCTTCTCGGTCCCGGCGACCTTGGCTGTATAGCCCGAGAGGAAGTGATACATCGCTTGGGCTTCCGACAGCTTGCTGATCGGCGGCAACACCCCGAACGCGTCGGCCGTCAGCATCACTACGTTCTTCGGATGCCCGGCCCGGCCGGAGCGGTCGCAATTGGGGATGAACTCGATCGGGTAGCACGACCGCGTGTTCTCGGTCAGCCGCCCGTCCGTCAGATCCAGCCGCCCCGCCGGGTCGGCGATCACGTTCTCCAGCACGGTCCCGAACCGGTGCGTCGCCGCGTAGATCTCCGGCTCCGCCTCGGCACTCAGGTTGATCACCTTGGCGTAGCAGCCGCCCTCGAAATTAAACACGCCCTCCGGGCCCCAGCCATGCTCGTCATCGCCGATCAACGGCCGGTTCGGGTCCGACGACAGCGTCGTCTTGCCGGTCCCCGACAGCCCGAAAAATAGCGCGACATCCCCCTGCCCGCCATCGGCGCCGCGACCGACATTGGCGCTGCAATGCATCGGCAGCACGCCCTCGGCCGGCAGCTTCCAGTTCATCACCCCGAAGATCGATTTCTTGATCTCGCCGCCATACTCGCTGCCGGCGATGCAGATCAGCCGCTTGGTCAGCGACACCGCGATCGCGGTGGCCGAGCGGACCCCGTCAATGGCCGGGTCCGCCTGCATGTTCGGCGCGTGCAGGATCACCCAATCCGGCTCGAACGACGCCAGCTCCTCGGCCGGCGGGCGGATGAACATGTTGCGCGCGAACAGCGTATGCCACGCCTCGGTGCTGACCACCCGCACCCGCACCCGATGCGCCGGGTCGGCTCCGGCATACAGATCCTGCGTATACAGCTCGCGGCCCTGCAGATACGACAGGATGCGCCCATGCAGCACCGTGAAGTGCTCCGGCGCCAGCTTCTGGTTGCCCATCCGCCACCACACCTGGTCGCTGATCTCCGGATCGCCCACGGTGAACTTGTCCTGCACGGAGCGCCCGGTATGCACCCCGGTCTCGACCACCAGTGCACCGTCTTCCGACAGCCGCCCCTCGCCGCGACGCAGCGCCTCGGTCACCAGTTGCGCGGCGTTCAGATTGGCATGCACCGGTCCGGACGTCTGCACACCGGTGGCGGCGAGCGCACGGGCGGCATGGTGGTCGGCAAGCGGGATCAATGGGCTCACGGGCGTCTCCTCTGGCAACCGCTTGGTGGAATGCGGTTCGTCTGCTCTTTTGCGCACCTCTTACGGCTAGCTATACCTCCGGTCCAGAGGCCGTTGCGACGGGATTCAATGCTGCGGCTGCGAAACGGACCAGCTCCGCCCGCACGCCATCCGGCCCCGATACCGGCTCGGCCCACATCACCCGGACCACCTCCTCCTCGCGCGCCAGGTCGCACCCGTCGACGTCGCAGGCGACCATGCGCCATCCCGCGCCGCCGCCGCCGAACGCCGTCGCCAGAGCGTCCATTGCCGGGGCATGGTCGTCATTGCAGTGTTGGAGGATACGGATTTCGGCGGCAGCCACGGCCGCCACCGCATCGGCCGGCGGCGCCAGGTCGGCCGCGACAAGCCGGTGCGCGCTGGCGAAGCCGCCGACGAACTGCCCCGCCTCGGCGCGAAACCGCAGTAGCCGGAAATCGCTGAGATCCGCATAGAACGCAGCGTAGGGATGCAGCGCGACCCAGCGGGCCTTCAGCGCCGGATCGGCTTCGAGCGCCGCCGTTCCCGTCAAGCTGATACGCGGCGCCGTCTGCGGGTTTGCGGAGGTCGCGGCGCCCATCAGCATGATCGAACACCGCGGATGCTCGCGTAGATACCGCGTATGCGGCGACAAGCCGGACAGCAGCATCAGCAGCGATCGATCCGGCGCCGTCGCCGGCGTGATCAGCGACGCGAACGGCTGCCCATCGGCCACCGTCGCCAGCGACCCGGCCCGCGCCTCCCGCATCAGCCCGGCCACCGCCCGCACCACCCCCGCTTTCGTCTCGCTCATTTGCGTTCCCTCCATTGCGCCACAATCTGGCGTTACGACGTGCATAGCCCTCGGCAAGGTGCAACCCATATGAAACAAACGATCGCGCTGGTCGACGACGACCGGAACATCCTCACCTCCGTCTCGATGACGCTCGAGCAGGAGGGTTTTCTCGTCCGCACCTACACCGACGGCGAAAGCGCGCTCCAGGGCATCACCGCCAAGCCGGTCGATCTCGCCGTGCTCGACATCAAGATGCCGCGGATGGACGGCATGGAGCTGTTGCAGCGCCTGCGCGCCCGCAGCGCGCTGCCGGTCATCTTCCTCACCAGCAAGGACGAGGAGCTCGACGAGCTGATGGGCCTGCGCCTCGGCGCCGACGACTACATCACCAAGCCCTTCAGCCAGCGCCTGCTGATCGAGCGCATCCGCGCCCTGCTCCGGCGCAACGAGAGCAGTCGCGCCGAAGGCTCCGGCGCCGCACCCGGCGGCGTCATGGTCCGCGGCGAACTCACCCTCGACGAGACCAAGCACCAGTGCATCTGGCGGGGCAACGACATCCAGCTCACCGTGACCGAGTTCCTGCTCGTCAAGGCGCTCGCCGCCCGCCCCGGCATGGTCAAGTCGCGCGACCAGCTCATCGACGCCGCCTACGGCGAGAACATCTACGTCGACGACCGCACGATCGATAGCCATATCAAGCGGGTGCGCAAGAAGTTCCGCACCGGCGACGACGATTTCGACCATATCGAAACCCTGTACGGTATCGGCTACCGCTACAAAGAACGCTGAGCCGATGCCCCATGCCTGATGCAGGGTTCATCCCCCCGGTCCCCGAGACCGAGCTGTCGCTCCAGCCCCGCCGGCGTTGGCTCTCGCCCCTGCTGCGCCGAATCCTGCTGGTCAACGCGCTGCCCCTCGTCCTGCTCGTCGCCGCCCTGCTCTACCTCGATCAATACCAGGGCGGCCTGCTCGAAGCCGAGGTCCAGGCTTTACGCGAACAGGCCCGCATCTACGCCGGCGCCCTCGGCGAGAGCGCCGTCCGCGAGGGCGAACAGGACAACCCCCAGCTACAGCCCGACCTCGCCCGCCCGCTGCTCCGCCGCTTGACCGAACCCACGCCGAACGCCCAGGCCCGCCTCTACGCCCCAGACGGCCAGCTGATCGCCGACAGCCGCGTGCGCGAGGGCGCCGGCGGCGCGGTCGTCACCACGCCGCTGCCGCCGCCCGCCAATCGCGGCCCGGTGCTCGGCACGATCGGCTCGATCTACGACCGCCTGCTCTCGATCCTGCCGCACAAGGCGCGCGGCCCGCTGGTCGAGGTCAGCCCCAATGGGGCCGGCGCCGATTGGCAGCCGGACGTTCGCGAGGAGCTGCGCATGACCGGCGCCAATGCCGGGCGCGAGATGCCCGCCTATGTCCGCCGCACTCAGGACGACCGCCTCCTCGTCACCGTCGCCGAAGCCGTCCTGCGCAACCGGCAGACCGTCGGCATCGTCCTGCTGACCCGCGAGGCGCGCGAGGTCGACGACAGCGTGCTCGCCGTGCGCGTCAGCATCCTGGCCCTGTTCGCCCTCGCCCTCGTGCTGACCGTCGCCCTTTCGGTCTATCTCTCCCGCACCATCGCCCGCCCGATCCTCCGCCTGGCCACCGCCGCCCACGAAATGCGCGAGGGCAAGGGCCGCTCCGGCGCCGTCCCGCCCAGCCTGCTGCACCGCACCGACGAGGTCGGCGAGCTGGCGATCGCGCTCACCAACAGCGCCGCCGCCCTGTGGAGCCGTATGGATGCCACCGAGCGCTTCGCCGCCGACGTCGCCCACGAGATCAAAAATCCTCTGAGCAGCATCCGCAGCGCCATCGAGACCCTGCGACGGATCGACGACCCCGGGCAGCAGCGCCGGCTCCTGGCTATCATCGCCGAAGACGTCGTCCGCTTGGACCGCCTGATCAGCGACATCAGCGACGCCAGCCGGGTCGAAGCCGAGCTCTCGCGCTCGACCATTGAGCCGATGGACGTCGTCCCCATCCTATCCACCCTGGCCGAGATCCACGACGCCACCCGCAAGCCCGCCGACCCGGTCATGCTGCTCGACATCCCCGCCGGGCCGCTCACCATCCGCGCGGTCGAAGGCCGGCTGGTGCAAGTCCTGCGCAACCTGATCGGCAACGCGCGCAGCTTCTCACCGCCGGGTGGCGCGATCCGTCTGCGCGCCTGCGAGGCGGGCGCCAATGTCGAGATCAGCGTCGAGGATGACGGCCCGGGCATCCCGGCTGGCAAGCTCGAGCATGTGTTCGATCGCTTCTACTCGGAGCGCCCGGTTGGCGAGCAATTCGGCCAGCACTCCGGCCTCGGCCTATCGATCAGCCGGCAAATCGTCGAGGCGCTGAAGGGCCGGATCACCGCCGAAAACCGCCGCGATGCCGATGGCCTGGTGCTCGGCGCACGCTTTACCGTGCGGTTGCCGAAGGCGGCCTGAGCGGTGCCGCCGCCGCCAGCGGATCGTTAGAGGTGTTTCACGTGAAACACCGTCAATAACGTTGCAAAACTCTCCCTTCCCTTTCTCCCTGAGAGGGGTCACAAAGGGTAAGGAGATGCTGATACATGCGAGTTGCGCGGCCCGGTCCGGCCACGGTGTTCTACTTCTCGGCGCGCCCGGCGTTGGGAAATCCGATCTTTTGCTTCGTCTCCTCGACGACGGCTTCGCGCTGGTCGCCGACGATCAGGTCGAACTCGAAGGCCGCGTCGCCCGTGCGCCCGAGGCGCTGGCCGGCCTGCTTGAGATCCGCGGACTTGGCATCGTCCGGCTACCCTTCGAACGGTCTGCCGTCCTGGCCCTGGTCATCCAACTCGAACGCGGCGAACGCCTCCCCTCGCCGCAGCGCCACGGACTCGACCTACCGCTCGTGACCATCGATCCCGCCCTCTGTTCCGCCGCTGCGCGCGTGCGCCTCGCCCTCGACTGCACGCTCGGCCGTCTCGCCCAAGTCGCGGGGGCGTTCGCCTGATGGTCAAGCAGGTCGTCGTCGTCAGCGGGCTGTCCGGCGCCGGCAAGGCGTCCATCCTGCGGGTGCTCGAAGACATCGGCTACGATGCCGTCGACAACCCGCCGCTCAACCTGCTCGAAACCCTCATCAGCCGCGCCGACCAGCCGATCGCCATCGGCCTCGACGCCCGCAGCCGCGGCTTCGACACCGCCCGCGTGCTCGACGCCGTCTCCCGCATGAAGGCCACCGCGGGCGTGAGGGCCGACCTCGTCTATGCCTGGGCCGAGGAAAACGTCCTCCTGCGCCGTTATACCGAGACAAGGCGCCGGCACCCGATGGCCCCCCAGGGGCGGGTCATCGATGGCATCAAGGCCGAGGAAACCCTGACCGCCTCGCTCCGCGCCGACGCCGACCTCGTCGTCGACACCTCCGAACTCCCGCTCGCCGAATTGCGCCAGCGCATCGAGCAGCGCTTCCGCCCCGCCCTGGCCGCCTCCGGAATCGTCCCGGGCCTGACCGTCTCGCTGCTGTCCTTCGCATTCCCCGCAGGCCTGCCCCGCGAAGCCGACATGGTGTTCGACGCCCGCTTCCTTCGTAATCCCCACTACGACCCCATATTACGGCCGCGGACCGGACAGGATCCCGAGGTCGGCGCCTATGTCGAGACCGACCCCGATTTCGACCGGTTCTTCCATGCCGTGCTGTCGATGCTGACGCTGATCATCCCGCGATTCATCGAGGAAGGGAAAAAATACGCGACGATCGCGGTCGGCTGCACAGGCGGGCGACACCGGTCAGTGCATATCGCAGAGCGGCTGGCGCGTGAGTTGAAAGCGGATGGGCAATTGGGCATGGAGGCGTTGCAGGTGACGGTATCGCATCGCGAACTCGACCGTCAGCGGGCGGCGGCGCAGGGATCGCCCCTGGCAATGGGCGGCGGAAAGGGCTTGAGCGGACTATCATGATCGGCCTCGTGCTGGTAACCCACGGCCGCCTCGCGGAGGAACTCCGCTCGGCGATGGAACACGTCGTTGGCGCCCAACGAAACGTCGGCACGGTTTGCATCGGCCCGGACGACGACATGGAGCGCCGCCGCACCGAAATCCGCACCCTCATCGGCCAGGTCGACACCGGCGATGGCGTCGTGCTGCTCACTGACATGTTCGGCGGCACGCCCAGCAACCTGGCGATCTCGATGATGAGCCGCGACGGCGTCGAGGTCATCTCCGGCGTCAACCTGCCCATGCTCGTCAAGCTCGCCAAGGTCCGCTCCAGCCAGACCCTCGGCGAATGCGTCGACTGCGCGCAAACCGCCGGACGCAAATATATCGCCGCCGCCTCGCAAATCCTGCCCTCCTGCAGGAAGGCCGCCTGCGGGTGAGCGACGCCGATCCGATCCCGGCGCCAGACCAAGCGAGTGCCACCGCACTCAGCCGAACCGTCACTATCGTCAATCGCCGCGGCCTGCATGCCCGCGCCGCCGCCAAGTTCGTCACCCTCGCCGAGCGCTTCGGCGCCTCCGTCGAAATCCTGCGCGATGGCCAGTCCGTCTCCGCCCGCTCCATCATGGGCCTGCTGATGCTCGGCGCCGGCCAAGGCTCGACTTTGCTGCTGCAGGCCGATGGCTGGGACGCCAAGGAGGCGCTCGAGGCGCTCATCGCCCTGGTCGAAGCTGGCTTCAATGAGCAAGACTGACGACGCCCCGGACCAGACCGCACCCCCGACGCCCGGCGCCGAACCCCCGACCGCGCCGGGCCCGCAACCCGGCGAACGCCGCCTCGTCGGCCTCCCCGCCTGCGCCGGAGTCGCCATCGGCCCCGTGTTCCGCGCCGTCGAACCGCCCGCCCAGATCACCCGCAGCAAGGTCCACGCCGCCGATATCCCGGCCGAAACCGCACGCCTTGAGGCCGCCATCCTCCAATCCCGCCGCCAGCTCCTTAAACTTCGCGGCCGGCTCTCGGTCCTGCCCGAGGACAGCCAAGGCGAAATCGCCCCCCTGCTCGACGCCTACCTGCAGATGCTCGGCCCCTCCCGCCTCATCCGTGGCGCCAAGCTGCGCATCCAGGAACGCCTCGCCTCGGCCGAAACCGCCGTCATGGCAGAGGCCAACGCCATCGCCACCGCCCTCCTCGCCCGCCACGCGGAATGTAATCCGGACCCGACCGCCCCCGGCCCACAGCGCCAGGCTGACGAAGTCCGCGAGATCGGCCGCCGCCTCGTGCGAAACCTTACCCGCGCGCCCTTCCGCAGCTACTCCGGCGCCAAGCCCGGATCCGTCCTCATCGCCGAAGCCATCCGCCCCTCCGACGCCGCCCTGATCGACCCGGCCCGCATCGCCGGGGTCGCCACCGAGGAAGGCGGCACCGACGGCCACACCTCCATCATCCTGCGCGCCCTCGGCATCCCGTCCGTGCTCGGCGCCCCCGGCCTGCTGCAAAGCGTCCAGCCCGGTGACAGCGTCGTCGTCGACGGCTCCGCCGGCATCGTCACCCTCCGCCCCTCGCCCGCCAGTCAGAACTCCGCCCGCCGCGCCGTCGCCGGCTTCGCCCGTGAGCGCCAACTCCTTGGCCGCCTTCGCCGCCTCCCCGCCGTGACGCTCGACGCCGAAGCCGCCGACCTCCAGGCCAACCTCGAGCTCCCCGTCGAGCTCCCGCTCGTGGCCCAGAGCGGCGCCAGCGGCATCGGCCTGCTCCGCACCGAATTCCTGTTCATGAACCGCGACACCATCCCCTCCGAGGACGAACAGGAAGCCGCCTACCGCAACGTCATCGAGACCATGGCCGGCGACCCGGTCACCATCCGTGTGCTCGACTGGGGCGGTGAAAAAGAGATCGAGGCCCTGGTCGCCGCAGGACTGGTGCCGGAGATCCCCGACACCAACCCCGCCCTCGGCCTGCGCGGCGTTCGCCTCCTGCTCCGCCGGGCCGAGCTGTTCGAGACCCAGCTCGCCGCCATCCTGCGCGCTGCCCGCGCCGGCCCCGTCCGCGTCATGCTCCCCATGGTCACCGACGTCTCCGAGCTCCGCGCCGCCCGCGCTATCTACCAGCGCGTCGCCCAGACCATGCGAGACCGCGGCGAAACCATCCCCTCGCCGCTGCCCGAGCTCGGCTCCATGATCGAGACGCCCGGCGCCGCCCTCTCGGCCGATGCCCTCGCCGCCGAGGCCGACTTCTTCGCCATCGGCACCAACGACCTCTGCATGTACACCCTCGCCGTCGACCGCGCCGAACTCGATGTCGCCCACCTCTACGACCCGCTCCACCCCGCCGTCCTGCGCCTCATCCGCGAGACCGTCGAAGCCGCCCATCGGCGCAACATCGCCGTCTCCCTCTGCGGCGAGATGGCCGCCAACCCGAGCATCACCCCGCTGCTGCTCGGCCTTGGCATCCGCAGTTTCTCGATGGGCGCCTCCGCCGTCCCCCGCGTCAAGCAAGCCGTCCGCAGCACCACCATCGACGATTGCCAGCGTCTGACCTGGCAGGTGATGAAGCAGTCCGATCCCAGTCGCACCCGGGAACTCCTGGACCAGTTCGGCCGCTGAACGCCCCGCGCCCCGCCGCGGTTGCGGCCTAAACGCCTTCTATTGGCGCTTCCGCCTCCGCACGCAGGCGGCGGAAGCTGCGCCGGCTGAACGGCAGCATGATCAGGTAGATCGCCCCCGCCCCCGCCAGCGCCGCCCACGGATCAGCCACCAGCACGGCCGTGAACGTCCCGATTCCCAGCAGCAACGGCAGCGCATACTCCCGAGGCACCTTGAAGTTCTTGAAACTCCAGACCGGCAGCGTCGACACCAGCAGCATCGCCGTCCCGATCAGCACCACCGCGCAGAACAACGGGTGCCGCGGCACCGCCTCCATCCAGCCGATCCCGAGCGACCGCCCCTCGAGCCCCAGGAACAACGGAAACAATGCCAGCCCCGCACCCGCCGGTGCCGGCACGCCAGTGAAAAAATTATAGGCATAGGCATGCGCCAAGGGTCTCGGCGTATCGAGCGCCGCGTTGAACCGCGCCAGCCGCAGAGCCATGCACACGGCAAAGATCAAGCACGGCGCAAATCCAAACCCCCGCGCCGACTGCAACGACCAAATGTATAGGATGAACGCAGGCGCGATCCCGAAGCAGCAGAAATCCGCCAGACTGTCGAACTCCGCCCCAAACCGGGTCGTCGCCTTCAACAACCGCGCCAGCCGACCGTCCAGCCCGTCGATGCAAGCCGCCACCAGGATCGCCACCGCCGCGCTGCCGAACCGCCCCTCCAGCGCATAGCGCATGCTCGTCAACCCCGCGCACAACCCCAACAGCGTCAGGATGTTCGGGATCATCCGGTTGAACGACAGTCCCGCGAACCGCGGCCGCTGCCGTCGCGCCAGCCGCGTCCGCAACGCCGTCATCCGCCGCGGCGGCTCCGTCATGCAAGCGGTCCCGCCAGATCGGCAATCACCGTCTCACCCCCGATCATATACTGCCCCTCGGTCACCAGAGGCTTGACGCCGACCGGCAAATACAAATCGGTCCGGCTGCCGAAGCGGATCAGCCCGAACCGGCCCCCCGCCTGCACCGGGTCCCCCTCGCGCACGAAGCACAGGATCCGCCGCGCGATCAGCCCCGCGATCTGCACCACCGCGATGTCCCGCCCGTCCTGCAGCCGCACCGCGATCGCATTGCGCTCGTTGCTCTCGCTCGCCTTGTCCGTCGCCGCGCTCACGAACGCTCCGTGATGATACGCCACCCGCGTCACCACCCCGCTCACCGGCATGCGATTGATGTGCACGTCCAGCACAGACAGGAAGATCGCCACCCGCCACCGCGGCCCATCACCCAATCCGAGCTCGAGTGGCGGCACCGCCGGCCCCACCAGCACCACCCGCCCATCCGCCGGCGCCAGCACCGCCGACGCCCGCAACGGCGGCACCCGTTCCGGATCCCGGAAGAAATACACGCAGAATAGCGTGAACATCAGTCCCGGCCAGAACAGCCACCACCCGAGCAGCAGCCCGGCCAGCATCACCACCGCCCCGCCGCCAATAAACGGCCACCCCGCCCGGTGCGGCGGCGCCATCACCATCTGGATATCTTCGATCATGCGCATGCCCGCTATGTAGCGGTCCCAGCGCCGCTCCGGGAGCCCCTCACTCGCTCACGGGCATGGCAAACACCTGCCCAGGATAGATGAGGTTCGGATCCCGGATCTGCCCGCGATTGGCCAGATAGATCACCGTGTAGCGCATCCCCTGACCGTAGCTCTGCCGCGCGATCCGCCAAAGGTTCTGCCCAGGCTGCACCACCGCCTGCCCGCGCCCCACCCCCTCGGCCGTCGCCGTCCGCTGGAACGGCAGCTCCACCCGGCGCACGACCCGGCCGTTGCCGCCCAACTGATCCACCCGAAGCTGATGCATCCCCGGCACCACCGACGCAGGCGGCGTCAGAGTCCACTGCCCCGACCCGTCCGTAATCGTCTCACCCGCCGCCTTGTTGTCGATATACACCCGCACCGGCGTCGACGGCTTGGCCGAACCGGAAAACCGGATCTCCCCCCGCTCGTCGTAATCGACCGTGTTGAGCGCCAGCCCCTGCTTCCTGTCCCCCGCCCCCTGCAACACCCGCGGCGCCCCGCCCCCCGACGGCACCAGCACGGCCACCGCCGTCTCCGGCTTCGGCCCGCTCTCCGCCGGCCCCGCGGCAGCCGCCACATCGGCCGGCTTGCGCTCGGGCACGATCACCACCAACGACTCCGACCCGAGCAGGTCCGCTCCGTCCGCCCCCCGCGACGCCAAGGTCAGCGCCCGCCCGCCCGCTGGCAGCCGATCCGCCGGCACCACCACGAACTCGCCGTTCCGGTCCGCCTTCCCCGCCCCAAGCGTCCGATCGCCATCGCGCACGAACACCTCCGACCCCGGCTCCGCCCGCCCCGCGATCACGGTGCTCCCCTCCGGCGTCACGCGCACGATATCGAAGCTCGGTCCCCGCGCCGGCGCATCGGTCGGAGCCGCTGCCGTCACAGCGGGCCCGGCCACGGCCACCCCGGCCGGAGCAACGATGACCTCCGCCGCCGGCCCGTGCAAATACATCGCCAAACCGCCGACCAGCATCAACGCGATCGCCCCGGCCAAAACGGGCCGGATCGACCTCTCGCGCCGCGGCACTGGCTGAGTTGACATTCAACGATTGTTAATCCTGCCGCAGCACTTTCGCAATATTCCATGTCAAGTGAACAACGCGCGGCGCACCACCCACTCCACACCCACCACGACCGCAGCACCCGCACAAACCCCCATCGCCCCACCGAACCGCCCCAACCGCTTCCCCAGTCGGCCCTCGATCATCCGCGCGACCACCGGCGCCGCCAATGCCAGCACGCACACCACATCGACCACGTTGACCCGCCCACGCAGCAGCCGCCCACCGCCCAGCTCCGCCGCCCCGATCAACCCCGCCATCGCCGCCGCCGGCAACCCCGCCCCCGCTCCCGGCGCCAGCATCGGCACCACCATCAGCCCCGCCCACGCCCCGGCCGCCACCAATGCCGGTCCCACCATCGCCGACCCGGCCAACGCCAGGCCCCCCCAAAGCGCCAGCGCACACGCCAGGCCCCCCCT
>JAABUZ0100006043.1_pt1 | contig 15413 bp, 12 predicted proteins | sample 5562091 | NCBI WGS metagenome assembly JAABUZ01 (sample SAMN12813069, study PRJNA571459) | rock metagenome | isolation source: Antarctica rocks | place: Antarctica: Victoria Land, Linnaeus Terrace sud | collected 2015-12-21 | reverse complement strand
TTTCTATCCCCCGTACCCCTGTGCTGCGGCGCGTCCGCGCGCCGTGTCCTCCTCTCTTTATTATATCGCCAATCTATTTAAGCCAACGTGTACTAGATTCTTCGAACCCGGTCGAGAAGGAGTAGGACGGAGTGACGAGCGGCAAGATCGTGATATTGGGCGCCGGGCCGACAGGGCTCGGCGCAGCCTACCGCATGGCCGAGCTGGGCTATCCCCCCGAGCGGTGGAGCATCTACGAGCGCACCGACCACGTCGGCGGCCTGGCCGCGAGCTACCGCGACCCCCAGGGCTTTATCTGGGACCACGGCGGCCATGTGATGTTCAGCCACTACACCTACTTCGACGACCTCGTCGAGAAGATGCTGCGCGGCGACTACGATCAGCACCTGCGCGAGGCCTGGGTGTGGATCGCGGGCCGCTTCGTGCCCTATCCCTTTCAGAACAACGTCCACCGCCTGCCCAAGGACCTGTTCCTCGAGTGCGTCATGGGCATCGTCGAGGCGCAGAAGCGGGCGCTCCCGCGCGCCAACTTCAAGCAGTGGATCCAGGCCATCTTCGGCGAGGGCATCGCCGCGCACTTCATGCTGCCCTATAATTTCAAGGTCTGGGCCCACCCGCTTGAGATGATGGACACACACTGGCAGGGCGACCGCGTCCCCACCGTCGACCTGCGCCGCATCCTGACGAACCACCTCGACGACCGCGACGACGTCAACTGGGGCCCGAACAACAAGTTCAAGTTCCCGCTACTCGGGACGGGCATGCTCTACGAGCGCATCGCCGCAGCGCTGCCCCAACAGGTCAATTTCTTGGCCGACGCCGTCGCCATCGACGCCGAGCGGCGCGTCGTGACCTTCGCCGACGGCCGGTCGACGGGATACGATACGCTTATCACCACGCTCCCGCTCACAGAACTGCTCACGCTCATCCCCGGCTGCCCCGAGGGGGTCCGTGCGGCCGCGGGCGACCTGTACCACACTGAGGGCTACTTCGTCGGCATCGGCGTCGCCGACCCGTGCCCCAGCAGCAAGTGCTGGATGTACTTCCCAGAGTCCGACGCGCCGTTCTACCGCGTCACCTACCTCTCCAACTACTCGCCCGCGCTGACGCCGGGGCTGGGCCACTTCTCGCTGCTGGCCGAGGTCTCATCCTCGCCCTATAAGCGGGAGGACGCGGCCAGCGTCGTGGAGCGCACCATCGAAGGCATGGTCAGCTCCCAGCTGCTCACGCGCGAACAGGCCGACACGAAGATCGTGAGCCGCGCGTTGATGCATGTGCCTTACTCATACCCGGTGCCGACGATCGGGCGCGACGCCGCGCTGGCCGTGATCCAGCCGTGGCTGATGGCGCGGGGCATCTACTCGCGCGGGCGCTTTGGGGCGTGGCGCTACGAGCTCGGCAACACCGACCACTCCGTGATGCAGGGCGTCGAGCTGGCCGACCTGCTCACCACCGGCAAACCCGAAACGACGTGGTCACTCCCGCCCGGCGAAGAGGCCAGGGCCACCATTGCCTAGCAAAGAGGATTGGTAATACATGGCACGAAAGTCGGTTAGGTTCCTGGCAACGTACGTCTATGCTTTAGCGTGCTGCTACTACCTTTTCGCGGTTGGCTTCCTCTCAAGCAGACATCGCCACCTGATCCGCGCCATCACCGGACATTTCCGGTATGACCCGCAGCGCGAGCCGGTTATTGCCATCCCACAGGTCCACCTATCGGACCTGGTTGGTCAGGCTGTGGACATCCATCTGACTGAAATATCGTCCGTCTACGGCAACATGTCGGTGCTCGAGCTCACCGTCCTCGCGCAGCTTGTTAAGGCGCGGCGCCCTCGCACGATCTTCGAGATCGGGACCTTCGACGGGCGCACGGCCCTGAACATGGCCCTGAACAGTCCCCCTGATGCCACGATCTACACGCTCGACCTCCCAAAGGAGCAACTCGCCGACGCCGCGTTGCCGCTCGACGGGGAAGACCTCACGTTCATCGACAAGGAGCGGTCGGGCGCGCGCTTCGCGGGCACGGCCTACGAGCGCCAGGTCATCCAACTCTATGGGGACTCGGCGACCTTCGACTTCTCCCCATACGTCGGGCAGGTCGACCTCGTCTTCGTCGACGGCTCCCATTCCCGCGAGTACGTGGCGGCCGATTCGCTGACCGCCCTCTGGCTCCTGCGCGACGGCAAAGGAGTCATCGTGTGGCACGACTACACGGATTGGCCCGGAGTCACCCGGGCGCTCAACGACCTGTACGCCCAAGACAAGCGGTTCCACGGAGCGCAACTTATCGAGGGCACGACGCTGGTCTGCTTGGCGACGGACTGCTAGCATTGCTACCATCGCCTAGACGTCTAATACGGGCGAACGTGTTGCGATTGAGTCAAGTTTTTGCGGCACGTCTCGTCGGTCTGAGGCGGAGTCTCGCTAGAGTGTAAGGAGTGGTGACACATGGAAGCCGACACGACCTGGCCCCGCGAGAGGATGGTTACCCACATACAGGAGAGCGTGGAGGTCGCGCGGCGGCTCGTCGAGAGCTGCGGCGATGACACCCTGCGCGCCGCCGACGCCCTGACCGAGACGTTCCGCGCCGGCGGGAAGCTGCTGCTCTGCGGGAACGGCGGCAGCGCCGCCGACTGCCAGCATATGGCGACGGAGCTCGTTAGCCGCCTGACCATCGACTTCGAGCGCCCCGGTTTGCCCGCGATCGCGCTCCCGGCCGACTCGTCGTACCTGACCGCCTACGCCAACGACTGCGGCTACGACGGCGTCTTCGCCCGCCAGGTGCAGGCCCTCGGCAAGCCCGGCGACATCCTCATCGGCATCAGCACCAGCGGCGGCTCGGCCAACGTCGTCCACGCCGTGCGCGCGGCGCGGGGAGCTGGCCTACGCACGATCGCCCTCATCGGCGGCGGTGGTATCCTGCAAGAGCTGGCCGACATCGCCATCGCGGTCCCCAGCACATTCACGCAATACATACAGGAGGCGCACCTCGTGATCGAGCACATCCTGTGCGACATCGTCGAGCGCCAGCTGTTCGGCCTGCCGGAAAGGACACAGGCATGATCATCAGCCGGACCCCCTTCCGCATCTCGTTCTTCGGCGGCGGCACCGACTACCCGGCCTGGTACCGCGAACACGGCGGGGCCGTCCTGGCCACCACGATCGACAAGTACTGCTACCTGACCTGCCGCCGCCTCCCACCCTTCTTCGAGCACCGCTACCGCATCGTCTACTCGCAGATGGAGAACACGCGGACAGTCGACGAGATCGCCCACCCCGGCGTGCGCGAGACCTTGCGCCACCTCGGCCTGGACGACGGGCTGGAGATCCACCACGACGCCGACCTGCCGGCGCGTAGCGGCCTGGGCTCGAGCAGTTCGTTCACGGTCGGCCTTTTGCACGCGCTCTACGGGCTGACGGGCCGCATGCCCAGCAAGCGGCAACTGGCCTTGGAGGCGATCCACATTGAGCGGGACCTGATCGGGGACACCGTGGGGGCGCAGGACCAAGTGCTGGCGGCGCACGGCGGCTTCAACCACGTCCGCTTCGGGCAGGACGGCGCGATCACGGTGACGCCCCTGACCCTCCCCGCGCGACGAATCGCGGAGTTGGATGACCATCTCATACTGTTCTACACAGGCATCCAGCGCACGGCCTCGGTCGTCGCGCAGACCTACGTGCAGGATGTCGCGAGCAAAGAACGCCAGCTGCGGACTTTGGGCGGCCTGGTGGACCAGGGGATCGCCGCCCTGAGCGGTGACGGCGACATCGGGGGCTTCGGGGAGCTGTTGCACGAGGCCTGGCAAGTCAAGCGCAGCCTGAGCGCGAGCGTCTCCACCGCCCACATCGAGGACATCTACGCGGCGGCGCGGTCGGCCGGAGCCAGCGGCGGCAAGGTGCTCGGGGCTGGCGGCGGCGGCTTCATGGTCTTCTTCGCGCCGCCGGCCAAGCAGGCCGCAGTGCGCGAGAGCCTGCGCGGGCTCATCCATGTGCCGTTCCGCTTCGAGTCGTCGGGCAGCCAGATCGTGTTCTTCGACCCACAAGAGGAGTACAGCGCCGCAGAGCAGGATCGCTCCGAGCGCGCCATCGCGAGCTTCGGGGAGGCGCACTAACCAGAGGCGGGCGAAGCCCTGTATTCTCTCGCACTACGACAGTAGGCGGATAAGGCCCCACTAAAGTAAGAAAGCGTGTATAGAGGGGAGCACCCGTACGTGGGTAAAAAGCGTAAGAAACTGCTGATCCTGATGATGGGACACGGCATCGCCGGCGTGGAGCGCACCGCTGTCGATCTGGCCCGCGAGTTCAAGGCGCGCGGTTGGGTGGCGCAACTGGTGTTCGCGCAGCCGGTGGACGACCCCATCCGGATGTCCGTGCCGGGGCGTACGGTCGCGGAAGAGCAGACCATCCTGCTGGAGTGGGCCCGCAATCAGGGCGTCGAGGCCGAGATTAGCCCCGCGCTCCACGGCTCTTACGCCGCAATCTCGTGGCAAGATATGCTTAACTTACGCCGCTTCGTCGTCGCGCACAAACCGGACATCGTCAACATACAATGCGGCAGCAACAACGTGGCGCTCAAGGACGTCATCGCCGTCCGCCTGGCTGGCCTGAGCCGTCTCGTCGTTTCGATCCATCACCCAGGCGAGTGGGGCGACAATGTTCGACGTCGTGTAAACACCCGGCGCGCGTCGCACCTCTGTGATGTCATCGTCGTCCCCTCCCGCGCCACGCGCGACCGCTTGCTGGAGGCGGATGTCCCCGCGCGCAAGATACGCATCATACCCTCCGGCGTGCCCGTCCCCACACACTTGCCGGTGCGCGCCGACGCCCGCGCCCGGCTCGGCTTACCCCCTGACGCCTTCGTCATCAGCTCCATCGCGCGGCTCGTGCCCCACAAGGGCATCGACTGCCTCATCGAGGCGGCCGCGCGCGTGCCGGACCCGCAGGGCGATCTGGCCGTGGTCGTCGCGGGCGACGGGACCGAGCGCGTCGCCCTGGAAGACCTCGCGGCGGCCCATCTGGGCCCCCGCGCCATCTTCCTCGGCCGGGTGCCCGACGAAACCATCCCCGATGTCTACGCCGCCTCCGACCTGTTCTGCCTGCCCTCACACATGGAGGGCTTCGGGCTGGTCTACGTCGAGGCCGCCTACCGCGGCGTCCCGAGCATCGGCACAGACGTCGGCGGGGTCCCCGACGTCGTCGACGACGGCGAGACCGGGCTGCTCGTCCCGCCCAGCGACGTCGGCGCGCTCGCCGCCGCCATCGCCCGCCTGCGCGACGATGGGGCGCTACGGGCGCGCATGGGCGCGGCCGCCCGGACGCGCGCCTATGCCGAGTTCACCGTAGAGCGCATGGCCGACCGCTACACCACAGTCTACGCGCCATGACGAAAGTTCTCTTCATCACGACATCGCCCATCGATCGATGTGACCGGCAATCGGCGTACCGTCAGGGACCTCGAGCAGCGAATCGTTAAGAATCTTATCTACCACAATGTGTGCGGAGCCCTTTATACAAGGCTAGCGGCCACTCCGACATGTACTAGAAGATGTGAGGGCACCATATCATGGGCAAACGTCGCAAGAAGTTGCTGATCCTAATGACGGGCTACGACATCGGCGGCGTGGAACGCACTGTCACCGACCTGGCCCGAGAGTTTAAGGCGCGCGATTGGGACGTACGGGCGTTGTTCGCGCAGCCGCCGGACGAGGCCGCGCGGGCCGTCTTACTAGAGTGGTGCTGCGGCCAGGGCGTCGAGGCCGACACGAGCCCCGAGCTCTTAGCCGCCCTCTCGCCGCACTCATGGCGGGACGTACTGGGCCTGCGCCGCCTCGTCGCCGCGCACAAGCCGGACATCGTCAATATCCAGTACGGCCACAACTTCATACCGCTCAAGGATGTGCTGGCCGTCCGCCTGGCCGGCCTGAGCCGCCTCGTCGTTTCGATCCACCACCCCGAGCCATGGGGCGAAGGACCACGGCACCGCATCAACACCGGTCGCGCGTCGCGCCTCTGCGATGCCCTGGTCGTCCCCTCCCGTGCCACGCGCCAGCGCCTGCGGGAGGCGGACGTCTCCGCGCGCAAGATACGTATCATACCCTCCGGCGTGCCCGTCCCCACACGCCTACCGTCGCGCGCCGAGGCCCGCGCCCGGCTCGGCCTGCCGCCGGACGCCTTCATCGTCGGCTGCCTCGCGCGTCTGGAGCCCCACAAGAGCGTTGGCGATCTCATCGAGGCGGCGGCGCGCGTGCCGGACCCACGGGGCGATCTGGCCGTGGTCGTCGCGGGCGACGGGACCGAGCGCGTCGCCCTGGAAGACCTCGCGGCGGCCCGCCTGGGTCCTCGCGCCATCTTCCTCGGCCGCATACCCGACGAGACGGTCCCCGACGTCTACGCCGCCTTCGACCTATTCTGCCTGCCGTCGCAGCTGGAGGGCTTCGGCCTGGTCTATATCGAGGCCGCTTACCGCGGCGTTCCGAGCATCGGCGCGAATACTGGCGGGGTCCCCGACGTCATCCTCGACGGGGAGACCGGCCTGCTGGTCCCGCCCGGCGACCCCGATGCGCTCGCCGCCGCCCTCGCGCGCCTGCGCGACGACCCAGGGCTGCGGGCGCGCCTGGGTGCGGCCGCCCGCGCCCGCGCCTATGCCGAGTTCACCGTCGAGCGCATGGCCGATCGCTACGCCAAAGTCTACGCGCCCCGATGAAAGTCCTATTCATTACGACATCACCCATCGACGTGAGCGGCGTGACGCGCACCAGCCTCGACCTTGCCCGCCAATTCGCCGCGCGCGGCTGGCGGGTGCGCAGCGTCTTCCCCCAGGCGCCGGGGGGCCGCGCCTTGGTCGAGCGGGCGCGCGGCACAGGGGTCACGACCGAGCAACACCCGGCGGTGCGCGACATCGTGGACCCGCACACATTGGGCGACATGCGCGCCTTGCGCCGGCTCGTCACCGCAGGCAAGCCGGATGTCGTCAACATCCACTACGGCCAGAACTACATCTCCCTCAAAGACGTCATCGCCGCGCGTCTCGCGGGGGCGCCCCGGCTCATTGTCACCGTCCACCACCCCGTGCCGGGGAGCGCCATGGGCGGGCGCAAGCGCGCGATGACCCGCCTGGCGGCGCTGCTCGCCCACGCCGTCACCGTCAACTCGCGCGCCATGCGCGCCATCCTACTGGAGGCCGGCGTCCCGGCGCGCAAGATACACATGCTGCCGCCTGGCGTGCAAGTCCCCATGGATTTGCCGGACAAAGGCGAGGTCCGCGCGCGGCTGGGTCTGCCCGTCGACGCGTTCGTCGTGGGCTGCGTGTCCCGCCTCGCGCCCCACAAGGGCGTCGGTGATCTCATCACAGCGGCGGCGCGCGTCCCCGACTCTGGGGGGCATCTGCGGGTCGTGGTCGCGGGCGACGGGCCCGAGCGCGCCGCCCTCGAAACTCTTGGCGTCGCATGCCTGGGCGACCGCGCCGTCTTCCTGGGCCGTGTCCCCGACATCCAGGACGTGTACGCGGCCGCCGACGTGTTCGCCCTGCCCTCGCACATGGAAGGGTTCGGCCTGGTCTACGTCGAAGCCGCCTTCCACGGCGTCCCGAGCATCGGCGCGAAGGTCGGCGGCGTCCCCGACGTCATCCTCGACGGGGAGACCGGCCTGCTGGTCCCGCCCGGCGACCCCGACGCGCTCGCCGCCGCCATCGCGCGCCTGCGCGACGACCCCACGCTGCGGGCGCGCATGGGCGAGGCCGCCCGGACGCGAGCCTATGCCGAGTTCACCGTCGAGTGCATGGCCGATCGCTACGCCACGGTTTTTGAACATCGGTAGCCGGTAGCCGGAGGTTGCCTATCGCCGCCTGATCGCGTGTAAGGCGACAGCGAGACTTGCCATGTTGCCGATCTGCTCCCCGAGGGCGGCCGGCACGATTTCGCACGCGGCCAACGCCCCCGGCAGCGCCTCCTGCCGGAGGGCGTGCAGGGTGAGCGACTCCAGGAGCGCCTGCTGCCGGCCGTAGATGCCGCCAATCACGATCCGCTCGGGGTTGAGCACGTCGACCAGCGCGGCCAGCCCGCGCCCGAGCTGGCGCCCCACGACGCGCCACACCTCCAGGGCCAGGGGGTCGCCTTGCCGCGCCGCCTCTCCCACCATGTGCGCCGTCACGCCCGACAAGCTGGCCGGCGTCGGACAGTACAACGTAGTCCCGCCCGCGCGCAAGTGGGCGTCGGCCATAGAGCGCGCGAGTTGCGCGATCCCGCCGCCGCTGCAAAACCCCTCGAACGAGCCCGGCTTGCCGTAGCCGACCGGGCCGTCGTGCTCCAGACGCAGGTGACCGACCTCGCCCGCCAGGCCGTTCGCCCCCTCGTACAGACGGCCGTCGAGGATCAGCCCCGCGCCCATGCCCGTGCCGAAGGTCAGGAAAATCATGCTACGACAGCCGCGCCCGGCTCCCCAGGCCCACTCGGCGAGGGCGCCGGCGTTGGCGTCGTTTTGCAGCCCGACCGGGACGCCGAAATGGCCGCGCAACGGGCTGACGACGTCGATGCGGTCCCACGCGGGCAGGTTGGGCGGCGACAGGACGATCCCCGCCGCGCTGTCCAGCGGGCCTCCGCAACTGATGCCGACGGCATCGAGGGGACCTAAACCCTGCTCCGCCAGCAGGCCCTCGAGCTCCCGGCGCGCCTGTTCGATCGCCTGGTGTGGCGATGCGGGGGTGGGAAAGCGGCGCTGGCCGACCACTTGGATGGCGGCGTCCACGTCCTTGCCCACGCTCACCGCGCACTTGGTCCCGCCGATGTCGATGCCCGCCAGGATGCTCATGATGCGAACGGAGTTCCTTTCACAATGACGCGCCGGCATGACCCTCGCCCGGCTATAGCGCCGCGCCGCGCGTCCGGCACAGCGCCACGGACGTGAGCCCGACCGCCGCCAGCACCGTGTATCCGCTCACGCCCGTCCAAAGCAACGCTGCCCCATAGTCATGGTAGTGCGAACCGAGGAAGGAAACGGGGCTCAGACGCACCGGATTGGCCCGCAACGCGAAGATAACCGCCCACACAGCTGTGGCTGCCCACCATGCCCATGCGCCGCCCGGCGTCACGGTGTGCCGGCGCGCCATGAGCGCGGCCCCGGCTAGCGCCGGGAGCAGCACGTAGAGGTGATCGTTCTCCGTTAGCGGGCCGTAAGACATGGTAAGGCCCAGGACGACGCCCACCTCGACCAGGAGCAGCGCGGCTGTGTCCCGCGCGGCGGCCCCACCGCGCGGGACGGCCAGGACAAACAATGCGAGCAGCAATCCAAGCAGGAGCAGGCTGCTCACCCGCACCGCCGCCGCGCTCACGACCCAGGGCTGGGTATAGGGATTATGGGCAAACAGCCGCAGGATCACGCCGTCGAGCGATAGGTTGGTCAACCGCGTTAAGAAGACCGGCGACGCATCGTACCGCGACGCCCGCAGCCAACTCCCCACGATCGACAGGCCATGGCCCAGCGTCGGCACGAACGAAAGCGCTAGGAGCACCGCGCTCGTCGCGATCCCCGCGCCCGCGGCGCGCCAAAAGCGCCGCCACAGCAGATAGATGAGCAACACACCCAGGAATGGCTTGACGACGACCATCATCCCCCACAGCACACCAGAGAGGGTCATACGCCCCTTTAGATAGGCCCATAGGCCGAGCGAGAGCAACAGTAGGAGCGGAAAATTGGCTTGCCCATGGTATAGGTCGTTGCGTCCCGTGTAGCCGAAGAGGACGACCGCGAAGGCCAGGCCAACCCACGGCCAGGGCGCGCGCGCTCCGAAACCGCGCAGCAGTAGGGCGAGGCTGGCGGCCAGGCAACAGACGTTCGCGGCGATCCACACGTAGCGCGCGGCCGTCGCGCCCAAGAGCGTGAGCGGCGCCAGTAACTCGGCAAGGGCGGGCGGATAGGCGTAGCTGTCATAAACGCCTGGCGGACCGTCGTATACCTTATAGCCGTAGGGGTCGCCCCCGTGGATGATCGCGGCAGCGCTGTGGAGGTAGACGCCGAAATCGGTCGATGTCCGCCATGTAGGGTTGCCCTTCAAGGCGTGGTAGAGGGCGACGCCGTCGAACAGGAGCAGTAGTGCGGCCAGCGCCGCGACGGCGATCAGCACAGGATTCGCGCACAACACATCGGATGAGAGATGTGACGCTACATGGTTCCGCGGCGTACCGCCCGGCAGTCTGTGCAAAGACTTCATTGCCCTATTGTCTCCCTCCACTAGGGGCGCTCTTGCCCACAACCGCCTCGCTTAATTATGCGCGGATCGTGAGATAGGGCGACGCCTTCCCTGATAGCTACGATTCCAGCCCGTCACTCCGCCTCCACCGCCCATCGGGGCCCTCACGCAACGTGGCTATGCCATATGGATCGAGGGCATGCCGGTCCCCCGTCTCCGTCAGGAGCACCGTATCGGGTTTGCCCTCCGTCTCGAGCACGCGCAGGACGAGCGCCGTTCCTCCTCCCTCTTCCTCTGTCTCCGCGCCTTTGAGCCATGCCGCCGTGCTCGACGCGCTCTCCAATGGGAGCAGGCTGGCGCGGTGGGGGTCGGTACCCCCACGGGACACATGCGGCGTCACGACGGGCGGCCGCAGCAGGTCGTCGGCGAGCTGGTGGGCGTCGCGCGCGCCCACGTCGGGTCCGGCCAGCATGCGCAACGTGAACGCGTGCTCGCCCTGGTCTGTATACTCATACTCCCGGCCCTGGTCGAGTTGGTAGGGGTCGTGCTGTGCGTACACCGGCGACCGCAGGACCGTGAGGTAGAGGGACGCGGCATCCGCGGCGTAGGAATAGATCGCGTCGGTGGCGATGGCGAGCCCATAGCCATCGCTCGAGACGAGCGCCCAGCGTTGCCCCGGCCACTCGCGCCCGCCGGCCGGCCGCTCCACCGAACCGTAGGGCGCCTCGTAGCGGAAGGCGGGCGCGGGGCCATACATGGGCACGGGGTAGCGCAGCCGCAAGAGCTTGCGTTGCTCGTGCCAATCGACGCGGACGCGGATCTCCAACGGCAGCGCCGGGTCGTCGTGCAGGAGGTAGGTGCTCGTCAACGTCGAGGCGCCCATGCGGGCGTGGGCGCGCAGCCCGGCGCGGAGCGGCCCCTCCTCCACCACCTCGATGCGCTCGCAGATGAAGGCGGCACCCGTCACCCCGAAGCGGTCGCGGCCGTGTGCCCAGGTATCCGAGTCGTCGCCGACTACGAGCGGGTGGTGCGCCACGCCGGGGAAGACGTTGCGCCCGCTACGCTTGTCGACGAGGCGCGCGATCCCTCCTGTCACGCGGTCTATCTCCAGCCGCCACGCGCCGCTCTCGATGGCGTTGGGGCTCACCTGGAGCGTGGAGGCCGGAGGGGCGGCGGGCTCTCCGCGCGTCAGGCGGTAGACCTGATAGCCGAAGGGCGGCACATCCGCGACGAAGAACACGCGGCGGAGCCGCAGCAGCGGGAACAACCCCTCGGGATCGAGCGCCTGGTACGCCACGTCTGCGCCGGCATCGTCGACCAGGCGGGCCGGTACGTCGAGGCGTTTCCGGTCGACCCACGGCTCGTACTCGAGGGGCACGCGCTGGCGCGCCCCCGTCAGGTTGAACGCCACGAAGGTCACGTCGGCCGAGTCCGGCCCCGGCGCGATGGTGGCGGCCAGCCGGCGCACGGCCGCGTTGAGCGCCTCCTCGGCGCCCTGCACGACCCCACTCAGGGACTCGAGGGCATCGCGCGTGGCGCTGGCCACGCTCGCGCCGCCGAGGATGTCGTGAAACTGGTTGAAGAGCAGCGCCTCCCAGAGCGCGCGCAGCCGCTCGCGCGGATAAGGCGCGCCCGCGTGCCGGGCCGCCAGCGCGCTGGCGGCCTCGGCCTGCGCCAGCCCCGCCTCGGCGCGGCGATTGAGTCTCTTCAGGGCCGCGACCACGGAGTAGCACCCGATCGCGTGCTGCTGCAACTCGTCGCGCACCACGGGCCGCTCGACGGCGGCGACCTCGGCGAAGTAGCGGGCGGGGTCGCTGAAGACGAGGTCGTGCCCCCCCGCCCGCGCCTCCCCGATGAACGCGAGTTCCTCTCGCGTCGGGCCGCCGCCGTGGTTGCCCACGCCGTAGAAGTACATCAAGGGGTAGCCTTCGCGGGCGGCGAGCTCCTCGACGACGGGCAAATCGTCGGCCAGCGGCGGCCACTCATTGTAGTGCGTCGGGAGGCGGTAGGCCACGACCGCCGAGCCGTCCGGCGCGACCCAGTCGAAGAGGGGCGCGGGCAACGCCTTTTCGTGCGCCTGCGGCCGCATGAAGACGTAGGAGTCGTAGCCGGTGTGGCGCAGCAACATGGGCAGGGTCGCGGCATGGCCAAACGCGTCGACGCTGTAGCCCACCCGCACATCCACGCCGAAGCGGTCGCGCAGGTACGCCTTGCCGTAGAGGGCCTGACGGATAAAGGCCTCACCGGAGGGCAGGTTGCAATCCGGCTGGATCCACCACCCGTTCACGATGGCCCAGCGCCCCTCACGGACAAAGTGCTGGATGCGGGCGAAGAGCGCCGGCTCCAGCTCCTCGATCCAGCGGTAGATGAGGGCCTCACCGCGGGTGAAGATAACGCCGGGGTTCTCCTCCAGCATGTCGACCGCGGCCCAGCAGGTGCCGATGGCCTCGGCGCAGCCCTCCGGCCAGCGCCAGAGCCAGACGGGGTCGAGGTGGGCGTTACCGATCATGTGCAGGCGTGGCGGCATCGTTGTCCTCCCGTCCTCTACATTTACGTTGGAATGATGGTGGGATCGCGCCAGGTCGTCGCCGTCATGATCATGAGCCACGAAGCAGGCCCTTCGCGGCGTGCAGCGGCGACATGTTGAAGGCGGTGCGGCGCAGCCGCGCGGCGAGGACCTCCTCGCGCCGCTCCCGCGCCTCGCGCGCCGCCTGCATGACCCAGTGAGTATACCACCCGCGGTAGTGCCGGTAGACGTCCCGCCGCCGCCGCCAGGAGGGGCGCCACGGGTTGCCTGGGGCGAAGGAGCGCCGCAGGACGGCCACCGTTTCACGGTACGACCTGTGGAGGAGCCAGCCGTCCTGCCACTCGCGCTCACGGTACAGTATGAGCGCCTCGTCCGTCGAGGCGCAGCGTACGCCGGATGAAGCGACGCGCAGCCACAAATCGAAGTCGTCCGCGCGAGAGAGGGATGAATCGAAGAGACCGACGGTGGCCAGGACGTCGCGGCGCATCACGACGACGGACGGAGAGACGGGCACGGTGAGGAACGCATCGTAGGCGCTCCTGTCGCCGTTTAGATCGGGGCCGAGCCAGACGCCGCCGGCCGGTCGCAGCTCGTGGTCGCAGATGATGGCGGCCGAGGTGATGAAGCGCGCCTCCGGATGCGCGCGCATGACGCGGCAACACTCTTTGAGCTTGTGGGGCAGCCACGCGTCGTCGTCGTCGAGGAAAGCGATCCACTCCCCCGACGCCCGCGCGATGCCCACCTCGCGGCTGCCCGAGGCCTTGCCCTGTTTGGTGCGCAGGTAGCGGACGGAGGGATAGGAGGCGACGACGGCGGGCGTGTCGTCGCTCGAGTCGTCGTCGACGACGATGAGCTCGACCTCAGCCCCGCACGGCTCCTGCGCCAGCACGCTCTCGATGGCTTGCCGCAGCCACGCGGCGCGATTATGCGTCGTGATAATCGTTGAAATCTTCACTGTGCCATAGGCTCCTTGGACATTGTCAATGTGGGGGAAGACAGCGGGCGCCATACGATGAGGGTGATAGCGGAACCAGTGTAGAAGCTACGTTCACTGCAGTGCACCATCCGCGGGGGCAATCGCGTCGCGCGCCTCCCGGAGCAGCGCTAGGAAGGACGCGGCGGCGTGGGATGGGTTGAAGGCCGTGGCCGCGCGCTCCCGCCCGCGCGCTCCCATGGCGGCGCGCCGGCTCGTGTCGGCCAGGAGCGCATCGAGGGCGGCGGTGAGCCCGGCGCTGTCGCCCGGCGGGACGAGCAGACCCGTCTCCCCGTCGACGACGATCTCGGCCGGCCCGCCCTCGCGCCAGGCCACGACCGGGAGGCCGTGGGCCGTGGCCTCCAGGATGGAGAGGCCAAATGGCTCGGCGTGCGAGGGGTGCGCGAAGAGGTCAAGCCCGTCGAGGATGCGCGGCACGTCCTGGCGGTGGCCGAGCAGGTACACCCGCTCCTGGACACCGTGCGCCCGTGCCGCGCCCGCGATACGCCCCGACGTGCCGTTGTTCAGTGGGTCCTCGCTCCCGGCCAGGACGAGCCCGACGCGCGGATCGCGCGCGAGGATGGGCAACATGGCCTCCACGAGCTCCTCCTGCCCCTTCTGGCGGTTCAGCCGCGCGCACATGCCCACGAGCAGGGCGTCGGCGGGGAGGGCGAGCTCGGCGCGCAGGGCCGCCTTGGCCGCGGCCCTCTCCTCGCGCGATGGCTCAGGCGGCAGCGCGACACCGTTGTGGAGCGTGCGTACCCGCCCGGCCTGGACTCCGTGACGGATCGCATCGTCGCGGATGTAGTCGCTCACGGCGGCCACCATGCCGGCCCCACGTAGCGCGTCGACCGCGTCGGAGCCCAGCCATGGGCCCACGGTGTAGTGCAGGTGGACCATGAGCGGGACGCCGAGGGCCCGCGCCACCGGGACGGCGAGCCGCAGGTCCCAGCGCTGCTGCGCCGCGTAGACAACGTCGGGCTGAAAGTGGCGCGCCGCCGCGCGAACCTGACGCCGCGTGAACCGCATGGCGGCGAGGTCGCGGACCTTCAGCGCGCGGTCGAGCGGACCAGTGTCGTGCCGGCCCAGCTTGCCCATGTTGATCGCGCGTACGGTCACGCCCGGTATGCGCCGGAAGGCCTCCGCCACCGCGTTGGTCCGCCCGGCGCGCGGATCGACCCCTTGCAGCAGCAACACGTCGACGCCGGCCGCCGCATATCCGCCTTGCCGGAGAGTAGTGACGCTCTCGAGCAGCGTGCGGAAGACGCTGGTCTCGGCCGTGGGCAGGCCAGTTGTCTGGACGGCCAGGAGGCGCACCCGCTCCCGGTCCAGCGACGCCCACCGCGCGTCATCGGTGCTTCCGGCGGGCGCGTGGGTCGAGTTGAACGTCATAATCCCTCGATGCAGCGCAACAGGCGGCGCGCGGCCGCGTCCGGATCCCCGTCGCGCAGCAGCCGCATGAGGGCGCCGCGCTTGCCCAGCGCGGTGGCGAGTCCATCGTAGTAGCGCAGGTTGAAGATGAGGCTGCAACTCGCGTCCGCCAGCCGCGCCGGCCCGATGGGGCTCGACGCGCGGGCCAGCAGGCCGAGCGCCGCGCCGGCCGGGCGCGCCAGAGCGGGCCGGCCGGCGCAGAGCAGGGTGAGGCGGCGCACGGCCTCGCTGCGATTGGCGCGGAAATCGCGGGCCACGTCTCCGAGCAACTCCGGCCGCCCGGCCCGCGCCATCGCCGC
>JAABUZ0100006041.1_pt1 | contig 15415 bp, 5 predicted proteins | sample 5562091 | NCBI WGS metagenome assembly JAABUZ01 (sample SAMN12813069, study PRJNA571459) | rock metagenome | isolation source: Antarctica rocks | place: Antarctica: Victoria Land, Linnaeus Terrace sud | collected 2015-12-21 | reverse complement strand
AATGCATTACTATATAATATTATAAACAAATTAATTAAATTAATCAACTTGATTAAGTTGATTAATGCACTTTTTTAAAAATAATCTAAATTTTTCGAGTCTTGGCGAGTTGAATCAAGTTATACGCTAAGTACTTCATATCTACCCTTTGACTCGACCCAAATACTTGGGCCAAGATTTCTAACTCGAATCGAGTCTTGGCGGGTCAGGAATCTAGCTCGAACTTGATGATTCAACTCGACGCGACCAGTCTACTTGTAATAGCGACTTAACATTATATAGAATTTTCTTTCTAAGAATTCTCTTTTAAAATTCTTACAAATTAATGTTTTTCTAAATTATAGTTCTACATATTATGTAATCTCGTTTTGTGTGCGTTGATATAACAACGTCTTGTTATACATTTGTACACAATCTTAAAATATTAATTTGTCTCAATTTATAAGAACGATTGTTCGACAAAATAATTAACACAATATGCAATACAAGATAAAATCTAGATAACAACAACAATATTGTGATGTTTTAACAATTAAAGAACAAAAATAATGCAAGAATTTAGTTTGTATTAATTACGAGTTTTAAAATTATATTACAAGAAAAATCTTCGCAAGACAACAATATTATGTTGTTATTATTGTTCGATAAAGATATTAATTATAAAAAACTACTTATTAAGAGACAAGCAAAAATATGTAAATCTTAAATAAAACAAAATTTTTGTATTGCTTAAGTAAAAAACAAATATCTTGAAAAGTTTCTTTGTTAAAACGAAATTAAAATATTTAGTTCGCGTTGCTTTTGCAAAAACAATTTTAATAACTAAAACAACAAATTAATGCTTAAGAAACAACGCTTTGTACAATTTATAAAATCGATCAATTTAAATTTATATTAAAAAAAGAACTTTAAAAAATAAAAAAATTAAATTTGAAATACTAGAAACTCTTTTGAAATTAATAAAGAATAATTTTTAAAAAAAATTACAAAGATTTGTTAAATTTAATAATTTCTTTGCGATATATTTGCGTTGCAATAAGAGAATTACAAAAACAAAACTAAAAATAAGATTAAAAAATAAAATTAAAAGCAATTTACTAAATATTTAATTAATTTTATTAAGAACTTAAAGAATTATTGTTTTGTTTTCTCTCGAAAATATAAAAATATTAAGCAACAATTGTTGCAAAGCGTTAATAACCTTGTAATATATCTTGAAATTAGACTGGTCGCGTTGACCCGGAAATTTCACGTGCAAATGTCAAGACTTGAGTCAAAAAAAATTCGAGAAATCGAATCGCTTAAAGTAGTTTAGTCGATTACTATAAGTAGTTTAGCGCGAAGCGCGCTAAATTAATTTGAGCGATTCGATTTCAAAAAATCGTCGCGACCCAATCTTGGCGTCGGGTCGGACTAGAGGGGTGATATCATAACCTAGCCCAACGATTAGTCTACTTGAAATATTCGAAGCAAATTTCGACAAATATATTAAATATTAATAACATAATTATTTTTTACATAAATTAAGAATTTTTTTTCAAAAAAAAATTAATAATGTAATTTAAGTTTTTAAAATAAAAGATATGCTTATCGCGTTAACGCAACATATAAAGAGTATAATATTTTTAAGATCCAAGATATTAAATAAATTTTTTAAGAGAGAATTATTCTTTAGATCTTGCAACTTTAAAGAAAATTCTTATAATTAAAGATAAGAAAAAATTGTATTAACAAGTAAAATTTGCGACGTCTTTGCGACTATAAGTTGTTAAAAAAGTATAAACAAACTTTCTTTTTATAATTTAGAAAGAGTTAGCAATATTGTGCGAGATAAGCTTATCTATTATAATTGCAAAAAAAATAAATATATTGCGAGAAATTGTCTTAAACTTTCTAAGAAAATGCAAGTAAATATAATAGAGAACTCTTAATTGAGCTTTGCGACAAACGCTTAAAATATACTTTTATTGCAACTTATTATTAAGAAAGTCTTTAATAAGTTAAGAAACTAAATAAGTCTACAACAATTGTAATCGCAATTGTAAATTTCAAGCACAAAACAAAGATAGTTTTTGCAAAGTTATTAATATTTGTTGACACAAAGTAATAAAAAAAAAAGATCTTCTTAATAAAGACGCTTACATTAATTGCATTAACGAACGACTAACAAAATTATAATATCTTGAAAAAATCTAATGTCTTGATATTAAAGCGAAAGCATTTACAATTTAAAAGACTTAATTTGCAAAATATTATATTACAAAAATCAAGATTCGCAATAATAAAAAACATAAATATGTCTCGAAACAAATCTTTTATGTCTTTGACAATATTGCACACGATATTATTATTGATTCTTTCTAAATAATAAAGACAAACTTATATATTAATTAATATACGCTAATCTAGCGCTATCAAGTTACTAAGAAGATAATTGTGTTAAAATTCTTAAAAGATGTCTTAAAGCTTAAGAAATTTGTTTTTGTGTTTGCTTTTATTTGTTGTAATTTTAATGCGAACAAGAAATCTTAATTGCGCAACGTTTTTAAAAAAATGCGAAATATTAAAAACTATAATAACGTTTTTAATTTAAAAAACGCATTCACTCTTCTTAATTATAAGAAAGAGAATTATAATATTAATTTATTGTTAAGTAAAAAGTCTTTCTACAAATTATTATACCTTTCTTTCAAGAAAAAACTAAATATTTTGCAAAAGTATTTTTCAAAAAATTTCACGCTAAGCAAAATTTGTAATTCTATTAATCTTGTTAATATATTAATATTATTAATATTAAAAAACAATATTAACTTAAGATTGTATGTCAATTATTGTAATCTTAATATTATAACTATTAAGAATAGATATTCTCTATCTTTGATTAAGAAGACGCTAAATTGTTTAATTAACGTTGTTTACTTTACAAAGCTAAATCTTAAAAATCCTTATTATTAAATTCGCATTTGTTAAGATAATAAATAAAAGATTGCTTTTCGAATACAATACAATAATTTCAAATATGCAATAATATTATTTAAATTAACAAATTTATTAATTATTTTTCAATCTTAAATTAATAAAGTATTGCGAAAATTAATTAATTATATTTGTATAATATATCTTGATAATATCTTAATTTACTTAAAGATATAAGAGAAATACTAGAATTACGTTTATTAGATTTTTGAATGCTTGCAATTGTATAAGCTTTATATTAAATTATCAAAATGCTTCTTTATAACAATCTTGATTAAATTCTTAAAATACATTATAAGCAATTATAATATATTGATAAATTTATGTTATATAAATTTTATTATAACGTAATTTAAGTTAATTATTCTTTGTAAACTTTAAGTATTTATAAAATTTGAAAACTTTTATAAACAATTTGTTCAATATTATACAAAAATTATCTAAGCATTAACAAAGTTGCTAAAAGACAATAAGCAAAAGAAACAAAATAAGTCTTTTGTATTTAACAAGAACGCTATAGCAACGTTTAAGAAACTTATTATTGTTTTTACGCAAATATCTATATTAGTGCTAGTGTAATCGTTGAATCGAATTGAACACTTTTTTCTTAATCTAATTTATTCTCTTGAATCTTGTAGAATTAAGTTAGAATTAAGACTTAAATCTAATCTTAAAGTCGAATTTCGTCAAATTAATGTCAAGAACTTAAGCTAACTTTGTCGCATTAATATTTACTTATTTTATTTTATCTTATTTTATCTATGCGCTAATTCGATTAAACTAGCGCAAGATTTACGCTAATTATATATAATTAGTGTAAAATTTATGTTAATCGCATATAATTAGCGTGTTACGTAATGTTATATAATCGAGTAAGTCGAATTAAACATTCGACGCGCATTCTTCGCTTATTTTACTTTGTTAAGCTAGAAAATTTGTTTAATCTTAGAATTAGAATTGAACTAGTTAACTCGATCGAATTAAAATTCAATTTAACGATTACGCTAATTAGCACACTTTGATTTCAAGAATTATATTTATATCGAAGCAAACATCTTAAAATTTGTTATTGTTGTTATTTTCTTTTAATTGATATATCTTGTAAGCGAAGTCGAATAAACAACGTAACATTTAATTGTATTCTACTTAAGAAAAATAATTTTTGCAAAAATACGATACAAAACTTATAATTAAGAGTTGCTCGCAATTGTTACGAGATTTAAGCAATAAAAATACTATTTTAAAGAAAGTTCATCCGCGTTTTGGGAGACAGATCGAGCTTGATAGATTAAGATTCTCTCAAGATTTTGCAAATCTCACAAATCTAACTATTCTACGTACTCAAATTAGTATTGTCGAGATAGAACTTGCTCGAAGAGCTCGTTTTGTTTTCTTTATGTTCGACAAAGTTGCGAAATCTTAATTGAATTAGACTACGTCTTGAAGCGTAAAATTTTAATATTTGCGATACGCACAATCGTTTGCAATTGCTCGCTAGTTGCATAGTTGCGTCAAATTATTACGTTTTTCGATTTAAACGTCAAATTTCGTCGATTTGAGCAAACTTTACTTTTGAGACGAGTTTGATAAATCAAGAGAATATGTGCGCATCTCACGCAAGCAAATCATAATTGTTATATAGAACGAACGCATCTACGAGCGCAATGTTAAGAGATGTCAAAATTGTCTCTCGCAAAGCTTGACTTGAACTTCTAGATTCTCGCAAATAATGCAAGATTTACGAGCTCTAATCTTGATCTCGCACAAAGTCCAAATATTAATAACAAAAAACTGCGACTTTTGTTATAATAGATCTAGATACATTTAGGACTAAAGTTAGGATTTATCAAATGCGAATGTTATTATTTAATTATTGTGCTAACAAATTATAACAATTTGCGCTACTTTATAAAGATAACGACGTTAAACTATTATTAAACGCAATAGATTTTCTCTCTAGCAAAATATAATTTCGAAATTAAATATCGCACAAAAAAAATCAATCTCGCAAATAAGTTGTTTCGACAATCTAGTTATAAGAAAGATGCAAATAACGAGATTTGCTTACTTATTCTTTAAAACAAGTTAAAAATTATTATAATTGCAATTATTAAAATAATCTTAATACTAATTCGAGACGTTGTTAGAGCGCAATCTTTGTATTTCTAGAACAAAATTAAGACTTTTGTAATTAAGAAGCTTAACAATAAATTATTTAAAGAACCTTTTTATAATATATTTACAAATAAGAAGATTATAAATATTAAGATAATAAAAAAAGAAATTGTAAAAATTGCTTAAAACGTTATAATATAGTAATTGCGTTAATATAATGCTCGCTTAGCATACAAAGAGAAAAATTATTTAAAAAATTTCTTCTTTTTATTGTTAATCAAGATTAAGAAGTTTTAAAATAAGAACTTAAAAATTCTTAAGATTAGAGAACAATTAATGTTAGACAATATGTGTAATATTTGCGCTAAATAAGAGTAATTAATTTACAAAAGAGTATTATTCTTCTTTTACGCAATTCTTATTTCAAATAAAGCATCTCTTAAAGAGAAGCTTTTTAAATTATATTACAATAACTTGTTGATAAGACATTTCGAAATTAAGAAAACGAGAACTCTAATAAGCAAAAAGTTCTATTAATTTAAAATAACGTCGAATATTGACACATATATTAGAGAATACAATATATATTAACGTAACAAAATATCGCACTATCGCTTATATAATAAGTTGACATTACTATCAATTTTAGCTCGATCTTAAGCAAAAATCTTTATAAATTTTATTATCGAATTATTTATTAATTGTTGTAACAACAATATCTACAACGCTATCTTAATAATTGTTAATCAATATTTAAAGATATTGTTATATATACTTGCAAAGTTTATATAAATTGCAAAAGATTTAGCAAACATATTGTTTAAAAAGATGCTACTTATATATTTTAAAATTCGAAAGATTGTTTTTGATCAAAATTGCTCTTTATTAGTAATTACTAGTTCGCAATATATTATTGCATTTGCGTTAAACAAAAGTTAAGCATAACTTTTTATTTTTAAATTAATAATTAAATCGAACAACAAAATTAAATATTAAAATATTATTTACAATATTATTGCAATTACAAACAAGATAATTGAGACTTGCTTCTAGCTTTATCTTAATATATATATAATAGCGTCTTGTATGCGTTTATTGAGTTGTCGCTCTTTAAAATAATATTTAATATTGTTGCGAATTTTAAATTTAATTAGAATAACAAAAATTGTTTTGATATTTTAATTATTTAAAAACAAGTTCAATCTTTATAAGACAAACAAGATTAACTTGTAAATTATTTTTAATTTATATAATAAACATAAGTTCGCAATTACAATAAAACAATTATTTTAAAAAAGTATTAAATAAACAATAAAATTATACTTTTAACAAAAAATCTTTCGAATATTTGTTTAAAAAAAATTGTTTTATAAATTTATAAAATTGTTCAAAGTTAAAGATATTATTAAAAGATAGATATATTGTTTTTATCATTTTAAAAACTAACAAATTTATTTTGTTTTTTACATTTTATTATTAAAATTGTATTATCGAAATGCGAATATAATCGCATCGAAAAATATTATATTTATTAACAAAAATTAAAAATAAAAAGTCGAAAATATTTTTAATAACAAACAAAAATATTATAAATTATAATATCTTATTTAATAAAAAGAATTTTTATTATATAAAACTAATTAAATTTTAAAAAATTATTTAGCGCATGCGCAACAAAAGCTTAAAGAATACAAGACAAAAAAATCTTCTAATAAAAGAATATCAAAAATAAGAAAGTTAAAGCTTCGCGTTTGCAAAAGAAACTTTAACAAAAATAAGTAATATTAATAAATAACATAGAATTGCACAATTAAAGCGAAGAAATAACGCAAATAATAAGTAAGTTAGATTGATACTTTCTTAATAAATCTATTAAAGTATTAGAAAGTTATAAGAAAGTTGCATAAAATGCGCTTAAGTCTAGCTATTTCTCTTACTTCTATTTAATTGCTTCTTTTACTTTACTTTATTAATAAAGATCTTCGCATACATATTATACAATACAAATAAACTACATTAATTGACTGTTTTATCTCTTTTTAATAATTTATAATTTTTATCTTTATTTTTTCTTTGTTATTGTTTATAAAAGATGCGAAGATGCAACGTCAATAGAACGCGTAATTGAATTAATATTTATTGTTTAAAAAATTTGTTAAATCAACTTAACAAATTGAAGAAATAATATATCTTAAAGCTTTTAAAGTAACTAGATAATTTAATAAAAGTTTAAGCGCTAGCAATGCGACAAGAACTTAATATAGTAAGACTCGTAATATAATAAACTTGTTAAACTTTCTACAAATTAGCAATTGCATTTCTTATTTTAAGAACAACTTATTTCGATTGTTAATTTTATTAATATACAATTTGTATTGTATAAAAGTTTAAGTTATATAAGTTATAGAAACAACTTATAATATACAAGAAGAGTCTTATTTAAATATTTATGTCGCTCTTCTTTATAGAAGCTCAACTCGAAAATTAAGAATAAAACGAATAGTATTATCTTTAGCGAGTTCTTCGAGTTACGCAAAATTTACAATATTTTCTTGTTAAAAGCAACGTCATCTTTTGTAACAATCAAATTAAACTTAAATTCTTTGTCTTTATTTAATTTTTTTAAAGAAAAAGCATTAAGATTAACACAAAAACGTATTATATCTAGCATTTTTTGTTAAATCTTGCAAAGATGTTGCAAGTTCGCATTAATGCAAGTTAATAAATTCTCTTAATTTAAACGTAAAGTCGAATTGTTTTATCTAATTTATGCGTATATAAATTGTAAATAACGTTGAACTTACAAAGCAAATTCAAATTAATTAATTTCGATATTCTTGTTATCGAGAATATGCGCGCAAAAAACTAGCAAAATATTAATATATTTAACGAATTGTTAAAAAATCGCAACACATTAAATTGTAAATTAAATATATAATTAAGAAATAAAATATATAGTCTTGCATCTTTTAACGCAATAATTGCAACAACAATTCTTTGTCTTGCAATACTAAAAATATAAGCAATTATAAAAAATTAAAAACAAATGCTTACAATATAGTTGAACTTTTTTTCAAAACAAAAGAGATAATAAAAATAAAAAACAAGAGAGTTTGCGAAAGATAACAAAAGCGCGAACAAGAAAACTTAACAAAAATATATTTGTAATAAAATGTTATATTGTTAATCTTATACGTAGTGAAGTCGAAGCACTCGCATGTAACAATGCTTATATTAGTTAAATTGCAATTTGCAAAGCATTAAATATAGCAATATTACTTTAAGATATCGACGAATGCAAAGAAAAGTCTAGAAATACTTACTTGAATTTGTTTTATTGCGCGCATTATTATCGTTAGTAATATAGACAACAAAAGAGATATTTGCAATTATTTATCGCTTTGTTATAAAAATTAATATGCGAAAAAAAAAGTTAAAGATTGTAAGTAAATATTATTAGCACATTAACAACGCTAATTAAATTAAGTAAAACAAAGAAATTTTAATTAATTTATCAAAATAGTAAACAATATTAAAAAAAAGATTTTAAAATTAATAACGTTAAATATTATTACGTTGTTGTAATATTAAAGTAGTAATATTACGACAAGAATAAAGTTAAAGACTTTTGCTAAGAACTTAAATGTCTTTTTGCTTGTCAATATATAGTTAATTTATGATAAAACTTTATTAAAGAAAACAAAGCGTCTTACAATAGTACACAAGAGAAGTTAAGATTGTTGCTTAATCTCTTTTGCATAAAATATTAAACAAAGATAAAGAAAAGAAGTGCAAGAAATCTTTTTATAAATACAATTAGATAATTAAGATAAATACGCAAATTCGATACAACAAATAATATTTATCAAAAGAGTAAAAAAAGTTTATAAAAAGATTTTTTTAACAATTTAAATTCTTTTTTCCTTTTATATAACAATAAATCGAAGCAAATTATTATTGCATACTTTGCGAAAGTATACGTTTACATAGACTGGTCGCGTCGAGTTGAGTCATCGAGTTCGAGTTAAGTTCTCGACTCGTCAAGACTCGATTTAGGTTAGAAATCTTGACTCAAGTATTTGAATCGAGTCAAAGAATAGATATGAAGTACTTAGCGTATAATTCGACCCAACTTGTCAAGACTCGAAAAATTTAAATTATTTTGAAAAAGTGCATTAATCAACTTAATCAAATTGATTAATTTAATTAATTTGTTTATAATATTATATAGTAATGCATTTAGGTAATGCATTTGTACGTTATTTGTGCGTTATTATTTTTAAACTATTTTTAGTAATTCAAATAACGCGAATTTTTTTAAAAATAGAGAATCTTGGCATTTTGACGTCATTTTCGATTGCTTGGCGAGTCGATCGAGTCAAGTCAAGAAATCGTTGATCTAAGTCGATTCTAAGTTGAATCAAGAGGTTGATATCAAGTATTCGAGTCGAATTAGAATGTTAATATCGAAATCTGGCTCAACGATTAGTCTACGTTTACAAAAAGTAAAAAAGCAAAGCATTATTATTGTAACGTTTAAAGAGCGTTTAATATTGTAAAAAAAGCAAAGTCGCAACGTAATCGCAATATTGAATATATATTTTGAAGATTAAAATTCTAAAGAGAAGAACAATTGTAATACTAGCAATTAATATAATTATTAAGTCGAATTTTAATTCAATTAGATTAATTTTGATGCGATACTCGCACTATAAAAGAGGACACAATGTGATAAAAAGAATTGAATTGCTAGCTAGAAAGAGGAAAGTTCTTCAAATCTAAATATAGACTTAATTGTCAAGAAATATCCTGCCAAGCAAGACAAGGAAAGGAATATTCTATCAAGCAAGAAAAGTACGATTATTGTAACAAATTTGCTCAATTCTAATTCTAGAGTTAAGCGAATTTTCTAGCTTAACAAAATAAGACAAGCGAAAAATATGTGTCGAGTGTTTAATTCGACTTACTCGATTACGTAACGTTACGTAACGCGCTAACTATATACAATTAGCGTAAATTTTGCGCTAATTATATGTAATTAGCGTAAATTCTACGCTAGCTTAATCAAGTTAACGTATAAATAAAATAAAATAAAATAAACAAATACTAACGCAACAAAATTAACTTAAATTCTTGATATTAACTTAACAAAACTTAACTCTAAAATTAGATTTGCGTCTTGACTCTAACTTAATTCTACAAGATTTAAGAGAATAAATCGAATTAAGAAAAAAGTGTTCGACTCGACTCAACGATTACACTACTAGCAATTAATAATTTAATAAATATATTAATATTATATTAAGAGTAGATTGATCGCGTCGGGTCAAGTCATCGAGTTCGAGTTAAATTTCTAACTCGTTAAGACTCGAATTAGATTAGAATTTTGATATCGAAAAGTCAATTTGGGTCACGATGTTAATATCGAGTATTCGAATCAAGTCACGATGTTGATATCAAGTATCGACTCGAATTTTCGATTCGACTTGCCAAGACATAAAGCGATTTAGTAGTAGAATTTGTAGACATGAATTGTGTGTTGAATCTTATAATTTTTTTCTTAAAATGTTGCATAGTAATGCAATTAGATAATACAATTAATAAACTATATAACTAAATAGCTTGTATTCTTGCTATCTATTCTTAATTTCGATTATCTAAATATGACGAAGACATCTCGATTTTAGAATTTCGAGTATCACGACAAATGTTTACTTTTTACTATTATTATAGTAAATTCCTAGATTGATCATCAATTGCGTCATTAATCGCATATTCTTTTGCTAAATAATCTTACGCTTTGCGTAAATAACAAGCAAATTGTTATCTACATACATAAAGTAGAACATTAGTAGATATCGTAAAGAATCAACGATAATGCAAATAAGTAATGCACTTACTAAAAAAGAATTTAGTTAAAAACGCTTTAGTAGTCTTCTAAAGTATCTTCAATGTCGAAGTCTAAATTTTGTAATTTTAATTACTTAATTCGTTCTTAAATTTGTTGTTAAAAGCTTCATTACTTAACGTATTCGTTGTTCTCTCTTAATCTCAAAAGAGAACTATCTTGACAAATTCTATTGATTGCTTCTTGAAGAGCTCTTTTCTTCTTAAGAAAAAATTAATTAATGTCTTATAAGTCTTAACTTGCGAATTGATTAGAATAAAGACTACTTAAGATTAAGTTGTGCAACATCGAGAAACTAGACTCTTTCTTAATCGAAAATATTAATAAATTGTATGCATTATTAGAATTAGACATTTTGCAATATATTTTGCAAAAAATAGCAATCTTAATAACAACAATAAATTATCTAAAGATAAACACTAGTAATGCAATAAGATAATGTAATAAGATAATACAATAAGATAATGCAATAAGATAATGCAATAAGATAATGCAATAAGATAATACAATAAGATAATGCAAATAACGAGAAGATAATAAAGAAGAAAATTGTTTCGTTCTTAACGCATAGATCTCTCGAAAGTCGTAACGTGATAAATTTAAAAATAGAAAATCTTGACATTATAACAACATTTTCGATTGCTTAACGATTCGAATCGATAATTCGAATTAAGTTAGAAATTGAGTTAATATCAAGTTGAGTTACAATGTTAATATCGAATATTTAAGTTAAGTTACGATGTTGATATCGAGTATTTAAATTAAATTAGAAAGTTAATATCGATTTCCAATCTAACGATTAATCTAATTAAGAGCATATAAAGATTGGAAAAATTTCGTTGCGAAAATCGATATTATATTATTTTATTATACGAGAAGAGACGAGAGAGAAGATCTTATTAACAATAACGCTTACAATTTATCTCGATTGTTAGAATTAAATAAACGTAATTAATGCGATATCGACAAGTAGTTAAAGCGTTCTTAATGTGTTTTAACGAGATTTATTACAAATTGCGACAAAGATTATCGCAAAAATAATAAAGATTAAGAAGCTCTATAAATTTAAGAAAAAAAACGCGTTTAAAATAATTTCGATAATAACATTAATTAAGTAATGCATTTTTGTCAAAAAGTTTACGCGCAAATTTAACGAACTCTTCGCGAAAAATAGACGAATTAACATAATCTTTATATTGAAAAGATTGAAAAAGACAACAAATCAACTAAAAAAAATTAAAAAAATTAAGAAAAACACATAAGATGCAAGCATATAAGTAAGCATAGTATAGAGCTTGTTATTAGTTGTACAAACAACAATTAAGATAAACGTCGAATAAACATTTTCGAAGCAATAATTAATTAAGAAGATAAAGCTAATAATATAAATTAAAAAGAAGAAAGAGATAAAAAGAGTACATAAGATAAATGCAATAAAGATAATTGCATTAACGCGCAATTTAAACATTGTTAACACACTAAGTGTGCAAAAAGATATACAAAAAATAAGATGTTTCAAAAAAAAAATCTTTAAAGTTAATAGTAAATGCAATAAGAAAATTCTAAAATCAAGTAATTTTTAAGTTAAGAACATATTTATTGCAACAATTTTGCGTCGTAAACGCGCAAAAATAATAATATACAATATTAGAGTAAAAAACATGCTTAAAAACATAAAGAGAAAGAAGACAAAAACAATAAAAAGATTATACAAGATTATACAAGATTATATATTAAGAATTAAAGATTAATAAAATAACTTAATTTATAAGAAAAAGCAATAAAAAGCAATATATTTTTATTGTAATATAAGTAGATTGCGCGAAAACAACGAACAAATTAATTTAATTTAACGTAATTTATAAGTCGAATATTAAGATAACAAAATAATATAATACAAGTTGCAAAATAAAGCAATATATAAAGTATTAAGAATATAATTACTTAATATACGAATGCAAGAACAAGCAACAATGCATTTATTATACGTGAGATTATTGTTTCGATTAATGTTCGCATTAATTGAATTTATTAAAATAAAAATACGACGTTTGCAAGAATGCTTATAAAGCATTCGATTTTAAGTGTTTTAAAAAATAAAACGAAAAACTAAGAATAAAAGAAATAACGAAAATAAAGTTATTGTATTACGTCGTTAAAGCGATAAGAATAAATAAAACAACAATTATCTTAGTAACTTTTAAAAGCGCAACAACGTTTAATTAAACGTCGAAGAAGAAAATAAAACGCAAGACGACAACAATTAATTGTTCGACGCAAACAAATCGCATGCAAAATACTCTTATAACAAAAAAAAGCATAATTTAACAATTAATTAAGAAAAGACATTTTAACAAATTGTTAAATAGTCAGTTTATTCTAATAAAATAAGATAACGACGAGATAACAATAACATCGTTATAGAACATATCTTCTACGCAAAAGATGCAAAATCTAATAAATATTAATATTAAGAATTATACGAAGCAATTTTAATAAAGACACAAAATAAGCTTAAAACATTATAATATAATATTTACAAATTAAGAAGTAAGATAATAATCGCATTGTTTTAAAAGAATAAAATACAAAATTACAATATATTAATAATACAAGAGTTGTAACAACATTATGCTAAGACAAAGATATACAATTCGAAACGCGTAAACTTTACGTTCGTAAATAACGACAAAAGAACATGCTTTTACATTAATGAACACATTAATAACAATAACTAATACAATATATAATATTTCAAAAATGTAAAAACAATAACGTTATAACTATGTTTCGACAATAACAATACAAAATATAATTTTATTAATATTTATAACGTTTATAACTTGCTTTTAAATAATTATAATAAAATAATTAATAAAAGCAATCTTTTAGCGATAAAGTTAACTTTGCGCATGCAAGACAAAAGTATTATTGTAAGAAATTTTAATTTGCATTTTTTTTTGAGCGAATTCTTTTTATTTTAGACAATATTTGTTTTTGAAGAATTTGTTAAATATAATGCGCGCAATCGACGCAATATTAATTCTTTTTTAAGAAATTATAATAGAAGATTATTTATTCGCTTAAATTACAATCGATTTATTGTTTGTTACAAGAGAAATAACAAATAAATTAATATATTGCGATATAAACAAAAAGATAAAAAACTTATTCGATTATTTTTTAATAAAAACGATATTAAATTTTCGAATGCAAAAGAAGTCTTAGCGTTGTTTTAAACAAAACTAGAAAGTTATAAATTTAGAAAAATTCGACAATATATTAAGAGATTTATTACTTAAATTAATATTAAACAATTTAATAAAAAGAGATAACATCAATAAGTATACAATAAAGTTGTTCGATGCTTTAAAAAAAACTATTAAAGACTTTATCGTATAAGCAAGATTACACAAGAGAATCAAATGTAAATAAATAACAAAGTGCACAAAGATTATTAAAGAAATCAAAAGACTATATTGACAATATTACATTGTTAGCGAATAAACGACGTACGTTCGAATATGCGATAAGAAGAGCAAGATTTTAAAGAGATACAAACAAAACGAATTTCGCAAACAAATAAAAGTTTCGAAAAATATTATTAAGAATCTTTTTAAGATAACAAAGTAAATTAAAAACGCAATAACAAAAACGTTAATCGAATTTATTATATTATTATTACAAATTAATACAAATATTGCAACGACAACAAAGAACAAAATCGAAACAATGTTTTAATTTTATTTTTCTTTTTTGTTTACAATTTTAGTAGATAACTTGAACGAATTCTTTTATTCGACTTCTATAGAAGATAACAAAATAATATTGAAACGCAAAGTAATAAAAGCAATGCACAAGATAACTTCTAACAAGATATTAAAAATTAACAATATAATTAATTATGCGTTGCGACAATTAATTTGCATTGTTTTATTTTAAATAAAATTTTTATTCGATAAATATATTAAAAAAGAAATGCAATTGTCTTATTTTAAAAAGACGATTACAATAATATTGCGCAAACTAAGAAAAAAGAACTATTTTAAATTGTTATTTCTTAGACTTATCGCGTTATTAAATACATTAAATAAGATATTAGAGTTAATAATATTAAAGCGTCTTTGTTACGTTGTAAAGACGCACAATACTTTATTAAATATACAAATAAAAGTTAAAAGACAACGTTTAATCGACACAACGTTGCAATTAATTACGAAAAAGATTTACACAATTAGACTAATCGTTGGGCTAGGTTATGATATCATCCCTCTAGTCCGACCCGACGTCAAGATCGGGTCGCGACGATTTTTTGGAATCGAATCGCTCAAATTAGTTTAGCGCGCTTCGCGCTAAACTACTTATAGTAATCGACTAAACTACTTTGAGCGATTCGATTCCTCGAATTTTTTTTGA
>JAABUZ0100006040.1_pt1 | contig 15420 bp, 18 predicted proteins | sample 5562091 | NCBI WGS metagenome assembly JAABUZ01 (sample SAMN12813069, study PRJNA571459) | rock metagenome | isolation source: Antarctica rocks | place: Antarctica: Victoria Land, Linnaeus Terrace sud | collected 2015-12-21 | reverse complement strand
GCTTGAAGCCGAAGGTACGGCGCGACACGTACATGAGCACCGTGAACGCGGAGGGGCCGAGCGGGGCCATGACCTCGTCGAAATAGGCGTCGGGGATCTGCGTGCCGTTGAGCGTCTCGACGCCCCCAAAGGTCCACCCCTCCGCCGGGGCCGTGTCCGTCATGACCAGCGCCGGGGCCGTATCCAGCATGACCATGCTCATCGCGCACCTCCTCGTGCCCCAAAGCGGAGGAACTGCGCGCGCCAGTAACGGTATTCGGCCAGTTCCCGCGGGGTAGCCGTAGCGAAGGCCTCACGGTGGGCATGGTCTGGTCGGCGGGACGCGCGTTGGGAACGGCCGTTCAGGATGTCGCGCGCGCCCGTGATCGCCCGTTGCAGGGCGTCATCATGGTCCAGGGCGGCAACGACGCGTGCGCGGCTGTTGAGGGTCGTGGTGTGGTCGGCGCGGCCCAGGGCCTGGGCGACAGCCCTATTGGTCAGGTGGTAGTCCTCGGCGAGCAGGTAGGCGCAGAGGTGCCGCGCGTGGGCGACGTGGGTCGCGCGGCTCGGGCTAAGGATTGCATCGGGAGTCACGTCGGCGACGGGGTGGACGTCGTTATAGGCGCGCACAACAGCCGCGATAATGGGCTGCGTATCGACCAGTCCCGTGCGTATCCACACGGGACGTGCACTATCCTGTTGACAGGCGCGCGGGTCCGCGTTATCCTGTCGAGAGAGCATGGGTGTGCTTTGAAGCATAAACGCCTCCTATGCAGGCCCGCAACCCGGTTCGGAGCTGACTACTCCTTCGGGCGACGGCCTCCGTTTTGGTGGCTCTGGTGGTTGCTTTCGACGGCAGGTACACCAGCGCCGGTCATATTGAAAATAGACAGGGCATGTAAGAGGCTCACCGGTTCCCGCCGGTGGGCCTCTTGCATTGTGGCCGCTACGGCCATAGTTTTGTGCTACATGGCAGACTCCTTCATGATGAGCATTGTAGCCTACGGCCTCCCCTGTCGTAAAGGCGGCACGTAGGGGTAGGCCCCGATCCCCGATGGCAGGCGCTATCCGGCGCGGCTCATGTGTGGTCATGGAAGCACTGTCCAATCGAGGGATTTGCGCTGCTTGGTCGGCGTGCGCGCCGAATCGGATGCCGGCGGCGCGCTCGTTGGTGGTGTGGGTGTCGGTGGGGCCGACGCCGGCGCGGAGGGTGTGGCCTTTGCCTTCGCCACCACGCGCACCGGCGCGTTGGGCGTCCCCGCTGGTGCAGCTTCCCGCGCTGGGATAGGCACGGGTACCATCCGCGCGCCCGCGTTCGTCGGTGTCTGTAAAGAAGCGACAGTTGCGGGCGCGTGCTCTGACTGTGCAGGGGCTTCAAGGCACGCGCGCGGGGCCGGGCGTGTCATCAGACGGCGCATGGCCCGCACGGACCACACCGGCCGCGTGCGCAGGTCCAGGGGCCGCGCCTCGCGGGCGATCGCGACAACGCGCCGCCGTGACGAGGCCGCCAGGTCGTCGGGAAACAGGAGGGGCACGCCTGTCTCGCTCGCCGAGCGGCTATCGCGCTCGGGCCGTCGCCCAAACAGGCCACCCGGCGCGGCCGAGTCTCCTTCCCCGTGGGCCAACACCGTGCGCTGGCCCAGCGCGTCGCTCGCCCACTTGGCGTCGTCCCCGCGCGTGCCACCGAGCCAGGCCAGCACGTTGCACGAGTCGATGATGGCCTTGGCCCCCAGTTCCCCGTAGTCGTCCACGAGCTGCGAGAAGGACTGGAAGCTGATGACGCGGGAGATGCGCGGCTGCCGGCAGATGTTGAACCACTTGGGCGCGTTGGGGATCGCCCCCATCGTGCCGAACTCGTCCAGCAGCATGCGCACCTCGCGCGCCAGTTCGCCGTTGGGCAGCGTGCGTGCCCGGTCGAGCAGCACGGTGAATATCGTCGTGAACAAGGCCGCGACGAGGGGCCGCAGCGTGTCGTCGCCGGCGGGGATCACGATGTAGAGGGCTACCGGATGCCGCCCGGTCCGGCCGAGGCGGTCGAGGTCGAGCGCGCCCTGGCCGCCGACGACAGCCTTGATGGCGGGGTCGGCCAGCGCGGAGAGGCGTGGGGCCAGGCCCGAGGGGATGGAGGAGCGCAGGTCGCGGTGCTCGGCGATCAGGCCGAGGAACTGCGCCGCCGGCCCCGTTTCCGCGCCCGATGGCCCGTTCTTGAGCGCCTTCTCGATGGCCTCCACGTTCGGTTGCAGCAGCAGGGCCAGCAGCTCGTCCAGGGTGCCGGAGGGCCGGCCGGCGGCGGCGGCGACGGCGTGGACGTGCATGACGCCCGCCGCCATGAGCAGCAAGACGGCCTGCTCGAAGTAGGGCTGGGGGTCGGCGGTGTCCTTCGGCCGCGAGTTGTGCAGCCAGGCGCGCGCCCAGTCCTCCGCTTTGGCCGGCGTGCGCACCAGGGCGAGCGGCGCCCACGTCACGCTGTTAGCCGGATTCTGCATGTCCAGCCGGTAGACATCGTGCGTGCGGGAGAGGGCCGCCGCCGTCTGTGTCCAGCCGTCGCCCTTGTTGTCCGTGGCGACGTAATCCACAGTTGGGTCGGGCTCTAACAACTGCGTCTTGAAAAAGGCGTTGCTCTTGCCCAGGCCGGTCGGCGCGTCGATGGCGACGCCTTCGAGCAGGAGCGCCGCCGGCACGCCGACGGTGATCTTCTTAAACCTGCGGCGCGCCGTCCCCAGCACCATGTCGCCCGGCCTGGCCCGTCGCTGCCGCAGCTCGTCCCAGGTCTGCCAGCGCGCGCCGCCGTAGGTGTTGGCACGCGTGGGGTCGAGGGCGCGCTTCCTGCGGCCAATGAGGATGAACACGCCGAATAGCGCCAGGAGCGCGAGCACGCCGCCCAGTTCCAGCGGGAGCGCCGCGCGCACCGGCGCCCCGTTTGAGGTGTGCAGGGTGGCGTAGCGCCAGGCCGCGCCGTGGCGCATCCAGAACGCCCAGGGGGTCGTGTGGATCGTCGGGGCAAGCCCGTGGTAGCCGTGGCGTGCCCATGCCTGCACGCCGCGCAGGGCGAACAGCCCGTTGGCCGCCGGCCAGGCCACCGCGTCGTAGGCCGTCTGATAGGCGAGCATCACCGCCGCCGTGACGTGCCCGTAGAGGGCCGTGGCCTGGGCGACGATCCACCGCGCGCCCGTGAGCGGTCCGAGCCAGAGCGCCAGAGCGATGAGCAGGCCGGCGATGAGGCCGGACCACCCGCGCAGGAGCCAGAGCGCGCGGGTGAGCAGACAACGCACGGCGTGCAGCAAGACACGCACGAGCGCGCGCGACAACCGCGCCAGGCGGCGCGCGGCGACGCTAACGCGCGCCCAGGGGTGGACGGTGAGGGATGGGCTAGCGGGTGTGCGTGGTGTGCTCATGGTCTGTGTCTCCTCATCCCTACAAGTCGAGGGCCGGCGTTAGGTCCCGGTCGAGGGTGGCGACGGGGGCGGGATCGAGGTACATGCGTGTGCCCGCGAGGTCCGCGCCGTTGTACGCGACGGCGGCCTGCCAGGCCGTCGCCTCGTCGGGGTAGGCGTTCCCCGTGGGGCCGTCGTCGGGGCCGTCGGCGACGCGCACCTGTTCCCAGCCGTTGGTGTCGCGCTCGACGGGGCCGGCGGCGTAGCGCCCGAGCGCGAAGCCGTCCCCCGCCGACTCGACCTCAAGCCAGGTGGCGCCCGTGGCGGCGAGCGTGTCGATCTGCCCGTCGTATAGAGTGGGGTCGAGGGTCGCCGGAGAGGCGACGGCGGTCGCGTGCGCCGCGTCGGTCGCCCACGCCGCGTCATAGTAGTCGGCGAGGTTGACGATCTCGACGCCGTGCGGCTCGGGATGCGCCTCGGCGTAGACGGCGGTCACGACCGGATCGGTGACTTCGTAGAGGTGGCCGTCGCCCGGCTGGGGGCCGGTCTGCTCCCACGCATAGTACGCCGTCGCCTCCTCCCCGAGGGGGGTCAGGTCGCCGGGAGCGGGCGCGGACGGCGCCTGGTCCACCCACACCTCGTAGGGCGGGTCGATGCCCTGGGTCAGCGCCCCCTCGATCGTGGCGATCTCGGCCGGGTCGGTGATCGGCTGCCAGCGGAGATCGTCGGGAATAAAGCCGTCTGGCTCCCGCGTGTAGTACGTCACCTCCTGGTCGCTGGCGGCGTCCAGGGGCGGCGTCTCATGTGTGAACGCTGGACCCTCGGGGCCGTTCGTGAGCGTCCAGTCGTAGGGGGCGATATCTCTCTCGTCGCGGGCTGCGTTCGTCATTGTCTGCTCCTTGTGCGTCGTGTGCTAGGCGGCGTGGGTGTGCCCGCGCGGCAGGTGTCAAGCAATTCGGCTGCGGTCAGTCCCTCCCGCGCACCCCAGACGAGCAGGCGTTGCAGCGGCTCCCAGGTCAGCGGGCACAGGAGGCTCCCTAATGGGGCGTGTGACGCCGCCGACCGGGGCGGGGGCACGGCGGGAAGCTGTCCCTCCTGCACGGTCAGGACGAGCCCCTGGCCGTCTATGGTATACGCGAGCGCGTCTCTGATCCCCCCGACCTGGCGCGCGCGCTGCGGTGTCATCGGTCGTCCCATCGTGGTATCCCTCCGTGTGCCTGCTGACAGACAGCGGGTGCCTCGTCGGCTCCTGCCCCGCTCTCGACCAGGGCGCGCGCGTCCGCCCATTGCTCCGTGAGGGCGGCGCTGTGCCGCTCGGCGCGGTCGGCACGTCCCCTCTCCTCCTGTAGCGCGCGGTACCAGTCCCAGGCGACGCCGGACACCTCGGCGGTGGCCGGCGAGGTGGGCAGCAGGCGCTCGCATAGGTCGAACCGGCGGGCCAGCGCGAGGTCGCGGTTCTCTACGACCATCAGGACGCTGGTGAGGGCGCCCAGGGCGATCCCGACGGCGAGGCCCAACGCCAGGGTGACGAGCTGTGCCGTCGTCAGGTGGACGGGTAGCAATAGATCCATTCCCCTCCCCTTTTCCTCTCAGGCGGCGGTCCCGTCGCCGTTGCGCGCCCGGATCTCGGCCGCGCGCACGTCCCCGCGCGTTTCCAGAAAGCCGTTGGGGCACCAGTGTCGCCGGCGTAGCTCGACGCCCGTGATCGTCCCCGTGCCGGGCCATTGGGTGCGCGCGGCGACCCCACCGATCAGGACGTGGGCGTGCGGTGTGTCCGTGTTGGTGTGGACGGCGGCGACCCAGACGAGTCGCTGTTGCAGCTCGTGACCTAGGTCCATCAGGATCGCACGCGTCCAGGCGTGTAGGTCGATGGTGCGCGCCAGGCCGGAGCGCGGCCCCGGCGAGAGAATCAGCCGATGGAACACCACCTTGGGGCCGATCGCGGCCGTCAGGATAGCCCGCGCCGCCGCATGGTCCGCGACCGTGCCGCGGGCGTCGAACATGACGCGCTCGTGCTCCTCGCGCTTCTCGCCCTGACGATAGTCGGCGACGAGATGCCGCACCTGGCACTCAATCTTCTGTGCATCCCACGGCCCGTCAGGCTCGTAGCGCCACTCGACGTGCGTGTGCGTGTGCGCCATTAAGCCACCTGCCCCTCGGGCACGCGCAGGTCCAGGCGCGCGATCTCGCCGCGCACGAGGGCGCGCTCGGCTCCCTGCGCGGCAACACCCTCGATGCGCTCCGCCTCCTCGACACCGTAGTCTTGGCTGAAGTACGCGAAGATTTCCAGGTGCGCCAGCGCGGCCTCCTTGTGGCCCGCCTTCACGGCGTCGTGGGCTGCCGTTACCGCGCCGCGCAGGGCGACAATCTCCTCGTGGAGCGGTTGCGTCGCGGCCTTCAACTCGTCCGCGACGCGCTGCCCCAGCGCGTCCACGATAGCCGGCGCCGCTAGCTCGCCCATGCTCTGCGCCGAGGCAGCCGTCACTCCGCGCCGGATCAGGTCGTCCGCTGCCGCCGACATCGACTCGGCCTTCGTGCGCTCCGCGTACTCTTTGAGCGCCTGCTTCGTCTCCGGCTGCACGTACACCTTGATGGATTGTTTCGCTTCCGGCTGTGGCTGTGCGTCAATGGCCATATCTCTCTTTCCCTTCCAACCCTCTACTCGTATCCGTCGACAGTCACATGGCCGGCCAATCCCGGCGTGCCCCACACCGCCCGAGAACGCTCCCAGGCGGCGTAGCGGGTGTTCATCTCCTTAATCTGATCGCGGGCGCGGTCAAGTGCGCCCATGTCGCGCACGAAGGCATCGTCGTCCATCAACTCCATGACGACCTCCCAGCGTCGCCGACGACGGCCCAGGTGGTAGCTCCCTACGAGGGCGAGCGCCAGCAGGGGCAGCCCGCCCAGCATCACGAACACGACTAATTCCATAGGGCGATACTCCTTGATTACTGCGGTCTAACGGGGCGCTCGAATATATAGAGGAGCTTTCCGCCCGAGCCAAGTTCTATGCGAGGGATGACCGGCGACCCAATGAGCCGCCACCCATCCTTCCCTAACGCATTGAGCCGTGTTGCGGAGCATTCGTACTCCTGCCAATATTCCCACTGCTGTTGGGTCTGGGCGACGAGCGATGTCGGCCGCGTCTGCTTCGTCTGGCCCTGGTTCTGGTTATTGCTCATGCTTCCTCTCCGTGTCCTTCTCCCGCTGTGCCCGCACAGACTCCACGGCCTGTGCGATGGTCTGGAAGAGCCAACCCAACTGCGTCCCGTCGCGGCACCGGCCCTCCTTTTGGATATAGCGCAGCAAGAGCCGACCCTGGGGCGCGAGCCCCCCCGAGAGGGTCAAGATGAGCAGCGCGCCGAGGAGCAGCACACCCTCGCGCGTCGCGCCGGCCAGGGGGCTGCCGTGACCGCGTACGGCCAGAACCGTCCCCGCGATCACGACGACGACGATCACCCGCACGATCCAGCGGACGAGGGGAGAGCGAGCGGCGGTAAGGGCCGGCCCCGCCGCCGCTCGCACGGAGCGTGGGAAGAGGGCGACGGCGAGGAGGCGGCCCGTGACGCGGCCCGTCGCTCGTATTGGTCGTGGGATGCGCGTCATGTTACACCCCCGTACTCTCTAACAGGCCCCACTCGCCCTCGATGGGAGCGGAGAGGGCAGGGGCAGGGGAGAGTTCAGTCACCGTGGGATCGCTAAGGGTCGCGCCGCTTGTGGTCGGGCCTGTGCTGGGGGCCGGCATGCCTTTCATAGCTGCGGCGGCCGCGCCGATGGCGTTCCCCGTCGCCGCGCCCGCCGCGACGCCGATGGCGGTGGACAGCATGGGCACATGGCCGATCCCGAGCGCGCGTGAGGCTCCGCCGCCGAGCAGCGCGTCGCCAAGTTTGGGCGCCCCGTAGAGCACGAGGGCGGCGGCGATAGAGACGGTCAGCGACTGGATGCCGCCGTCGAGCAGCCCCTTGTGCGCGAAGTAGTCCAGCATCGCCGCGTCGGCCACCAGGGCGATGGCGTAGGAGACGCCCCACAGCGTGATGCTGAACCACAGCCGCGCCCACGACGACGCCACCGAGCGTGTGAGCGGCGTCACCATACACACAACGGCGACGGGCGCGGCCAGGAAGATCGCCGCGCCGAAGATGGTCCCGATGGTCCGCGTGATGGCGACGAGGATCAGTAGCACGAAGAAGCCGACGACGAAGAGCACGATCGCGCCCAGGATCGTCGGGGCGTCGAGGAAGTTCTTGAGCAGGTCGCCGTTGATGAGTCCTCCCGCCATGGTCCCGATGATGTCGGCTCCCTGTTTGCCGGCATTGCCAAGGATCATGTCGGATGCCCCGTTGACCGCCGTGATGTAGAGCCCCATGAGCCGGGGCAACTCCACCACGAAGGCGAGGCCCAGGCCACCCTCGACCATCTGCGCGGCCGCGTCGCCGGGCGAGCCCAGGCCCAGGCTGCGAAAGTACCAGGTCAGCGCGCCGGCGAGGAAGAGCACCACGAACAGGTCGCGCGCGAGGTCCTGCACCGTGCCGAACACGGCCATTAACGCGGGGATGTGTGTGTAGTCCTGCTGCGCGGTCAGGCCCGTGGAGACTTGCTGGCCGACCTTAGCGGCCCCGGCCGTGGCCGTGGTCTTGAGCCAGTCGCCGATCCAGGCTTTGGGGTCGAGGCAGAAGGTTTTACTGGTGGTAAGGCCGGTGGGCAAGGTAATGCTCCACCCGCCGCAGGGGGGCGGGGGCGGGTCTACCGTGAACGACGCGGAGGCCGAGAGCGTCGGGTGCGCGCCGGACACGTAGAGGCGGTGCGGGCCGACGCCGGGGGTCGGATCGACACCCAGCACGACGGCGAAGCTGGTCTCCCCGTTGTCGTCGGCGGCGTGCGTAAACGCCGCCCCACCGGCCTTATCCCACGACAGCGTGAGCATCTGGTTGGGGGCGAAGCCAGACACGTTCACCGTGACCACCGTGCCTTTGTCCACCATTGCGTGCGTGAGCGTGGGTGTGACCCTGGGATGCACGGTCTGCGCGACGGTGAAGAACGCGGAGGCCGATGTGCGGTTGGGGCCGATGGCGCGCACCTCGTGCGGTCCCAGGGCGGCGGCCGGGACCGTAGTGTCGATATGCAGATAGCCGTCCGCGCTTGTGCCACGCGCCAGGTAGGCTCCATCCCAGGACAGCGTGACCGTCCCATCGGGGAAGTCGGAGCCGACGACGATGAGGGTGGTATCGGGCATGCCCTGGCTCGCCGAGAGCTGGAGTGCGGGGTGGTGCGTCGGCGTCGCCGTGGCGACCGGGGTAGACGTTGGATAGGGCGTCTGCGTCGCCACGGGCGTCTCCATCGGTGTGGGGGCGCTGACCGCGCGAGCGGTCCCCACGCCCATACCCAAAGTGAGCAGGACGATGATCGCCAGCGCCACGATCTGTCGGCGTGGGCGGGGGACCGACGATCCGGTGGTTTTCAACGGGCGACCCATCGCGACGCCTCCTCTATCACGACCACAGCCTCGTTGGCCGCACGCGCCGCGTCCATGTCCTCGGGGGTCTTGCCCTCGGCGAGCAGGCAGACGGCCTGCCACACCTCGTCGCCGGTCGGCCGCTCCGGGTCGCGCGCCACGGCGCGGACCATGCGCCCGCGCACCTCCTTGTCGTCGGGGTCGGACGCGAAGAGCCAGTAAACCTCTTTGATGGTGGCCGGCACGTTGACCACGCCGCGCGCCGGTTGGCCGTACTTGCTGGTGCGGATCATGAGCATCTGCGAGTGCTTACCCTCCTCGCCCTTCAACACAGCGAGGCGCGCGGCCTCGGCCTCGGTCAGGCCCAGCTTGCCCGCCACCCACTGCCGGGGGTCCACGCCCGACTCGTCGTTAGTGTCGTGCATGTTCAGGATGAAATGGAGGCTGGCCTGGTCGAAGAAGTCGGCCGCCGCGCCCCTGGCCAGATGCGAAATCTTCTGGCTGATGAAGTCGGCGATCACGGCGTCGTGGCGGCCGGTCAGCCCCGTGCCGCTGACCCACTCCTGGCCGGCCGGGTGCTTCAAGAGCGCCCAGCCCTCATCCCAGGCGAGGAAGTGCAGCACTGTCCCGCGTCCCATGCACGCGAACCACTCCTTGGCCAGGCGATGGCGCCGGTCCACCAGGTCGGTCAGCGCGAACATGACGAAGGCGTAGACCGGGGTGTCGCCGCCGAGATCCTTGCGGTCGATCTGGATGCCCAACAGGTGGGCGTCGATCCTGAAGCTGGTCGGGCGGTCCACCAGGGCAGCGTGCTCGCCGTCGCGCGCGTAGGAGGCCAACCGGGCGGCCAGCGTCTTGTACAGACGCCGGTCCTCGTAGTCCTCCTGCGCCCTGGCCTGGCCCTCCAGCCAGGCGACGAGATCGCGCTCCAACGGGGTCTCGGCGGGGGCGCGCTCCTCGGCGCGGTGGCCGGCGTAGACGGCGCGCACGCCCTCCCCGATAACCGCGCGGGCCAGGTCGTCGAGCGGCCGGCCGGCCGCGGACAACAGCACCTCGTGCGCCCTGACGACGAAGCGCGTGCGTGTCGCCAACTCTTGAGGCGTGGCGCGTGGTCCGTCCCAGATGTTGATGGCAGCGGTGCCGGCGCCGCCCAGGCGGATCGTCGCGCCGTTGGAGATGCCGGCGATGGCCTCGTAGCCGCCGACGGTGTCAATCGCGGTGGCCCAGGCGTCCCACAGCATGAACCAGAGCATGAGCATCTGCACGAAGAAGGTCTTGCCCTGCCCCGAGCCGCCGAAGGTGGAGATCAGGCGGTTCTTCAGCGAGCGGTGGCGGATGTTCAGGCGCACGAGCGCGTTGTCGATAGCGCTGACCGCGATGGGCACGCCGTCGGGGTGGCCGGGCTGGTGGACGATGCAGGGCCAGGCGTTGGCCAGCGTCTCGGCCTCCATCCGATAGGTGGCGCGGGCCGGGTCGAGCCCAAGCGGCTTGGTCGCATTGGCGAGCGGACGCTGGTGGCCGCGGGCGCGCGCGGCTTTGGCGTCGAGGCCGCTGCTGCTGGTGAGTTGGCCCCACAGGGCATCGGCGCGGCGGCGCACGCTGTCCCGATCGGGCGCGAACACCGTCACGTAGAGGCCGCACCGGACGATCGCGGCGCCGGCGGAACGCATGCGGCGGGCCTGGCCGCGCGCCTCGTTTTTGGCGTCCACGGCGTCCACGTCGGCCTCGCGCCCGCGCACGCCCGCGCCCACGACGACATCACCGAGGTTGCGGTTGCGCTTCTTGGTCAGCTTGCGCTCCTTGTCCTGGTCCAGGCCGGTGACGTGGAGGGCGAGGCGCAACGGGGCCGGGAAGGCCAACAGCGGGGCGAGGAAGCCGGGGTTGGTGGTCAGGGGCGGGACGAGCAGGTAGAACGAGCACGCCCACCAGGCACGGCCCCGTGCGTCGATCCCATGCACGTCCTCTAGCGACTCGGAGGGCCGAGGTCGCTCGTCGGGGTAAGCGTCGAGCAGCGCGCGGACGTCCGCGCCGCCGAGACGCTGGGCGAGGACGCTCATGCGATGGAGCCCGCGCTGCACCTCATCGACGACGAGGTTGAGCGAGGTGTCGCGGCGGGCACGCGTCGGCCCCGTGATGACCACCAGGAAGCGGTGGCGCGGCACGAACCGCTGGCCCAGGTACGCCGTCCAGCCGGCTTTGAGCCGGTCTTTGAGGTCAACGAGTGCCGCCGTGGGCGGGCGCAGGTCAGCGAACGCCTCGGTGACGGCGGCCTCGGCAGTGGTCGGCGTTGAGAGCACGACGAGCTGGAGCCGGTAGCCGGGCGGGAGCGTTACGACGGAGGCGAAGGCGGCGGTGAAGAGGTCCTGGGTCTCCCCCGACATGGTGAAAAGCATGACGCCCTCGGGCAGGTCCAGCCAGGCGCGCGGTCCCATACCCGGTTGGGTGACCGTGCCGTCATCCGCGATGGTGAGCTTCCCGTGTCGGCGCGTCGTCAGGTCGTCCATGAGGGTGGACTGATCGCGTCGTCGTCGCAGCTGTATCATGACGTCTCCCGCGCGGCAAAGGCACGACGCCGGCGACGCTGGCGCCGGCGGGTCGTGCGGTCCCGATAGGCCACGGTATCACGATGGGTGAAGCGCGCAGGCCGGCGCGACCGCGCCGTGAGGTGCGGTCTGGCACCGGACGCCTTGTCGCGCCGATGGCGTGACGTGGTGGGGAGGCGTAGCCAGCCCCGGATGCGTGGGGGCAATGCGAACGACGGTCGCTTAAAGGACGGCCACGCATGCGCGCGCGGCCGTAAGGCTGTGAGGGCGTGTAGGGCTGGGGGGAGGCGTAGGCGTGTTACAGCGTGTGGAGTCCGGGGGGCTTGTGTGGTCTGTGCGGCGCGTGCCACATCGTGCCGTGCGCGCGTCCGTCGTGCTGCTTCCACGGCCCGCGCGGCCGTCGCGCGACCGGCTAAAGTCAGGCGTCGGGGGAGATCCGCCGCTGTGCGCAGTAGGTAGCCGGCGAGTTGCTTGGGGTAGGGCTCGACCGCGCCCTTATCCAGCAGGCTCCACGCGAGGAACGCGAGCAGGCCAGGGACGCAGATTACCAGCATCAGGTGGAACTGGCCGGTGGTGGACTTGTCGTAGGGCAGGCGGGCGGTGAGCTTGACGAGCCCGTAGGCTAGGACGCCGACGGCACCGAGGCTGACCACTTGCCGGATCGACAGCACGCCGGCGATCCACTTGACGGGGTCGTTGAGATAGAGCGCCGTGCGGTGGTTACGCGCCATGGGCTGCCTCCCTCTCTTGCAGGGGTATGCGCCCGGCCGGGACGTCGGTGTGTGCCCGGATCGCCTGACCCAGTCCCCCGCCGTACAGGGTGACGGCCGCGCCGACGTACATCAGCGCGAGGTCGTGGCCGCCAAGCCCGGCGACGAGCAATAGCCCGAGCGCGCCGTACCCAAGATAGGTCACGGTCACGCCCAGCAGGGGGCGGTGGAGCGCGACGAGCCGCGCCCAGAGGACGGCGCGGGCGTTGTCGTCTCGATGAACGGGCATCGAGTATGGATCATCGACGTGTGTGGGGATCTGATGGTGACGAGCCATGGTCGGTCTCCTTGCCTCGGGATGGAACAGACAGTGACGCGGGGACGGGCGCTCAGGCCCCTCCCCGCGCGGCGTGCTGGCGCGGTCGCGCGCCTACTTGACGTTGGCCTGGAGGTAGTCCGCCATGCCCTTGGCCCCGAACAGAAAGGCCGAGGCGATGATGGCGCTGATCCACATGCTCGTCGCGCGGGGACTGTGGAGGGCTTGCGCGCCGCCCGCGATCAGGAAGGCGAGGACGGCGAGGGGGGCCTTGAACGTATCGCCGATGTCGAGCAGCGCCGTGGCGAGATTGGCGAACGGATTGGTGCCAGCGGCGATGACCGGGGTGAAGGCCTCAAGATGCAACGGGGCAAGGTGGGCGATCATGAGGGCCAGGGTGATGGCCGCGAGAGTTGGGTGCATCGGGGTGTCCTCCCATTGGAATAGTTTGTGCTCCCCCCGATCTCTAATCGGGGATGTCATGAGCGCGGCTGAACTAGGGGAATGGAACGGTCGCAGGAATGACGGTGGTATTCTTCCCCGCACGAAGGCGGGCGTCGAACTGATCGTCGTTGAGGAGCAGCAGGTGACAGCCCGTGCGGTGTTCTTGTGCCTCGACGCGCCAGGCCCACATCGCGGACCAAGCCCGCCACACCTCGATGACGCTGTGCCCTGGCGTCTGTACGACGCGCACTGCCAGACCATGCGCGTGCTCCTCGGTCATTAGTTCTAGCACCCCCTTGCCCTGTTTCACTTGCGCCTGCATGAATATCCGTGCTAGCTTTAGGGAATGGCGCGTCGATCGCGCGGATGCTAGCGCGACATGATATTCATGAGAATTAAAACACGTTTAATTCTCATGAATATCATGTTGTTTACTGTACTGCGTGACGCCCATGACGTCAAGGGTAGGAAGTGGATGAAGGGTAAAGAGAATGTCCCCCCTGATCGCCCCGGTGGTTTCGCTCAGAAATTAAACGCTCTTTTTGAAACGCATCTCTCGCCCGATGGGAATGAATATACGCTGACCGAAGTGAGAAACGCGACCAAAGGGTTGCTGTCGATCGCGTATCTAAGTATGCTGCGCAGCGGTGACATCACACGGCCGCGCCTCGACAAGGTGCAACTCCTCGCCGATTTCTTCGGCGTGTCCGTGTCATACTTCACCGATAGCGTGGGAACGGACGATGCTGAGATCAGTGAAGCATTACGCCAGGCCTTAGCGGAACCAGACGTGCGCGCGCTCGCGTTGCGTGCGGGCGAACTCGGCCCTGACGAGCGCGCCCTGTATCTACGGTTGCTGGATTATGCCAAGGAGATGGCTGCGCGCATCAGGGCCGAGGAGGCGGCCTCCAAGACGGACACGCGACATCCGGACACAGAGACATGAAGACGGAAGGCTATCCCGTGAACAACAATAAGGCTATCCCGTGAACAACAATGTAGAGAGAGCCCGTGCGGTGTGGAGAACCTGCCGCCTACAGCAGGGCGGTCACTACCCAGAGTTTTGTGCCGCTCTCAAAAGGTCCCCCTGGACGCTCGATCTTCGCGTGGCCCTGGTCTCGATGGAGGTCCTGGTCTCGCTCAAAGAAGGCACCGTCTACGGGTGCATTTACGCCGACACTGTCGACCGATTTATCGTCCTCATCCGTGATGACCTCCCACTGGAGCACCAGGATCTTGTGGTCTTTCACGAGGCCGATCACGCCATCTTAGGTGACGTCGTACCGGACTTCCCCAGTGATCTGAGCCAACACCTGAGCTTCAGGATGCAGTGGCGCGAGGATTGGGTTGTGACGCCGCAGGAAGTGGGGGCCGACGAGTTCGCGCGGGAGATACACCGTTTGACACTGTTCGGCCTGCCGGAGGCCGAACAGACGATGGAAGCGTCCGCGCGAGACCCCGAGGAGCGCGGGCCGATAGGCCGCCGTGTCAGGGCCTTCCATCGGTGGGCACGCCGCTAGTGCTGCCTGCCGTTTTCACGATCTGCGGTGTGGCGCACCTCTGGTTTGGACGGCGAGCTCTCGCGCGGGCTCGCTCTCGGATAGAGGTGCTGTACGCTATCTGCATCCTATCGATTGGAGTTATGGGGCTTCTTTGGCCTGTGCGGAACGCCATCTTCTTCGATCACCTGGCGCATATGACCGGGCTCAGTCTCTTGCTACGATATATTGGTCTGACGCTTGGGCTCGTGTGCGGGTTCGCCTCCCTCTCGGCCCTTATTGAAGGGTGGTCCTGGTGGCATCGTGCCGCGCTCGTCGTCTATGTGGCGCTGATACTTGTGCTCGGTGCGGTCTGGGGCGTTGCCCGTGGTGCGGTCGTGTCTGACTCGACGCGGTTGCTCTACGAGGGCTACTACGGTCGGCCGCTTCCGTTGCTCGCGTGGAATATCCTCGTCGGCGTCACGATCGTGTATAGCTGTGCGCTGCTGATGCTGGAAATGGCGCGCGCCCCACAAGCAGCCCACGATCGCGAGGCGCGCCTCGCGATGCGCGTGGTTTCGGGGGTTCTGTTTGCCTTCGGCGTTGGCGGCTCCCTGATGATCGCGGGACAGGCGTTAGCCAGCAGGTTAGGCTTCGGAGCGACGCGTGTTGTGTTGGTCCTGAATGCGACGACGGCGGTTGCCCTGATGGCAGTGCCAATCCTCAATACCTGGTCTTTCTATCTGCTGCCACTGTGGCGCGTTCTCGCTCTGTGTCAAGAGGTGAGGACGCTACGGAGGACGCGTCAGGATGTAGTCAGGCTGCTCATGCTGCTTAGTGATCGATTAGTGCACCTCGTCGAACACGCCGATCCGTTCATCGTTCAGGCCGTGGCCGTGCGCACTCACTCTCACCGCTTGCAGCCGTATCACCTTACCGTCATCCTGGAAGCGGCGCGATGGATCACCTTCCGTCGGGCGGTTATCGGCCGACAGTCCTGGAGTGACATCGACACGACAACCCGGAAGACAGTGGACGAGATAATCGTCAAGGACGCCGTGCGACGGTCACGCGCACACCCCTACCTGTACACCGATGTGTACCTCGTCGTCATACTCGTGCTA
>JAABUZ0100006039.1_pt1 | contig 15420 bp, 10 predicted proteins | sample 5562091 | NCBI WGS metagenome assembly JAABUZ01 (sample SAMN12813069, study PRJNA571459) | rock metagenome | isolation source: Antarctica rocks | place: Antarctica: Victoria Land, Linnaeus Terrace sud | collected 2015-12-21 | reverse complement strand
GGCGGCTTCCAGGACCCCGTCCAGTAGGTGAGCGCGTACGCGTTGGGGAACTGCGCCTTGCAGGCCGCCTCGTCGAAGCTGGCGTGCGCGGGGTTGCACACGCTGAGCGCGTCGCTCTCCGCGCCCTGTGGGCCCGTCACCGTTGCGCGCCAGTTCACGGGGTAGATCAGGCTGGGGCTCAGGATGGAGACCTCCAGCCCGCCGGCTGCGCGGTATGCCGCCACGGCCTTGTACAGGGAGATGGGGCCGGTCGTCGCCTCGATGACGTCCCACCTGGCCCCCGCGCCGCCGCGCCTCGGACGGCGCCCGGGCGCGGGCCGCGCGTCAGGCAGGGCCGCGGCGGCGGGCCGGCGGGCGCGCCTCTCCTCGGGCGCGCTGGCGGCCTTGATGACCTGCGCGACCGCGAACAGCCAGAACGGGTGGTGCCGCGTGGACGCCATCCACGCGTTGGGCACGGCCTGCTGGTCGGTGGCGGACTCGTCCTCCATGGCGGCCAGCACCACGTGCCGCCCGTCCAACAGCGTCTCGTGGTTCTGCAGCGCCTCAAAATCCAGGTCGGCGTACACGCCTGGCGCGCGGGGGGGCGCGCGCCGTTCGAGCCCCCGGGCGCGGGTCCCCACCTGCGCTGCTCAAGCGCAGCGCGTGCCGGAGCTGCTGACGCAGTGCGCGCGCCAGCGCTACCACCAGTATCACACACCCCACGGGAGCGTCGGCCGCACGGGGCGCACCGCCGAAATGGTGCATATACAGAAGCCTGCAGGCGTCTGCCTTCATCACCGGCTGCGGCAAGGCGTCCCAGGTCTCTCTGAACCTGCAAGCGCGCGGCACTGCTCAGGCGGTCCAGCAGTCTGAGCCGCCGGCGCCGGCAGGGCCGCCAGGTGTGCAGGGGCGCTTAAGCAGCGCCGCCGGGCCGCACGAACCAGGCGTAGTGGTTGTGGACGAGAGCCTTGTTGTCGTCGTCAGTCCACAGCCTGCGCGTCCGCGCGGCCGTGAGAGGCCGGCGCATCGCACTGTCCGCCTGGGCAGCAGTGCGGCGTCGCGTGATCCCCTCAGCGCTCGTGCGGCGCAGCGCGCGCCTGTACTCCCAATCAGGGTGCAGCGCCTTCCAGCTGGCCTGCCAGCGCGCCTCCCGCTCTGGCAGGTTGGTGTCCTTCCAGGACTGGTGGATGAGGCGGGGGATGCCGTGCGCGCTGTAAGGAGCATGCAGCTTGAGAGCCCTGGCCCTCGGGTGCGCCCGGGCTGAGCACACCACGCTCAGCAGGGCGAGCACGCCGAGGAGCGCATCCCTGGCTGCTATCGACAACATACTTGGCTGCCGCTGCAGCTGAGCCCTTGATGCCTGGCACTGAGCCGCTGGCTAACTCGTGCGTGCACTGTATAGAGGTGCGAGGCCTTCACAGAAGCGTGTTGCAATGCAAGATTGTATTCCAACCAGTCCCGAGCTCCGTGCATACACCTCACTGCAAGCCTGCGCGCGCTAGCTGCATGTCCAAGGAATCTGTAGCTGCCACTTAGGAGGCAGGTGCCAGGTGCACAAATATTTCAAAACGTAACCTTACTTTTTTTCAAACATGAAATGCGCAAATGCAATGCCATCCAGGCCCTGCATTGTTACAACGCGCTGCGTTCAGGAAGAGCTCGCGGCGGTCCATGTCTAGGACCTGGAATTGCGTGAACCGGAAAGAAGCACTCCGTAGTGCTCAGCTCAGCCCATTGCTTCCTTGAGCGGCGCTTACGGGCACTGGCACACCTGAGGATGCCCTGTGCGCGGTCCATCTGCCTCCTCCTGCACTTGGCGCTGGCTGGCGCGCTGAGCGGCGCAGCCGTGGCACGACGGACGCAGGAGTATGCGCACCGCCACCGCGGAGCTGGACTGGAGGGCTGCATCCTCATGCTGGGTACCGCCTGGCTGCGCCCGGACACCGCGCGGGTGCTCATGTCTCTACTGTACATGCGCGTGCGCTTGGCGTCTAGGCTGGTGTCAGAGGCCATGTTTCTGACTCAAACATGCCGCCAGCCCGACACCGCGCTGACGGCACCGCGGCGCGCGCCGCAGACGACCGCTACACGCCCGAGCTGACCGCGAGGAACATCAGCAGCGCCGCGGAGGCGGAGGGGCTGCCCTACTACGAGGCGGCCTTCCACATAAACCGGCTGTACGCGCGCCGGCACGGCTATGCGTTCCGCTACCAGGGGGCGGGGAGCTACACGGCCCCGGACGACCGGTCGGTGGCCTGGCGCAAGGTGCAGCTGCTGCGGGACCAGCTGGACTGCTGCTGCCAGTGGGCGCTGTGGATGGACAGCGACAGCTACTTCGTGATGCGGCAGCACGCGCTGTCCGTGGAGGGCTGGCTCAGCCTGATCAGCGACAGCAGCCCGCGCTTCACGACGCTGCTGGGGAACATGTACCCTTATGTGGGGCTCAGAGAGGGCGGGGAGCCCGTCGCCGCCGTGAGCACCAACGAGCCGCACGAGCTGGGCTCGCAGTTCTTCTGCACCAGCAACATGCTGTTCACGCGCTCGCGGCGCTCCACCGAGCTCCTCAACTACTGGTACAATGAGACCAGCCTGGTGCCGGACCTGGTGGAGTTCCTGAAGGAGTTTCCCTGGGAGCAGGCGCCGTTCAACTACGCGGTCACGCGCCGGTTCCAGGAGGCGGTCGAGCCCTTCCCCATAGGCCAGGTGCAGGGTTTCAGCAGCGAGTTCATCCACAACGTGAACCACTACTACTGGCAGGAGCGCATCCACATGCCTGCGCAGCACCTGAAGGACGTGCTCGTTCGCGGCTAGGCGCGCCGAGCAGGTACCTTGTAAGATACCTGTGCCATGACAAAGGGCGACCAGCTGCAGCGGGGCTTTCATCACCCCCAAATCTCCCTCTAAGCATGCTGCGCACCATGCAGGGCAGCACTCACACGAAAAGCGTGCAGCCTGACATGACGACATGCAGACCTCAACCTGGCAGCGTAGTTGTTGGAGCGCGCATGCGCTGCAGGCAGTTGAGCCTGGGCAGGCTGCCAGTGCCTTGCCTGTGTCATGCAGCTCTCTGCATGCGTGCTGGCCTCCACTGCACAGGCTGGCCTTCGCTGCACATGCACGCCAATCGTATGATTTGGCCGCTGGAGCAATGGGAACTTGATTGCATTGCGGTTTGATCCTCATTACTGATGTGACCGGCAGTTTGTTTATTCTACACTGTTATGACAGACCAAGGAATGGTGCTTGCAACTACTGGGACACCTAATAGAGAAGCCCGAAGCACAACGTAAAAAGCCTAGCGCAGCACGACCGGGACCCCAACCAGGCAGCTTCCATCTACCCTCACGGCCAGCTGGGTGTCAGCATTTGCAGGACACCGGAGCAGCCAGTAGTACCTCAGGCAAGGTGGGTAAAGCTGGGGAGCCTGGTGGCACCCACAAATCCAGACCTGTGGGTTATGCCTGGGGCGACAGCACGGGACCCGGTCCAACCCTGGCCAGCAATAAGTGACCTACCTCCACAGCCGAGTACCAAACACCGGCAGTATACTGATTCGCCTTCATGTTTCCAGACTAGCTGATAGATGCGGGCGGGAGCCTTGCAGCGCCCGCAATGGCAGCCACCGGGAGTGCCTAGGGAACAGGACGGAACCCCCCAAATGACCACAGAATGACCATAGAGTGTCCCACCCCACACGGCTGGCTGGTGCCCAACATGGGCGCAACGCCGAGCAGCCTATCCTGCCCCCCAACTAGCTGAACCAGCATCCAGAGGGAGCCCCGGCACCCACGAGTGAGACCACTAGATCGGTGCCCAGGGACAAGGCTGGGTCGCGCGACCCTTGCAGCGGCCAGCTAGCGGCGGTAGCCCGGCGGCGCCCACGAGTGCGACCACCAGGTCACCGCGTAGGCGTCGGGGAACAGCGCCTTGCACGCGGCCTCGTCAAAGTGCTTGTTGAAGATGTCGCACACGACCAGGTGGCTGACCTCCGGGCCCGCCTGGTGCAGCACATACGTCTGGCGCCAGTTGATGGCGTAGATGGTGCCCGGGTCCAGGATGGTCAGCCCGGTGCCGTTGGCGCGCTGGAACGCCTTGATAGCCGTGTGCAGCATGACCGGGCCCGTCGTCGCCTCCACCCAGTCGGCCCTGCGCGCCGGGCCTCGGCGGTGTTGCCCTGCTCGCGCCCTGCCATGCCCCTGCCCCGCGGCCATGCCCTGCCAGGCTGGGTCAGCGCAGATGGTGGCTGCTAAACAGGGGGTATCCAGGGGTCGCTGGACGACATGGCGCCAGTGCGATGGGGGCGGAGCGCTGTCTGTCAGGGCCCGCGGACAGGGTAGGGCAGGGCGCGCGCGCGCGCGCCTGCTCATGTCGCCCTTGCCGGCGGTGCGGATGATGGTCTGCAGCACAAACAGCCAGAAGGGGTGGTGCCGCGAGGAGGCCAGCCACGCGTTGGGCACGCTGTGGTCGAAGTCGCGGTCGCCGTCCATGGCCGCCAGCACCGCGCCCGTGTGCCCCTCCAGCAGCGGCTCCAGGTTCCGCAGCGCCTCAAAGTCCAGGTCGGCGTACACGCCTGCGCGCGCCGGGTGCGGCCCGTCATGCAGGCGCCCCCGCGCTTGCTCCATCAGGGAGGCCGGTTTGCTTGATGCCCGGGCGCGCCCGAGGCGGGCGCCGGCCTGAAACAGGGGGGCGCAAGGCCTCCGCGGCGAGCCGCGGCGCGACGGGCGCCCTGCGGGGCATGCATAGAAGGAGCGGCAAACCACAGCAACTGCCGCCTGCGCTGAGCTGCCACCTTCCTGAACGCGCCAAGCGCCTCGTGCCCCCTCGACCGCGAGAGGGCAGGGCTGGTGCACTGCCGCACATGTTATCTCATGCATGCGCAGACACTATGCGGTCAGCGGGCTCACGGCTGACCAGGTGACGCCGCTCTTAGCCACACTCCTAGCAGTACACCGATGCCAGCCGCGCATGGATAGGGCTGCAGCTGGCCGGCAGCGCAAGAACTGATGCGCTACCGCTGGCTGCTGGTGTGCAGCTGCAGCCGCGCAGGCACCTGCGGTGCTGGAGCGTGCAGCAGGGAGGGCCAAGGCTGTCTTGTTAAGCAGACGACTCAGCCAGAGAACAGCAGCAAAGACTGTGCAGTCCCCACAGCACGAGGCGCGCAGCAGCATTGGTCCCTCTGCTCAGTAGGTTGCTTCGCCTGGGCCGCACCGCCGTAGCGGTGCATGTACAACGGGCGGACTGCGTCAGCCTTCATCACTGGCTGGGGCAGGGAGTCATAAGTGTCCTTAAACCTGCGACACATGCCTCGTCAAGCCCGCCTTAACGCGCTCCTGCTCATTGACAAGGCAGCTAGGCGGCAAGCGCCGCACCAGGGGTAGTGGTCATTGACCAGCGCATCGTTGTCTGCATCGGTCCACAGCCTGCGGGGCAGAGCAGCAGGGTGAGCGGAGCGCAGCACTGCGCCCTGCACAGCGCTGTACCCGGAGCGGGGCGCGCCAGTACTCCCAGTCCGGGTGCTTTTCCCTCCACGTGCGCGTCCAGCGCTGGTAGTCCGCGGGCACGTTCTCGTCCTTCCAGGACTGGTGGATGATGTGCGAGATCCCCTGGCGCTCTCTGGCGTGCAGCGCAAGGTGGGGCGTGGCGCGCGCTGCCGCGCAGAGGCCGGCCAGCAGCAGCGGCCATATCATGGCGCCTGTTGGCCCTCTGCGTGCTGCCGCGCCTCCGCTCCTCAGCCTGGCTGCGCGTAGAGTATCGGCGGATGTCAGGTCTTTGCTCGCCGGTACCAGTGCAAAGAGGCGGAAAGCATCATGCGCAGGCGCACCCCCACGACGATAGGGCCAGCGCCGGTGGGCAGCAGCGACTTGTGCTGCACACTCCCTGCCCCTAGCCTGCTGGTGGCAGGACCTGTGACAGGCTACTATTGGCTGTTGTTGCCAGTGCACGGTGCACCTTGATAGGTGACTCAAACCACTAGCGAAAATTGGTGCTCTATGCACCAAACCAATGTGTCCCACACCCAAGGCGCTGAGGACACAACCACGTCCAAGTGTGCGGTGCCAGACGCATGACGCACGGACACTTTGTCTGGGAAATTCAAACTCGTGTTGCGCATTTGAATGAATCTCGCAGGCACAGGCGTCACTGCGCATAAAGATGCTGTGCTCATGCTGAGCAGGGCGCGTTTCATGCAAGGCTCAACGTCTTTGCTCTGCCTCGGAGGTGCCTGGCGGCGCCCGGCGCTGCCCAACCCCCTGGGCAGCGCATGTGCACCATGGTCGCATGCCAGGAGCTGTCAATGAGGCGGGCACAGCACCTCGTGCTGCAGGTGGCGCTGGCCTGCACGTTTGCCGGCCTATGCACTGCGTCGCGGCACCCTGGCCTCACTGCGTGGCGCCACGGCGGCAAAGGCGGATTGGAGGGATGCATCCTGATGCTAGGTACCCCACTGGCTGCGCCTGGGTCCCTGCGTGACGCTGCGGCCACGCGCCTGCGCCTGCGCTGGGCGCGTGCTTGGTAGTGCGGGCGGCGGTCTCGGCCAGCGGCCCTGCCGCCTACCTGAGGGCACGCTAACGTTCAAAGCTGGTGCTGAACCTCGCCGATATCGTGCGGCGCAGATGACAGGTATACGCAGGAGCTGGCGGCGCGCAACCTAAGCGCCCCAGAGGAGGCGGAAGGCATGCCCTACTACGAGGCTGCTTTCCACATAAACCGGCTGTACGCGCAGCGGCACGGCTACGCGTTTGCGTACCATGGGCCGGGCGACTACACGGCCACCGGCGCCGACCGGAACGTCGCCTGGCGCAAGGTGCAGCACCTGAAGGACCAGCTGGAGTGCTGCTGCCAGTGGGCGCTGTGGATGGACAGCGACAGCTTCCTGGTGATGCAAGCGCACGCGCTGTCCGTGGAGGGCTGGATCAGCCTGGCCAGCGGGGACAGCCGGCGGATGACCACGCTGCTGGGCAACATGCACTCGTTCCCGGGCCTGCGGGACGGCGCGGACCCCGTCGCGGCCGTGAGCACCAACGAGCCGCACGAGCTCGGCGCGCAGCCCTTCTGCACGAGCAACATGCTGTTCACGCGCACCAAGCGCTCGCTGGAGGTGCTGGACTTCTGGTACAACGCAACCGGCGGGGTGCCCGACCTGGCGGAGTTCCTGCACGAGTTCCCCTGGGAGCAGGCGCCCTTCAACTATCTCGTGTCGCGCAAATTCTTTGAGGCCATTGAGCCCTTCCCCATAGGCCAGGTGCAGGGCTGGGGCAGTGACTTCATTCGCAATGTCAACCACTACATGGTGGAGGAGCGCAAGTTTGTGCCGTCGGAGCACCTGAAGGAGGTCCTGTCGCGGGGTTAGCACGCGGTCCGGTTGCGGGGGTAGCACGCGCTCCGGTCGCGGGGGTAGCCGGGGGTCCGGTCGCAGGGGTAGCAGGGGGTCTTGTCGCGGGCATAGCACGGCACAGTACATGTAGTTGTACATGTATAGGCTTAGGCGTCAGTGTAACATATCGGGTTCACATGCGTTGTGCAGCAGGCAGCAATGGTCCTGGTATGTTTGCGCGTCCCCGGTAGCGTCTCTGTGCATGTGTTGCTGCTCGTCCACTCCTTGCGCATCAGCGCTTGATGCGCATGCGACTATTCAGCATGTAAATAGATGGAGCACGCTGCAGCGAAACCTGCCGAGCATGATCATATTGGGTCACGGCCTCTGGCAGCTAGCCAAGCTTGCTCGCGCATGCGTCCTCCATATGGGGGTAGTGTATGGCCTGTCGAGCCACCATGCACCCTCGAATCATGCCAGAACGCTCGTGGCCCTGTGCATGCATGAAGCACATGAGCTGTTGATTGTAACATCAAAGTTGGATCATTATACCAAATCAATTACCCTGCATTTGGGCAGTTCAATCTTCTTCAAGACAGCTCCCGCGCTGAGCGGCGTCGCGGAGAAAAAGCGCCGCACCGATGACGCAGCTCTTGCCTCTGCAGGTAACCAGAGGTTCCTCGCTGACCTGCTCCGGCCTGCGCACCTGCCTGGAGCCTGACGGCTCATGCCACGCGCCGCGCAGGAGATGTGCATCAGGGCCGTGGCTGCCACCTGTGAGCGAGCGCCGGGTGTGCTCGACGCGCTGCCGCCTGCCTGCGCGCCGCACGTGCTCAGCCTGCTGGGCACCAGCGTGCCCCTGGAGCTGGCCGTGCCAGTCCGCTCCCCCCCCAGGCCGCTCTCCTTGGTTTGCTTGCAAGCAAGGCGACCTGCACGGCTGCCTGCGTGCCCGACACCAGCGGCGCCTCTGCCCCGCAGCTGCTGTCCTGTGAGAGCTATTGGCGGCGGCGCGCGCGCGCACGCTGGAGCCTGGCGGAGCCGGTGCGCGCTCCCGCCGCCTGCGGCTGCCCACGGGCTGCTGGCCTGCGCGGACCGGCGCTGCAGGGCGCACGCCCTGCGCAGGAGGAGGGCGGCTCCTGGAAGCGCATGTACTTGGAGCGCTGCCTCGCGGAGGAGCTGGAAGCGTGCGCAGCCCAGCGCTGCGCGCGCCTGCTTGCCTGCCTGCGCGCCGGGCAGGCTGCCTCAGGACGAAAAACGGCCTGCTTGCTCCTGGACAGCCTGCTGTCCATGTCAGGCGGGCTGGCTGCTGCGCGCTGCTGCGTGCGCTGCACCAGACAGTCAGCGCATCGCCGAGCTTGCCTGAGCAGGCTGTCACCGTCGTCCGCCTACGCCCTGTTGCACGCAACCGCTTGATGCATGCAGCCCCTGCCTCCTCACCTCTCGGCAGCCCCCAGCGCTCAGCCGCCAGCCGCGGCGCGCGCCCGCGCAGCTTTGACGGCGAGCCGGCGAGCGAGGAGCGGCTGCTGGCGCTGCTGCGCCTGGCGGGCGAGCACGTGCGGGCGCTCGCGCTGCGGCACCTGCCCGCGCACCTGGACCTGGGCGCCCTGCTCCAGCACCTGCCCAGGTGGCCCCCCGCGACGCGGCGCCGCCCCGCGCGGCCGCCCGGACATGCTGCGCGCCTGCAGCCGCGCGCGCTGGGCGCCTGCTGGCCCGTCCTGCGACCTCGGTCCTTGCCCGGTCTAGATCGGCTGGCAGCGCGTTCGCTCGGCTCAGCTCGTGTCACAGGCAGACGGAGCGGTGGCAGCACATGCAGCGTGCCCGCGCCCCGGCGCGCAGGGCGCCAGCACGGCCTGCCGCCAGCAGGCCAGGGCCGCCCAGGCAACCAGCCTGGGTGCGCGGCCCGCCAGGCAGCCCGGGGTGAAGCGGCGGGGCGGCGCGGCCGCGCAGGCTGGCCGCGCTGGCGCTGGCGTACGGGCAGCGCGCGGTGCGCATGGGCTACGACCGCGCGCTGTTCGGCATGCGCCTGGCCGCGTGCCGCACGCTGTCGCAGGCGCGCCCGCGCGTCCGGCGCCGCGCGCCGGGCGGCCCGCTGTCCTGGGGCAGCGCGCCGTGCGCGTGCAGAGGGCGCAGGCGGGGTTGTCTGCCCGGAGAGGTGTGAAGCTTGCGCTGGCGAGGGGGATGCACACCGGCAGAAGGCGGCCCTGCTTGAGCTGTTGAGCGGGTGCTGGGACAGGGCTGCCTGTCTGCTGTCAAGCAGGGCAGGTCTGGGAGCTAACGACAGGGCTCCTGTGCATCAGAACCAGTGGCGTTGCTCCTCACCTCTAAAGTACTGCACTTGCACTCTGTGTTCCGCCCGCCTTGCGGCAGAAGCGCCAGGTCTGTGGGCTGTCGCCGGTGAGCGGCGCGGGCGGAGCGCAGGCGCTGGCGACCGCGCCGTGCCTGGCGCGCCTGGACCTCAGCGGCAACCTGCTGGAGGACGACAAGGCACGCCTGCTGGCCGGCGGGCTGGCGCGCGCGCGCGTCACCCACCTCTGCCTCGCGCACAACCGGGCGCGCCGCGCCGCGGAGGGGCACTGCATGCGGTGCCGCCGATGAGTGCGACTTGCGTGAAGCTCCCCAGCAGACTTGTGTGAAGGCCATCCACTACCTTGCTCAACGCTCTGTGCTCGCGTCGTCAAGAGCCATCGCTGTGTGCTGATTAGGGCTGGTGTGCGCCGCAGATCGGCGACCGAGGAGCGAAGGCACTGGCGCGCGCCTCCCTCCCCCGCGCCAGGCCCGGTTGCAGCTGTGTTGCGCGCTGGGGCGCCGGCCCCGTGCCCAGGCCGCCATGCTGACAGCGCCGCTGCTGAGCCACGACCCTAGCCCTAACCCTATCTTGTCAGATGGGGCTGACGCCTGTGTCAGTGATTGGCGCCCAGGCCCAGCTGCTGGAAGAGCCTAACGTGGTGCTCGAGCTTGACCTAGACAACAACCAGATCACCGCGCCGGGCGGCCGGGCGCTGGCGCGCGCGCTGCGCGACAGCCCCGCGCTGCTCTCGCTGCAGCTGTGCGCCTGCGCCGCTCCCCGCCCCCCGCGCGCGCATGCGGGCCCGCCGCCCCCCGCTGGCCAGCGCCTGAGCAGGCCGCGCGGCCCAGGCAGCTGAACCGGGTGGGCGACGAGGGCGCGTGCGCGCTGGCGGCCGCACTCGCCGGCAACACGCGGCTGCAGCGGCTCGGCCTCGGCGCGAATCGGCTGGGCGCCCAGGCGCGCACGCCTAAAGCTCCAGGGCCAGCGCCTGATCGCTTGCCAGTCAGGCGGGCGGCCAGCGCGGCGGCCTGGCGCGCCGATGCACGTGGTGTCCTGCCAGGCGGCGTCCGCGCTCGGCTGGATGCTGCGCAGCAACGCGGCGCTGCTGGCGATGGACCTGTCGTGCAACGCGCTCGGCGCCGCCGGCGGCGCGGAGCTGCTCGCGGCGCTGCAGCACAACCGGTGCGCCCGCGGCGGCAAGGCCAAGCGCCGCGCCGCGCCCTGTCGCGTGCGGAGTTGCGAGCCGCTCACCCCGGGGCTGCGCGCAGGGTGCTGGCCAGCATGCAGCTGCTGCATGCGGGGCTGGGCGCGGAGGCGGAGGACGCGCTCGCGGCCGAGCTGCGGCAGCGCCGCAGGCTCCTGTGACGCGCGCCTAAGCAGGCTGCCTGCACTCCAGGGTCACCTTGAGGCAGCGCTTGTCACACCGTGACAGTCACAGGTCATTTTACATTCAACCCTAGGCATGCAGTGGAAGCTAACAGCCACATAGATGGCGGGCCATGGCCTGTCTGAATGAAGCGCGAGCATGTCCAGAACAGGGGTAGGCCAGGCTACCAGTGCGCTGCCTTCACATAGTTGAGGCACGTGCAGGCCTTCTGCGATGCACCTGCGCATGAAGCTCCCCTCTGAACGGGCGCGAAACCGTCACCCCGATGATAGCTACCCTCGACCTACAGGTCGAGCATTTACAGTGCGTCAAGGTGTGTCCAATTTGGACCTCGATCCTGATGATCTACAACACCTCAGAGACCGCCAGGGGCCGCTGAGACTGCAGCATTGAGCGGGCACTGCACATCTGCGTCGCGTGTTCCAGACTCCAGCAGCTCACAGCAGCCCGTCCTGGTGCTGTGGCCTGAGGCGTGCAAAAGGGCGGTGCGCCAGGCGAACATACACTGAGCCGGGCGCTGCAGCAGATGGATGCCAAGCTCCCAGCGCAGGTGCAGCAGTACTACATCGCTGTCGGCAGCCGTGACGTCAAGCTGGTGCGCAGCCGCGCGGCCGGTTCCGGCGGCCATCCTGGTGCTGGCAGCCCAGTGCTCCTGCAAGCCCGCCCTGATGGCGCCCTCCTCCGCGGCAGCCGACGCTGGTGGACCTGCTGGAGGCCCTGCAGGCCAACGGGCCGTTCGCCCTGCTCGTGTTCTGCGGGTGTGCTGCCCGCCACGAGAGAGCTTGGTCGAACGCTGTGTGCTTGCACGCTGTATGCCCGCACACTGTGTGCTCGCACGCTGTATGCTTGCAGTGCTAACAGCCCCTGCGCGCGGCCTGCAGCGCGCGCGACACCCTAGATGAGCTGGTGTGCGGGCTGTCGCGGCTCAGCAGGACGCGGGTCAGCTACCTGGTGCGCCATCGGCGTCGCCGCCCGCGCTGGCCGAGCGTGCGCCGCCATACGGAGCGGGGTGCGCCACTGAGCGGCCGCTCGCTGCAGGTGGCGGACATGCCGGAGGAGGAGCGCAGCGCTGGCCTGGCGCGCTTCGGCCAGGAGGCGGACCACCGGGAGCCTGCAGCGCGCGCGCAGGCCGGGGAGGGGCCGGACGCGCGCGGCGCTTGGGAGCAGGCCGGCGCGCACGGCGCCCACGCGGAGCATGAAGAACAGGCCCCACGTGCGCTGTTCCCTGTGCGCGTGCTACTTGAACGGAGCTGCGGCAGAGCGGACGGCACCGGCGGCCTGCTGGCTGCCTTCCCCTGACCGCACTCTCCGGCCTGCGCCTGCGGCTCAGCCACTCTGCCTGTGGGCAGAGTCGCTGTGGGCAGCTGGTCTGCGCTGCGAGCGGCGGCCCAGCACGGGCGGGGCTGCACGCTGACAGCCGGCGCGTCACGCGCAGGCGCGGAGCCGGTGCTGGCGCATGTGCTGGTCGCCACGGATGCGGCGCTGCGCGGCCTGGACGCCAGCCTGCCGGCCAGCCTGGCCATGCTGGTCAGCTACGACTGCCCCAGCCGCAAGGCGCGCCCCTGCGCGCGCCGTCCCTCTCGGCGGCGCGGCCCCGCAGCGCGCGCGCGGGGCGCTCGAGCACGAGCGGGGCTTTGACACTGCACAGCGGCGGGCGGTAAATCAACTGGCTGCACTGGTGCAGCGAGGGCCTCGACACCACTGTGGTGGTGCGGGTGAGCTGTGTGGGGCACTGAGCTCGCTGGCTGCGTACACACGCTGCTCCTGACCAGCTGACTCTAGGCGTTGAGATGTTGGGTTGCAGCATGTCTGGCGGGTCACGATTCCCCAAGGGAGGGCTGCGCGCAGGATGTGTTCGCGCGGAGGCTGGCGCTGCTGGGCCGGAAGCCGGGCGCGCGCATCGCGGTGCACATGGCGGTGGCCGGGGAGGCCGCGGCCTTCCGGGCGGTGGAGGCCTTTTCGGCGCCGGCGCCCATCGACGTCCTGCCCGTGCTCACGTCGGACATCTTTGCGCGCTCCAGCAGCGCTCAGACCTGAAGGTTGCAGCACCAATGCGCGCGATGACGCGCTTGCATGCTGTTATGCGGATCAGCCTCTGCGGCTGGCTTCGTGCAGTGTAACTCAGGCACCCTAAAAGGCCAGCAGATCTCGGGTTAAGTTACAGACTCGCTAATATGTCTGCATCGTGCTGTGAACAGGCCAGGTCACTAAACAAACTGAGCGCTCGATTATGGCAAGCATGCGCTGCTGCTTGGCACACGGCGTGCCCTGCGTCCTCCTGTTGCACTGGATGTTGCCCTGCTCTGGACAGCGTCCGGGGGTAGCGGCGCCCCTCTCCCCTGGACAGACCGTGATGCACCAGCACATCTCTGTCGACCGCGGGCGGCGCACGTGCGACACTTGCCGCTCTCCCTCAGCTGCACTCTTCCGCAAGGCGCCAACCTGTCCAGGCCCCATCAGCGGCTCGGCGCTGCTCACAGTGCCGTGCAGGCCCCCAGGTACATCCTGGAGGGCCTGCAGGCGCTGCAGAGCTACGAGGTCCGGGTCTCCTACGCAGGCTCGGTGCGCTGCAGCCCCGTCCCAACCAAGCACCTCGTGAGCGCACGTCAGGCAGCCCTCCTGCCAACCCACGGCCCGGTGCAGGTGCCTGCCGATCTCAGCCTGCGCTTGCAGTACACCACCTCGGAGGCGGCCCGCCTGAGGGCGCGCTCACGCAGGTCGGTGATCCGCGCCCCACTAGGCCTGGTGCTGCCTGGCGGCCCGGCGAGCACGCAGCTGGGCCTGAAGCTGTTGCTGAAGGCTGTAGCTGCCACCTCAGGAGCCTGCTTGACACTGAGCGGTTGGCGTTCCGCGCCTCTCGCTCTCAGCAGGTGCGGCCGTCGCAGCCTCCGCAGGGCAGCAGCCTGATCGGGCCCGGCCGGTGACGCCCGCGGCGGCGGCGCACCGTGCGCGGGGCAGGTCGTCGTCGCCGTCGTGGAGGTCCGGCAGCGCAGCCCTCACCGGGCCGGCGCCGGCCACTCGCGCATCTTCTTCAATATAGGTGCGCGCGCCGCGCGCGCCCCGCAGGCACAGCAGGGCTGCATGCCAGTATCAGCTGACCCGCGCCCCGCGCGGCCAGCGCTGGAGCGACTCGCGCTCGGCGTGCCCAGCAGCGCGTGGCGCGTCGTGGGCCTCGCAGCCCTGCTGCTCGCGGTGCGCGACGCGCCTGCCCGCGCCAGCAGGCGGCGCGCCGGCCGGCGCATGCGCCCTCCGCATGCGCCACCTGAGCCTGTGGACCAGGGCGGCATGGCATGCTGGGAAGGCCAATTGCGGGCATAGCGCGCGTGCCCTGCAGGGTCTGGCGGCGCTGCTACCGGCTTGGACTGACCGGTGGGCGCCCGCGCTGGAGCGCTGGCTGCTGGTGCCGTGAGGGGGCATGCGGTGCAGCCGCGCGTGGCGCTGGCGCCATTGTGGCGTGTTGCCTCAGGGCCTTGCATTGACAGACACCGGCTCGCGGCCTCGCGTCTGCCACGCAGCATGCCACCGGCCGCGGGGTGTGTAAATGCACTGCACCAAGTTCTTGCATGTCTCAATATTGCAAATGCCAGCGTCCACTCTCTCGCAAGCTGCAACAAAGACCCGCTTCAGACAATGGCCCAACAAACCACTCCCGAAGCGCACACCGCCGCCCGCTGGAGAAGCCTCCCGGGGCGCGTCCGCCTGGGTAAGCCCTCCGCTGCGCCGGGGGGCGTCAGCGGCGCCCGCGCGCGGGCGCGCCGGCCTTGGGCTTGGGAAAGTAATCGCGCAGGCGCTTGGGCGGGTCGCTGGGCGGCAGTAGCGTTACGCGGAACTGGCGCAGCGGCGACGCGGTGCCCGCGGCCGCCGTGCACACGCAGCCCATCTCCCTGCGTGGGCACGCGCGCGTCAGCCGGCGCGCCGCTCCGTGCTTGCCGTGGCCGCCGCACGCACCTCCTGCCTGGACAGTTCTCTGCCACGCCGAGCGCGGGGGTGCCGTGTTCTCATGCGAGGGCGGCTGCCAGGTTCCCGGTCAAGAGCACGAACTCTGGGCACGCTCTACCTCCGCTGTCAAGAGCGTTTCCTGATATTGCGCAGGCGCGGCTGCGCCTGCCTCGCCCGCGCAAAGGTACCTGAGCGGGACTCAGCTGGACAGGTTCGGGTGGTGAGAGAGCCAGGCTCGAGGGCAGACAGCCCAAGCTCGGTTTGTGGACGACAGAGCAGCAGAGCGAAACGCGCTTGTGGGACATGCGAGGTTGCAACCCTCAATCGAGCAGGCCAGAGCCCAATGCCGACCAACCGCCGGCCAGCCCGCGGCCCGGCCCGTCGCCGGCCCGCGCCCGGCGGGGCGCGCACCGGTACAGGCCGGCCAGGTCGGCGGGCGCCGCGCGCAGAGCGCCGCGAAGGCGCTCGAACTGCGCGGCGCCCAGCTCGCCGCCCTCCGACACCAGCGCCACG
>JAABUZ0100006038.1_pt1 | contig 15422 bp, 12 predicted proteins | sample 5562091 | NCBI WGS metagenome assembly JAABUZ01 (sample SAMN12813069, study PRJNA571459) | rock metagenome | isolation source: Antarctica rocks | place: Antarctica: Victoria Land, Linnaeus Terrace sud | collected 2015-12-21 | reverse complement strand
TGAGACGCAGATCCAGTGTCGCGGGAACGGGCCGTCCAGGTCGCCGATCCGGGAGGCACCCGGGCATGTCGGGCCGGCCGTCGCCAGACGAACGCCTTCCAAAGGCCCGTGTCATACATGCGTCTTACGCTGGTAGCACCTTCCGCGGATGGCAGTGGTGTACTTCAGGACCGACGAGCGTTCTTAGCGCGCCCTAGCGGAGCTGACCGCCGGCGGGCCGGTGTCGAAAAGCATCCGACAGGCGCTGGTAGACGCTGTTCGGCTGCGACGCCGAGAACAGATGCGGCGGGAGTCCTCCAAAGCGACAGTTGACTCGGTCGACCTCGCGGAGGGTCGCCGGGTCACCGCGAACATGGACGACCTACGTGCGTGGTGATGTCCACAGGCTGCGCGCTCCTGGAGGCACCCGCGGCAACGAGCGGCGCGGCACCAGGTACGCCTTCATTGTGCAATCGGACGACTTACTGCTCTCGACGGTCCTCGTGGCGCCCACGTCACGTTCGGCAATGCCCCGGATGTTCCGCCCCACGATCAGGGTCCACAACGAGCCGACGCAGGTCCTCGTGGAACAGGCCACGGCGGTGGCTCCTGAGCGCCTTGGAGAGCTGGTGGGGCACGTCAGTCACGACGAACTGGAGCAGATCAACGACTCGCTGCGCCTTGCCCTGGCGCTCGACTGAGCCGCCCGGCCCCCGTGACTGCCGCCGTCCCTTGGTTCACAGCGAGCCGGTCCCGAGCCCGGTCAGGAGCCGCCCACCGGCTGCGGAACGGCCTGGCCCGCCGCTGCCTGGTCGGTGCTCTGCCCGGCCGACGGGGTAGCAGCCCTGCCGTTGCTGCTGCCACCCATTACCCGGCCGATCTCCTGGCGCGCGACGCTGCGCAGGTGCACCTCGTCCGGGCCATCGGCGAGCCGCAGCGTCCGGGCGTGGGCGTAGGCCTCGGCCAGCTGGAAGTCCTGGGAGACGCCGGCGCCGCCATGGGCCTGGATGGCGCGGTCGATGACGGCGAGGGCCGTCCGCGGTGCTGCCACCTTGATGGCCGAGATCTCGGTGCGGGCACCACGTGCCCCGACCGTGTCGATCAGCCATGCGGTCTTGAGCGTGAGCAGGCGAGCCTGCTCGAGCTCGATCCGGGACAGCGCGATCCACTCCTGCACCACGCCCTGGCGGGCGATCTCCCCACCGAAGGCCACCCGGCTCGACACCCGCTGGATCATGGAGTCGAGCGCCCGCTCGGCCAGGCCGATGACGCGCATGCAGTGGTGGATGCGGCCGGGCCCGAGCCGTGCCTGGGCGATCATGAAGCCGTCACCCTCGCTAGCGACCAGGTTGGACGCGGGGACGCGGACGTCGTCGAAGGTCACCTCGCAGTGCCCCTCCCGGTCGTTGTAGCCAAAGACCATGAGGTCGCGCACGACGGTCACGCCGGGAGTGTCGCGCGGGACCAGGATCATCGACTGCTGGCGGTAGGTGGAGGCCGAGGGGTCGGTCTTGCCCATCAGGATGAACACGGCACAGCGAGGGTTGGCCGCCCCGCTGGTCCACCACTTGCGGCCGTTGATGACGTACTCGTCGCCGTCCTTCTCGATGCGGGTCGAGATGTTGCGCGCGTCGGAGGACGCGACGTCGGGTTCGGTCATCGCGAACGCCGACCGGATCTCGCCGTCGAGCAGCGGCCGCAGCCACTGCTCCTTCTGCTCGGTCGTGCCGAAAAGGTGCAGCACCTCCATGTTCCCGGTGTCGGGAGCGGCGCAGTTGATGGCTTCCGGGGCCAGGCCGGGGCTGCGACCCGTGATCTCGGCGAGCGGCGCGTAGTCGAGCACCGTCAGCGGGTGACCCTCACCGGGCAGGAACAGGTTCCACAGTCCGCGCCGGCGCGCCTCGGTCTTGAGCTCCTCCAGCACCGGCGGGTACTCGTGGCCGTTGGCCGGCTGCGAGCGGCGCCACTGCTCATGATCCTGCTCGGCCGGGTACACGCGCTCGTCCATGAAGGCAGTGAGGCGCTCGATGTATTCCTGGCCCGCGGGGCTCGGCGTGAAGTCCATGCCTGGGACTCCATCACGCGAAGCTCGCAGAGGAAAGTGGGGGGTGCCCGAGCGCCGTCCCCGGCTGCCGAACAGGCCCCCGGCTGGCCCGCTCACCCTGGGTCAGCGGATGAAGGCCTTGTCGCGCAGGTACTGGCGGGCGACGTCGGCCGGGTCGTCGCCGTCGACTGACACCTTTGCGTTGAGTGCGCTCATGGTCGCGTCGTCGAGGGTTGCCGTGACGGGGGCCAGCGCGGCCGCGATGCCCGGATGCTGGCGCCAGAAGCTGTCCCGCATCACCGGGTCACCGTTGTAGGCCGGGAAGTAGCGCAGGTCGTCGCGGAGCAGCCGCAGCCCCAAGGAGGTGATGCGGCCGTCGGTGGCGTAGACCGCGCCCACCGTGCACTGCTGGCCCTTCGCGACGGCGCCGTAAACGGCGGCGGTGTCGAGCTGCACCAGCTGTGTCGGTGCGACGGCGAGCCGGTAGGCCGCCGTGACCCCCCGGAGCCCGTCCGTCCGGGAGGCGAAATCCGCGTTGGAGCAGAAGGCGAGGCGCGACGGCTGCTCCCGCGTGACCCGGGCGAGCTCGGTGATGGTGTGCAGCCCGAGCGCGTCGGCCGTGTCCTTGTTCACGGCCAGGCCGAAGGTGTTGGAGAACGGCGCGTAGGGCGAGAGCCAGCGGATGCCGGTGCGCTGCAGGTCCGCCGCCGCCGTCTGCTCCCACAACCGCTGGGCGTCACGCTGCGGGGCGCCGCCGAGGTAGCGCGTCCACCCCGTCCCCGTGTAGTCGTAGTACAGGTCGATCCGGCTGGTCTGCAGGGCGCGCCTGGCGCCGAGGACACCGGAGATGTTGGTCTTGTCGCGGACGTCGGCCCCCACCGCCTCGAGGGTGGCGATGGCGATCTGGCCGAGCAGCACCTGCTCGTCGAAGTCGCGGGAGCCGACGCTGACCTGCACCCCCTTCAGGCTGGGGTCCGGCTGCAGAAGCCCGCGGCGCTGTGCCGACTGCTGGCCGCCGCTGCCGCTGCATCCCATCAGGCCCAGCAGCCCCACCAGGACCAGCAGGACCAGCAGTCTCGTCGCTGGGACCGCCTCACGGCCGGCCACGGCCCGCAGGCCGGATGTGTCGGTGCGCCGCCAGCGGTGCATCATCCCGTCATGGTCCTGCACCCTCGCGCGCCCCGGCGTCCTGCCGGCACCGACGCCCACCACACTCGTCCCCGCCCGGCCCGGTGCAGCGGAGCCCGGCCGTGAGCCGCGTCGCCCTCGTGACCGGCGGGGCGATGGGAATAGGCGCCGCGGTCGTGCGCGCGCTTGCGGCACGAGGCGACAGCGTTGTCGTCGCCGATGTCGACACAGCGGCGGGCACGGCGGTGGCGGACGAGGTCGGTGGCGTGTTCGTCGAGGTCGACGTCCGCGACCCGGAGGCGAGCAAGCGCGCCGTCGCCGTGGCCGAGGAGCGCTACGGCCGGCTCGACTGGGCCCACCTCAACGCCGGCATCGCCGTCGACGAGGAGCGGGTCGAGGACGTCCCGCTCGAGACCTACCGGCGGATGTTGGGGATCAACGTCGACGGCGTGTGGTTCGGGCTGCAGGCCGTGCTGCCGGCAATGCGGCGGGCCGGCGGCGGCTCGGTCGTGGCGACGGCCAGCCTCGCCGGTCTGGTGCCCACGCCGGACACACCCATCTACGGGCTGACCAAGCACGCGGTGGTCGGCCTGGTGCGCAGCGTCGCCCCTCGCCTGGCCGAGGACGGCATCACGGTCGCGGCGGTGTGCCCCGGCTTCGCCGAGACCGCCATCCTCGGCCATATGGCCGAGGGTTTTCACGCGGCAAACTTCCCTCTGCTCACCCCGCAGGAGGTCGCCGAGGTGGTGCTGCGCGCGGCGGACGACGAGCCGGGCGCGGCGTGGTTCGTCCAACCGGGTGTGCCGCCCGCGCCCTTCCGGTTCCGCGGCGTGCCGGGAGCGCGGTCCGCGAGCGGCGAGCCAACCGCTCCCCCGGCCCGGGGCCAGCGGTGAGCGAGCCCGTCAGCACCGGCGCCGCGCCCGACCTCGTCGGGCCCTACCTCGCCCGCGTGCTGTCCGACGAGCGATGGGTCTCCCCTGAGGTCTCGCTGGTGGCCGGGGGCAAGTCGAACCTGACCTACATCGTCACCTCGCCGGCTGGTCGCGTCGTTCTGCGCCGGCCGCCGCTCGCCGCGGTTCTGCCAACTGCGCACGACATGGAGCGTGAGCACCGTGTCCTCGCCGCACTGCAGGACACTCCGGTGCCCGTGCCCCGAGTGCTCGACCTGTGCACCGACACGTCCGTGCTCGGCGCCCCGTTCTACGTGATGGCCTACGTCGACGGGTTGGTGCTGCGCGAGGACATCCCGGCTGGCTACGCCGACGGGCCGGCCGACCGCGAGAAGATCGCCGATGCCGTCGTCGACGTGCTGCTGGCGATCCACGCCGTGCCGACCGGCGGCCCGCTCGAGGGTTTCGGCCGCCCCGATGGCTACCTTGCGCGGCAGATCAGGCGCTGGACCGGCCAGTGGGAGCAGTCACGCGAGGTCGAGCTGCCGGCACTCGACCAGCTCGGCAGGGACCTGTCCGCGAAGATGCCGGAGCAGCGCGAGACGACGCTCGTGCACGGCGACTACCGGCTCGACAACATGCTCGTCGACAAGGAGTCGCCCGGCAAGGTGCTGGCCGTGCTCGACTGGGAGCTGTCGACCCTCGGCGACCCCCTGGCTGACGTCGGACTGCTCGGCGTCTACTGGGGCGGGTCGGAGGAGGCCGGCGAGCCGCTGCTGGTCAAGCGGGTGACCTCGCAAGCGGGCTTCCCGAGCCGGGCGCAGGTGCTGACTCGCTACGCCGAGCGCAGCGGGCGCGACGCCGGCTCGATGCCGTGGTACGTGGCGTTCGGGTACTTCAAGCTCGCGGTGATCGCGGCCGGTATCGCCGCCCGGGTCCGGGCCGGGGGGATGGTGGGCGACGGGTTCGACACCGTTGCGGCATCGGTGCCGGTCATCGTCGACCAGGGACGCCGCCTCCTGGCCGACGGGACGCTCGACTGAGACCAGGTGCGGCAGTGGAACCAGGTGCACCAGCGAGTCCTGAAGGCTGGTAGGCCGCCTGGGCACGCGGGTGCTCGTCGGTAGGTTGACGCTCGGGCGGGTGCCAGTGAACGAGCGGCCTCCCGGGAAGGGGTGGCAGCGGTGCCGCAGCAGCATCTGGACCGGCTGAACAGCGTCGACGCCGGGTTCCTGCACCAGGAGGACGGTCGCGACAGCCACATGCACATCGGCGGGCTTGCCGTGTTCGAAGGGCCTCCGCCGACCGAGGACGAGCTGCTCGAGCACATGGCCGGCCGGATGCACCTGGTCCCCCGGTTCCGCCAGAAGCTCGCGTTCCCACCCCTGGGCAGCGGCCGGCCGCTGTGGATCGACGACCCGACCTTCAGCCTGGAGTACCACGTGCGGCGCTCGGCGCTGCCCCGGCCGGGCAACGAGGAGCAGCTGATGCGGCTGGTCTCGCGGGTGGTGAGCCAGCGTCTCGACCGCAGCAAGCCGCTGTGGGAGATGTGGGTGGTCGAGGGGCTCGCCGACGACCGCTGGTGCATGATCAACAAGGCTCACCACGCGCTGGTCGACGGGGTCGGCGGTATCGACGTCATGACCGCGCTGGTCGACCTCACGCCTGAGACGCGGGTCCTCGAGCCCGAGCCCTGGATCCCTGCGCGCACGCCCGGCCCGGTGGAGCAGCTGGCACGGGGCGCAGTAGGAGCGGCCCGCGGCGTCCGTGAGCTCACCGAGGGTGCGCTGGCCCGGGTGCACGACCCGCGTCAGCTGGCCGGTGACGCGCTCGCACGCGCCGGCGGGCTCGCCGCGGTGTTGCGCAACTTCGTCACGCCGGCGCCGGCGACACCGCTGAACGCCGCCCCCGGCCCGCACCGCACCTTTTCCGTCGTGCGGACCAGGCTGGCGGACTTCAAGGCGGTCAAGGACGCGCTCGGCGGCACGCTCAACGACGTGGTGCTGAGCGTGGTCTCGGGCGCGCTGAGGACCTACCTCGAGGAGCTGGGTGTCGACGTCAACTACGTCCGGCTGCGCGCTTGTGTCCCGATGTCGGTGCGGACCGCGGCGCAGCAGGATGGCGCCGGCAACCAGATCTCGCTCGTCGTCGTCGAGCTGCCGACCGACGAGGCCGATGCTCGTCGCCGGCACGAGCTGGTGTCGGGCCGGATGGACGGGCTCAAACGCGGCAACCAGTCGGTCGGCGCGCAGACCCTGGTGCAGATGGAGGAGTGGATGCCGCCGAACGTGCTGGCGCAGGCATCCCGGCTCGGCTTCAGCAGCCGGCTCTACAACCTGCTGGTCACCAACGTCCCCGGCCCGCAGTTCCCCGTGTACGTCATGGGGCGGCGGATGACCGACATGTTCCCGATCGCGTTCCTCGCGCCTGAGCACCGGGTGGCGATCGCCATTTTGTCCTACGACGGTGCCGTCGGCTTCGGACTGCTCGGCGACGCCGACGCCCTCGGCCCGCTCGACTCGCTGGCCCGGGCGATCGAGGCGGCGCTCCGGGAGCTGGTGGAGCTCGCGGCCGCCGCCTGAGTCGCTTCCGGCCCCCGCCTGAGCCGCCCCCGGCCGGGCCCGTCAGCGCCGCCGCCGCGGCCGGGTGAGCGAGCGCTCAGCTAACGTGCACGCCCTTGCCGACGACCGTGACGCCGCCGGGCGACACGACGAAACCCCGCGCCTCGTCGGCCGCGCGGTCGACGCCCACCGAGGCCCCGCGAGCGACGACGACGTTCTTGTCGAGGATCGCTCGTCGGACGCTTGCTTCCTGCTCGATGACGGCACCGTGCATGATGACGCCGCCCTGCACCCGCGCGCCCTCCCGCACCCGAACGCCGGGGGACAGCACCGAGCTGCGCACATCGGCGCCGCTGACGATCACCCCGTTGCTGAGCAGCGAGTCGGTGACTCCTCCCCCGTGCACCACCTTGGCCGGCGGCAGCGGGGCGAAGGAGGACAGGATCGGCCACTGCCGGTTGTAGAGGTTGAACACGGGGTGCACCGAGACCAGGTCGGTGTGCGCGTCGTAGTAGGCGTCGAGCGTCCCAACATCGCGCCAGTAGCCCCGGTCGCGCGGGGTCGAGCCGGGGACGTCGTTGTCGGCGAAGTCATACACCTCCGCCATCCCGCGCCGGGTCAGCATCGGCACGATGTCGCCGCCCATGTCGTGCACGCTGCCCTCGTCCCCGGCGTCGGCCCGCAGCGCCTCGAGCAGAACCTCGGTGCTGAACACGTAGTTGCCCATCGAGGCGAACACCTCGTCCGGGCTGTCGGGCAACCCGGGTGGGTCCTCAGGCTTCTCGAGGAACTCCGTGATCCGGCGTCCGTCGTCGGCTGTCTGGATCACGCCGAACGACCGCGCCTGCGAGCGCGGGACGCGGATGCCGGCCACCGTCACCCCGGCACCGCTGGCGACGTGCTGCTCGACCATCTGCCGCGGGTCCATCTGGTAGACGTGGTCGGCTCCGAACACGACGATGATGTCGGGCTGGTCGTCGTAGACGAGGTTCAGCGACTGGAAGATCGCGTCGGCCGAGCCCGAGTACCAGCGGGGGCCGAGCCGCTGCTGTGCCGGCACGGGCGTGACGTAGTTGCCGAGCAGGGTCGACATTCGCCAGGTCGTCGTGATGTGCCGGTCAAGGCTGTGGCTCTTGTACTGGGTCAGCACGCAGATGCGCAGGTACCCCCCGTTGACCAGGTTCGACAGCACGAAGTCGACGAGCCGGTACATGCCGCCGAAGGGGACGGCGGGTTTGGCGCGGTCGAGGGTCAGCGGGGCGAGGCGCTTGCCCTCGCCGCCCGCGAGAACGATGCCGAGGACCCGGGGTGTCGCAGCCACGGCGTCACCGTAGACCAGTGGCGGGGCCGGGCCGTGTCCGGCCGCGCAGGACGACGCGCTAGCGTGCGCGCGTGCGCGTCGCCCTGCTCACCCGCGAGTACCCCCCAGAGGTCTACGGCGGAGCGGGGGTGCACGTCGAGTACCTCGCCCGCAGCCTGCGTCCCCTCGTGGAGCTGACGGTGCAGTGCTTCGGCGCCGAGCGCGGCGAGCCGGGCGTGGTGGCGCACCAGCCCCCTGCCACGCTCGCCGGGGCCAACGCAGCTCTGCAGACGATGGGTGTCGACCTCGCGATGGCCGACTCGGTCGGGCCGGGTGAGGGCCGAGCGCCCGCCGACCTCGTGCACAGCCACACCTGGTATGCCAACCTCGCCGGGCACGTCGCCTCGCTGCTGCACGGGATCCCGCACGTCGCGACCGTGCACTCCCTGGAGCCGCTGCGGCCGTGGAAGGCCGAGCAGCTCGGCGGCGGCTACGCCCTGTCGTCGTGGTGCGAGCGGGTGGCGCTGGAGTCGGCGGCCCGCGTGATCGCCGTCTCTGCGGGGATGCGCGACGACGTGCTCGCGGCCTACCCCGGCGTCGACCCGGCTCGGGTGAGCGTGGTGCACAACGGGATCGACCCGGACGACTACGCACCGTCCGGTGGTGGTGCCGACCCCGCCACCGCCGCGGTGCTGGCGCGCATCGGCGTCGACCCGGCGCGTCCAGCCGTCGTCTTCGTCGGTCGCATCACCCGGCAGAAGGGGCTGCCGGTCCTGCTGCGCGCTGCGTCCGGCCTGCCCGCCGACGCGCAGCTGGTCCTGCTCGCGGGGGCAGCTGACACCCCCGAGCTGGCCGCCGAGGTGGTCGCACTGGTCGACGGGCTGCAAGCCACCCGCACCGGGGTGGTGTGGGTGCAGGAGATGCTGCCGCGGGCCGACGTCGCCCGGGTCCTCGGGGCGTGCAGCGTGTTCGTCTGCCCGTCGGTCTACGAGCCGCTCGGCATCGTCAACCTCGAGGCTATGGCGTGCGGCATCCCGGTCGTCGCCAGCGCCGTGGGCGGGATCCCCGAGGTCGTCGACGACGGCGTGACGGGGCTGCTGGTGCCGCCTGACGCGCCCGAGGCACTGGCACAGGCGCTGACTGCGGTCCTCGCACACCCGGCTCGCGGGGCGGCGATGGGAGCTGCCGGGCGGCGCCGTGCCGTCGAGCACTTCTCCTGGTCGGCGGTGGCCGGGCAGACCGCCGAGCTCTACCGGGAGGTACTCGCCGGTAGTGATCTGCGGGCCACTGCCTGAGCCCGGTGAGGTTCTGTCACTGCCCGTGGCTACGATCGGATCGTGGACCTGACATACAACGAGGCCGACGAGGCCTTCCGCACCGAGTTCCGCGGCTGGCTAGACGCCAACCTCCCGCAGGAGTGGAGGCAGGACGAGTTCTGGCGCGCCAAGGGCGTCGACGAGTCCTTCGACCTGCGCCGGCAGTGGGAGGCCGACAAGGCCAAGGCAGGTTTCGCCGGTATCGCCTGGCCCTCGGAGTTCGGTGGCCGGGGCGGCACGCCGGGCCAGAAGGCCATCTACGACGAGGAGATGGCGCGGTCCAACGCGCCAATCACCGTCAATACGCTCGGCCTGACCTTTCTCGCACCGACCGTCATGGCGATCGGGACCGAGGAGCAGAAGCGCGAGATCATCAAGCCGCTGCTGCACAACGAGGTCATCTGGTGCCAGGGCTTCTCCGAGCCCGGCGCGGGGTCCGACCTCGCGGCGCTGTCGACGCGGGGCGAGATCGACGGTGACGACTTCGTCGTCAACGGGCAGAAGGTCTGGACGACGCACGCGATGCACGCCGACCGGATGTTCTGTCTGGTCCGCACCTCGCAAGAGTCCTCGCGCCACCGCGGCATCTCAATGCTGCTGATCGACATGACCGCCGAGGGCGTCGAGGCGAGGCCCCTGAAGCAGATGACCGGCAACGAGGAGTTCGGCGAGGTCTTCCTCACCGACGTGCGGGTCCCCCGCAGCCAGGTGCTCGGTGAGGTCGGCTCCGGCTGGGACGTGGCGATGCTGCTGCTGTCCTTCGAGCGCGGCTCGTCCGCGATCGGGCAGTACACCCGCTTCCGCGCCGAGCTCGACGAGGTCGCGGCTGTGGCTCGCAAGCGCGGGCGCTCGGGCGACCCGATGCTGCGCCAGCGCCTCGCGTCCGTGCTGACCGAGCTCGAGCTGCTGCGCCTGCACTCGTTCCACATCCTGACCAAGGTCGAGGCCGGCCAGCAGCTGGGCTTCGAGTCGTCCATGACCAAGCTGCAGTGGTCCGAGGCGCACCAGGACCTCGGCGAGGTCTACATGGACGTCCTTGGCTACGCCGGCCAGGAGGTGCCTGGTCGGCCGACCGCCGACCTCGACCCGCTGCAGGAGATGTTCCTGTGGTCGCGGTCGGAGACCATCTGGGGCGGCTCGTCTCAGGTGCAGCGCAACATCGTCGCCGAGCGCGTGCTCGGCCTGCCGAGGTAGGGAGACAAGGTGTTCTTCGCGCTCACCGACGAGCAGCGGGCTCTGCAGGAGACCGTGCGTGACTACCTGACCGACAAGTTCGGCCTCGACAAGGTCCGCGAGGTCTACGACGACCCCGAGGGCGACGGCAACCCGGAGAGCCTGTGGCGTGCCTTCGGCGAGCAGGGGCTGCTCGCCGTGATGGTGCCCGAGGAGTTCGACGGGCTGGGCCTTGGGCTGCTCGATGCGGCCGTGGTCGCTCGGGCGCTCGGCGCGGGCTGCGCTCCCGGTCCATGGCTCGGCACCACCCTCGCGGCTGAGGCGATCCGGCTCGGCGGCGATGCCGAGGTGCAGAAGGCCTGGCTGCCGCGGGTAGCGGCCGGCGAGGTCGTCCTTGCCTTCTGCCCCGACCCGTCGCTGCCGGTCGAGTACGGCAGCGTCGCCGACGCGATCGTCGTCGCGAGCGAGGGCGGTCTGAGGCTGCTCGAGCCCAGCGACTACCAGGTCGAGCGGGTCGCGGTGCTCGACCGCACCACTCGGCTGTCGCGCATCGCCGTGACCGGCTCCGGCACGGCACTGGACTCCTCGGTGCTGCCCCAGCTGCTCGACCGCGCAGCCGTGCTGGCCGCCGCCGACCTGAGTGGCATCGCCCGTGAGGCGCTGCTGCGCACGGTGCAGTACGACAAGGAGCGGGTGCAGTTCGGCCGGCCCGTCGGGTCGTTCCAGGCGCTCAAGCACCACCTCGCCGACCTGCACACCTCAACCACGATGGCCGAGCACGGGGTGCTTTTCGCGGCCTTCGCGCTCGACGAGAAGCAGCCCGGGGCGCCGCTCGCCGTGAGCGTGGCGAAGGCCAAGGCTTCCGACACCGCCCGCGATGTCACGGCCGCGATGATCCAGTACCACGGCGGCATCGGCTACACCTGGGAGCACGACGCGCACTTCTTCTTCAAGCGCGCCAAGCGGCTCGAGTACGCCTTCGGTTCGGGTGTCGAGCACCGGGAGCGTATTGCGCAGCTGGTCGTCGACGCCGCCTGAGCAGAACACGGCTCGCCGGGTCGCTCGGTTCGGACTGTGGGCGCTGACGTCTCTGCTCTGACGCATGCTGCAGGCGTCGCCCTGGCTGAGGTGTTCGGTCCGGTCGTCGTGCGTCCCGGCGAGGTGTTGCCGAGCAGTGAGCGGGCTGTCGTACTGCGGGCTTCGGCACGCTACGCATCCGGACGCCAGCACGACGTGGTGCTCAAGGCTGCGGTCGGCGCAGGCGACGGAGGAGCTCGGGAACAGGCCGCACTGACCCTGCTCGCCGCACACGACGTTCCGGGGGTTGTCCGGCTGCTGGCTGCTGGCGATGACCCACCCGTACTGGTCCTGGCCGACCTCGGAACCCGGCCGACTCTCGCCGACCGGCTCCTCGGGGATGACCCGGTGGCGGCCCAGCAGGCGGTCCTGGGCTGGGCAGCCGCGGTCGGGGCGCTGCAAGCCCGCACGGCCTCGTTCCGCCAAGCATTCAGCTCCGAGCTTGCCTCGCTGTCCCCGCTCGGACCGCCCGCCGTCGACACCATGCCCGACGCGTTGAGCGGGGCATCAGCGGTGCTCGCGCGGGAGCTGCCCCGATTGGGCGTTGACGTTTCGGCGGATGCTCTCGTCGAGTTGCGCGGTATCGGCGACGCACTCGATGTCAGCGTTCTCGGCGCCGCCGGCGCTCTCGCGCCGGGGGACACCTGCCCCAGCAACGCCGTCGAGACCGCCGAGGGCATTGTGCTGCTGGACTTCGAGGGGGCTGAGTACCGTCACGTCGCCTGGGAGGCTGCTTACCTGACGGTGCCGTGGCCGTCCTGCTGGTGCAGCTGGGCGCTGCCGCCGCAGGTGACCGAGCTGGCCCTGGCTCGTTGGCGGCAGGCCGTGAGCGGCGCGTTGCCGGAGGTGCTGACGCCCGGCTTCGCCGACGATCTCGTTCGGGCAGCGACAGGATGGGCGTTCATCTCGACCGGCTGGTTCCTCGGGTCAGCCTTCGCCGGTGACCCTCCCCCGTCGGAGCCGGCACGCCGATCGCTGATCCCGAGGCGCCGCGCCCTGCTGCAGCACAGGCTGGGGCAGGTTGCGGCGCTGAAGTCACCCCTTGTTCCGTCCCTGGCTGACCTGGCCGCTCAGACGTGTGCAGCGATGCAGTGCGAGTGGGGCGCGCATCCGCTGCCGCTCGCACCCGCCTTCCGCTGAGCGGCGTCCCCTGCCGGCTCGGAGACGGCAGCTACCGCAGCACCGTGCGGGCTCCGTCAGGGCCCCGCCGGGTGCGACGGCGGCCGTCAAGGTGCTCCAGCAGCGGTATGGCCACCCGGCGCGACGTGTCCAGCGCCTGGCGGGCCTGCGAGGCGGTGAAAGGCTGTGGCAGCGCGCGCAGCCGGCGGACGGCCTCGTCCTCGGCCTGCGGAAGCAGTAGGACGGGGGGCCCCGTCACGGCGCCCAGGCGCATCAGCAGCCCCGCCCGTGCGGCGGCGCCGATCACGGCGGGCGTCAGACCGAGCCCCGGCAGCTCGGCAGCCTCCGGTGCGTCGAAGGGGCTGTCCCCTAGGCGGGCGAGGAGCTTCTCGAGCGCCGCCGCCGCCGGTCCCGGCAGCACTGGACCGACCACGGGCAGCCCGATACGGCCGCCGGCCAGCACAAGCCCGCGGCTTGCCGCGAGAGGCCCCAACGGCACGGCAGTGGGGACGGTCACGATGCGACGGGCGGCGTCGGCGCTCAGACCTCCGGCGAGCGGGTCGTCGCTCGTCGCCTGCCGTACCGCCGCCTCCAGTCGCTCGCCCCACGCCGTCCAGTCCTCGGCCGCGACCACGACTTCCCCGGCGGCTCGCAACCCGGCGGGCAGGGGCGCATCGCGGCCCAGCACACCCAGGAGTGCTAGCTGCTCGCGAGTGACTGCTCCCCGTTGCCGAACCTCGTCAAGGACGCTGACGCCTGCGCCGAGCGACGACGCCCGGGCTGCCGCGGCGCCCCGCCGGCCAAGGCCGGGAGGGTCGACATCGGCGATCTGGATGCCGGCAGCGATCCGCTGCTGTCCGGGGTCGCGCAGCACGGCGCTCTCCCCTCGGCGCAACGGCAGCGGGTGCAGCAGCGTCAACCGCACGGCGGAGTCCCCGAGGGGGCGGACGTGCACGGCCACAGCCGCTGACCCGACGTGGAGCACGCACGTCTCCGGCAGGTCGGTCATCGGTATGGCTGTCGCTGCTGGGGTTGCTGGGGCTGCCCTGGCCTCCGCTGCTCGCGCCCCCGGGCGCCTGCGCACCGCGTCGACCGCCCTTGTCAGCATCTCGCCGCCCGGGGTGACGAGCGCGTCGCCGCGGCCAACGTCGGCCGCGCCGACCCCGCGCAGATTGACCGCGACCCGCGCGACCGCCTCCACGCTGGCCGTCGCCCGTCCAAGGCTCTGCAGCCCGCGCACGCCGACGAGCCGGCCGCCCGGCAGCAGCGTCAGCTCGTCCCCCACCCGCAAGGTGCCCGCCCCGAGCGTTGCCGTGACGACGCAGCCTGCCCCCTTGACCGTGAACGAGCGGTCGACCCACAGCCGGACGCGCTCCGCCGCCTGGGGCGCGGGAAGCCCCGCGACCAGCGAGCCGAGCGCGGCACGCAGCTCCTTCATCCCGGCACCGGTCGTTCCGGACACGGCCACCGCGGGGATCCGGGCGAGCGATGTCCCGGCGAGCCAGTCCAGCGCCTCCTCGGTGGCGGCGGCAGGATCCGCCAGGTCACTGCGCGTCACCGCCAGCAGCCCGTGCTTGACTCCCAGCGCATCCAGTGCCGCCACGTGCTCGGCCGTCTGCCGGGCCCAGCCCTCGTCGGCGGCGACGACCAGCAGGACGGCAGGCACGGGACCGACCCCGGCGAGCATGTTGGCGAGAAACCGCTGGTGCCCGGGGACGTCGACGAAGGCGATGGTCGCGGTCGCCCCGCCGGCAGAACCGTCGGCGCCGGGCAACGGCACGTCGGTCCAGGCGAAGCCGAGGTCGATCGTCATCCCGCGGCGGCGTTCCTCGGCCCAGCGGTCCGGCTCCATTCCGGAGAGCGCCCGTACGAGCGTCGACTTGCCGTGGTCGACGTGGCCGGCCGTGGCGACGACATGCATGGCTCAGGCCTGCCCGTTCGCGGCGGTGCGCTGGACCCTGCTGACGGCTGCGGCTAGGGCATCGTCCTGCTCGACGGGGACGCAGCGCAGGTCGATCAGGCACCGCCCGTCAGCAACCCGGCAGACGACCGGCGGATCGCCCCGGCGCAGCAACGCGGCGTAGTGCTCCGGGTAGGCGACGGCCCACCCTGGCAGGTCGAGGCCGGGTGCTCCCCCACCGCCGACGCGGCCGGTGTGCGGCACGACGGCCCTGGTTCCGGCCCCCGTCCGCTCCGCCAGCTGCTCCGCGCGCTCGTGCAGCACGGCCGGGTCCGCATGCAGTGCCAGTCGAGTCGGGGTCGGGCGCCCGCGCAACGTCGCTTCGAGCGCAGCGAGAGTCAGCTTGTCGACCCGCAGCGCTCGGGCAAGCGGCAGGCGGCGGCAGCGCTCGACCACATCGGCGTCACCCAGCAGCAGTCCCGCCTGCGGGCCGCCGAGCAGCTTGTCACCGCTGGCGGTCACGAGCGTGGCGCCGTCGCGCAACGCGGTCGCGGCATCGGGCTCGTCGGGCAGCAGCCGCTCCGGGGCCAGCAGCCCGCTGCCGATGTCGACGACGACCGGCACCCCGAGCCCGGCGAGGTCGCGGGTCGGCACGGCGGAGGTGAAGCCTGTGATGCGGAAGTTCGACGGGTGCACCTTGAGCACGCAGCCAGTCTCCGGACCGATGGCGTCGGCGTAGTCGCGTAGGGCTGTCCGGTTGGTCGTGCCGACCTCGCGCAGTCGGGCTCCGGTGGCGACCAGCAGGTCGGGCAGCCGGAAGCCGTCACCGATCTCGACGAGCTCCCCCCGGCTGACCAGGACCTCCTGCCCGGCCGCGAGTGCAGTGACCGCCAGCAGCAGCGCGGCCGCTCCGTTGTTGCTCACGTGGACGTCGC
>JAABUZ0100006037.1_pt1 | contig 15426 bp, 20 predicted proteins | sample 5562091 | NCBI WGS metagenome assembly JAABUZ01 (sample SAMN12813069, study PRJNA571459) | rock metagenome | isolation source: Antarctica rocks | place: Antarctica: Victoria Land, Linnaeus Terrace sud | collected 2015-12-21 | reverse complement strand
CGCCATTGGAACGCGGCACCCACGCCGTTCGTCTGGGATGGCAAGCGTCGCGAACGTCGCCTGCGCGCACGGCAGCGTCGCGTCGGTGGCTCGCACGCCACCACCTCCTCTGGCAACTTATTTGTCGCATGACCCACATGTACCCGGTCGTTCGGAGGCGTATGTTGATCTTTTCGGAACGCTGCTTCGTGCCGTCGTGCCCTTCACGTGTGTGTCGTCCAAGGAGGTGATGCCCCGATGTCTACCGCACCTGATACCCGGATCCAAGCAATAACCGGCAGAAGCGGCGGGCATGAGGCCCGAGATGTGCCCCGAGAACATGGTTCTCGCCCCGACATGCCCTGACGAACAGCGCGTGCTCCCCGAGGAAAGGGCTCTGTGCTTCTCGCCCCAAACGCACCTGACTGTACCGTGTTGTGATGCTGTCTTTCTTGCCGTGGCGGATCTGGCCGATCACCTCCTCACGGTGCATCCAGGCGCCTCGTAGGTCACTGAGCGAGAACTGCGTCGTGATGGGATGGCGGTGGTGCGTGACCGGGGCGACGGTCGCCTCCTCGAAGGCCTGCCCCATGTGCCCCATGGCGTGCTCGTCCTACCGGATGGGAGCCGGGTAGCGGTGGAACTGGAGGCCTCGCCCAAGCGGCAGTCGCCGTACGAGCGCATCTTCGCGTGGTACACCGGACCTTCGCGTACGCGAAGGTCCGGTGGTTCTGCCTGGCACCGGCCGTGGAGGTGCGGCTGCGACGTCTCATCGAACGGCAGCAGGTCGACGACCTGATCAGCGTGGAAGGACTACCGACGGGAGTTGGCGCGCCTCATCGTTGACTGTCACCGCTGGTCCTCTAGCCTGATGCTCAGTACGAGTAGACTGTTCCAATTCTGGAACGAATGCGGTATACTAAGCTTACTGGACTAGGGATTCCTGGTCGGCAAGATGCCCCGGTGAAGACCGGGGTTCTTTGCTTTTCAGGGGAATATCTTCAGTCCCGATACCCATCCAGGGCCCCTGTAGAACTTCGACTTGATGACAGCATAGGCCGGATTTGGCTTACTCGGGTCGAGCACATGGCGAGCAATGGGATACCCAGCAAGATCAGCCATTTGCGTTCCCACGATGTTCATTGCCTTCGATTTGAACACCAGGTCGAAAATAATCTTCCTGAAACGTCCACTATCGACGTAGTCAGTTCCGGAATTTACGATGTTCATTAGTGTCAGTTTTAATTCATTGTCCTCTTTCTTTCCTCGGGATTCAGCAACCAATGTTACTTTTACTTGCCCTCGTGACTCCAAGAGTGGAAGAAGGCGCTCCAGCGCGAAGGTCAGCGAAAGATCATAAGGATTATTTGCACGGACACCATATTTTTCCCTATGGCTCTGCTTTTGGATTACAGATGCGATGAGTGTGTAATCCGAGCGTCCCATGACTTGATTGATACGCTCGTAAAAGGGCTCTCGTAAGGCAGCCGTGGTGAGAAAACTGAAGTCTCCCTGCGCCTTCCTGATATCTCGCGAGTGGAGGATGATACCCTCATGCCCCCATTGGTCCATTTTTAGACGATACACTGTCGGCACGATCTCTCGGCAGTACGTATTAATGTCACAGATCAGTAAAATCAGCACGAAGACAGGGAAGTCTTTATCTTCCGCTTTGAGATTATGGTCGCCAGTTTCATCCAGATAGACGATGACAGGCATGTGGGTACCTTTCCCGACCTAGAGATCCTTCTTATAGGATTGTTGTCTTGTTTAGTGACGTACAGACGGCGCTCGTAGGCAAGTTCGATTCTAACCAGCAAGCAGTACATCACTACGAGGGCGAGACTACATCCTTCCTCTTATCTACCGCGTCGAGACAGCCGGAGGGATACGCCGCCGAACGCCCTCAACCACGACGCTAAAGGTCGGTGGCTGGAAGTCCTCAAACTTCCCCAGGCCAAGCACGTGCATGAGCGCCAATTTCCCTGTACCACTACACTTGAGCATAGGAGGTGTACTGTGGCCAATCTATTCAGCCCGTGTCCGCGAAAGAGCGTTTCAAGAGTGGACGGAGTTCGGTGGTGATGGACGTTACGGTGGAATCTCTGATGAGCATTGTGGACGAACTGCTCTACGATGCATTTTGCGATGGCAGCAATGGCACCGTTGTGTGGCTGTCGGACTAGAACAAACCGAGGTCGTGGAGCCACGCCCGTATGCTCCTCCGCACCGACACGTCGATGTCGAAGCTATCGAATTCCTTGTAGAGCTTGCCAACTATGTCGGTCGGCATCTTCGCCATTCGGCTGTCTTTCAGGATGAGACAACGCTTGTTGCGCGCCAACATGAAACCCACCTCCAAGGCGACGCTCGGGTTAAACTCTCGCACATCGATTTCCTCGAAAACGACGATGCCACGCGAGCAGCCAAGCATATATAGGCATACATTGGTCCACAGATCCCCGGTATAGTCCTTATCGTCGGCACGGACCACATTAAGGCCATACTTCTTCATCTCGTCACGTATCGCCCGCGTTATGTCAGCATATTGTGGCCCCCCTTGGAAGCGCATCATGAGAAAGACGTTCGTTAATGGATCCGGATGATCGCGCAGGAACGCTTGGAGATCCTCAGCTAAATAGCGGAAGGCTTCCGGTAACTCGCCTTGTGCCTCCACTGCGGACGGATTCATTTGCCCCACCCCAGCGGCGGACGCAACTAGATTCGGCCTGTACACTTGGCCATGGTAGGTCTTGACTTCAGATACCTGCCCCAGGGAATCGTGGAATAAACCAGCCTCGATGAGCGTCCCTTGTTGGAACTTCCCGAAGTCCAATGGGAGCGGGACTGACAGCTCGGTCAACTCACCGTTCGTGGCCTTTGGCGACGACGGGAGGGCGAGGTCATCGCTCGCGTCAAGCGGCAGCCCACTGCTCCAGTCTGGACGAATCCAGCCGCGGACGGAGGCACGTGATCGCAGCTCCGGATGCACCACCACCTCTGCGGTCGCCTCGCCGTTGGTAATCGCTACGGTATTCTTCAGCGCGGCGTACACGGCCCAAGACAACTGCAAGTAGACAGCAGTCTCCTGGTTGTTGTTGAAATACGGAGCCTCTAACCAGAAGTTCAGATCGGCCCAAGATGCCTGTCGAAGCGTCGAAGGGTCAAGGCGCGCAGCGGCGAGGAACTGCTCAGCGGAGTCGGCGGCGCGCACGGAGTAGACGTACCGCCGGAAGAGTTTGTCTTCCAAGTCAGATGAGAGAACATAGGTACCCAACATTCTTTGCTCCCGAATCGGCGCCCAAGGACGCTCCGCTGCGAGTAGCAGGTCAATATCGCAGAGTCGGATGCTGCCATTGTCAATACTGTTCAGCAATACGTCCGATTGCTCAATCGGCCAGGCGTCAAAGAGGATTCTGAAGTTCTTCGTATCGGGTGGTCTGGCGCGCTGCATGAGTACGGCGTGGCGAGACTTAATATCTTCCGGGTCGAACCGTGAAGCCGCCACAAGACCACCGACCAGCACCCACCGGCCGTCGAGTTCGACGGCGATCACTCGGAGGTCGAATGACCGGAACGTCGGTAGCAACACCGGCAGCATTTGGCCGATCGACAGTTCCTCCAGCTTCGGCATAACGGTCTACCTCTCGTTCTTAGATCGCCACGAGGACGACCATTGCAGACGGCACATCGCCCGACGCCTGGATGAGTGGCTCGTCGAGGCCGATGAAAACACTTTGAAGGCAGTGATGGAACTTGCCGCCAAGAAATATGCGGATGAGAACGACCGGCTGAAGCTGCTTGACAGCAAATCCGGTGCGCTCGCAGCGGCAGCCGGAGGTGCAGTACTCTTTATCGCGGGTTCTTTGCTCAAGACCATTGATCCATCACAGCCTCACGTCGTCATGTCCATGGTAAGCAAGATCGCTGTGCTGCTTGCGTTAGCTTGTTTTCTCGCAGCCGACATTGTACTGGTTGTTGCTCTCAAGATCCGCACGTATCGGCGGTTCGACCTTCCAAAGTGGGTGGGGCTGGAATATATGGAGCAAAGCCCCAAGCAGTTCTATGCGGGGCTTGCAAGCACGTAGGACGAGCTTGTTACCAGCAATACCATTGAGAACAATCGCAAAACACAATGGCAAGTATGTGGCACAAGATTGTTAATCGTTGGCGTGCTGATATTTGGCCTGGCCGTGCTTATCCAAGCCTTCTTGAGCCTGTAGGTCCTAGAGACCTACTTTGGTAAAGAACACGGGCAAGGGTGGGAGCAGCAAAATTGGCAAAGGCACCAAAGGCGGTACCAAGAGTACTGGCAAAAAAGCCGGCAGTGGTGGTAGTGGCAAGATTTCCATACGAGAAACTCGATCCAACCCCAGTTCGAGCACGACCCGACCGCCGAAGCCACCACCTGGTCCGATCACAACAGTAAGAAAGAAAACCTAGCAGTCTGTCGGAGAGAACTAAATTCCGTGTAATTTGGCGCTCTCGGGCGTGTCGTATGGTCGCAGAATCGCCCCATGCGGCGCGCAGCGGCCCAAAACAGCCGCAACTCAGCCGAAAAGGAGCCTCGAATCGCTGGCAACGGCTCTTTCGACTTTCTCTCCGACAGACTGCTAGAGATCTATCACATGTCGATCCAACAAACACAGCTAAGATAGCTGTGCCCGACCGCGTGGAGCAGGATACGCATTGCGCTGTTGGTGGGACTGGGAGCGGCTCACTCAACACATAGCTTCCCAAATAGCCTGCCCGTTAGCCCCGAGATTTGCCCCGCACTCATGGTGACCGGGCCTCCGTGCCCTGACGAACATCGGATCCTCAGAGAGAAACACTTATCTGCTTCTCGCCTCACTGTCGCCTGACTGTACGAGTATTTGACACCGGTATCATGAGAGAAGGCATGCGTTGGTTTTGCCCTTGTAGGCGACCTTCTCCGTTCGTCCCTGGTCCGGCGCATGCCTTCTCTTCCTCGCGCTATCATCGCCGTGCAGCCGTGCGCTGGAATTGGACTCCCTCTCGCACAGCTGCTTCTTTCGACTAGCAGCAGCGTGTACCATGGCGTGAGCCGTGCGGTCATCTCCTTTCTGTCCCTACCTCAAGGCACCCCAATCTCACCGCACGGCTTTTCTTTGCCCTGGCAATATTGTGCCACTCATCACGCTTCGAGCCGTCTACGGGCATCCTGACGCGATTCTGAGGCATTGCGGACACCTTCCCTTAATACGCTCCGATCCTGACCAGCAGAAGGGAATATCAGAGAGGGCAGACAGGAAGGGTGGATCCATACCCGGAACGCCACAAGCGAAGCATGGCGGGGAAGCAACCAAGGCGAAGTACGGGACCGAGTATTACTCCCAGCTCGGCAAGAAGGGTGGTGTGGTGACGAGTGAACGCCACGGTCATGAGCACTACGTTCGCATGGGGATCAAGGGCGGCAATGCGAAGGAGTAACGTCGCCGCAATTCGCCCACGACGGAGAGCCCTACCCCCGAGCCTCCTGGGGCATATTAAAAGCGTTGTGGGGCATCTACATTACTCCCGCAGGTAGATGCCCCCCCACACGATACCGGCGACCAAGATCATCACCCACGGGTGGCTATCGGCCTCCTACCGGCACGGTGGCGCGATCGTGTGGCAGTGAGAACTATCATGTGTATGACGCATACCATGCTGGGGAAGGGGAGGTACCTGTGCAAGCCGCACCGAAAGCGCCAGAGCCACAAGCGACTGATGCCAGCGCGCCACGCTGGCTTCGCTATGTCCCACTCGTCACGGGCATCCTCGCGGCACTCGCGGGTTTCCTGACCGTCCGGGGAGCAAACCTGGCGAACGATGCCATTTATCGGAGCAACCAGGGTGTGCTGTTTCAGTCCCAGGCCTCGGACTCATGGGCCGAATATCAGGCCGCCAGTGTGAAGGCACGCATCGTGGAGACGGCACTGGTGACCAGCGGCACGGACCCGGCAGTTCGTGATCGGCTCACCGCACAAGCGAAGGAGTTACGAGACCGACAGCCAGCCCTGAAAACGAAGGCAATGGACCTCGAGCGCCAGCGGGATGCTCAACTCTCCCGAGGCAATGCGCGTCTTACTGAGAAGGACTCCCTTGCGTACGCTGGAGTCGCCGTGCAACTGGGGATCGGACTTGCGTCGGTGGCAGGGATCACCCGCCGGTTTGAGGCGTTCGTCGTGGGTATCTTGGCAGGCGGTGCTGGTCTGATGATGACGGCCACATCACTGCTGTCGTCGTTGCCATAGTCACGGTTCACTCAGGAGCCCCCAGCGATGGCAAGTAAGAAGCACGGACCCAAGCCAGGGACACCACAAGCGAAGCGTGGCGGGGAAGCGGTCAAGGCAAAGTACGGGGTAGCGTTCTATACAGAGATCGGCAAGAAGGGTGGGGCGGCCGTCAAAGAAGCCTACGGGGCTGAGCATTACTCCGAGATCGGCAAGAAGGGCGGCGCCGCGACGAGTGCACGTCACGGCAGTGAACACTACTCACGCATCGGGGCAATGGTCAGTACGGCGGGAAAGCAACGACCGGACGTACCGTAGAGACCGGATGCCGCACGACCCAACGTAGGCCCGGTACAACAGAAGGATAAAAGGGGAACAGTTGGGCCAGCCATGACGCCATGCTGACCTACCTGATTTTGCTCGCTCTCTCCTACGTAGCGTTACATGGAGCGTCTCGGGGGCGGAATAGAACCCCGGAATAGATGATTTCCGCCCCTTTTTCCGCTCGTTATTCCATCCCCACAGCACGCGGACAATAGAAGCCTCGTACACGACAACACAGAGAAAAAGAAAAGAGAGAATAGTAGGGCCAGTCACCGACCCTACGATAGCCCCCCTGTCGTAGGCGATCCTCTGAGAGAATCAAGCAAATAACACGGCATCATGGCGTACAAGTGAACCGGGGAACTCAGAATTCCTCACCTTTCTCTACACCTTTCTCCACACTCTGGCAAGCAAGCGAGCACAGCCATGTAGCGCAGATGTAACGCAAGGCTTCGCTGCTCCAGCGTTACCTCTGCGCTACATGCCACCATCCTACGGGAATTGCGGGGCAAGCAGTCTACGTGCTAAGCTTCCGATAAGGGATATTATCAGCGGAATACCCCGGGACACCGCGCCACACCACGCCACACAGGAGGCCGTTGTGGGAACACCAGTTGCGTCACCGGTTCTGGTGGTGTCGCGCCAACACCAGCCGATACCCCTCGCCCACGTCACCGCGTGGCCAGTGGTGATTGACGCCACATAAGCGTCGCTTTCACCCGGGGCAAGACACCACGGGTCTGGCTGTCTCATACCCAGCATGCCGCCAGCCAGACGAACTCATCTGCTTTGCCCCCGGTGACCGCGACGCGGTCACGGGGCCATGGACGAGGAATCCCCATGGTGCCCCGCTGCCTAGTCGGTCGGTAGCGAGTCCTTGAACTGGTTATAGATGCCCAGCACGATCTCATCCAGCTTTTTCGCGACCTGAGGGACCAGCTTCGCGGCGGATGTGTCCGCGCTCCCCCACAGTGGCTGGATCTCGTTGTCAAAGGTATCGTGGATCTTCGGATGCTGCAGGAAGAGGTGGTCCTGCGACTCCTGGGAGATCTTGGGATCGATCGCGCCTTCGAGCAGCTTCTTCAGATCTTCCACCGACTGGCCGGTTCGCTGGGACAGATTTTGAATCCACGCATCCAGGGACTTGCGTGGGGTCGGCGGCGTGCCACTGAGAACTGAGTAGTCGCTTGCCACTTTCTCATCAGTCAGAACCCGCATGACCTTCCAGGCGTTTTCCTTGTTCGAGGAGAAGCGCCCCATAATCCAGAAATCGTCGTAGTTGTGGTGCTTATTCGTCTTCAGCCTGGGGTCGGCGGCAAACCCGTACTTGAACTCCTTGATCGGCGATGTGTTCCAGAACTGCCATCCACCGGTCATGTTCAACGCGATCTTGCCCGATTGGAAAGGATTCCCGAGCTGGTTGAGCCCTTGATCCATAGAGGGGTCGGGCATCACCTTCTCCTTGTAGATCCAGTCGTGGCGCAGTTGGAGTCCGGCGATGTTCCCCTCATTGTTGAAGTTCGTCTTCTGCGCGATACCATCTTTGTAGTGCTCGGGCAGGAAATTGTCGGTGCCTTCGAACCATGCCATATCCACCATCGAATCGACGTCCAGCGACACGCCATAGACGGCGTCGGGCTTGCCGTAGTTCTTGGTCAGCTTCTTGGCCATCTCCAGCATCGCGTCGAAGGTCCACGACGCGTCGTTCCAGTCCACGGTTGGAGGCTTCAGTCCCGCGGCATCGAGCAGATTCTTGTTATAACCGACGACCTGCCCGAACGTCGTAAGCTGGCTCAGGCCGTTATATTTCCCATGGACCTTGAAGATATCCATGAGTCCCTGCTGGAAGTACGCGTCGACGTCCCACTTATCTGCGGTGATGTACTGATTGAGTGGCTCGGACAGCTTGCGTGCCCAGTAGTCAAAGTAGTTCCCGCCGAAGCCCCAAATCTCCAGGGACTCTTTGGCAGCGGCCATGGTGTTGATCTTCGGGATGTACTCTTTGCCCGGTACCACGATGCGATTCACCTTGAGATCGGGATATTTGGCTTTGATCGCGGGCTCGAAGACCTTTTCCTGGCCATCATTTTCCGCTGGCGTCGTGCGGACCAGCCAGTTCACAGCGCTGCCTGCCTTTTGCTGGGCACCTGCAGGAGCTGCAGCTCCTGCGGCGGGTGCCGTCGTGGGTTTCGCCGCAGCGCCAGGAGCGACCGCGCCACCAACCCCGGTAGCTGAGGTTGGGGCAGCCGCGGGTGCTGCACCACCACCGCCGCATCCTGCCAGAAGCAGGCTCACGGTCCCCATGCCAGCAGCAGAGATGCGGAGAAAGCGACGCCGTGTCACATGTGAAGCAACCATGTCTGATAGCCCTTTCTACATCCCGTGCTCCACCACCATGGGGCGCCACGGGAGATCAACGCTCGGACGGTATCTGACATACCTATGGCATTCAGGGAGACGACCGGGTGCAACGCTGTCTTATAGGCGTAGCCTCCTGGAGAACCACCACAGCACGCTGATCGTGGTGCGCGATGGTTCGGGCAGGTGATGCCGCAAGGTACCTGGAGTGCCTGGATACCGAGCCGTGGACGGCAACGAGGAGTGGTGCTGGTGCTAAGAACGCGGGAGCGGGGTGTTGTGAGGAAGAACCAGGTGCATGGAGCACCAATCCTTGAAACCACAATAGCACAAAACAGGCTGTCTGTCCATACGGTAGCTCGGGGGACGAGGCATGTTCATGTAGTAATCCCCCCACCTAATCCTTTGCGGGCTGTGTTCGCGACCGAATACCGTGCGCAGTCACCATTCCAGTTCGGTACGGGCCAAAGAGCGGCCTATTGTGATGGTTCGCGAAAGCTGGGGCGAGGTACGCGTATTTCCGTACAGAACGGGAATTTCACCGCACGCTATTGGTCCAAAGGGAGTGATGATACGATCACCGGCATGGTAGATCTTGGGTTCACCGGCATGAGCCAAGGATGTAGCTCCAAACCGCTGAAAACGGGGAGTCAATCGAGCACTTATTCGATGCACCGTGCCTACTATCTCAGTATTGACTGCCAACGGAACGACACGTGACACAGGGCGACACTCCACCACCGTGAGGGACGTTCTTGAAACCATCATCGAGGCTGCCGGTCGTGCTGGTATCCCGGCTGGATCCACCGGTACCCCTGGCACACGTCACCCCATGGCCTATGGTGGTTGATGCGTACCTTGCCGCCGCCATTGATAGCGACCATACGCGCCGCGCCTACCATCGGCATCTGTACACCGCCTTTACTACCTTGGGCGCGTCTACCATCGCTGAGGTGAGCGGTGCAGCGCTCGCAGACTACCGTGCCCGGTTGACGAGCTCACCACTGTCGCCCGCATCACATGGTCAGGCTCTCGCTGCCCTGCGCGCGTTCCTCACCTGGTCCCGCTCGATGGGCGCACACCAGCTTCCCGCTGAAGTCGTGGCTACAGCACTCCGGACTCCACGTTCAACGGTACGACGACCATATAGCGTCCTGGCAGATCCAGAGGTATCGGCGATCATCGCGGCCGCGGTGGATCCACGAGACAAGGCGCTCCTGGCCGTCATGCTGGGGGCAGGCCTGCGGGTGGCGGAAGTCTGTGGCCTGGATGTTGCCGACATCCTCACCGACCAGGACGGGGAGACCGCGCTCTTCGTGCGACAGGGGAAGGGCCGGAAGGACCGTACCGTTCCCGTACAGGCAGATGTCGCTCGGTATATCCGCACCTATCTCGCAACGACCAAGCGCCGCCTCGGTGGAGACGGTCCCCTGTTCCGCGCTCATGATCGGGCCGCCGGGAAGCTCGTGCGCGGACGTCTCAGTACTCGGGCGGTGGGTGACGTGGTGAACCGCTGCACCATCGCCGCTGGGATCGACGCCAAGCACGTCAGTCCCCATGCGTTGCGTCACACGTTCGCCCTTCGATCCCTCCGCAGTGGTGGCAATGTCGTTGCGGTTTCAAAGCTCCTGGGCCATGCATCAATCACCACCACTCAGCGGTATGTCGATCACCTCGCCCTCGGCGAGCTGCGGGCAGCGGTGCCAGACCTGCCACTGTGAACCCTCGGCTACGTTCTCGTTGAAAGCGCGTATATACTTGTCCGCTCTGGAGTGGGGCAACGCGGGGGCTTATGCGGTGGCAGAACGCGTGACGATCGCGGAGGCGGCCCAACGACTCGGTGTGAGTGCTGACACGATCTAGCGCCGGATGAAGCGTGGTGAGTTGGTCGGTGTGAAAGAGCCAACGCCGCAGGGCTTCCGCTGGTAGGTGGAACTGCCCGAAGATATATTCGAGGGAGGCAGCACCCCCGCAGGCACCGACGTTCCGCCCCCGCACATCGGAGACAGTACCACCGGGGCCGTGGTCCGCTGGCTGGAAGATCTCGTCGACGCGTACCGTACACACCTGGAAGAACAACGCGCTCTGTACGAGCGCCAGGTGCACGACCAGGCCGAAGAACTGGCAGCACGGCGGCGCGAGGTGAGTGAGCTACACGTGCTACTTCAGACGTTGCAACGAGCCTTACCCGTGCCCCCGCAGGACCAGGGAAGCGCGGGAGCAGACACCCCCGCGGCGCCCGGGCCAACGCCCCCGCAGGTGCTCCCCTGGTGGCAGCGTTGGCGCCGGGGGTAGGAATTGTATCTGCGAGTGGTGCAAGCCGCCGTCACGGTCATCCTGGTGCACTGTAGTGCATAATTCACGATGCTTCCCACATCGCTGTACGTCGCCGACCTGACGACCGCCCGGCTCTTCGGCACCGAGTGCGAAGTACGGTAGTATCATCTGTAATATCATGTCGCCATGAAACGAAGTGAGATCTGGCGAAGGATCGCGGCGCGTCCGAAAGCCGTGCGTTTTGCCGAGTTAGAGCATCTACTGTTCGCCTTCGGATGGCACTTCGAGCGTACCGGGGGAGACCACTTCATCTATGCACGGGGGCCAGGGGAGCGGATCTCGATTCCGTTTCGTCGGGGGACGATGCTCCCAATCTATGTCCGGCAGGTATTGGAACTAACGGAGAGTGAACGCGATGAGTAACGAAGCGACCCGTGTGATGAGCAACGCCGAGATGACGGCGGCCGAACACGTAGCCGAAGCGCGCCTCACTGAAGCCCGGACCCGTACATCCGGCGACGACGTCGCGGCGCGACTGCGGGAATACCTAGAGCGCCCCTATCGATTAGAGCTACGAGGTACTCCGGAGGATGGCTACTTAGCCATGGCACCAGAGTTACCCGGCTGCATGACGGCCGGCGAGACGCCCGATGAGGCGCTGCGGCTGCTGCACGACGCAATGGCGGCCTGGCTGGAGGCGGCAATCATTGCGGGCGACCCGATCCCTGAGCCAGACGAGAACCGCTACAGCGGCCGTATGTTGCTCCGCATGCCCAAATCACTGCACTCGCAACTCGCCGCGCAGGCTAAACGCGAGAACGTCAGCATTAACCAATTTACGATGACGCTGCTCGCCAGATATCTCGGCCAAGGGCGAACTGACCTGTTAGACGAACTGCACCGCGCGCTTGGTATCTCAGGGTTGCCACCAGGACCCGAGCGAGAGATGCGCCGCTTACTCGTCGAGACCACTCGTGCCCTCCTGACCGACGACCAATGGGACCTAGCAACAGACGCGCCCGGCTCGGCGCCGGTCGCAGCACTCAACGCATACCTGCGGCTGATTACCGCTATGCCACCTGAGTCTATTGATGACCTCGTGCAACGGTTGAATAAGCTCTCCGCCGCACTCAGGAGTTCTAGCGACCAGCCGTCCTAGCTCGGCCGAGTGCGATAATCCGCCCGAGAGGAAGGCCGGTGACGGCGCTCCGTACCATGTGCCTACTACATGGCGACTACATGGGTTCTCGCTTGACGGCTGCCAGTCGCTGCCTGCTCTTTACCACACCGCACTTACTTGGCACTTACATAGCCCCGCGGGGTCGAGGCCTGTCCACTTACATGGCGCTTACATAGGGTCGGGTTGAGCGTGGCAGGTCTGCTGGTGCTGGCAGCTTTGGGAGGCTGAAACAGCAATCGGAGATGCCTGAAGCAAGCCTATGTAAGCGTTCGACAGCTACCGTACACGCTCGCTTCGTGCGCTGTAAAAGTGTCCGAAGTTCCGACGCGAATTCGGGGCCATTCTCCCTGAGCGGGACCTTGGCCATCTACATGCAAATGTATCTGTATCACCTCACGCACACGTACTACATGGGTGTCGAGTAGCAGTGGAACAGTGAACCGGGTTAAGGATTGCGCGCTGTAGGTCGGGTCGTCGTTCGTTACAAAATTGCTGTGTCGGCAACCCCGCGCAGCCGGATGATAGGCGCGCACAGAACGAGGGGAGGCGTGACAAGATATTTCCCAACCCGACGCGTTTGGAAAACGGGAGAGAATACCCTTTCTCTCTTCATTTTCTGGTCTCAACGTGCGACGCTCCTGCGCATGAGTGCCGCCACCTGGCCGCGAAGGTCGTCGGAAAACGCGAGAGAATGTGCGCTTACGGGGCTTAACCCGGTTCCCTGTTCCACTACTACTCAACACCCAGGGTGTGCAGTTGCACCGGGGAACTCTGAATTCCTCACCTTGGCATCCGGTGGGATGCCGCTTTTGCTTGGGGACATGGCACTTCATCGGTCTGCGGCGTATCCTTGGCAGCGGGCCACGTGCGCCGTACGCTCCTCTCGGCCAGAGAACTGCTCCCTCCGTTCGGTCTCGGCACTCTTCAGCGATCGCCGTGTGCAAAATGGTATCGGTGTTGAACTGGCTTGGCTCATCGTAGACGTCCTGATCAATGACGAAACTGAAGGGCAACAACAGCCAGTAGCGAGGAAACAGAATCGTTATTTTGTTTCCTCGACGGCTTCGGGTTCTCTGCTGCCACCATGACGCCAATGATCACTCGGCTGTTCTTCAACCCTCACGTTACGTTGGTCTGCCCTCGATGCCACTGACCACGCTGTCCGTCGGAATGACCTTGGTCAATCGAAAGCCACTTGCCGCAAAGAGAAGACTGAATTCCTGATGCGTCCGCTCTTGACCACCTGGTCCCACCAGCATGTTGAGATCAGCGAACTTGATAGGCGCGCCTTCGTTCGGTCGGCCCACGATTCGCTCGACCACGACCAGCGTTCCTCGCTCGTCCATGGCCTGCCGACATGAGCGCAAGATCGCCGTGGCCTCCTCATCTTCCCAATCGTGCAGGATGAACTTGAGCAGATAGGCATCACCACCTGGGGGGAGGGAATCGAAGAAGCTGCCCCCTACGATCTGGCACCGATCCCGCACTCCGGCAGCCTGCAGCATGGATGCTGCACCTTCGGCTACGTGCGACTGGTCAAAGAGGATTCCGTGCACTGCCGGGTGCTTGCCCAGGATCGCTGCCAGAAACGCCCCGTGTCCGCCGCCGACATCCACGACCGTCCCATACTGTCCAAAGTCATATGCCTGGAGCACCGCGGGTGCGAGGACACGGGTGGTGCCGGTCATCGCTCGGTCAAAGACTGCCCCTTCTTCGGGATGACGCTCTCGGTACTCTCAGCTGCTCATACCGTACACGTGACGTGCGGCGTTCTCCCCGGTCTGGACGCTATGGAGCAAGTGCGCCCAGGCAGTGAATCCGTACGGTCGACCGACGAAGGTTGCCCATGGGCGTAGCGACTCGGGTGCATCAGAGCACAGGCATGCACCGATAGGCGTGAGCGCAAAGTGGTGATCAGCTTCTTCGTGGAACACATCAACGCTGGAAAGCGCTCGGAGTAAGCGGTAGAGGGTGCGAGGATGCGTCTGGGTGATGGCGGCGAGCTCGTCGCTGCTGCGTGGCCCACCTTGCAGGTGATCCGCGATGCCGAGTGTCGCGGCCACATGAATGGCCCGGGTCACCTGGTACCCATCGATCAATCGCCTCAGCGTCACCGAGGTTTCTCCCGGACCGGTTCCATCGATCACCACCTCTCATGACAAGATCCGGACACCCACCAGTGGTATCCATATTGATCGGGTATCCATCGATGGTTGTACCATTCACGGGACAACAAAACAAGCGAACGCTGATCATGGTGACCGGGGCTATGAGTCCTGACGAACAGCCCCACCGAGACGTACCATGCGCCGGAGGATACCGAGATCGCGCCCGCCGGTAGACAAGATAACTACCACAGATGATGGAGTACCATGGGTACCCATCTTGACTACCACCACCTGCGACAATGCCAATAATGAGCCTCCACGCCGGTCTGGAGTGTGCCCTGTCGCCGCGCCCGCTGATCTACGACACCAACGTGTTCAAGCGACTGCGCAGCCTGCATCTCGGGCTTCCCTGGGCGGTGCCCTCCGCGGGGTTCTATGCGGAGCAGTATGACCAGTATTGTCGCTGGGCGGAGGGCGTTGCACAGGAGTGTGGGGTCGAGTCGGACGATGTGGAATGTGCGCTGTTCGGCCCCCGTGTAGCTATCTGAGTTCCGGCACGCTAGAAGCCGTTGTCGGACATCCTGACGCGAAATTAGGGCATATCTGCCGGTGGTACTCGAGGCTGGGGGGGTATGGTAAGGAGCGTCGGAATCCTTCCACCGTTGCTGGTGACAGCCTTATTTCTTCTTGCGAGGACGCCGGTCGATTTGCTCTTCATACTGTCGGTTGCGCTCGGTCGCGATTGCCGCAACGACAGACTGTGCCCGGGCTTCCTCTTCCATCTTCATCAGGAACTGCTGTTGCTGGCTGAACATGCGGTCCAAGAGCGCCATACCTTCTAAGCTCGACTTTGGCCATTTGAGGGTTGATGGGGTGATAGGGTACGCTCGTCGTCACTCTACCAGGAGGGAAGACGATGCGAACCCTACCGCCTATCATGCTACACCTACTGACACCGTTTGCG
>JAABUZ0100006035.1_pt1 | contig 15431 bp, 9 predicted proteins | sample 5562091 | NCBI WGS metagenome assembly JAABUZ01 (sample SAMN12813069, study PRJNA571459) | rock metagenome | isolation source: Antarctica rocks | place: Antarctica: Victoria Land, Linnaeus Terrace sud | collected 2015-12-21 | reverse complement strand
GGAGTTTACCGCCACGTTTGAAGCAACGCTTGTGCCGGGAATTCGCGGCGAAGCCATCGAAATGTGCGGAACCGGCGGGCGGCTCTGGATTGACCGGTCCCGGTATGAGTTCTATCCGGTGGGCGCGAAGGAACCGTCAGAAGTCGTGAAGGCGGAAGTGATTGAAGGAACAAACGACTCCTTAACGATGGATCACGTGAATAACTTTCTGGAGTGCATGCGATCGCGGAGACGCCCGAACGGTGATGTTCTGATCGGCCATCGGTCGGCGCAGGCCTCTCATCTCGGAAATCTCGCCTACGAGCAGAAACGCCGGATCGATTTCGACACCACGCGCGAGGAGATTTTGCCGCTCTGATGATTTCGCGAATTATTGTTGGCTCCGTTTGTGTTCTGGGGATTGTTTCCCTTTCCGTTTATGGGCAGTTAAATCGGGTTCGGGGCAATGCTCCCGGCAACGTGCCGCAAGCCAGCTACTTCATTCATCGGCTTGGCTTCGACCACGCCGAGGGCATCACGGCGGTTGACATGAACGGTGACGGCAGGCCGGACCTCCTGAGCGGCGCTTTCTGGTACGAGAACCCGGGAGCGAAGGGCGGCGAATGGGCGCGCCACCAATACCGCACGGTCGAGATTGTCGGCGAGTTTGTCTCCGATTGCGGAGAATGGGCCGTGGATGTCAATCACGATGGCGCGCCCGACGTGGTCACGGTCGGCTGGATGACCGACGGCCTGTGGTGGTATGAAAACCCCAAGAAGCCTGATGTGATGTGGCAACGCCACTTGATTGCGCACACCATTGAAACAGAGGGCGGCTGGATGGCCGACCTCAACGGCGATGGATCTCCGGAGTTAGCGTTAGCGCATTACGGACGCTCCGGCATAATCTGGGTGGACTTTGCTGGACCGGAACCGAAAGTTCACAAAGCCGGAGGACATGACCAGGACGGGCATGGTGTCGGCATGGCTGACATTGACGGAGACGGCAAGGCGGATTTACTGACGCCGTTCGGCTGGTTTAAGAACATTGACGCCAACAGCGATAAGTGGGAATGGCATGGCGACTGGAACCTGGGCGAGACCGGGTTTCCCATTGTCGGGTATGACGTGAACAATGACGGCAAGATGGATCTCATTTATGGGCGCGGGCATAGCTACGGGCTGTATTGGATGGAGCAGCAGAGCGGCGGCAAGTGGGCCAAGCACACGGTTGATGAATCGTTCTCGCAGGTTCATGTGCTGAAACTGGTGGATCTCGATGGCGACGGCCAAATGGAGTTGCTGGCCGGAAAACGGTATCGCGGCCACAACGGGAACGATCCCGGTTCTTATGATCCGCTAGTGATCTACTACTACAAGATCAATCGTAAAACCGGCGAGTTTACCCGTTATCCTGTTTCGCTGGGCGGCACAGCGGCGGCAGGAACGCAATTTTTGGTGGCGGACCTGGATGGAGACGGTGACCTGGATATTGCCACGGCCGGAAAAACCGGGGTCCACCTTTTCGAAAATTTACAGGTCGACAAGGTTCCCAAAGAGGAACGCGAAAAGATGCTCCTGCTGAATAGCAAGGATTGGCCGATTCCCGGCGAAGGCGCTGAGGTACCTTGGCAGCGTCAAAAGTAAACGGATCAGCGCTTTGCTTACCCCCTGTGCCTCGTAGAACTGACTATTCTCTTGTGAAATGGCAATTGATAGATGATGCTAGAAGCCAGTGGTTATGGCTCGGAAAAGCTGGTCCAATTTGTTTCTTTTGATGGGAGCGCTAAATCTTGCTTTAGCCATGGTGCCCAGGAACCCCCTTCGAATGATCGACTGGGTCGCAATTCCCTGCTGCCTGTCGCTGGGCATTTGGGTTCGCAAACGGATGATTTAGTGAGCGGCGGTAGCCAGGTAGTTGCCGTAACCAACGATCAAAGTTGAGCCTAGAAGCACCGCCAAGCCGAGCGTCAACAAGCGAATGGATGTTTTGCTGGCTCCCTTCCATTCGTGAAGTCCGATACCCCAAAGCGTGCTGAAAATCACGATGCTCGCCATGTGAATGCTCCAACTGGAGAAGGTGAGCGGCCCCATCTTTGTATCGCCCATGGTGTAAAAGAAAAACTGCAGATACCAGGTAACGCCAGCAACGGCGCAAAGCGCATAATTTTTGAGAAGCGGAACCTGTACCGTTTCGCGCATCACAGCCGCGGGCGCATGCAGGAGAACGCCAGCGGTGGGACCGCTCAGAGCTGTTTCCTCAATGGGCTGAGGACCGCCTGGATCGCCAAAGACAACCGGCGCTTCGGACGCTAAGTATTCGTGGCCGGTTTTATTGCGAACGTTCAGGAGAACAGTCCATACCAAGTTGGTCGTGAAACCGCCGAGCAGAACAATAATCAGCACCGGCAGTCCCTGCCAAAGAGGATCGGTTCCCGTCGCCACTGTCAGTTTTCGAATGGGTTCGCCCGCGGCAAGCCCATAGGCGAAGCAGGCGCTCATGATGCCGGACAACGCCGCCACCAGAAAACCTCGTTGGAGATCGAATTCCTTGATTGAACTTTGCTGCGCCGCGACAGGCATCGAGCGCTCTTTATAAATACCAGCCAGCCCGGCAATGGCGATTCCGATCAGGCACACAACAATACCGAACAAAATGAAACGCCCGGAAGAAGTGCCCACCACTTCGGTGAAAAAAGTCCCGTTAAAGATGGGCGGCATGAGCGTGCCGAAGGCGGCGCAAAGGCCCATGACAATCGCCATGCCCAGTGATAGTCCCAGGTAGCGCATAGTAAGCCCGAACGTGAGTCCGCCGATGCCCCACAGGAGGCCGAAAGCATAACACCAGAAAGCGGTTTTGCCCGGAGTTGCTGTCAAAACGCTTCCGAGGTTCTTTGTTAACAGCAGAGCAAAAAACCAGGGCGCGAAGATCCAGCTAAAAATGCCGCCGACCAGCCAGTACGTTTCCCAGGACCATCGTTTGACGCCTCGATACGGAACATAAAAGCTGCCGGAAGCGAGCCCTCCCAGCCAATGGAAGATTACGCCGAGCACTGGATTTGGTGTCATGATCCTCTTTTATTCGAGATGAAAAACTTCTTCGAGCGGGCGACATGGCGCGATCCGGCAAAACACCATCGGGCGCGACAAAAAAATCCGCCATTTCGCGCTGCCACTTATCATTGATGGCGCGCTTTGCCATTTCATTCTTTGCTTTTGCGAAGTCGTCCGTCTCCAAATATCCGATCAATAAGCCGTCAGGACGGAGAAACAGAGAGTAGTTCCGCCAGCCGGTTTCCTGGAGAGCCTGCCGCATTTCAGGCCAGACAGCGCGGTGACGCTGCTTGTACTCTTCCAACCGCTCCGGGCGCACTTGCAGGGTAAAACAGACGCGTTCCATCAATCTTTCGCGCCTTAGCGTAAAAAAGCTTCTTGCAAACCGCCGTCCACGGGAATGATATGCCCGGTGGTCTTGGCGCTTTCGTCGCCAGCCAGCCACATAATAGCGTTCGCGCAATCGGAGGGCAGAATGGGCCGCCGCGTCAAAGTGCGCTGCGCGTAAAACTCCGCCAGTTTGTTCCGCAGATCTTCGGTCGACTCGGATTCGGCAAACTCAATTTTGTACTTTTGCAGAGAGCTGATCACGCGGTCGCGCGGGAACATGGTGGAACCGGCAACCACGGTGGCGGGAGCAATGCCGTTCACGCGCACCAGCGGGCCGAATCGCACCGCCAGTTCACGGATCAAATGATTCAAGGCAGTTTTACTGATATCGTAGGCTTCGCTGCCGTGCTTGGGCACCACCGCGTTCGCGGAACTGGTCAGCACCATGGCGGCGGGCAGTTTCTGGTCGCGCAGAATCCATTCAACTTCTTTCATTAAAAAGTAATTGCCGGTGATGTTGATGGCGAAAGTCTTATTCCATTGCGCTTCGGTCAACTCGCCATCCGGGCCGGTTACCGGGTAAATAGCAGCCGTATTGATGATTCCATCGATACCGCCGAATTGCAGAACCGTGAATTTCGCCGCCTCCGCGATACTCTGCGCCGAACTCAGGTCAACGCGCGCATGAGCGACGCTTTCGGACGATGAAACGGCAGCGGCTTCTGAGGCTACTTCTTTCGCGCCGTCCGCGTTCTGATCGGCAACCACGATATGCGCGCCCTTTTTCGCCAAGATCAGCGCGACTTCACGGCCGATACCGCTGCCGCCGCCGACAACCAGCAGGATTTTGCGGCTGAACTCGGCTTCGGGAGGCATGCGCTGCAGTTTGGCTTCCTCGAGCGCCCAGTACTCGATGCGAAAGGCTTCGGAACGCGGCAGCGCGACATAATTTTTGTAGCTGACGAATTGTTTGGATTGTTCCGGGCGGCGGGCCTGCGGATAGGGATGTTGCGGTTCTGTGCCGCTGTCGAGCGCATTCGCGCCAGCCATCACGTGAATGGCGTTGATAAAGAACTCGGTGGTGATCCGCGCTTCTTTTTTGTTCTTGCCGAAGCCGAAGATACCCAGTCCCGGAATGACGACCACCGAAGGATTGGAGTCGCGGAGCTTCGGAGATTCGGGCGTCGCCCAATCTTTGTAGTAGTTGGCGTACTCCGTGCGATAGCCGCCGGCGCGCTCGGCAATCAGGGCCTTCAGAGCGTCAATGTTCCCTTCGGACGGCTTCCAATCAATAAACAGAGGAGAGATGCGCGTGCGCAGGAAGTGATCCGGGCAGCTTGTGCCGAGACCGCCCAAATCTTGCGCCCATTCCGAACCGGCAAAATTCAGCGCGTCTTCATGATCGGTATAGTGCGCAATAACCCGGCGGTTCGAAGAAGCAATACCGCGCAGGGCGGGAAGAATTTTAGCGACCACCTCCCGACGGTTTTCCAGCGGCTTGTGCTTGAGACCGCCAAACAGCAGCCCGCCCTTTTTTTGATGTTCAAGAATGAACTCGCCCATCTGATCGATGGTGCGAATACTATTCAGATAGCACTCGCGTTGCGTATTGCCCCAGGTGAAAAGACCGTGACTGCCCAGCAGCACTCCATCACAGCCGGGATTGTCTTTCACTATCTTTTCTAATTGCAGGGAAAGCTCGAAGCCGGGGCGCTGCCAGGTGAGCCATTGGAGGTTACGGCCGAAACGCTTATTAAATTCTTCCAGCTTGACTTTGCCGTTGGCGCTGGCCGCGATGGCAATGGCCCAGTCCGGGTGAAGGTGATCCACATGCGCAAACGGCAGAAAAGCATGGAGCGGCGTATCAATGGAAGTGGCAACGCGGTTTTGCCCATGCGCAGAAATCGGATAATAGCCGACCATCTCGTCTTCGTATTCTTCGCCGCGATACAACTCTTTCAACTGCTCCAGCCGGTCCAGTGAAACTAAGGCGAAGCCGGAATTCTGGATGGAGCCCAAATCACCGCCGCTGCCCTTTACCGCCAGCACCCGAACCGGCTTTCCGGTAAACGGGTCCGGCAGTTCGATTTTTGAACTGGTGTTGCCGCCTCCGAAGTTGGTGATTCGCAGGTCCGCTCCCAGCAAATTAGATCGATAACGCAGGAGGCTGAGCTGGTCATCACCCAGCTTGGCGGCTTCCTTTTCGTCCCAAAGATCCTGAAGATGGACGGTTTCGGTTGTTTGAGGCATGACAATCTCGCTATTCGTAGATTCGATTTAGGCGTAAGTGGTGACGCTTGCCATATTCCTGGCGGCGCGCTCCCCTGTAATGCGCTGGAGGTAGCTGCTTTCACGGAAGGTTTCCATCGGGTTCTCGGGCAGCCCCTTGGACTTGCGCCATTCGCGAATCAGCGGGCGAACATCGGTCGCAAACGCATCCTGCAGACAGGATTCGGCCCGCACGATATCGCAGCTTTTCTGAGCGGCGCTCAATTGGTCGTAATCAACAAGAGCCGCTTTCGAGAAAAGCTCCTGCGCCACGACCACGGTCTGAATCATCGCTTCGATTTTGCCTTTGAGATTATGGCTTTGATCAATCATGTAAGCGATGTCGGCATGACTCCGCGTTTCCCACTCAAAGAACAGAATTTCGTGAAAAATACGGAATACCTGGTACGGATCAATAGAACCCATGGTCAGGTCGTCGTCCGCGTAACGGCGGTCGTTGAAGTGAAATCCGCCGAGCATGTTCTCCGACAAAAGCCAGGAAACAATCTGTTCAATGTTCTGCGCTTGGTAATGATGGCCGGTGTCGACCAGCACCTTTGCCTGTGGACCGGCCGCTCTCGCCAGCAGGAGCGCCATTCCCCAATCGGCAATGTCCGTGTGATAGAAAGCAGGCTCAAACGGTTTGTATTCGACCAGCAAGCGCTGGTCGGGCGCGAGTTGGGCGTGCGAAGTCTTCAGTAAATCTTCGAACCAGCGCTTACGCTGCCGGATATTCGCGGTTCCGGGATAGTTGGAGCCGTCCGCGAACCAGAGCGAAAGGTCGCGGCTGTGCAACTGCTTGGCAATTTCAATGCTGTCGATAGTGTGGCGGAGCGCTTCGGTTCTGGCGGCCTCGTCCGGACTTCCGAATGAACCATATTTGTAAAGCTGATCTTGGAAGTAATTAGGGTTGATGGCTCCGGGACGAACTCCGTATTTGTCGCCCAGAGCAGCTATCTGGCTGACGCTTTTTACGCCTTCGGGGAAATCCCACAGGACATGTAGAGCCACCGTGGGACAGATACCGGTCAGCGCGTGAACCTGTCCGGCATCGCTGAATTTTTCCTCAATGCTCGTAGCGGCTGCCTGCTGAAGAAACTTACCAAACCGCGTGCCGGTATTGGCAAAACCCCAGGAAGGAAGTTCAATGCGAAAAATCTCTAACGCGCGGAAAACTTTATCGGATAGCTCTGATTGCATACGTGGACCCTGCTGAATTGCAATGGTAATCTAGTGACCACGAAATCACAAAAGTTTTTCGTTTTTATTACATTGTTTCGCAGTGTAAAACAAGGCAACACGCGCGTGACCGTACATAAGCGCTTCCAGGAGTTCTCAGTATTCTACAATGCGGAACGACTACGATACAGTATAACGATGTAAATGCTTCTCCTCGTCGAGCAGTCCCTATGGAATTAAATATTAAGAGTAGAGACCCCTACTTAGTTAAGTCGGTTGTTCACTCTTCCCAGTTGCTGTCGGCTTTTCGGTCCACCGGCGAGGCCCTTCCTTTACGCGAAATCTCCTCCCGCAGCGGGTTGCCGAAGAGCATGGCTTTTCGTCTGCTCTACACATTGGAGCGTTGCGGGATGGTGGAGAAGGTCGGAGAAAATCTCTACCAGTCCTGCCTTCGGCCCTTCAAACAAAAGCTTTACCGGCTGGGATACGCGGCGCAGGGCACTGATTATCAATTCTCAAAAGATGTTTCGCAAGGGCTGCAACAAGCGGCGGCGGCGGAAGGTATCGATCTGATCTCGCTCGACAATCGTTACAGCGCGAAAATTGCGCAACGAAATGCCGACCTGCTGGTCCGGGAAAAAGTGGACTTGGTCATTAAATTTCAAACGGACGAGAACATTGCTCCGGTGCTGGCGGCTAAATACCGCGAAGCCGGTATCCCGCTGATCGCCATTGATATTCCGCATCCGGGGGCGACCTACTATAGGGCGAATAACTATGGAGCGGGTTTAATGGGCGGACGGTATATGGGCCGCTGGGCAAAGCAGCACTGGCAATCGGAAGCGGATGAAATCATCCTCATGGAGTTGGCCCGCGCCGGCAGTCTTCCGCGCATGCGTTTAACCGGGATGCTGGCCGGCATGAAAGAGGTGCTGCCCAAGCTGGACAGTTGCCGGGTTACCTTTCTCAACGGTGATGGGCAATTCGGAGAGAGCTTTGAATCCATGCGGCGGCGTCTGCGGACCAGCCGCTCGCGCCGTTTCCTGATCGGCGCTATCAACGACGCCAGCGCCCTGGGAGCCTTGCGCGCTTTTCAGGAAGCTGGGCGCGTGGAGATGTGCGCCATTATGGGGCAGAACGCCTCGCCGGAGGGCCGGTGGGAGCTTCGTCAGCCAGAAACACGGTTGCTCGGCTCGGTGGCCTATTTTCCGGAGCGCTACGGCGAGGACCTGGTTCGCGTGGCGCTGGATATTTTGAACCGGAAACCGGTTCCTCCGGCAGTGTTCGTCAAACACCAGCTCGTCACAGCGGAGAACGTGAATCATGTGTATCCGAATGATAGTTTGATGGAGATGGCGTCGACGGCCATGTAGAGTAATGAATCTTCTCTCCAAGGGTTATTGCGGCGCTAGCCCCTGAACATTTCGTGAGTTAGCAGTGACTACTGTGCTGCCGTCGGCGGCTTGAATGTTCGTATCAGTAAACGTCCAGTTCGCGGCATCGGCAATGGTTCCGGCGGAAGCGGCTTGGATGTTCAGGTGAGAGAAGCGGAAATTCTCAATCGGATCGGAGGCGAAACCGGCCACGTCGAAGGCGCGTTTTGCTCCCGTCGCTTTGATGTTGGAAATTTGCACATCACGGAAATGGGGCATGCCCTGTTCGGGCGTGACGGGCTGCGCGAGCTTGCGCCAATACTCGGGAACATTCTTTACATCGCTTGGTATGTGGGCGTAGCTGTAGCTGGGATTCCAGTTTAAGGCGATGCTGATGGGAACGGCAACGCCTTCCAGGTCCAGATCGCGAATATCAATGTTTTGCACCATGCCGCCACGCACTTTTGCTGATTTAAAGCAGATGCCTTTCGGCACGTTTCCCAAAACATGCAGGCCGGACACCTTGATGTTCCGAATACCTCCGGAGGTCTCGCTGCCGATGGTGATTCCCGCCGCGCCCTCCCGTATCGTGCAGTCCCGGACAACCACGTTTTGCGTGGGACGATTCACCCGCAAGCCGTCCGCGTCCCGTCCCGCTTTCATGCAGATGGCATCGTCATTGCACGAAATATCGCACCTGGTAATGATGATGTCCGAGGAGGAATCCACGTCGATGCCGTCCGTGCTGGGACCTTTTCCGCCGATATTGTTCTGAATGGTAAGGCCGTCGACGGTGATGTTTTTCGAGTAGCATAACTGAACGGTCCAGAAGCCGGAGCGCCGCAGCGTGAGCCCGTCGAGGCTGACGTTGGATGATTTGTAGATCTGCATCAGCCGGACACGCTTCGCGTCGTAGTCGGCGGCCCAGCGCAGTCCTTTTGGCTCGTACTGCTTTCGCAGCGCCCAGTAGCTGTCCCACCAATACTTGCCTTGGCCGTCGATGATTCCCCTTCCGGTAATGGTAACGTCCGTTTGTTCGTACACGTTGATCAAGGCTGACGGCCAGGTCATTTCAATACCGGCAATGCGCGTCGGCCTCTCCGGGTAAGCAGCCAGATCCTGAATGCCGCGAATCGTCACGCCTTCGTCGACACGGAATGTTACACCGCTTTTGAGGAATAAAGCGCCCGCCATGTAAACGCCCGGTTGAAAGGTCACAGTTCCTTTCGAGCGCGCGGCTTCATCAATGGCTTTCTGAATTGCCGCCGTGTCCGCGGTCCGACCGTCGCCTTTCGCGCCATAGTGATGAACCGGGAAATCAGCGGCTTTGACACGGAAGGCAAAAAAGAGGACCAGGACAGACCATGTTCGTAACGGCACTTATAGGGTTCTCCGGTCCGCCTGTTCGATTTTTATATCAGGCACCAATTTGCTGGCGGAAACGCTAAAATCTTTCACGCGGTTAAGCGCAAACATCGGTACGCCGGAGGCAGTTGGAGCTTTGACACGGAAGAAATCAGCTCCTTGTACCTCGTCCAGAGCGAATGCCGGACGGAGATCTTCAGCGGCAGGCGCGATTTCGATGTTGCTCATATCAATGTTCTTGACATGGCGGAGATAGAAGCCGTGCGAGGGCGTTACGCCGAACCGTCCTGGATCAGGGTATCCGGTTTCCTGCTCGGGCGGGTTCACGGCTGTCATATCCTTTGTTCCACCGCCTTGGTGCTGAAGGTAAAGATCGTGGATTCTGAGATCTTCGATGGCCTTTTCAGGAACACCGATAATCAATGAAGCGCCTCGGGAAGCGGAGTTGTAAGAAACAATGTTGCTGATAATGATCCGCTGCAGCGTGCCGATGAGTCGGCCCTGCGGTCCGCGCATTCGTCTTCCCAAACGGATAAATAGAGGCGCGTGCACAATGTCCCGCATGGTGAGGTTGGTCACTGTCACATCTTCGAGCAGTGCTCCATCCACGCTTTCGAGCGCCAGCCCTTCGCAGCCGTCGAACACGCAATTAGAGATCGTGATATTGCGAAATCCGCCGTTCGATTCGGTGCCGAATTTGATCCGGCCCGTTCGCGGAACGCGGAAATCCGGCGCAAACTTCTTAAAGGTCGCGCTTAATAAAGCGCCTTCTTCGAAGCTGCCGGACACAAAACAATTGGTGATGGTCACCATGTCCGTCGAGCGGGCTTCGCCCAAGCCGTAAGAGCTTTTAAGGCATATACCGTCATCCCAGGGCGAGTTCACGGCGCAATTGGAAATACGAACGTTGCGGCAACAATCGATATCCATGCCGTCGCGAATGGTATCAATGAGCAGGTTATCAATGGTGAGATTATCGACGCCGGTAGCCAGTATGCCGAAATGACCGCCGTGCAGGATCGCAAAATCACGCAGAAGAACATTGCGGCAGTTTTTCAAGGCAATTGCCTTGTTGCCGGTGCCGGGTTGTTCCGCGAGCGGACCGCCATCCCGCCCGCGCCCATGACTCAGACCTCTGCCCCAAATCAGGCCAGGACCGGTAATTGCCACATTCTGAAGGTTTTCACCCCAAAGCAAGCTGTTATGCCAATGATTATGGCCAAAATCCTGATAATCTTCCCAAGGCTTGTTCGACTCGGGTAAATCGTAGAAGCCGGATGATGCGGAACTGCCCCGCGCGGGAGAGTCAGCGCCAATCAGCGTCGAGCCTGTCTCAAACTGCAGCGTCACATTACTGCGAAGGTGAATGGAGTAAGAGAGATATTGGCCGGGCGGAAAACGAACGGTGCCGCCACCCGTGCTGGCCGCGGCTTCGATAGCTTTATTAATCGCGGACGTATCCAGCGTTTTACTGTCCCCGGTAGCCCCGAATTGGCGAATATCGTAGAGGCCCCGGCCTTGAGGGGCCGCGGCTAACTGGGCATAGGTCGGACGCGGTGTTTCGAGAAGAGCGGCACCCCCAAGGCCTATGCCGAGGTTTGAAAGCAGATGACGTCTGGTTGCGTTTGAATCGGACATAGATGCTACTGAACTTACGTAAGCTTATAACTGTTTTTACAGCAAGGAGAAGTACAGGGGTATCAAGGCGTTTCACAGTGCGCAATCCAGCTTTGAACGCGTGAAAAGCTTCCCGTACTTTGTTTCAGAAATTCTGCCTGTAATCATTAAATAGTGGGCGCTTGCTTTAGACAGAGAAGCGTTTCACATTGCAAAACGTCGCGTTGCAGACAGGAAGGAATTGATCTGGAGTGAATGGAATGGCACACTATCACCACAGCCAGAGCTTTAGTGCCTTTTATTTACTAGCCAAGGTGTATAGTAGTCGGCAAAGGGTGTTGCTGTAGGAGGTTTGATGTTCAGGGGAGTCTCTGTTCGACTTTTTTCTGCTTTTTATATTGCGTGCTCACTGTTTGTTCCGGTGAGTTTGGCGCATGCCCAAGCGGTGGCAAACGCGACGGTCAGCGGTCAAGTTGCCGATCAAACGGGGGCGTCGGTCGTTGGCGCCGCTGTCAGGATGATCGAGACCGAAAGAGGCGTCACGCACGACGCGGTCTCCAGCGCGGATGGCCGGTATACGATTCCCAATCTTCCGGTGGGTCCTTACCGCCTGGAAGTTTCAATGTCGGGCTTCAAGACATTTGTTCAAAGCGGCATAATATTGCAGGTGGGCGACAGCCCGACGCTGGACGTCAAACTGCAAGTGGGCTCGGTATCGGAAAACGTGGAAGTAGTAGCGGGCGCGGCCATGGTGCAAACCGAGCAAACTTCCGTTTCGCAGGTTATCAATCAGAAACAAATCGTGGATTTGCCCCTGAATGGCCGACAGGCAACGCAGTTGGTGCTGATTTCGGGCGCTGCCGTGGTTACTCCGGCGGGCGACATGACCGGCAGCAAGAACTATTTCAGCTCAACCACGATCTCGGTCGGCGGCGGGCAGGGTAACGGGACCAATTATCTGCTCGACGGCGGCAATAATACCGACACGATGACCAATGTCAATCTGCCGTTCCCCTTCCCCGATGCCTTGCAGGAGTTCAGCGTGGATACGAATGCCTTGCCGGCGCGCAATGGCGGACAACCCGGCGGCGTGGTTAACATTATTACCAAATCAGGAGCAAACGCCATACACGGCGACCTTTTTGAGTTCCTGCGCAATGGAAACTTGAACGCCCGAAACTACTTCGGCGCGACGCACGACCTCCTGAAACGCAATCAGTTTGGCGGAACAGTTGGCGGACGTATTATCAAGGACAAACTGTTCTTCTTTGGCGGTTATCAGGGTACGCGCATACGCAACGTGTCGCCCAGTTCTATTGCGTTTGTTCCCACGTCAGCAGAGCTGGCCGGGGACTTCAGCGTGGCGGAATCGCCGCTTTGCTATTCAGGCGGCGGAACGCGCACGATCAGGAACCCCGGCACTAACACGCCAATTGCAACTGCAAATACCAGGAACGTATTTGGTTCCGGCATCACCTATGATCCAGCCGCGCTAAAGCTCCTGCAGTATCTGCCGAAAACAAGCGATCCTTGCGGAAGATTGACTTATTCAACACCTTCCATACAGGACGAAGACCAGGGCGTAGGGCGCATCGATTGGATACAAAACGCAAAGCATACTGTTTTTGGCCGCTACTTCAGGACCACCTACAATCAGCCCGCATTTTTCGATCCGGCCAATGCCCTTATCACCACAAGTTCCGGAAATGTGGAAGGAGTACATGCGATAACTCTTGGCGACACCTATACGTTCACTCCCACAACCGTGAACTCTTTTCATGCCACCTTCACGCGGAGAACCGATTTTCGCGGACCGAACGCAAATTTTTTCAACGCGCGTGATCTTGGAATTAACATCAGCACCGCGGTTCCGAACGACTTTCGCCTCAGCGTCACGAATGGCGGATTCAGTGTCGGGTGCGGCACCTGTTCACCGGCGCATCTGAATGTCAACACTTATCAGTTCTCGGATGATATTGATCTAATTCGCGGAAAACACCACATCGGCTTCGGCGTCGATTACATCCGGACGCAGAACAACATCAACCTTGGTTATTTACAGAACGGAAGCTTTACCTTCAGCGGCACTGCCAGCGGTGATCCGATCCTGGACTTCTTAACGGGCACCATGAGCGGATTCTCGCAAAGCCTGCCGCAGCAGCCGACGACGCGCATGTCCATTCCGGCGCTGTACGTGCAGGATGTCTTTAAGATAAACACGCGCCTGACGGTCAATGCCGGTTTACGCTGGGAGCCGAACCTGTGGCCTTATGATTACCACAAGCGCGGCGCGGCTTTCTCGCTTGCGAACTTCCTGAATAACGTGCACAGCACCGTGTACCCGAATGCGCCCGCCGGCGCGCTTTATGTCGGTGACGCGGGGGTTCCCAGATCGTTCTCCAACAACCGGTACACCAACTTCTCGCCCCGGCTTGGGCTTGCGTTTGATCCGCGAGGCAATGGACGCGAAACGATCCGCGTGGGTGCGGGCGTTATGTACGACTACGGTATGCTCTTTACCGCCCAGCGGCTAGCCTCCGACCCCCCCTTTGTCAACGAAATTGATTTGAATACGAGCAAGCCGGGCGGATTCAGCAATCCTTGGACAACCGGGTATAACTACGGAAGCACCGGACTCAACCCATTCCCCCCAACGGGCAATTATTTTCCGCAGTACGCGTTATGGATTGTATTGCCGCAAAACCTGAAACCGACGACGCTGTATCAATGGAATGCAACCTACCAGCGTCAGTTCGGCGGAAACTGGCTTGCCTCCTTAACCTACATGGGCAATAAATCGGCGCATCTCTGGACGGGACAGGAGTTAAATCCCGCCCTGTACATACCAGGCACTTGCCCAACTCCCACTGCGCCGACCGCAGCTTGCTCCACCACGGGAAATACGAACCAGCGGAAACTTTTATCGCAGATTAATCCCCGCCAAGGCCAATACTACGGCAACGTCGATACTCTCGATTACGGAGCGAACGCCACTTACAACGCCCTGCTTGCTTCGATTCAGCAACGTTTGAGCCACGGTGTCACGTTTCTGGCAAACTATACGTGGTCGCATTGCATCAGCGATGCCGATTTCACCGGCGACATCACTGGCCCCGGCTATATGAATCCCTCGAACCGGCGTCAGGATCGCGGGGATTGCAATTTCGACATCCGGCACATTTTCAATGCATCCATCGCGGCTACCAGCCCGATAAAAGGCAATACGATCTGGGCGCACCTGCTGGGGAACTGGCAATTGGCTCCGCTGGTTCGCATGTTGAGCGGCGCGCCTCTCAACGTTACAACCGGCACCGATGCATCCCTTACGGGAATTAATTTAGATCGTCCTAATTTAGTGCCGGGAGTAAACCCGTATAACTCTAACTGGGGCGCGGGGTTTCCGCAGAATTTGAATCCAGCAGCGTTTAGCAGAAATACAGCCGGGACTTATGGCAACCTGGGGCGCGATGTTTTGCGCGGACCGGGCCAGATTCAATTTGATGCTTCGCTCAGCCGGATCTTTGCTATTCACGAGGCAATCCGGTTGGAAGTGCGCGGAGAATCATTCAACGTTATCAATCACACTAACTTTGTCGCCGCCGCCACAGGCACCGGCATTCCCGGCATTTCAACAAGCGAGATATCACTCAGCCGCAGTGCTACCAACTTTGGTCAAATCACGACGGCTGGCGATCCGCGAATTTTCCAATTCGCGTTAAAGCTTTACTTCTAAGCGGGAGAGTATGGAAACTTCACGTCGAGAGTTAGGTTTGTTGCTGCCAGCGTTCCTTGCGGCGCACGCAGCCGCAGCGGAAAAAAGCGGAACGGTTCTGCCGTCAAAGTGTTATCCATTCGAGAGCTTGCCTGTCAAGAAAAACGCGGAGAACGGGAATGAAAGCCGTCAAGTTTTTACCGGGACCACGCACGAGGGTTTTCCCATCGATATACACATCACAACGCTGCAGGCGGGGCAGATGCCTCACCCCGAGCATTCGCATGTGCATGAAGAAATGATTATGGTGCAGACCGGCACGCTCGAAGTCACGATTGTAGGGCATGTCACTACTATTGGGCCAGGGTCCATTGCTTACGTTCTGTCCAATGAAAGGCATGGCTGGAAGAACGTGGGCAGTACGCCCTCCACTTACTTTGTTCTAGGGCCTGTTAACACTATAGGGCAAACCTCTGATAAGATCCAGAAATGGAGATTACGGAGGCCCAGTACCGTCGCCTCGAGCCAATTCTGCCGCGTCAGCGAGGCAACGT
>JAABUZ0100006033.1_pt1 | contig 15433 bp, 18 predicted proteins | sample 5562091 | NCBI WGS metagenome assembly JAABUZ01 (sample SAMN12813069, study PRJNA571459) | rock metagenome | isolation source: Antarctica rocks | place: Antarctica: Victoria Land, Linnaeus Terrace sud | collected 2015-12-21 | reverse complement strand
CGCAACGGCGGCCTTCAACCTGTGCAGCCAGTGGAACGGTCTGCAAGCCGACGCACACGGATTTGTGTCACTTTCCATGCTTCAGGTTGCACTTTAACGCGCGGATAAAACTAGCACCAATGGTTAAATAGCAGAACAAGGTAAAGTGAACCTCATAATGATGCCTGTTTTGGCGTTTGTTCAGCAGCCCGGCGACTGTCCCAAGTGACAGGGGCAAGAGCGCCACAATAGCTCTGACGGCTGCAACACGGGCTTGCTCATTCTTCTTGGTTTGTTCACCGTTGAGGGCAAGAACACATGCGGCGATGACAGCGTGTTTTTCTTCAACAGCAAGCCCGCTGCTCTTTGCGATGACTTCCGAATACTCTGTTTGAAGAAGTTCTTCAATTTCTTCTTGAAAGTTGTAGTTAGTCATAACCTGCCTGTTCCGCCGTCAATATCCTTGCGCCGAGACAATTTCAGAATGAAGATTAAGCGCGGATTTTTCCGTATACAAAATATGGTCACAGATGGCATCTGCGCTTAACCCAGTATGGCCTTTTTGGGTGTCAACAATCAGGACAAACTCGACGTTCAGGGGCTTATGCGAGAAGCGCTGGGAACTGACCCGGTAGCGTTTATACTGCTGCGTGACGAAATCAGTTTGCCCGCGTTTGAGACACGCTTCTACAAGGTCGATAAGAGGAATTGTTCCGTCGGTACTGTAGCTAGTGAGTATGTATCTAGCGTCCAATGATTGCAAAAGCGCATTGTAAGCGCTTGTGGCCGCACCACGATGATTATAAGGGCTGCGGCGCTCCGTCCGCCAGTCTTCGCGAATGGCGGACTTGTTGCGGCCTTCAATCTGCTCGGTGAGCGGCGGTTGGTCCCAGAGCGTGATGGTGTTCAGGACGTGGTAATTACTGCCGTAGGGGTGCTGGTTATAAGGCGGGTCTAAGTAGGCAATGTCTACGGTTTCGTCGTCTTCACGCAGTTGTTGAGCCAGCGTGGCGGCGTCCATTTGAGTCACGCTGTTGGCTTGCTCATTGTCATAAAAGACGGCGGGCTTGAGCTGAAACTGAGACAGTATCCGATACAATGCGGTCTTGGTCTGGCCGCCCCAGCCGTTATGAAAGCCTTTGAAGACGCCGCTGGTGTTGCTGGTGTAGCAGGCTTGATACAGCATCGGAGCCAGCAGGCAGGAGAGTTCCAACTCAGACAGCAGGCCGTCCGCCTGCCAGTGTTGGAGTTGTATCCGCATGGCATCAATCATCATGCCGTTAGAGTGCGTATAGAATAGCCGCTCTTTGCGAATGTCGTAATGTTCATCGTCAGCAGGGCAAAGATGGCGCGTGATCCAATCTTCGCAGGAAGTCACAGCGTTGAGTTTTGCTATGGCGTTGTTGTAGCCGCCGAATGCCGCGAATGCCGGGGCGCAGTTGCAGGCGATGTAGCACTGGCTAATCTCGCGGGCATATGGCTCCCAGTCGTTAGAAATTACTCGAAATCCTTGCTTTTTTGCCATGCGTGATACGACACCACTTCCCGCAAATAGGTCCAGGAACGTGCCGGTTAAGGATACTTTGGTTTTGGCGATGGCCTGATTAATAAGTCCGAGCAGCTTGCGCTTGTTGCCGATGTAGGGAATGAGCTGGTGAAAAACGTACTCACTGGTTCGGTAAGCGGAGTGGTCGCCTCGTCCATAACTGTATTCTAAATTGTTCATAAACTCTACAAGCTGTGTCCGTTTCTGAGTGTCGGAAGTTCTTCCGCGACGGAGCCGGTGGTGGCGGCGGACTTGGTTTCCAGGCGGTTGACACGGCTTTCCATCCGGTTCAGCGCCTCGTCAAACGAGATGTCAAACTGGTGTCCGGTGCTTTGCATCTCAGCGATCTGCTGCCGAAGCGCTTTTAGCTCCGCCGCAACCCCGGCATCCGGCGCGGCGGTCATCTGACGCGCCTGCGCTTCGGCTTTAATGCGGGCGATTTTGCCCATCATCGAAGTCCAAATAATCAGCGCGATGCCGCTGAAGCCTCCAAGCGATACAAAAAATCCGAATAAGTCTTCGTGGCCCATGCTGTCTCTCCTTTACCGTATTTCTTTCATTACCGTATTTCTTTCGTTGCGTTTCCTAAAGCCGCGCGAAGTTGCGGAGAATTGCCAGGCCGACCGGGCCGGACTTTTCGGGATGGAACTGGGTCGCCCAGACATTGCCCCGGTGCAGGGCGGAGCAGAACGATAGGCCATAATCAGTAGTCGCGGCAAGGTCGGCGGGGTCATCAGGGACGCAGTAGTAGGAGTTCAAGAAGTAAGCCATCGGCGACGCGCCGGGCAGGCCGTCGCCCAGCGGGGAGCTTGGGGCAAACTCCAGCGTGTTCCAGCCGATTTGCGGGACTTTGATGCCGGCACTCGCCGGGAACCGCCGGACGCGGCCCGGCACGATATTGAGGCCCAAAACGCCTGGCTCGCCTTCCTCGCTGCTCGTCAAAAGCACCTGCATTCCAACGCAGATGCCTAAGAACGGACGGCCAGACGTGACGAACTCCTGCACGATGGTGTCCGTGCCGGAGCGCCGGAGCGAGTGCATCGTCTGGTCAAATGTCCCGTCGCCCGGCAGCACGGCCTTGTCGGCGCTTGCGACTTCGCGTGGGTCGTCGGTGATAAACGCCCCGTCCATGCCGGCTTTGTGGAAGGCTTTTTCGACGCTCCGCAAGTTACCCATGCCAAAATCTATGATTGCGACTTTCATAAAACCTCACCCTAATCAAACCTCACCCTAATCAAACCTCACCCTAATCAAACCTCAGCCCAAGAAGACCTCACCCCGCCTCGTTCCTCGTCGACCCTCTCCTTGTTAAGGAGAGGGTTAAGAAGGAACCGGCTGTTTGTTGCCGACTGCCTTTTGTTGTCTTATTGTTGTTGTCTTACCCTCTCCTTAACAAGGAGGGGTCGACGAGGAACGAGGCGGGGTGAGGTCTTCTTGGGCTGAGGTCTCCTACCGCACCCACTGCCGCTTGAGCGGATACTCGGCTTTGGCGTTTGACAGCCGCAGTTCGGCACGGCGTATGGCCTCTTCCGCAATCGCTTCCTGAGCCGCCGTAGACACGAGAGACAGCCAGACCAGCTCCCGGTCGGTCGCGCCGTGAATGGAATATGCCCGGCTCTGGTCCAGACGCCACACTTCGGTCCAGGAAACGTCGCGGCGGCCCAAAATAGACTTTTGATGCAGGCCGGTTTCGTCCACGGTTAATTGAAACGTCCATGTCAGCAGCAGGGCGGCGAAAAAGACCAGAAACGGCACAGCCAGCGCGAGTAGTGACTGGTTTTGATGGCGGCTGACGGCAATCCCGAAGCCGATCACGCCGACCAGGCTGAACAAGACTGCGCCCATGCGGTACGAAATGTCGGCGGCAAAGGTGCGCGGGAACGTGATTGCATTCATAATTTACAAGATGCCGGGGTTGTGAACAACCACAGGGGCAAGCCCCTGGGCTTCCGAAGACTGTAGAAACCCCCGGCAAAGAGATGTCCTTCGGACACAGAGGAGAGCCTACTCCTGTCTGTCATCTTCGTCCGAAGGACGCTTCCTTGCCGGGGGTTTCTACACCCCCGGCGCTTGGCGACAAGTGCTCTCATGCCGTCACAGAACGCCTTTGGTGCTGGGAATGCCAAGAACACGGCTGTCCTGGCGCTTCGCCATGTCTAATGCCCGCCCGAACGCTTTAAACGCGGCTTCGGCAATATGGTGGGAATTGGTTCCGCGCCGCTGCTCGAAATGCAGGGTCAGCCCGGCGTTCGCGGCGACGGCGCGAAAGAACTCCGCCACTAATTCAGTATCAAAAGTCCCGATTTTCGGCGACGGAAACACGAAGTCCTGCACCAGCAGCCCGCGCCCGCTCCAGTCCAGAGCGCAGGCCACTAACGCTTCGTCCATCGGCACATTTGAAAAGCCGTAGCGGGTGATGCCGGCCTTGTCGCCAATCGCTTCGCGGAGAGCCTGCCCCAGCGCAATGCCGATGTCTTCGACGGTATGATGGTCGTCAATATGCAGATCGCCGGTGGCGTGGACGCTGAGATGCAGCAGGCCGTGGCGGGCGATATGGGTCAGCATGTGGTCAAAGAAGCCGACGCCCGTCACGATCTCGCTGCCGCCGTCGCCGTCAAGCGCCACGGAAAGCGTGATGCTGGTCTCCGAAGTCTGCCGCGTGAGCGCTGCTTCGCGTGTTTGTGTCATCTCAAATCTGTCTTTTGTGTCATAGTTAGCCGTATTGTACCAAACGGGCGGCGGTTTGTCCAGTCGCATGATCCTTTTCAGGGTCTCGCCGCGCCTGATCATCATGCAGCCGAAAAATACCGACAGAACTGACGCCGCGCTTGTTCGCCGAACGCTTATGGGTGACGGCCTGGCAAGCGGGCGGCTGCTGGAGCGGCACCGGCGCTCGGTGCTGGCACTGGCCTTCCGCACGCTCGGCAGCGCCGATGATGCTCAGGACGTGGCCCAGGAAGCGCTGGTTTATGCCCTGCAGCGGCTGCCTGAGCTGCGGGATGCCGGCAAGTTCGCGTCCTGGCTCCGAACCGTCACCCTTTCGCTTTGCGCCGACTACCGCCGCCGGCGCGGAACACGGCGGCTGGGTGAGCCGATCACCGCGCTGAATGAAGCCGCCGAAGAGGTCCACTTTGCCGAAGCCCTGACCGTGCGCCAGGCCGTCGCGCACCTCCCGGAAGCCCAGCGGACGACGCTGCTGCTGCATTATGTCGGCGGCTGGTCGCGGGAAGAAGTCGCGGTCATTCTTGAAATCCCCACGAACACTGTCCGCAGCCGCCTCATGGCCGCAAAGCGAAACCTGCGTGCCGATTTACCCGACTTCCTGCCGGAACCGTCGTTTGAAACCAAAGGAAAATTTATGCTTACCAACACCTTCGGCTTGTCTAAAGCCCAGCTTTCGCTCCTCAGCACGGCGTTCGCCGACGCTCGCATTCTATCGGTTCAGAACGATCCTGAACCCTGGATGCCGTTCCGCCCGCGTGTTCGCCTCGCGCTTGCGGACGGCACGGAGAAAACCGTTGACTTTCGAGGTGATATTGACCCGGCCCGCGCCGCGCTGCTGCCGGTGCTGGAACAGCTCGGCATTCCCGGCCCACGCATCATTGCCGATCCGGTTCCGCGCCCAAGCAGCCAGCGCGATGTGGAAAACTGGAACGGCGCAGACTTCTGGACGCTGTGCGAGACGCCGCGCGGCGAGAACCTGACACTCTGGGCGCTCGGCGGCACACCGCACCGCATCCGCCTGGCGACGGAGCGGGCATTTGAGGGAATTGACCGGCTTCAAGGCATCACGGAGGCTTTGCAGGCCGATCCCGCTGGGGCAGTTCTGGAGCGCCGAACGCTGACTGATGAAGTCTCGATCCTGATTGACGACACCCGGTGGAAGGCAAACCCCTGGCTGGCGGAAGCGGGCCGCGCCCGCCGGGACTGGCTGCGTGACCCGTGGTTTGCAGCGGCACTCACCCAGGTTCAAGCCGCCGCGCACGACATCCATGACCCGCTTGTGTATACGGACTACGGTCACTTCTTCCCGCAGAGCTACCGAATTGCGCCGGCCTCTGACCCCTTTAATGAACCGTTCGGAGCGCCCGGCGACCCGGTCTACCAGAAGAACCCGTTGGTCGAGTTCGTGCAGCCCTTCGGTCACTACGGCGATCCGCTGCTCGGCCTGGCGATGGTCTGGGTTTACGACTGCTACCCGTTCGTGCATACGGGATTCGTGGAACAGTTCCTGTGGCGGCGCAGCGCTTCCAAGCGAGATTTTGCGCCCCGATTAGCCCTCAAAGCCCTGCAAATGATCGCCCGCGACCTGCCGCTTGCGCGGCCTGCCGAGGGCAGCGGCTATTGGGACGGCCTGCGCGGCTGGGCGGAGCTTGGCCTGAGCTGGATGTAGTCTACTCGCCCCGCACCCAGTCTAAAGCGTCGTTGACATCGGCGGCGATAACATCCGCGCCGGACGTGCGAAACAAACGCTCGTTGGCCTTGCCTGCCGGGCCGGTCAGCACTTGAACGGACAAAAAGCGGGCCGGGGTAGAAGCGTTGCTGGAAACGGCGTTGTTGAAGCGCTGAACTGTCCGCAGGTCGTCCCAGGTGTCGCCGATATAGACCCCATTCGTGAAGCCCATGCGCCCCGCAAGCGCCGTGAGGCCGCCAGGGTGGGGCTTCTTGAAGCCGTCGCTTTGGGTGACGATGTTCGCGGCGGGAATGCGGTCTAGCAGGCCGCACATTTCTAATCCAAAGCGGGCTTCTTCCAAAGAGCGCCCGGTCTGAATGCCCAGCATCTTATTTTCGGGCAGCCGGGCCAAATCCAGCAGCGGCACGTCATAATTGATGTAGCCGGGGCCGGTGTAGAGGGTGGGCGTGAAGCCGTAGAGGCGCGGGCTATGCTCGCCCGCGAACATCTCCAAAAAGACCTGCTTGATCAAGTGCTTGCGGTAATCGGTTTCCACGGCCAGCTTGTCATCGCGGGTGAGATGCTCAAACATAATGTCTTCGGCGGTCTTGACCCCGCCGCCGCGCTCCTTGACGCGGGCGGCGAAGCGGTTCAAGTTCGGCTGAAGCACGTTCAGCGTTTCCGGGGCCGCGCTCGGGTTTTCCCGGCCTTTGGCGATGTAAAACAGCACCAGAGCGTAGGTCAAATCCAGGTCGTCATTGAAGCCGCCGGCGTTCTTGAACAGCTCAATGTCGGCAGAGGTCAGCAGGTCGTCGGGCGTCGGCCAGCCCAGCACTGTCCGCAAGTAGTGGGGGACGGCCAGGCAGTTGACGACCCGGATGCTGCGGCTGATGTCTATGAGAACGCCGTCCATGTCAAAAATGACGGCGTCAATTTCGGGACGCCGGGTTTGGGCGTCGGGGGTGGCGTAGAGCATTAGGATTGGCCCTCTGCCGTGCCGGAATCTGAGAGAGCCAACGGAACCGGCACTGGAAGTGCCGGTCTACTATCGAGTGAAAGTATGCGGAAGACAGCATTACTGCGTATCTGCTCCGCGACTACGGCGTCTTTAGTGTCGGAGACACTTTCATTCACTAGTAGACCGGCACTTCCAGTGCCGGTTCCTACGCCGGGGCCTCTCAGCCTCGCCGCCGCCGCATGGCCGTCAAAGCCTTCCGCTTCGGCGAAGCGGGCGACATCTTCGGCGGCGTCCTCGGCGGCCTTTTGCGAGTAGTAGACCACGCTCGTGCGCTTCAAGAATGTGTTGACCGACAGCGGCGACGAGAACCGGGCCGCGCCTGCGGTCGGCAGCGTGTGGGATGGCCCCGCCCAGTAATCGCCGATAGACGCCGACGTATGCTCGCCCAGCAGCACCGCCCCGGCGTTTCTGACTAAGGGCAGAGCGGCCAGCGGCTCGCGTACCATCAGCTCCAGATGCTCCGGGGCGAAGATGTTGGACAGCGTCAGCGATTCTTCCAATGAGTTCGTTTTGACAAAAATCAGATTGAGCGCCGTCGCGTCCAAGATTTCTTTCCGCGAAAGCTGCGCCCGCTGCCGGGACAGCTCGGCCTTCGCCTGTTCCAGCAGTTCCAAAGAATGGCTGAACAGGACCCCTTTGTTGTCGTGTCCATGCTCCGTCTGCGCCAGAATGTCGGCAGCGACCAGTGCGGGCTTTGCGTATTCGTCCGCAACAATTGCCACTTCCGACGGTCCCGCCAGCATGTCAATGGCGCACTCGCCGTAGACCAGCTTTTTGGCGATATTGACATACTGATTGCCTGGCCCGACAATCACGTCGCACTTCGGCACGGTTTCGGTTCCGTAAGCCATCGCCGCAATCGCCTGCGCCCCGCCAATCTTGTACAATCTTTCTACATAGTAGCAAGCGGCTCTCCCAAGCAGTGGAAGAATGTTGCCCGTGTCGTCTGATGGCGTACAGATGATGATTTCCTCGACGCCTGCCACCACTGCTGGAATTGCCGCCATTAACACCGTGCTGGGATAAGCCGCTTTACCGCCCGGAACGTAAATGCCTGCCCGCTTGATAGGCTGCAATAGCTGACCTGTGATCGTTGCCGCGCCATCGGTTGAGGTTTGTAGCCACGACTGTAAATGACCACGCTCGGCAAGATGAAATTCCTTGATGTTGCTTGCGACTTGGTTGAGGATTTCGCTATCGGCGTCAGACACAAGATGGTCATACTGCACTTCCAGATGATCCCCGGTTTGCGACATTTTCTCTAAAGTCGCTTCCGGCCAGTCGAAGCGGCGGGTGTAGTCCAGAACGGCGGCGTCGCCGCGGGTTTTCACGTCGTCTAAGATGGCCCGGACGGTGGCTTCGATTTGGGCGTTCCTGGCGTGGTCGCGGGCGGTCAGAGCGGCATGGATGGCTTCGGGCGGGTCGGTCGCGGTGTCGAATTGGCGCATGATGGAGGGATTATACCTGAAAGAACGAAGAACCCCTCCCGCTCGTTCCTATGCCTTCGGCATTACTTCGTATCTGCTCCCTCCCCTGTTAGGGAAGGGTCAGAGATTTCGACCGGATGGCGCGAGCGTTCTTGTTTTTCGTCCTGCTCTTTATTGCCCTTCCTTTTATTGCCCTTCCTTAACAGGGGAGGGAGCAGATACGAAGTAATGCCGAAGGCATAGGAACGAGCGGGAGGGGTCCGGGTTTCCCCTTGCCAATCCGCCCCTCGCCCCGGTATAATCTTCACGCATATCATCACCACGCAATTCTGCGAGACATTCTTAATTACTTCTCAAACAATCGGCGGACACTGCCGGACAGCGGCGGGGAAAAAGGGGATCGGCAATGCGGGAAAAAACGGAAATTAAGCTCTTTGCGGGGACCGGGAACCCCAAGCTGGGGCAGGAAATCGCGGACTGGCTCAAGATGCCACTCGGCGATGTGCGGATTACGCGCTTCTCGGATGGCGAAACGTATGTGCAGTACGAGGAAAGCGTGCGCGGCGCGGATGCGTTTATTATTCAGCCGACCTGCCCGCCCGTGGACACCAATTTAGTCGAATTACTCATTCTCATTGATGCCATGCGCCGGGCCAGCGCCGACCGAATTACCGCCGTGCTGCCCTACTTCGGCTACGCCCGGCAGGAAAAGAAAGACCGGCCCCGCGAGGCGATCACGGCGAAGCTGATCGCGGATGTCCTGACGGCGGCGGGCGCGGACCGAATTATCACGATGGATTTGCACGCCGACGCCATTCAAGGCTTCTTTAACATTCCGCTGGACCACCTGACGGCGCGGGGCATGTTCGCGGACTACTTCCAGCACAAGAACCTGGAAAACGTCGTGATTGTCTCGCCCGACGAAGGCCGGGTCAAGCAGGCCCGCAAGCTGGTCCGGCAGCTCAACGCCCCGCTTGCGGTCGGCTACAAGTTCCACGAGGACCACGGCCATACCGAGATTACCGATTTGGCCGGGGATGTCAAGGGCAAGACGCCGATTATTCTGGAAGACATGATCACCACCGGCGGCTCGATTATCGAGTGCGTCAAGACACTGGTGGACCACGGCTGCAACCCGGAAATCTATATCGCCGCCACGCACGGCGTCCTGACCAACAACGCCGTAGACCGCCTGAACGATCACCCGGCCATCGCTGAAGTCGTCATCACCGACAGCATTCCGTTGTCTGCCGAGAAAGAGCGTCCGAAGATCACGCAGCTGTCCGTCGCGTCCATGTTCGGCGAGGCCATCCACCGCGTCAACCAGGACATGAGCGTTTCCAGCTTGTTTGATTAAAGTAGGCATACAGGTTAAGTAGGCATCCAATTGAGCGAACACACGCAAGAGATACAGCGCATTATTGTCGAAACTTTCCCGGAACTGCTCGCCGAGGCCCAAGCCGACTTAAAGCCTTGTCCTGCCGATATTGCCGATGTCATTCTGCGTATTCTTCAAACGGGCGTTATCGAAGCGCGTTCGGCAGGCTGGTCAGAAGATGCCGTATTGTGTGCTGCTCAGGCAAACCATATCCATAATCTGCCCGATCTGCTACGCCGCTACTCACCGCGCAAACTCAAGTATTACTGGAATACCGAACGATCTGCGTTCATCAGGCAAAGGGCGGTCAACCGATTGTCTTCGAAGAACTATGGGCGGAATTGGAACCACTGGTGCCTCAGCTATGACTAATTTGCTGATACTTTCAGAGGGCGACGGGAACGGGAAATATGTACCGCGGCAGCGCAACCCGTTGAATGCGTCTGGTCCCTTCTACACCGAAGATGTTTGTCTCGCTTGCTGCCTGCCGGAAGGTGAAGCGCCAGACTTGATGGGTTTTGAGGAAGATTTAGAGAACCCAATGTTTGGCTGCTTTTTCAAGAAGCAGCCGGAAACGCTGGAAGAGCTAGACCGTGCGTTCTCCGCGATGGAAGTCAATTGCATTGATACGCTTCGTTATGCCGGCAGTGACCCTGCCATATTGCGGCGGCTTCAAGAGCTTGGGATGAAAAGCCAATGCGATCATTCTCTGCCCAAACCGCCTGTGACACTGTGACATAAGCTGTGACAGAGTGTGTGACACTGTGACATAAGCGCTTTTGTGTGACACAAGGAATTCGAAAATGCCTTTATACGACTTTCATACCCACTCGTTCTTCTCCGACGGCGCACTGCTGCCGATGGAGCTGATCCGCCGGGCGCACGTCAGCGGCTACTCGGCGATGGCGATTACCGATCATGCGTCGGCGTCCAACATTGAAGAGCTGGTCGAGAAAGTCACCCGTGACTGCGATTTGGCCTGGGAAGAGTGGGGGTTCCGCGTCCTGCCCGGCGTCGAGCTGACCCACTGCCCGCCACGCTCCATTGCGTCCCTCGCGGCGCGGGCCAAGCGGGCCGGGGCGAAAATCGTCGTCATTCACGGCGAGACATTGGTCGAGCCGGTGCCGCCGGGAACTAACCGGGCCAGCGTCGAATGCCCCAACGTTGACGTGTTAGGCCATCCGGGCCTCTTGACCGAAGCCGAAGCCGCGCTTGCCGCCGAGAACGGCGTCTTTTTAGAAATCACCTCCCGCCGAGGCCACTGCCTCGGCAACGGCAACACGGTTGTCCTGGGCCGAGCGGCAGGCGCGAAGTTTCTGGTCAACTCCGACACGCACTCCCCCGGCGACCTGCACACCGAACCCTTCGCCCGCACCGTCGCCCTCGGCGCAGGGCTGACGGCAAGCGAGGCGGACACGGCGCTGTACGACAACCCCAAAGCGCTGCTGGCGCGAGCTAATGTCAAACTGGAAGCTGCCTGACAATGAACTTCCCAGTCGTCACAAAGCCGCTTGCTCTGCGGGTTGGTAAGTCAGAAGCAGACTATTTTGCTTCTTGGCTGAAGGTGATGCAGGCGCAGCCGGGCAACCCATTCGGTATCGAAATCCGGCAGTTTGGGAACGCGGTCGCTTTAGTCAATTCCGACGCGACGCTGGGGCCTACTTTTAACCGCGTTCTCGGTTTTGGGGACGCTGATGCCGAGCGCTTAGACGAGATCGTGCAGTTCTATGAAGAGCGCGATCTGTCCTGCCGCATTGACATCAATCCGTATGAGGCCGGGCCGAAGCTGTTTGACTATTTGGAAGCTACCGGGCTGCATCCTTTTCGGTTTCACAATCATCTCTACGGGGTGCCGTCCGTGCTGCCGCGACAAGAGAATCATCAAGAAGAAAATAATCAAGAAAACGGTGTTGCGGTGACTGCGCGGGAAATCCGTGCTGAGGAAGTTGCGCTTTGGGCTGAAGTCTGGCATCAGGGGTACGCAGAAGCGCTCGGAGTGCCAACGGCGATGGCGGGGCAAATTGCGGACGCGACCCAGGGGCTGCACGGGCAGCCGGGGTGGGGACTGTACCTCGCGTTCGCTGACGGACAGCCGGCGGCGGCAGGCGCACTCTTTGTGCAGGACGGCGTCGGCTCGGTGCTGATGGGCGGAACACTGCCGGAGTTTCGGCGGCGCGGGTGTCAAACGGCGCTCTTGCGAGTACGCATTGCAGACGCCGCCAAGCAAGGCTGCGATTTAGTTGCCGCTCAGGCGGCTTTGGACGCGACAAGCCAGCATAACATGGAGCGAGTAGGAATGCGGATCGCTTACACGCGGGCGTTTTGGTTTCGCCGTTAGCTTGCTGGTGTGATTTGGGAACGACAGTGATATGAACTATACATTTGATCGATTGCACCAGGAGTGTGCAGGGCTTCTCACAGACACAGGGCTGCTGAACGGTATTACGCCGGTGCTGACCGAGCCAAAGCCGAATATTCCGGCTGATTTGGCGTTTCCGGCATTCCAAGCGGCGCGAGACCTCGGTGCGGGAAATCCGGCTGCATTTGCCGCACGTCTGGCGGAGGCTGTTCGGCTGCGGCCGGAGGGACTGGTTGGCCGAGCGGACGCGGCGGGGCCGTTTGTCAATTTCCAGATTAGCCCGGAGCGGCTTGCACGGGCGGTTCTGGACGAAGTAACAGCGGGCGGCAGCAGCTATGGAGGGGATGACCGAGGGGCCGGGCAAAACGTCATCCTGGAATTCTCATCGCCGAATATTGCTCGGAAGATGCATGTCGGCCATTTGCGCTCAACAGTAATCGGCAACTCGTTGCGACTAATCTTTAAGGTATTGGGCTATCAGGTAGTTGCCGACAATCATTTGGGCGACTGGGGAACGCAGTTCGGCTCCCTGCTGGCCGCCAAAGCGCTCTGGGGCTGGCCGGCTGAAATGGAGACCGATCCCATTGAAGCGCTGGTCCAAATCTACTCGAAGTTCCATGCGGCGGCGGAAGCTGACCCAGACCTGCGTGACCTCGCCAGAGAATGGTTCAGGCGGCTGGAAGAAGGCGATGCGGGTGCCCGTGCGACTTGGCGTACCTTGATTGACCTGACGCTGACAGAGTTCGCCCGGACTTACGCCCGTCTCGGGGTCACGTTCGACACGGAGCATGGCGAGAGCTTCTATGAGCCGATGCTGCCGGGGGCCGTGCAGGAAGCTCTGGAGAAAGGTGTCGCGCAGACGGAGCCTGATGGGGCGATTTCGGTCTCGTTTGACGACACGCTGCCGTCATTCTTAATCCGCAAGCGGGATGGGGTCACGCTGTACCAGACACGGGACATCGCAACCTGCCTGTACCGCTGGACGCAATACGCGCCGGACCGCAATGTCTATGTAGTCGGGCAGGAACAAAAGCTGCATTTCCAGCAGGTCTTTGAAACAGTTCGCCGAATGGGACACCCGGAGATCGCCGAACGGTCTGTTCATGTCTCGTTCGGCGCGGTCACGGATGCGTCAGGCCAGCGTTTCTCCATGCGGAAGGGCACCGCGATCTTCCTGGACGAAGTGCTGGACGAGGCAATCAGCCGCGCTCGTACGACTGTCTCGGAAAAGATCGGTGAGGGCAAAGCAGACCTGACAGCCGAAGAACAGGACGCACTAGGGCAGACCATTGGCGTCGGCGCTGTCATCTACAACGATTTGTATCAGGGCACAAACCGGGACATTCGGTTTGACTGGGACGTGATGCTGACCTTTGACGGCAACAGCGCTCCATACATTCAGTACACCCATGCCCGCTGCCGGTCGCTCCTGCGGAAGGCGGGTGAATTAGGAGCGTCCGCCGATGCTGGTCTGCTGATCGCGCCGCAAGAACAGGATGTCATCAAGCAGCTTGCCCGGCTGCCGCAGGCGATCCGCTTGGCCGGGGAGCGTTACCAGCCTGCGGTTGTCGCCGAATGGACCTATGACCTAGCCCGCGTCTTCACGCGGTTCTACCACGATTTGCCTGTCCTGGATGCCGCCACGACGGAGCTTCGTGCCGCCCGTCTGCATCTGGTCGCGGCTGTCGCCATTGGTTTGTCTAATGGACTTGCCCTGCTTGGCATCCACGCCCCGGAGCGGATGTAGATGATATGTGTAGACGATATGTAAGGTGACTCATGCCAGATATGACGACTGAAAACTTGCTGCAAATTGACAATTTGGAAACGGCGTTTGGGCGGGAAGGGCGCGGGCCGGTCGCTAGGGCGGTGCGCGGGGTGTCGTTTGGGGTGAAGCGGGGCGAGACGCTGGGGATTGTGGGAGAGTCGGGGTCGGGCAAGAGCGTAACGGCGCTGTCGATCCTGCGGCTGATTTCGTCGCCGGGGCGGATTACGGGCGGGCGGATTGTGTTTGACGGCGCGGACCTGCTGGCGCTCTCGGAGAAGCAGATGCGCGGAGTGCGCGGGGCGAGGATCGCGATGGTCTTTCAGGACCCGATGACGGCGCTGAACCCGACGCTGACTGTCGGCGAGCAGATTGCAGAAACAATCTCGGCGCACCAGAGAGTGTCGCCGCGCGAGGCGCGGGCGCTCGCTTTGGACTGGCTGACGCGGGTGCGGGTGTCCCTGCCGGAGCGGCGGATGCGGCAGTACCCGCATGAGCTGTCCGGGGGGATGCGCCAGCGCGTGATGATTGCGATTGCGTTCTCCTGCCGCCCGGCCCTGCTGCTGGCCGATGAGCCGACGACGGCTTTAGATGTGACGGTGCAGGCGCAGATTTTGGATTTGATGGACGAGCTGAAAGCCGAGCTTGGCACGGCGATTGTCCTCATTACGCATGATCTCGGTGTCGTGCGCGAGCGCTGCGACGCGGTCGCGGTCATGTATGCCGGGCAGATTGTGGAATATGCGTCGGCTTCGGAACTCTTTACGAATCCAAAGCACCCCTACACGCAGTCGCTTCTGGCGTCGCTGCCGGACTGGCGGCGTGCCAAAACGGATCAGCCTTTGCCGTCGCTGCCTGGCCAGCCGCCGCCGCTGACCGCCATCCCGCCCGGCTGCCCGTTTGCGCCGCGCTGCCCGAAACGCTTCGCTCCCTGCCCCGTTGTCGTTCCCGCCAACACGCTTTTAGAAAATCATCGTACCGTGCGCTGCCTGCTGTACGAAGAAGCATTTGAAGACCGGGACGGCAAGCCCGCTTGATGCTTTGAGCCTGCCATCGGGTACAATCTTCTTATGATTAGCGTCAAGACAAAAGCGCATATTGGTTCGGACGGAATGCTGACGATTGAAGTACCGAAACCCTTGCGTGAAACGGATGTGGAAGTGATACTCGTCATCCAGCCAACGCCGGAAGAGCGCGGCTGGCCGCCGGGCTTCTTTGAGGCAACCGCAGGTGCCTGGCAGGGGGAGCCGTTGAAGCGGGAACCACAAGGCGAGTATGAGCAGCGCGTGGAGCCGGCATGAACTACCTTCCCGATACCAATGCTTGCATTCGCTATTTGAATGTACCTGCATCGCCGGTCGTGACAAAGTTCAACCAGACCGCGCCTGGAGATATTGCTCTCTGCGACATCGTCAAGATGGAGCTGTATTACGGCGCTTACCGCAGTTCTCGGCAGCAGAACAATCTTGGGTAGTGGTTTCCGTGCGGTTGTCGTTTGCGTTTACTGGGTAAGTCTTTGTCATGGTGATCCAAATCCTGCACTGCCGCTTTTGCCAAAGCCAGAATGT
>JAABUZ0100006031.1_pt1 | contig 15433 bp, 12 predicted proteins | sample 5562091 | NCBI WGS metagenome assembly JAABUZ01 (sample SAMN12813069, study PRJNA571459) | rock metagenome | isolation source: Antarctica rocks | place: Antarctica: Victoria Land, Linnaeus Terrace sud | collected 2015-12-21 | reverse complement strand
CCGTAGTCGACGCTCATCTTGGGGATCGTCGCGTATTGCTCCTCCGTGACGCGCGCCTCGCCGGGCGTCCCCATCGCCGCCATGATGCGCTCGAGGGCGGCGTAGGTCTCCGGCGCGTACGCCCGATAGAGCGCGAGGATGCGCGCGCTGCTCCACACGAAGTAGCCGGTGTTCCAGAGGCGCCGGCCGCTTTCGAGGTAGTCGCGCGCCGTGTCCAGATCGGGCTTCTCGCTGAAGCGCACGAACTCGTAGGCGTCGAAGCCGTCGACCCGCGCCACGCGCTCGCCGATCTCGACGTAGCCGAGCTGCGTGCTGGGAAAGGTCGGGCGCACGTCGACTTTGACGATCGCGTCGCGCGCGGCGGCAAGCTGGCGCGCGGCCGCGAGCGCCCGCTGGAAGGTCTCCTCGTGGCGGATGGTGTGGTCCGCCCCCCACAACGTCGCCAGAGGCGTTCCGGGGAAGCGATGCTCGATGACGGCGGCGGCGTAGCCGACCGCGGCGAGCGTGTCGCGCATCTCCGGCTCGGCCACGATATTCTCGGGGGGCAACTGGGGCATCTGCTCACGGATCGGCGCCACGTAGTCGCGGCCGGTGATCACGAAGAGGTTTTCGACCCCGAAGCCGCGCTCCAGCATCCCCGCCATGTGCTGGAAGAGCGACGCGGGGCCGGTGAGCGGTTGGAACTGTTTCGGAGCGTCCCGCCGGCTCACCGGCCACAGGCGCGACCCCGCGCCCCCGCTAAAGATGGCGATCTTGATGCCCTGGTCGATAGGCGCCTGTCCCATGGGACTCTCCTGTTCCGTCGGATTCTAGGTCATGGCTCCCCGGCTGGACGCGCGTCACACGCGCGACACGCCTCGTTCGCGGGACCGCGCGAGGTGACACTATATCGTACCACCGTGGGCGGCGGCCGTGGGTCATGTCACGGTTCGTGAAAAGGCGCCCTCTCCTCGCCTCCTCTATCTCCCCCTCCGCCCATGGCTGACTGGCCCCCCGGCCGCGGCCGGCGGTCCAGCGCGCCTCCGGGGGAACCTGGGGAGATGCCTCCCCCAGACCCCCGCCAAATACAGGCGCTGGAGATCGACGGGCGCGGCCATACCCCCACAATGCGCGGACCCTGTGGGTCATGCCATTCTCGACGACGGGCGACGCGTCGCGTCGGGGCGCATGGCCGTGCGCCTCGCGTCGCTTCTCTCCGCCGGATGCGCTGGCCCTGATCGAACTGGGGCGCGGCCAAGACGACAGGCGTGGGCGGTAGGTGTGCTCTCACAAGCGCCGTGAGGTGTACCATTAGGGGCGAACGTGGCGCCAACGCGGCGCGAACAGTGGGGGGAAGCCGGTTGGCCGAACAGGTGCGGGACGAGGCGCGGGACGAGGCGCGGCCGGGGGATGTCGCGCCGCTGGCGGGCGCGGACATGCGCGTCCCGGGGACCAGGGCTCCGCGCCCCGTCGTGCGCTGGACCGGTTCGGCCCACGAGGAACGTCCAGACCTGCTGGCCCCGGAGGAGCCGCTGGAGATCCGCCTGGCTGGGCGGCCGCTGACGGTGACGATGCGCACTCCCGGGCATGACGAGGAACTCGCTGCCGGTCTCCTCTACGCGCAAGAACTCCTGCGCGCCCCCGGCGACCTCGGCCCGATGACGCGCGACCCGGCGCAACCCAATCGCCTCGACGTGAGCCTCTCGACCGGGATGGATCCCGAGGAGCGCTGGCGCCGCTACACCTACGCGTCCTCCTCCTGCGGGATCTGCGGTGTGGAGAGCCTGGAGGCGCTCGTGCTCAACACCCCGCCCGTGACATCGACCGTGCGCGTGCGCGCCTCCACGCTCTACGGCCTGCCAGATCGCCTGCGCGCGGCTCAAGAGGGCTTCGGCGCGACGGGGGGGACGCACGGGGTGGCGCTCTTCGACGCGGATGGCGCGCTCCTCGTCGCGCGCGAAGACGTGGGCCGCCACAACGCCGTCGACAAGGTGATCGGGCACGCGCTCCTGGCCGGCCGACTGCCTTTGGACCGCTACATCCTCATGGTCAGCGGACGCGTCTCGTACGAGATCGTCCAGAAGGCGCTGGTGGCGCGGATCCCCTTGATCGCGGCCGTCTCGGCCCCCACCAGCCTGGCCGCGCGCGTCGCCTCCGACCGCGGCGTCACCCTCGTCGGCTTCCTGCGCGGCGAGCGCCTGAATGTGTACAGCCACCCCGAACGCGTTGTCGGCGGCCAGGTATCAGCGGTCAGCGGATAGCCTACCTGACGATACGGTAATATAGGTGGCACGGTTCGCGATCCCTATATGGGAAGGAGCGGACGACGTCATCCTCATCGTTATCGTTCACCGACACCTGATACCTGATACCTAGAGAGGGGTAGGCATGAGACAGACGACGCCACGGGTGATCCTGGCGCTGGTTCTTGGGCTTGGGACGCTGGCGCTCGGCGCGCCGCCCGTGGCGCGTGCGCGCGGCGCCGACGCGGTGGGTTCGTCGTGCGGCGGGCGCGTCGCCGTCCTGGGCGCCGACATGTCGGCCGGCGGCAAGTTCGAGGTGCAGCGCGCGCTGCGGGTGGGGTCGCACACGGTCCAGTTGACCGAGACCCTGGCCGACGAAGTCGCGCAGGCGCAGGGACTCATCCCGGCCAACCTGCTCACGAACTACGCCGTCTCCTCTGTCCTGTTCCACCCCCTGGCGGCGGGCTCAGGGATCACCGTGACCCTCAACCCCGCCATCACGCTCGACCCTCCCCAAACGTACGCCAACGCCCTGCTCACGGCCGGCGTCACCGACGCCGAGGTGGGGATCGCGGCGCCGACCTCGCAGCCCGCCTACGGCACCACCGCCCTGCTCGGCCTGCTGCGCACGGCGCGCTACGCCTGCGTCACCATCAACCCGATCCGTGAGCGCCTGGCGATCCGTGAGGTCGTGCTCACCAGCCGGTTGGCGCAAACGTTCGGCCAGGGCGCGGGCCGCCTGGCGGCGCCGAACCTGTTGTCCGCCCTCAAAGCCGACGCCGTGTCGCGGCGCCTGACCGCGCTCCCGACGCTCGAAGCGCTCATCGCGAGCGGCGCCGTGGCGCAAGGGATGACCGTCCCGACCGTACAACGGCCGGTCCTGGCCCAGTTTCTGGCCGACCTCGTCGCGAGCGGCGCCTACGCGAGTATCGTCGGCCGCCACCCCCAGATAACGACGATCTCGCCGCGAGAGATCGCGCTACACCTTGCCGCGCCAACCGGCGGCGTCCCCACCTCTCCGGCGCCGACCGGGTCGACCGGGTCGAGCGCGCATCCCGCCTCCACCATCGCGCATGGCACGGTCGTGTCAGCGAGCGATACCGTCGTGTCGGTCCACCAGAGCGACGGAACCTTCGCATACAACCCCGCGGCGAGTATGGTAGTCTACCGCAACGGACAGCCCAGTACGCTCGGCGCGCTCCAACAGGGCGACGCCATCACCGTAACGACGAACGCGGGCCACGCGGCCACCCTGATCGACGCGACGGGGCGGACGGCGGCCGTCGCCCCGGCCGTCAAAGCGCCGGCCGCCCCCGCCGCGCTGTCGCTCAACGGGACCGCGATCGCGCTGCTGGCCGCCCTGCTGCTGCTCGCGCTCCTGGCCGCGCCCCTCCTCGTGGGCCTGCTGCGGCGCAGGCGCGAGGGCCGGACGGTCAGGACGGTCACGACCACGACCACGCGCGGGAGGACGGCCGCGTCGCCGGGCGCCTCGCGCCCCGGCGCGCCCCGGCGGATCGCCAAGCGCCCGACGCAATCGACCACCTTCGCGCCCCGGCCGAACGGGCCGATCGCGCGCGAGGACGACGAACAATAATGCGTATTCTCTCTCCGATAGGGGTCGCCGCCGGCGCGCGCGCGCTGGCCGGGCGTCCCTGGCGCCATCGCCGGCACGCCGAACTCGACCGCGACTATCCGTCCCCGCCGCCCGACGCCTGGTGGGGCGGCGACGACCGCTGGTTCCCCGCGGACACCCCTCCCCGCCACGGCAACCGCCTCACCCCGCTCGTCGACGGGGACGAGGCGTGGCGCGCGATGTACGAGGCGATGGAGGGCGCTACGGAGTCGATCTACCTGGCGAGTTGGTTCATCACGCCGCAGTGGCGCATGGTGCGCCCGCCCGACGATCCGTTCGAGCCGAAAGACGGCAAGGGCGGGCCCCAGGCCTTTCTGCCGCTGATCACCCGCAAGGCCAGGGAAGGGGTCGACGTGCGGATCCTGCTGTGGCCGGGGGCCTTCGCCGGGAAATTCGCGCGCCGCCACGTCAAAGCCGTCCACCGCTCGCTTGTCCGCGCCGACCCCGGTATCAAAGCGCGGCTCGACACGCATGAGCGCCTGAGCCACTGCCAGCATCAGAAGACGCTCGTCGTCGACGGACGCGTCGCCTTCGCGGGCGGGCTCGACGCGACGGCCTTCGACGCCGATCGTTGGGATCTGCCGGCGCATGCCTTCCGCGACGGCCGCAACTGGCACGACGTCGATTGGCGGATCGAAGGCTCGTGCGTCGCCGACGTGGCCCTCAACTTCGTGCAGCGATGGAACGCGACGGCTCCGGGCGACGCCCTCCCCACTCCGGCCCCGATCGCCCCGCTGGAGGGGGGCGTCGACGTCCAGGCGCAGCGCACCATCCCCAAAGGGGTGTACGCGTTCGCCCCGCGCGGCGTCTTCGGGATCGCCTACGCCTACCGCCGGGCCATCGCGCGCGCCGAACGGTTCATCTATATCGAGAACCAATACCTGTGGTCCCCCGAGATCACGGACGCCCTGTGCGACGCCATCCGGCGCGGCCACGAGACGGGACTGCGCGTCGTCATGGTGCTGCCGGCGCACCCTAACGTGGGCAAGGGCGACACCGACCGTCACATCGAAGATCTCCTCGCGGCCGACGCGGGGCGCGGCGTCTTCCGGCCCTACGCCCTCTACACGTCCACATGGGATGAGAAACGCAAGCGTTACCAGTACCGGCCTATCTACGTTCATGCCAAGGTCGCCGTCGTCGACGACGCGTGGGCGACCGTCGGCTCGGCCAACCTCAACGGACGCGGCATGGCGACCGATAGCGAACTCAACATGTCGACGACGCATCGCGAGAGCATCGTGGACCTGCGCCTGCGCCTGTGGGCCGAGCACCTGAGCGTCAGCGCGGATCGTTTGCGCGACGCCGACCCCGTATCCGTCCTCGACGGACGCTGGCGCACAGCCACGACGGAACAGCATGGCATCGTCGCGCGTCGCGCCGGCCCGCTCACCGCCGCCGTCTACCCCTACCCGACCGGCCGCGTCGACGCCGACTTCGGCCCCGGCGAGGTCGAGTCGGCGCTCCTCGATAGGTAGCCGTTGGCACGGGTCGTGCATTATATCGCTTAGGGGACAGGTTAAGATGTCGGGCCTGTCTCATGGAGAACAGGCCGGGCTACACCAAGCCCCGACGACATTCAGGAGGGGACTGAGCATGAGCAACAATCAGAACCAGAACCAGGGCGGCGGGATCGGCGGCAAGGTCGAGGGCGCGATCGACAAGCTGACCGACCACGGCCAGTCGGACGCCGCGAACCAGCAGGCCGCGAGCGGCCAGACCGTGTCGTCGGGCGGACAACCCGGCACGACGGGGATGACCGGTACGAGCGATTCCGATGTTGTGATCGGCGGTCAGCCGATGACCGGGCAGAGCGAGACCTTCACCCCCGGCGGGACGGCCAGACAGGCCGTCGGCGACGCGTCGATGGGCCGGATGACCGACCAGACCACCGACCAGACCTATGAGACGACCACGACATCGACCACGAATCAGTCCGGCGGGACGACTGGGACATCGACCACGAATCAGTCCGGCGGGATGACCGACCGGACGGCGGGCTCGACACGGAATCTCGCCACCGGCGACGATGTCGTCGATGTGCCCGTGATGGAGGAGCAACTCGTCGCGGGGACGCGGCAAGAGGAAATCGGGCGCGTCCACGTCCACAAGGATGTCGTGTCCGAGCAGGAGACGCTCAACGTACCCGTGCAACGCGAGCAGGTCACGGTCGATCGCGTCCCGGTCAACCAGCCGGTCGACATGGCGACGGCGCAAGACGCCTTCAAGGGAGAGGACATCGACGTGCCCGTGATGGGCGAGGAGGCCGTGGCCTCCAAGCAACCCCGCGAGGTCGAGGAATTGCGGCTGCACAAACAGGACGTCACCGAGAACCAGCAGGTCACGGGGACCGTCCGCCGCGAGGAAGTCCGGGTGACGGGCGACGACGGCGTCGTCGTCGACGACCAGGGCACGACCAGGCCGACCCGCAATTAGCCTGACGCGTTCGTCATCAGGAATCGGGAGCGCTGGTTTTACCCGGCGTCTCCTGGCCGACACCACGAACGATGGAACATAGGTAAAAGCGCGTGGGGCCGTGGGTCAGTCCCTCGCGCCAGCCCCAAACGACCCAGACAACCGCCCCTTTGACGGGGTAAAGGAGAGCAACGATGAACGAGAACCAAGCCCAGGGCGAGAGCAAGAACATCGGCGGCAAGATTCAGGAGACCATGGGTAACCTCACGGGCAACGACGATCAGGCCGCCCAGGGTCAGGGGCAGCAAGCCGAGGGCGCCGTGCAGGGTAAGGTCGGCGGTCTGCAACAGGACGTCAGCAACGCGGTGGGCCGCACCGGCAGCCAGGAGCAGGCGGCAGGCCATGGCGACCAGGCCATGGGCAACCTCAAGGAAGGCGCCGGCAACCTGACCGGGAACGAGAACTTGCAGTCGCAGGGCCAGGCCCAGCAGGGTCAGGGCGCCGTCAAGGAGGGTATCGGCAACCTCAAGGAAGGCGTCGAGAACCTGTTCGGGGGCAATAAGGGCTAGAGACTAGTAGCCTGTCGTAGGCGACTGGCACAGGAGAGCCGCGGAGCGGGCACCCCTTAAAGGGGTGCCCGCTCCGCGGCTCTCCCGCGCTACATGCTTCCATCACTGGTTTAGGCGCAAAAAATCATCGACGGATGATTGAACTAGGCGCTCACACGGCGGCGCGTCGCGGTCGTCGGGCGTGAGTGAACCCAGCGCGCCACGTCCTCGGGCGGCAGCGGGCGGCTCAGATAGTAGCCCTGCGCCGTGTCGCACCCAATGGCGGCCAGCATCTCCCAGGCCGCCCTGGTTTCGACCCCCTCGGCAACCACGCCCAACCCGAGGCTATGGGCCAGGCTCACGGTCGAGGTCACGATCGCCGCGTCCGCCTCGTCCATCTCCATATCCCGCACGAACGACCGATCGATTTTAAGCTCGTCCACCGGCAACTGTTTCAGGTACGCCAGGCTTGAATAACCGGCGCCGAAGTCGTCCACGGCGATACGCACACCGAGCGCGCGCAGGCGCGCCATGCTGTCCAGCGCACGCTCCACATCCGTCATGAGCGCGCTCTCGGTGAGCTCCAGGCTGAACAGTGTGGGCGGCACGTCATAGGCCGTCAGGAGCCGCGCGATGGTATCGGCGATCCGCGGGTCATGCAGGTTCAACATTGAGAGATTCACGGCGACCGCGAGCTCCATGCCCGCATCGCGCCAGCGCCGGCACTGGCCGAGCGCCGCGTCCAGAACCCAGAGGGTGAGCGGCGCGATCAGGCCCGTCCCCTCGGCGAGCGGGATGAACTGATCGGGCGGGATAAGCCCGTGTTCGGGATGGGGCCAGCGCGCCAGGGCCTCCACGCCGCGGATGCGTCCCGTCGCAACGTCCACCAGCGGCTGGTAGTGCAGGCGCAACGTGTCATCCTCGATGGCGTGACGCAGGTCGTTCAGCAGGGCCAACTCCCGCGGGCTGGAGCGATCGTGCGCGGCGTCGTAGACGGCGTACCCCTGGCGCCCCCGCTTGGCCACGTACATGGCCACGTCCGCGCGGCGCAGGAGCGTCGGGGCGTCGGTCCCGTGCGCGGGGCAGAGCGCGATGCCGACGCTCGCCCCGACGTGGAGCGCCTGTCCGGCGACGGCGAACGCCTCGTCGAGCGCGCCGCACAGCTTCCGGGCGGCGGCGGCGGCGCCCACCTCGTCGGTCTCCGGCAAGATCACGGCGAATTCATCGCCGCCCAGCCGCGCCACCGTATCGGAGTCGCGCAGGGTCTCGCTTAGACGCCGCGCCGCCTCGCACAAGAGTTGGTCGCCCTCTTGATGTCCGAATGTATCGTTGACCTCCTTGAAGCGGTCCAGATCGAGCAGGAGCAGCGCCAGGGAGGAATGCTTTCCGGCTCGCTCCAGCGCGTGCTCCACCCGATTCATGAACAGGGCGCGGTTCGGCAGCGCGGTCAGGGCGTCGTGGAAGGCCTGATGCGCCAATCTTTCCTCAAAGGTTTTGCGTTCGGTGATATCGCGCGCGTTGACGACGATCCCCTGAATTTCGGGGTCGTCACACAGATTCGTGCCGATAATGTCCAGGCGCCGCCACGTTCCATCCCGGTGGCGCAGCCGAGCTTCGATCGTCCTCTGTGCCCGCGGCGTCTTGCTCACCCGCGTGTACATACGCGTCAGACGCTTCGCGTCGCCGGGATGGACGAGCGTGTACACCGTGACGCCGAGCGCCTCATCCGCCGCGTACCCCAGGACACGTTCGACCGCTGGGCTGATATAGGTGACGGCGCCCGCCAGGTCGAGGACGGCGATGATATCCGCTGCGTTGTCGAGGAGGACATGAAGCCGCTTCTCGCTCTTGTACACGACGCGCTGTTCCGCCTCGCCCGCCCTTTTAACGCGCTCGACCTCCTGGATGCGCAGCGTGCCGAACAGGATGAAGAGGAGAGCGATGCCGAGGATGACGATGACGGGCGTGGCGATGCGCATCCACCGCTGGATGTCGGTGAGATGGGCAAGGCGGCGCGCGGCGTCGGCGTGATGTCGTGTCGCGGCCGCGTCGACACGGCGCTCGATAGCGGTGAACACCGGGTCGACGGCGGTGTAGGCGACGTCGAGGGCGTACGACATATTTTGCGCGTCGACCGCCCCGAACAGGGTTTGCTCGCTCGCGACCAGGTAGTCCTGGTGCTCGCGAGACACCCGGTCGACCAGGGCGCGGTCCGCGGCGTCGCCGTCGCGGTATACCGCGCTCAACACGCCGGTTAACGAGCGAGCGGCCGCCCGGTGCGACGCCAGAACGTCCGGTCCCGGTTCCAGCATATAGCGGCGCGCGATCGATTCCTCCGCGCCGATCCAGTAGCGCGCCTGTTGATACTGGTCGCTCAATAGGCTGGCGTGGGTGGCGTTGTTGGTGAGCTGATACGCCGTCATGGACGCCCACAATGAGAAGCCGACGACGCACAGCATGACGAGCGCGAGAGCGCCGGACACAACGCGGCCGATCGTCTTCGGCGCCGGCCGTTGAACGCGCCGCTTTGTGTAAGCGTGCCCATCCTCACGACCTACCCACGGCGATCGTATCGACACGCTCTGTCCTCCCCGCGACAGCCTAAAAGCGCGCCCCGTGCGAAGAGCGCGCCGCATCCCGTTCCTGTTCCTATTCTCTGCAAGATCGACGACATCGGGGAGCGCCGTCAATGCCCCATTCGTCGGGCGAACATCATTGGGGCGTGCTGAGCCCTTACAAGGGTTGGCCTATCAGCGCTCGTGGCGCCCCTCGCGCTGGACGACGGGGCGGGCGAGGAGCCAGCCCAGTAGGGTGAGGAAGCGCAGCGGGGGGGCCAGCAGGCGGCCTAGCGCGGAGAGCCCCGACCCCGCGGCCGCGCCAACCTTGGCGACGTGCGACGGGCGCGGCAGCGGCCCGCGCCGCCTCTTCGCCGGGGCCGGTTGTGTGCTGGCCTCGTAGTCGGCGGCGACGGTCCGCGCCAGGTCGACCGACAGCGGCTTGATCCCCATCGCCACGGCGTTGACCTGCGCGCCGATCATCGTGATGAGCGCGAACAACCACAGCCATGTGAGCAGGACCAGCACCGAGGCCGCGAGCGCGCCGTACTTCGCGTTGCCACTCAGGAACACCTTGAAGTAGAGCGGGAAAAGAATCTGCACGAGTCCGAACAAGATCGCCGAGGTGAGCGCGCCCTTCCACGCCTGCCCAAACGTGATGGCTATATTCGGCACGATGCGATAGATCGCCAGGAAGAGGACGAACAGGACGCCGACGCCGACCAGCGGCCCCACGAACGAGAGCAGGACGCCGAGCGGCTGCGGAAGGATCTTCTGGAAGGCGCTCGACCCGGCGGTGACGAGGCTGGAGGCGGCGAGCGCGAGCGGCAGCAGCACCGCCAGGATGATGACCATGCCTACCGCCATCAGGCGCTGCGGCAGGAAGTCGCGATCGCGCGTACGGAAGTAGACGCTGAAGGCGTTCTCCAGGTTAGTGAACAGGTTGGAGCCGGTGAACACGAGGCCGGCCAGCGAGACGACAGCCAGTATCCCCGTGCTCGACTTCAAGCCGCCGGCCAGGAGCTTGACGTCGATGACCGCCTTGAAGTTCTGCGGCAGCGCGCCGTTGATCCCGCTGACGACGCCGTCGAACGAACTGGGCGAAAGGATGCCGAGGATGAGACTGGCGATGGTCAGGATGCCGAGGAGCAGCGGGAAAATCGTCGTGATGAGACTGTAGGTGAACATGCTGGTCAGGTTCATCGTCCAGTCGTTGGCAAACTTCTGCAGGAAGGTCTTCGCGGCGTTCATGCGGCATCCCTTTCAAGACATAGATAGAGCAGGAGAGCATGCACGAAGCGTTCCATCTCACAATTATCGCCTCACACGGAGCTAGGCGCGACACCCGTCACTTGCACCGTGAACTCGCGCGGGCGCGGGTGGTCGAGCTCGACGAGCAGGACCCGCTGCCAACGGCCCAGCACGGCCGCGCCCGCGTGGACGGCCAGGGCCACGCCGGCGCCGAGGATGGCGTGCTGGCAGTGGCTGTGCCCGTTGGCGCACTCGTCCAGGCCGCACATATTGACCGTACGGATGTCCATCCGATTGTGGCGGTACGACTCTTCATCGGAGGCGAACCGGCGCAGGCGGTCGGCCAGGTCGGCCAGCAGCAACGGCTCGTTCTCCTGCACGATGAGCGCGCACGTCGTGTGCGCGGTGTTGACGAGCAGGTGCCCGTCTCGCACGCCCGAGCGCGCGACGACGCCGCACACGAGGTCGGTCACGTCGAAAAAGGCCGGCGCGATCCCACGGGTGCGCACGGCGAAGCGCTCACTATACGAGACGGCCACCCCGGTCAGAGCGTGCGCCGCCACCGGCGTGGCGTCGAGCGCGGGCGCGACGACATCGGGATCGACATCGCCGACGGAGACGGCAGGGGCTACACGTTGTATGGTCGCGTCAACGGCCATGAAGGCCCTCCTTGGGTGTTGTATACAGGGTACGGGGTTATCGACGCGGCCTCCCAATGTCCGCGACACGAACGTAGAGGAGGCGCGCCGCGGCATGCCGCGCGCATAGCACGTGGCCGGCGCATGACACAAGGGGGCACGATGGTTGTATCATCATAATCTACCACTTTTTAGCGTACCTGATTGTGTTCACATACGCGTATGCGCGTACACTACGTATACCGGGGCTACGGAGAAGGGGGCGGATAGGATGAGGCGCACGAGGCGGATAGGATGAGGCGCATGAGAGGGCCGCGCGTCGGCGTGAGATGGGCGGCGCCGTTGACGGCGCTCCTGACGATGGCGCTCCTGTTGTCGCCGGGTCGTGCGCGTGACGGCGCCGTTGACGCGCCGGCCGCGCCGCCGACGCTCGGCGCGTGCCTGCTCCGCATCCACCACCCCTGTCTCGCCCCGGCGCAAGAGCGCGCCGCCTACGGGATCGACACCCTACTGCGGAGGGGCGTCACGGGCCGCGGGCGCGCCATCGCCATCGTCGTGTCGTTCGGGTCCCCCACGATCCGAGCCGACCTGCGCGCGTTCGACCGCGCGTTCGGGCTCCCCGACCCGCGGCTCGACATCGTCACGCCGCTCGGGACACGCTTCCCGCGCGGCGCGCGCAACTCGGGCTGGGAGGGGGAGACGACGCTCGACGTCGAGTGGGCGCACGCCACCGCGCCCGGCGCGCGCATCGTGCTCCTGGAGAGCCCGGTCGACGAGACCGAAGGGACGCAGGGCCTGCCCGAATTCCTGACGCTGGAGCGCTACGCCGTCGACCACCACCTGGCCGACGTCATCTCGCAGAGTTGGGCCGCCACCGAGGACACCCTGTTCGACGCGCGCGGGCGCGCCCTCGTCGCGGCCTTCCACCGCTTCTACGCCTACGCGGCGGGGCGCGGCGTCACCGCGCTGGGGGCGAGCGGCGACGACGGCGCGGCCGGCCCGACCCTCGCCCTCCAGAAGCTGTTCCCCTACCGCGTCGCACAGTACCCGGCCTCCGACCCGCTCGTCCTGGCCGTCGGCGGCACGCGCCTCGACGTGTCGCTCGACGGACGTCTACAGAGTGAGACGGCGTGGTCCGGCAGCGGCGGCGGCGTGAGCAAACTCTTCCCCGAGCCGTCCTACCAGCGCGGCCTGCCCCCCGCGGCGCGGCGCTTGCTGCATGGACGCCGCGGCCTCCCCGACGTCGCCTACAACGCCGCGGGCGAGAGCCCCGTGCTCGTCTACCAGGCCGGCCACTGGACGCTCGCGGCCGGCACGAGCGCGGCGACGCCGCAGTGGGCGGGCATCGTGGCCCTGGCCGACGAGGCGGCCGGGCGCGACCTCGGCGCGCTCGGCGACCCCCTCTACCGGCTGGCCGCCTCGCCGCGCTACCGCGCCGACCTGCGCGACATCACGAGCGGCGGGATCGTCGGCCCCAAGTCCGACGGCTCCGGGACGGGCGGGATCGCCTACACGGCCGGCCCCGGCTGGGACGCGGCGACCGGCCTGGGCAGCCCGCGCGCCGCCGCCCTCGTGTTCGACCTCGCCCGCCAGGCGCGGGGCCGCTAGTCGGTACTTTTTCTATGCACACGTGCCATCATGCCCCCATTGACGCCGCGGGTGGGTCGGAGTAGTATGGGAACATGAACAGGGGATGAACGCGGCGCTGTGATTACGTCCAGGAACATCCATGAACGTCTAGGAGGATAGCTTATGACGGTGGAAACGGTCGATACCGACGCAGTGTCATCAACGCAGGGCGTGAGCGATGTCCGCCCGTACGGCGAGGACCATCTCGCCGACCGCTACATGTTCCTCAAGGAGTACGACCTCCTCGACATCGATCATGGACACTTCTGGTACAAGCTCTCCTGGCACGGTGTGCATGTCGAGTTCCCCAGCCGCGTGCATCACTATGAGCCCAACCTCTACGAGCATCAGACGCGCGACTATCTGCTCTCTCTCCCCCCCAATGTCCTGGAAGAGGCTTTCACGGCCCTGCGAGACGCCCCCGCCTACCGTCTCTGCCACGGCGACCACTGCTTCGACCTCGAGTGGGACGACGAGGTGCAGCGCCACCTGCACGTCTACTACGAGCGCAGCGACGAGGGCCGCGAGAAGGACCGCCGCGCGCGCGAGGAACATATGCAGCGGCACGTCGCACAGTACGAGACGAACCGCCAGTTCCCCAGCAAGCGCCTCAATGCCGAACTCGAGCATCTCATCGCGCAGCGGGATAAGGCGCGGCAAGCGGTCGAAGCCTGGGACCGCCTCATCGCGCAGTGCCAGGAACGTATGGCCCACGACGAGATCCTGCACCGAGGCCACGCCCCGCACGTTACGCGCGCCGCGTCATAGGCCACGTCCGCCCGCCCTTCCCACCCCTTCTCACCCCTGTCCATATGCCCCGCTACGGGATACCCGATAGCCCCTACCATCAAAGCGCCGCGCCACATCATCCATCCCGAGGGAGGGCCCCGTCGCGATGCGACGGGGCCCTCCCCCTTTGCGCGCGCACGGGTCCATCATGGGTCCATTACGGGTCACCCTACGGCGTACACTGTGTCCCCTCCCGCGCCGACGCCGCGTCCCTCGCGGCGTCTGGTACCCGCCTTGCTAAAGACTGTTTACCGGCGATCGAGCGCCGCCAGTGCGGCATCAAAGATTTAAAGTAAGGAGACGACAATGCACGGGGACGGCGCCTACGTCACGGCGGAAGAGGCCTTGCGGCTGCGCGGGAACGGCGCACCGGACATCGCGGGCTACAGAGGTCTCTTGCAGGGGATCGGGGACGGCCAGGCCTTGCGCGTCGAGATGGGCGGGCTGGATTCCACGACCGCCGAGGAGACAAACTTCACGCGCGCCGCGCGCGAACTGGGGATGGAGGTTGCGTTCACGCAACTCGACGAGGACGACAACATCCCCTACCTCATGGTCACGCGCAACCCTAACACGCTGCGGCCGCACGTCTATCAAGGGGTAAACGAGTAGGGCGGGGGCTCCGCGCCCAGGACCCTCCGCACCTCCGCGACGACGGCGTCGTGGACGGCGTCGGGGGGCAGGGCGCCGTCGACGACTGCGATGCGCTGGCCCTCGGCGCGGAGCAGGGGGATGAGGCGCAGGAAGGCCTCGCGCACGCGGGCGAGGGTCTCGGCCCGCTCGTAGCGCTCCACCACCCCGCGCGCGCGCATGCGCTCCACGCTCACCGCGACGGGGACGTCGAGGAACACGGTCAGGTCGGGGACGCGCGCGCGGGCGTTGAGGCCGCGCAGCCACGCGAGGTCGAGCGCTACGCCCTGGAAAGCGTACGTCGAGAGGGTATAGCGGTCGCAGACGACGGAGGTCCCGCCCGCCAGACGCGGCGCCACCTCGGCGGCGAGGTGATCCGCCCGATCCGCCGCGAAGAGCAGCGCCATCGTCGTCTCGTCGAGCGGCCAGAACCCGCCCTCCCCGCTCTCCCGGCCACCCCCGCTCTCCCCGTCCGCCGCGCCGCGACCGAGCCGATGCGCCAGCGCTAGCCGCAGCAGCGCGCCGGCGGGGCCGCTGCTCGGCTCTTTCGTCGCATGGACGGGGCACCCCGCGGCGCGGAACCACGCCGCCAGCCGCTCGGTCTGCGTGCTCAGCCCCGAGCCATCCGTCCCCTCGAACGTGATAAATAGGCCGCTCATTATGTCCTCCCCTCACGGATACGGCCTGGGTCATGTCATTCTCGCTCCCAAGCGAGAACGGCATCCCTGATCGAGAATGACATGACCCAGGCGCGCCCGCGCCTGGCGCCTGGCTAGCGCGTAGCCGCCGTTCCCGGTACGCTGTACCCTATGCACTATAAGACATGGCGGGCGCCCTTAAGCGGGCGCTCCCGCAGAGACAAAGAGGGATGGGGTTGATGGCGAACATGGGACGCAAGGGGGTGGCCGTGGCGCTGCTGGCGGCGCTCGTCGCGGGCGTGCCTGCCGACGGGGCGCGGGCGGCCGGGGGAGCGCCAGGACCGATCGCGACGGCGCTGCGCGGCGCCGGGGACGCGCTGGGGCTGGCGGCGCACAGAGGCTCCGTCTACGTCACAGGCTCCCCGCGGCAAGAGGCCGCAACACCCGCCGTGTCGACCGCGATCTCCACCGCCGTGTCGACCGCG
>JAABUZ0100006030.1_pt1 | contig 15435 bp, 18 predicted proteins | sample 5562091 | NCBI WGS metagenome assembly JAABUZ01 (sample SAMN12813069, study PRJNA571459) | rock metagenome | isolation source: Antarctica rocks | place: Antarctica: Victoria Land, Linnaeus Terrace sud | collected 2015-12-21 | reverse complement strand
CAGCGACAGGAGGTTGAGCGTCTTCAGCGAGGTCGTGGGCAGCTCGTACCACTGGCGGCGCTGATTGACCTTGCTGAAGATCGCGTGCAAGGCGCGATTGGGCAACGATCTGGACACAGGCTCTCCTGCTTCGTGCTCGGCGCGGCTTCGCCGACGCCACCATTTGGTGTCAAGTACCCGAGCTGGTTATATCGAATCGCCGTTTTGGCTTGATGTCGTGGGCGTCTTCATGCCAGCCGTGACCGGCGGCCTCAAGCGCGTCGTAGTAGGTCTCCTTGCTCTCCTCGATGAGGCGCTCCAGACTGATGAACCGACCTACCTCATAGCCTGACTGGTAGAGCGCGAGCAGTGTGAGGAGGCGTGCCATTCGGCCGTTGCCGTCGCGGAACGGGTGGATCGCGAGGAAGTCGAACACGTAGCAGCCGATCAGGAGCAGCGGGTGATGTTCATGCGCTGCCAGTGCGTCGGCGAAGCGGGTGTGAAGCTCTTCCATCGCTGCCCGGGTCTCTGCGGCTGGGACGGTGCGGAAGCGAACCACTTTGGTTCGGTCCGCACGCTCCTCCTCGATCTCGTTCTCGACCGTCTTCCAGCGACCGGCGGGCACGTTGGTGAATTGGTAAAGATTTCGGTGGAGTTGCTCGACGACCGACGGCTTGAATGGGATGTGCGGAGCGCTCGCGTGGATGGTGTCGAGCACGGCCCGGTAGCCGGCGATCTCCTCCTCAGAGCGGTTAGCCGGCGTCGTCTTCTCGGCCACGAGCGCCTCGATCCGCTTGCGCGGAGCAGTGATCTGCTCGATTGCGTTCGACGCTTCTGTGCTTTGAATGCGCGCGATCGCGATCAAGGTTTTCAGCGCCTCCGGGTGCTGCTGGCGGTCTGCCTCCCCACGGCCGAGCCCGAGATCGACTCCAGCAAGCGCAAGCGCCATCGAGCCTGGAATCAAGCCGAGCTGGCAATTAAGTGAGCGGAAGGTGTGCATCGAGCCTGCGCGCGAGGAAACGTTGGCACAATTCGCCAAAAACATAGTACTTTGGTGGGCATAGTGCTAACGGGTTGTCCATCTCGGTGCAGTAGATGGGATGCCACCCTCCCGAGCGGGTCCGAAGCCGCGAACAATGGGCGGGCGCCCAGATTGCGGGCCCGATCCCGCACGTCTTCTCCCACTTGGTACCCCTGACTGCACTGAGATGGAGAACCCGTTAGTGCTATATTAGTGCGCTTCAGCGGAAACATGGCACTATCGCCGGGGAAGGTGGCAATTGCGCGACTGTGTTGCCACGTTTCGTCGACTCCGCGTACGAAAGGCCGAACCTCTCAGACGCTCCGAAAGAGCGGCCGCGTCGGCCCCGCGGGGCGTGATCTCCTCAGCCTGATCCTGCACTTCCGGACGTTGGCAGGACCCGGCTGCCGGCGCCTTGTCCGCCGTGACGCGGCTGGAGGGGCACTAGCTCTTTCCCCAGCCGGACTTTCGTTCGGACGCTCAGGGGCGGCTGGGAGGGCGCAACGGCGCCTGCCTAGATCTGGCCGATGTCCCCCTACACCCCACGCCGCCCGCTGATGTGCAGCGCAGTGCGCACCAGGATCTTGATGTCGCTCCACAGCGACCAGTTGACCGCGTAGAGGAAATCGATCTTGACCATCTCGCTGAGCGGCGGTCGCTTGGGCCCGAGCACCTGCCACGGCCCGGTCATTCCCGGAGCGAGTTGCAGGCGGCGGCGATGGCGACCCTCCACCAGGCGATCCTCGTCGCTGACCAGCGGGCGCGGGCCGACCAGGCTCATCTCGCCCTTGAGTACGTTCAGCAGCTGCGGCAGCTCGTCGAGCGAGGCCTTGCGCAGCAGCCGGCCGACCCGGGTCACGCGCGGATCGGCGCTCAGCTTGAACAGCCCCTCGGTCTCGTTGGAGGCCAGCAGCGCCTGCTGTTCGGCTTCGGCTCCGTCGACCATGCTCCTGAACTTCAGTATCCCGAACACCTTCCCGTCCCGCCCCACGCGCCGCTGACAGAAGAACACCGGCCCCTGGCTGTCGAGCTTGATGGCCACGGCGATCAGCGCGAACAGCGGCGAGATGATGACCAATCCGAGCGCCGAGCAGGCTAGGTCGAAGCCCCGCTTCACCGCCCGTGAGGAGCGGCCCAGTCCCGGGCTGCGAGCGCTCAGCACGGCCAGGCCCCCGACTTCGTCGAGCTCCACGGAGGAGCCCACCACCTCCAGCTCGTTGGGCAGGATCGAAACCTTGACGCCGACGGAGCTGGCCTTGGCCAGCGCGTCAAAGGCGACATCAGAGCCAGCGCCGGCGCCGATCACGAAGATCCGCGCCACCTGAAGCTCTCGTACGAACGGCTCCAGTTCGTCGGTTGACAGCTTGCGTCCACGGCGGCAGGCGTCTCCCCAGTCCATCGGCGTCGTGCGCTCGTCCTCCAGCGGCAGGAAGCCCACAACCTCGGTGCGTGCGACCGGATCGGTGGAGAGCCGGCCGGCAAACCGGGCGCGGGCCGAGGCCGTCCCGATGACCAGCACCCGCTCACATGGCGCCCAGCGGCGGGCCAGCGCCCGAGCGGCGAGGCGACTGAAAATCAGGCACAGCGACGTCGCCGCCCACAGCCCCCCGGCGCCGTGGCTGCGAGGGACGCCCTCCGCCGCCGCCAGCAGCGACCACGCCACCGCGATGGCCGCCGCCAGCGTCAGCAACGACGGCGTCTCGTCCAGCGTGGACTTCCTCAGCACGACCTCGTCGTGGTCGTAACGCCCGGCGACCTTCGCCAGCAGCACCGTCACCGGGAGCAGCGTGAGGCTCTTGGCCGTAAATCCCTGGGGACTGACCGCCCCCACCAGCAGCAGGGCGCCGAGCACACCCAGCAGGTCGGCCGCGATCAGCACGCGCCGGAAGATCGCATCCCGCACCGTCGCCAGTGGCTCGCTGGTGGAGATCCCGGCGCGGCCTCCATCCCCAACCGGAGTGCGCGTTCCCGCTGCCGATCGCCCGGTCACTCCCGGAACGACCGCCCGCCATCCCCCCGCTCGGGTGCCGCGCTCTTTAACTGGCTCCCTCCTGCTCACTCGCCTACCGCTCCCTGCTCTTGGCCTCCCACGAGACGATCCTCGTCCGTGAGGCTACATACTGCCAGGAAACGGCCAAAGCCTGCAAATACCGCGGTCGGCTCCGCGGACGGCGTGAGTGCGAAGTCCCTCAGCCCGGGATCAGCCCCTCGCCGCTGAACTCAGTCCGAGCCTCCTCCAGCGAGACGTCGGGCGGCGGCAGGATCAGCTCCGATTCGGTCAGCTCGTCGTCGGCCAGCGCCCGACCCTGACCGCGCACCAGCGACAGCAGCCGGTCAAAGGCGACCCGGAATCGCTGCTCGTCACCCCCCTCGCAGGCGGCGACGGCCTCGTTGTCAAGCTCGTTGAGCTCGTTGATGCTCGCGTCCGGCAACTCGTACTGGCCCTCGCTGGAGATGCGGACGATCACTTCGCGTGCTCCTGCGATCCGCCCGCTCCGAGCTCGCCGGTCGGCGCGGCCCCCTGGCCCAGCTCCGCCTTCATCTTCGCCAGGTCGGCATCGACCTCGCTGCCGCTCGAGAGCGATTTCAGCTGCCGGTCGATGTCGTCATCGCCGGAGCCGAGCTGGGTCAAGTCCTCGAAGGTCCCCGCCGCCTCGAGCTCCTGGACCGCGCCGGCGCGAGCCTTCATGTTCTCGGTCTTGTCCAGCGCCCGCTGCATCGCCAGGCCGACGTCGGCCATCTCCTCCCCCACCCCCGTGGCGGCCTCGGAGATCCGCACCTGTGCCTCCGCCGCCGAGTACTGGGCCTTGATGACCTCCTTCTTGGAGCGGAACTGCTCGATCTTCGTCCGCAGCTTCTGCTCGGAGGCCGTCATCTGGTCCTGCTGCTGCTGGAGCTGCTCGACTTGGCTGTCAAGGGACTGCAGCTCGGTCTGGGCGACGTTCTTACGCTCCAGGGCCACGCGCGCCAGTTCCTCGTTGCCCTGGGAGAGCGCCTGGCGCGCCTGCGTGTCCAGCTTTACCACCTGCTGCTGGAGCTTCTCCTCCTGCAGCTGGAGGCGCTTCTTGGAGGTCACCACGTCGGCGATCCCCTTCTTGACGTTCTGAAGCATCTCGATCTGCTTCTGGTAGCTGTACTCGAGCGTCTCGGCCGGATCCTCGGTGCGGTCGAGCATCTTGGAGATCTTGGCTTTGACTACTGTCGACATGCGCCCGGAGAGTCCCGGCATCGCATCCTCCTTGGCGGGTGACTGGACGAGCCAACGTAGCCTACTGCGCCGAGGAGTTAGGGTTCGGCCGATGGAGCCCAAGCCGGCCTCGCTCTCCGCCTCGCAAATCGTCCACTGGATGGGTGTGGGCGACGCCAACAGCTCCGGCAGCATCCACGGCGGGACGGTGATGAAGCTCGTCGACGAGGCCGCCGGCCTGGCGGCGATCAAGCACTCGCGCAGCCGCGTGGTCACCGCCGGGATGGACCGGATGACCTTCCTGGTGCCGATCGCAGTCGGCGAGCTGGTTAGCTTCTCCGCCACGGTCAACGCCGCCTGGCGAACCTCGATGGAGATCGGCGTGCGGGTGCATTCCGAGAACCCCCGGACCGGCGAGGTGCGGCACACCAACACGGCCTACCTGACGATGGTGGCCCTCGACGGCGACGGTCGGCCGGCGGCGGTGCCGGCGGTGCTGGCCCAGAGCCCGGCCGAGGTGCGGCGGATGCGTGAGGCGGAGCTGCGCCGCGCCAACCGCTTGGCCGAACGCGCCGAGATCCAGAGCCGGCGTGAGGCCGAGGGCGAACCCGCGGGTGGCTAGACCCTGTGCCGTGGGTCGGCACTTGTAGGGTTGATCACCCCGGGTTAGCGGCCGGATGCTCCTCGCCGGGTGTATATGGCTGGCGAGAAGGCTCCGGCTGACCACATGATGATGATCGGGTGGTCGCTACAAGGTTTCGTCCGGCACACGACTACGTTCTCTTACGGAGTGACACGCGATCACATCAGGAGGACGACCATGCCGGACAGCGGGAAGCCGCAAGAGATGGTCCACATAACGGCTCGGGTGCCCATCGCCCTCGCGACGGCGTTTGAGCAGCTTGCAACCGACGAAGATCGCTCGGTCTCGGCCGAGCTGCGACGAGCGATGCGATCACATCTGGAGAACATGCGAGCGCTCATCACAGCCGACGGGGAGATGACCGGCGCTGCCTGAGCGGCGCCACCCTCGGCGACCGCAGCGTCGGCCAAATGCTGCCTTCGGGTTCTTGGACGAAACGGGGACCGTAGACGCGGCGCGCGACCCATTCTTCGCGGTGGGCCTGCTTCGTTGCCGAGAGCCATACGCGCTCCAACGGCCGATCCAGCGCCTGCGCGATAAGCAGCACTTCTATGACGAGATCAAGTGGAACAAGGTCTCAGCCAAGAAGATGCCGATTCTCGAGACACTGATCGACGTCTTCTATCGGGCTGGCGCGGAAAGAGCCTGCGCCTCACGCAGATTCACCGCGAGATTCGCCCCTGGGGATGTGGGTCCCCCGCTCCGCGGCTTGGCCTCCGCGGATTCGGCGTCGCGGCAATATACAAGTCGCGCCGGCCGTGGTTACATAAGCCCCCGAGCTGGCACACGCGGCACCAGGCGGCGCCCTCGCTCCGTCGGCGCCGGTAACGTCTGCCCTCAGATGCACCTCCCCCCCCGCATTCGATTCCTGATCGGCGTCCTCCGCCCCCGCTCGGTGCCGGGCGCCGCCCTGGCCCTGAGCGCCGTGGTCCTGGCCGGCTGTGGGGGCGGCGGCACGCAGTTGATCAGCGGGCCCAGCCCGGTCGTCGGCGTGCAGTCGAAGACCCCGCAGGCGGGACAGAAGCTCGGCTTCCCGTCTGTGGCCACCAAGAACACCACTCGCGTGGGCGGCGCCGACCCGATCGCCGACGCCGCCGGGGTGGCGCTGGCGGTGTACCCGTCCTCGGGCTCGGGAACCCATCCCCCGGCGGTGGTGCTGGCGCCCACCGACGACTGGCAGGCGGCGCTGGCGGCCTCGGTGCTGATGGCCCCGCCGCTCAGGGCGCCGCTGCTGCTCTCGGACTCCTCCTCGCTGCCCTCGGCCAGCGCCGACGCGTTGCAGGCCCTGGCGCCGACCGGCGCGGGCGCGGGCGCCGGTGCCCAGGTCATCCGGGTCGGCGACGCCACCGCGCCCGACGGGCTGCGCTCGGCCAAGATCCCCGGCAAGGATCCCTACGCGCTCGCCGCGGCCATCGATCGCTTCGCGGCCGCCGCCAAGGGGCGGTCCAGCATCAACGTGGTGATCGCCTCCGCCGATGCTCCGGCCTACGCCATGCCGGCCGCCGGATGGGCGGCCGAGAGCGGCGAGCCGGTGCTGTTCGTCTCATCCTCGGGCATCCCCCAGGCCACCCGGCAGGCGCTGCTCTCCCACCAGCATCCGAACATCTACGTGCTCGGCCCGTCGAGCGTGATCTCCGACAGCATCGTCTCGGAGCTCGGCCGCTACGGGCGCGTCAAGCGAGTCTCCGGCGACGATCCGCCGGCCAACTCGGTGGCCTTTGCCACCTACCGGGATCCGGCGTGCGCCTACGGGCAGCCGTGCGCGCACGTGCCCAGAAGCTTCGGTTGGGCGATGCGCAGCCCCGGGCACGGCTACGTCCTCGTGAGCTCCCGCCGGCCGCTCGATGCCGCCGCCTCGGCGCCGCTGTCGGGCAGCGGAGACTACGGCCCCCAGCTGGTGGTCGACGATGCCTCTACGCTTCCCACCTCGGTGCTGAACTTCTTCCTCAACTACGCCACGCCGGGCTTCACGCAGGAGGGGCCAACGGCCGCGGTCTACAACCACGGCTGGGTGATCGGCGACACCAGCGCGGTGTCGGTGGGCGTTCAAGCCCAGATGGACAACCTGCTGGAGGTGGTTCCGCAGAAATGAGCCGCTGGATGACTCGAGCGGCCGCCTTACGGGCGAGCCAGCAGGATGATCCGGGCGCTGCCCGATCAGGCGAGGCGGGATGCCGAGCGGGCAGCAACCCCGGAGGCGAGCGGCGGCCATGAGCGAGAGCGAGCACCCCGATCGGCTCCGCGACGGCCGGGAGGTCACGATCGAGGACGTGCGGCAGCTGATGGGGCCCTCCACACCGCACTTCGCGCTGCAGTTGCGCGAGCGAATCTGGGCGCTGGTCCGCGGCCTGCCCGAAGATCATCCCGCGCGCATCGCGGGAGACCGGGAGATCGCGCGGCTGAATCGCATCGCCTTCCGCGGCGAGACCCGCGGCCACGAGGGCGAGCCCGGCCTGGCCCCGCTGCGCAGCGTCACGCCGGAGGGCACCGCCTGAGCAGGGCAGTACCTTAAGCACCGTGAGCTACGACCGCGTCGTGTCGGTGATCGGCCTCGGGAGGGTGGGGCTACCGCTGGCGCTGTCCTTCGCCAACCACGGGCTGCAGGTACTGGGCGTCGATCACGACACCGCCGTGCTGGACTCGCTGCGCGCCGAGCGGATGCCCTTCCAGGAGGCGGGGACCCAGGAGCTGCTGGAGCGGGTGATGGCCAGTGGCCGCCTGGAGCTGGCCGAGCGAGCGGCCGACGCCGCTCGCGCCGATGACATCGTCATCACGATCGGGACGCCGTCCTTCTCCCACGTCGAGAGCGACCTGCGGCAGGTCCGCTCCGCGGTCGACGATCTGCTGCCGCTCTTGCGCAGCGAGCACGCCCTCATCCTGCGCTCCACGGTCGCCCCCGGGACCACCGAGTTCGTGGCCGGCTACATCGAGAAGCGCCGCGATCTCCGCGTCGGAGAGGATGTCTTCGTCGCCCACGCCCCCGAGCGGATCGCGGCCGGGAAGTTCCTGGAGGAGATCGTCACGCTGCCGTGCATCGTCGGGGGCGTCGAGGAGCGCTCCACCGAACGCGCGGCGCAGCTGTTTGAGGTGTTCGGGACCCGGATCGTGCGGACCACGCCAGTGCAGGCGGAGCTGGCCAAGATCTGGACCAACATCCTGCGCTACACCAACTTCGCCCTGCCCAACCTGCTGATGATGGACTGCGACCGCTACGGGGCCAACGTCTTCGACGTGATCGAGCTGATCAACCGCGACTATCCGCGAGGCGGGATCGCCAAGCCGGGGATGACCGCGGGCACCTGCCTGCGCAAGGACTTCGCCTTCTCGGAGGAGCGCTCCAACTCGCCCGGCATGCTGCTGGCGGTCTCCCGCGTCAACGAGGCGGTGCCGCTGTTCCTCGTGGAGGGGATCAAGCGGCGCATCGGCAGCCTGTCCGGGCGCAAGGTGGCGGTGCTGGGGTTGACCTTCAAGCGGGACACCGACGACGAGCGCGACTCCCTCTCGCCCAAGCTGATCCGGCTGCTGGAGCGCGAGCTGGCCGACGTGGCCGTCTCAGACCCCCACGCGAGCACCCCGACGCAGCCGCTGGCCGAGACCGTGCAGGACGCCGATGTCGTGATCGTGGCCACCAACCACTCGGACTTCGAGGTGCGGGAGACGGTCGAGCAGATCCTCGCCGGCGGTGCCGACGATCGCCTGCTCGTGGATCCTTGGAACGCGCTCGGCACGGCGCAGGTCTTCGCCTACGCCGCCGAGGTGGCGGTGATGCGGGGCGGCGCCGTCCCGCCGCGGGACCTGCGCGAGCCCCAGGATCTGCCCGAGCTGCGGTGACCCGCGTCCTGGTCACAGGCGGTGCCGGCACGATCGGCACCGCGGTGGTGCGGCGCCTGCTGCGCGACCCCTCCTGGGAGGTGCGCGTCTGCGACCACCGCCCCGTCCCCGCCTGGGTCCGCGAGGGATGCGAGGTCCGCAGCGGAGATCTCCGGGACCTGGAGGTCGCACGGGAGGCGGTGCGGGATTGCACCCACGTGATCCACCTGGCCGCGATCGTCGGTGGGATCGCCAACTTCCACAAGCTCCCCTACACGCTCACAGAGGTGAACAACGCCCTCAGCGGAGCGGTGGTGCACGCCGCCGTGGAGGAGGCGGTGCAGCGCTACGTGTACGTCTCCTCCTCGATGGTCTTCGAGCGCGCCGCGGAGTTCCCCACCGCCGAGGAGCACCTGCCGGACTGCCCGCCGCCGCGCTCGGCCTACGGCTTCTCCAAGCTCGCCGGCGAGGTCTACGCCCGCGCCGCACACGACCAGCACGCCCTGCCCTACACCATCTGTCGCCCCTTCAACGCCTACGGGCCGGGGGAGCGCCCCGACCCCGACGAGCCGGGCATCGCCCACGCGGTCCCGGACCTGATCGCCAAGGTGCTCTCCGGACAGCATCCGCTGCAGATCTTCGGCTCCGGCGAGCAGACACGGACGTTGACCCACGTGCAGGACATCGCCGACGGGATCGTCACAGCGATGGCCTCGCCCGCCGGTGAGAACGAGGACTTCAACATCTCCGCCTCCGAGGAGCGCACCGTCGCCGAGATCGCGCAGCTGATCTGGGAGGCCTGCGGCCAGGAGCCGGAGCGCTTCGCCCTGGAGCACCTGCCGACCTTCCAGGTCGACGTGCAGCGGCGCTGGCCCTCGGTGGAGAAGGCGAGGCGGATGCTCGGCTGGCAGTCGCAGATCGACCTGCGCGATGGGCTGGCGGAGACGGTCGCCTGGCTGCGCGAGAAGCCCATCTGAGCCGAGCGCGACATCGGTATCCTCTCAGAGGATGCGCACGCTGCTGCCGGATCCTCCCCCCGCTCCCTTTGACGAACTGCTCGCGCAGCGTGCACGGTGGGGAGGCGATCGGCACGACGAGGTTTGGGAGGGTGTGCTGCACATGAACCCTCCCCCCTCGTACGGGCATCAGATGATCGCCCAGCAGCTTGCCGAGCTGCTGGGGCCGTTGGCACGCCAGGCCGGCCTCGCGGCGCTGGTGCAGGAGTTCGCGATCGGCGACGGCGACGACTACCGCGTGCCTGACGGCGGCCTCCACCACCCCGGTGCGAGCGGCGTCTGGCACTCGACCGCCGCGCTGGCCATCGAGATCATCTCCCCCCGCGACGAGACCTGGGACAAGCTCGACTTCTACGCCACTCACCAGGTGGACGAGCTGCTGATCGTGGACCCGCAGGACCGGCGGGTTCACTGGCGTGCGCTTCAGGACGGCGAGTATCGCCCGATCGAGCGCAGCCGACTGATCGACCTCGGGCCCAGCGAGCTGGCCGAGCGGATCGACTGGCCCGCCTGAGTCGTTTCCGGGGGACCGGCTTGTAGGCTCGGCTTGGTCGTGCCCCCGCCCACCGCCCAGCCTGCTCTGGACCTCACCGCCGAGGCTGGCCAGAGCCGCCTCCCCGGCCCGTTTCCCGTCGGTGCCTACGCCGCCGGGCTGCGGCGCCGCCTGCGTGAGTTCGCCCGGGTGCAGCTCACCGGCGAGGTGTGGGGCTTTCGCCACGGCCGGGCGCGGGTGTACTTCGAGCTGCGTGATGCCGCCGGCGCGCTTCCGTGCTCGATGTGGGCCAGCGACTTCGATCGCCTCGGTGTCGCCCTCGCCGACGGCCTGCGCGTCGTCGTGGGTGGCGGCTGCGACCTCTATCCCGGCAGCGCCACCTCCTCCCCCTCGTTCTCCTTTTCGATCACCGAGCTGCGGATCGCCGGCGAGGGAGACCTCCTGGCCCAGCTGCAGCGGCTGCGTCGCCGGCTGCACGATGATGGGCTCTTCGAGCCCCAGAAGCGCCTGCTCCGCCCGACCCTGCCGCGCACCATCGGCGTCGTCACCGGCGAGCGGGGCAAGGCTCGCGACGACATCCTGGCCGGGCTGCGACGGCGGGGCTGGGCCGGACGGCTGGTGTGGGCCTTTGCGCCGGTGCAGGACCGCCACGCGGCGCCGCGGATCGCCGCCGCCCTGCGTGAGCTGGCCGCCATCGAAGCCGTCGAGGTGATCGTGGTGGCGCGCGGGGGCGGGTCGCTGGCCGACCTCTTCGCCTTCTGCGACGAGAGCCTGTGCCGGACGGTGGCGCTGCTGCGGGCCCCGGTGATCGCCTCAGTCGGCCACCACACCGATCAGACGCTGCTCGACGACGTCGCCGCCGTCTGCTGCTCCACGCCCACGCATGCCGCCGAGGCGGCGGTGCCGCTGGACCTCCACGGGGCGCGGGCCGAGCTGCTGGCCCAAGCGCGAGGGCTGAACCGCCACGGCCAGCGCGCCGTCCTGACCCGGGCGCGGACGCTCGGGCATCTGGCGCGAGCCCCCAGGCACCACGTCGCGCGCCACCGCCGCCACCTTCACCAGCTGCTGCGTGAGCTCCGCGCCAGCGCCAAGCGCGCCGGCGAGCACGAAGCGGAGCGCTCCCGAGGCCACGTCGCGGCGCTGGCGCACGGCGCTCAGCGCGGCGCCGGCTCGGATCGCCTGGCCCGCCGTCGTGACCTGCAGCGCCTGGAGCTGGCGCTGGCGGCCCACGATCCCCAGCAGACGCTCTCCCGGGGCTACGTGCTGGTGCACGACGAGGCGGCGGAGCCCGTCACATCCGCAGCGGCGGCCGCCGCTGCCGGTGCGGTGCAGCTGCGCTTCCACGACGGTGAGATCGGGGCCGAGGTCAGACCCGCGTGAGCCTGTCGATGAGCGAGCGCACCTACGAGTCGGCGGTGGCCCGGGTGGAGGAGGTCATCCGCCGGTTGGACTCCGGCCAGGCCGGGCTGCGAGAAACGCTCCAGCTGGTCAAGGAGGGACGCGAGCTGGTGGAGTACTGCGCCGGTGAGCTGGAGGCCGTCAGCCACGGGTTGCAGGAGCTGCGCCTGGAGGAGCTGGTGACCCGGTTGGAGCAGGGAGGACGGGGTTGAGTTGAGCACTTTCACGCCGTTGGGGGACCTACCGCTGGAGGTGGAGCGCTACGCGCTGGAAGGGCTGCGAGCCAACGTCTCCAGCGGCTTCGAGCGGCTCTCCACGATCGTCCACCTGCACGGCGGCGGCCTGAAGGGCGTGGGCGAGGACGTCGTCTACGAGGCCGTCGATCACGTCGCCTTCCAAGAGGCCGGTGCGGTTCAGGAGCTCGCCGGGCGCTACTCCCTGGGGGAGTTCTGCCAGCTGATCGACTCGCTGGAGCTCTTTCCCGTTCCTCCGCAGCGGGAGGTGTCGGTGCTCTACCGGCGCTGGACGTTTCACAGCGCCGCCCTGGATCTGGCGCTGCGCCAGGCGGGGCGGCCGCTGCACGAGGTGCTGGAGCGTGAGGCGAGCCCCGTCGCGTTCGTGGTCTCGCTGCGGCTCGGCGAGCCCCCGAGTCTCCAGCCGATCACCAGCCGCCTGGAGCGCTACCCGACGCTGCGCTTCAAGCTCGACGCCACCAGCTCGTGGACGCCGGAGCTGATCGATCACCTGGTGGCCACCGGCGCGGTCGACTCGGTTGACTTCAAGAGCTTCTACAAGGGCACCATCGTCGACCAGGACCCGGACCCGGTGCTCTACGAGCGCGTGGCCAGAGCCTTCCCGCAGGCCTGGATCGAGGATCCCGACGTGGTCACGCCGCAGACGGCGGCGGCACTCGCCGAACACCACGACCGCCTCACCTGGGATGCCCCGATCCACTCGATCGCCGACATCGAGGCGCTGCCGTTCCCACCGCGGATGGTGAACCTCAAGCCGAGCCGAATCGGGGGTCTGGAGAAGCTCTGCGACACCTATGACCACTGCGCCGAGCACGGGATCGGCGCCTACGGTGGGGGGCAGTTCGAGCTGGGGGTCGGTCGCGGCCAGGCCCAGTACCTGGCCTCTCTGTTTCACCCCGACACACCCAACGACCTGGCTCCGAGCGGCTTCCACGTCGAGGACCCGCCGGCGGGGCTGCCGGTCAGCCCGCTGCCGCCCGCGCCGGATCGCACCGGCTTCCGCTGGCTTTCTCGATGCCGAGCGTCGGCTTTGCCCAGGCGTGTTCGGCGGTGAGCGCGGGCACGCCGAGGCGTTGAGCGAGCGCCAGACAAGCTCGGTCGCCCAGCGAGAGCCCGCAGCTCGCTGTCTCCGGGTACATCGCAGCCGCACCGAAAGCGTCACGCTCGGTGAACGGTTCCACGCTGATCTGCTCACAGACGCGTCCAAGGATGGTCTCGGCGTCACGTTGATGACGAACCAGGACCGTCGCCACTTCGCTGATATTCACAGTGCTCGCCGCCGCCCCATCGCCGATCGCGTCAGCGACCGTCTCGGCGCCCGGCTCGGCGAACAGCATCGCCAATAACGCCGACGCGTCGAGGACGGTGCTCACGCCGGTTCTCGCTCTGCCTGCTGCCGGCGCTGCTCATGGAGTTCCTCGACCATCGAGTGGCTCGCCGATCCCGCGGAGCCGATCAGAGCACGGGCGGCCAGGCGACGGCTCTCGAGACGCAGGACGCCGTCAGCGTGCTCGCTGATCAAAACCTCATCGCCGGGCCGCAGTCCCAGCCGCCGACGCAGCTCCTTGGGAGAACCAGACGCCCGCGATCATCGAGTCGCGCTGTCCCACGGACATCGGCCATGGGGAAAGCGTAACGCCTTCCCATGTTCTGAGCTTGTGGGAAATCTAGAGTTCCAGCAGCAGCTTGCCCTGAACCTTCCGTCCCTCCAGGCGACCGAACGCCTCGCCCACCTCGGCCAGCGGCAGGACCTGGTCGATGCTGACCCGCAGCTCGCCCGCGCTGAGCGCCCGCAGTGCCGCCTGAAGGCCCTCCCGCCGCTCCGCGGCGCCGAGCTGCATGCCGCCGTAGCCGCGCACCGTGAGCATGTTGCGGTAGAGCGTCTGCATGTTGAAGCTCACCTGCGGCCCTGCGGAGGTGCCAAAGGACACGAGCCGCCCGCGCGGGGCCAGCCCCTCGACGCCGAGGGGAACGAACTCACCCCCGAGCGGGTCGAAGACCACCGTGGGCTGGAGCTCTGACAGCGACTCCCGCAGGTCCTTCGCCTCACCGACCAGGACCCGGTCGGCGCCCTGGCCCTCGATGAAGGCCGCCTTGTCCTCCGTGCCCGTCTGGCCCCACAAGGTGGCGCCGGCCGCGCGGACCAGGGAGACGATGATGCTCCCGACTCCACCGGAGGCGCCGAGCACGAGCACGCGGTCCTCTGCCTGCACGTCGGCCAGCTCCCGCACCGCCTCCCAGGCGGTCAGCCCGGCGATCCCCATTGCCGCTGCCGCGCGGAGGTCCACCCCCGCGGGCAGGGGAGGGGGTGCACCGCCTCCTCCGGCACGACCGCCGCCTGCGCCCACACACCGTCGCGCGCCGAGCCGAGCGCCGCTCCGGCCACGAGCACCGCTTCGCCCTCGAGCGTCCCCGCCGCCTCGCCGCCGAGCGTCCGGGGCAGCGGGCCCTCCGGCGCCACCCGGCCCTCGGCCACATAGCGGTCGATCGGATTGACCCCCGCGTAGCGAAGCTCGACGCGGACCTCGCCCCCACCGGGGTCGGCCAGTTCCACCCCCTCGATCTCCAGCGGTTCTCCGTGGGCCTGCAGCCGCGCGGCCTGGACGTTTCCGGACACGCTCCCGTGGCTACCCAGACTCCGAGCAACCAACAACGAGAAGAGGAACATGACCACAGCAGAAGAACTCTCAGGCACCGTCGCACTGGTCACCGGCGCCTCCAGTGGGATCGGGGAGGCAACCGCGCGGGCGCTGGCCGCGCGAGGCGCGACCGTGGCGCTGGTGGCTCGGCGGCGGGATCGCCTCGAGGAGCTGGCCGAGCGCATTGGCCATGGCGGCGACAGCGGCGGGGACGGGGGCGGCCAGGCCCTCGTGATAGAGGCCGACGTCTCTGAGCGCGAGCAGGCCCAGGAGGCGGTGGAGCGGACGGTCTCCGAGCTCGGACGCCTGGACACGCTGGTCAACAACGCCGGGGTGATGCTGCTCGGTCCGGCGGTCGACGCCCCGCTGGAGGAGTGGGAGCGGATGCTCTCGGTCAACGTCGCGGGGCTGCTGTACTGTGCCCACGCCGCCGTGCCGCACCTGCTCTCGGCTGCCGCGGATGGCACCCGCCGGGTGGCCGACATGGTCAACATCAGCTCGGTGGCCGGGCGGGTGGCGCGCAGCGGCAGCGGCGTCTACAACCTGACCAAGCACGGGGTGGGCGCGTTCAGCGAGTCGCTGCGCCAGGAGGTGACCGGCCGCCACGTCCGCGTCTCGCTGGTGGAGCCGGGGGCGGTGGACACCGAACTGCCCTCGCACAACCGCCAGGAGGTGCAGGAGTCGATCGTCAAGCGCTTCGGGAACCTGGAGCGTCTGGAGGCGCAGGACATCGCCGATGCGATCGCCTACATCGTCACCCGTCCCCGTCACGTCGCCGTCAACGAGGTCCTGATTCGCCCCACCGAGCAGGAGGGCTGAGCCGGCGTGGCGGGCTGCCCCTGTCGCGGAGGCGGTGGCGTACCCTTCCGCCTCGACTGACTCGTCAATCAACCCTGGGAGAAGTTTTGTCAGAACGACTCGGAATCGCCGGCTCCGGCACGATCGCCACCGGCTTGGCCGTCGCCGCCTCCACCGCCGGCGAGGTGCTGTTGTGG
>JAABUZ0100006029.1_pt1 | contig 15436 bp, 18 predicted proteins | sample 5562091 | NCBI WGS metagenome assembly JAABUZ01 (sample SAMN12813069, study PRJNA571459) | rock metagenome | isolation source: Antarctica rocks | place: Antarctica: Victoria Land, Linnaeus Terrace sud | collected 2015-12-21 | reverse complement strand
CCGCCGCCCGGCTCACCGCCCGCTCCTACATCGCCACCGTGATCAAACACGGCAACGACGCGCTCACCGCCATCCGCGACGCCATCACCGGCAACCCCTGGACCCCACCCGCCGCAGCCGGACTCGCGGTCCTCGCCCACGCAGGACCATAGATCCCAACCCACGTGAATGCTTACTCCGGTTCCACAACGGAATCGTCCCCGCCGCCGCGATGATGGCGCTGGCGGTGCTGTTCGGGCTGGCCATGTGCTGTGTGTCGGCGTTCATCGGACTGGCCATCAAGGACGAAGAGTCGGTGCAGGGCTTCGGCCTGATCTGGCTGTTCCCGCTGACCTTCGTCAGCTCGGTGTTCGTCCCGCTGGCCTCGATGCCCGGCTGGCTACAGGCCTTCGCCCGCAACCAACCCGTCACCCTCGTCGTCGACACCATGCGCTCGCTGGCCCTGGGCGGGCCGGTAGCCGACACCGGGTGGAAAGCCCTCGCCTGGCTCGCTGGCATCCTGGTCGTCTTCGTGCCACTGTCGGTCCGCGCCTACCGCACCGCCAACTGACGGCCCCTGCACGGGACGCGCGCCGAGTTCGCTGAGATCAGGCGGCCCGTAGCTGTCCGCGCCGCCGCCGTGATTGCTACCGGCTGCCAGACCGGGTCTCGGGCGGCCCCTCTGGCGCGTCCGCCCGGGCGGCTCGTCAAGGTGGAGCGAACTCTCCGAGAACGCGGTGGGGTCTGCGACCCGGAGGCGCTGGCGGCCGCCACACCGGGCCCGCGAGGCCGGGCGGAACCACTGCGGAAATTCTCGACTGCTTCTCCTGTTCAGCACCAGGTTGTCGGGGGTGCACTCGATGATTGACCTATGAGCACGGTGACCGTTGACGACACGTTGTGCGCGCGGGTGCGCGCTGCGATGGCGGCGGTTCGGCGGGGCGGAACGCGCATCGCTGGCTCGACCGAGAGGTACAGGTTGCGGACCAGCACTTCTCCGTCGCCGGGTTCGGGTACCGGTGCCGTGACGACGGCGAAATGCTCGGGACGGGGTATGTCCTGAGGTCGGGCTGTCAGGAGGTCAGGAGCACCCGTCGGTTCACCTCTGTGTCCATGTCGCGCTCCTCGGTTGACCTGTTGCCTGTTCAGCGGCCGGCTCACGCTTCGGTGGGTGACATACGTCGGCCGGTACGTCCGGTGGAACGCAGCGTGGTGAGCTGATCGTCGGCTGGAAGGAACTCCAACTGAGCCCAGAATCGCTCTTGCTGTCGAGTGGCGTCCACCAAGGTAGTGTGCAGTCATCCCCTGGTCGACCACATCCACGACGCCGTCGAAGCGGTGCGGAACCTGCTGCGGTCCCGCATGCCGAGCAGTTGGCGGATCCAGGTCGACAGACCTCATGCGGCAGCGGGCTTGATCAGAGCTCGCCGGGCACGGCGAACCGGTAGAACACCCCGCCGACCGGCTGAATGCCCATGAGTAGCCAGACGGCGTTCTCGAAGTCGCGGGCCCTTGAGAGATCACCGACGCGCACCGGGTCGTAGCCGGCGTCCCGGATGAGCTGCTCGGTGACCTCACGGGCGCCCTCGTCTGAGACGTACCAGTTGCTGGGCCGCACCCGTTGCTCGCGCACCACGTCAAACAGCCCCCCAAAGTTCATGTTGAAGCTCTTGGCCACCGGGGCGTGGGTGAATGACTTCACCTCATCGGCGTACGACGGGAAGTCGCCATGACGCTCAGGCAAGATGTTCGTCGCGTCGATCGCAATCTTTTCCTCTAGCCCGGTCACCTTGCTCAGAGCTGGCGAGATCTCTGCGCCAGGCACTGCAACCAGGACGGCGTTGGCGTCCGAGGCGTCCCCGCCGTCACGGCCGAGCTCTTTGACCTCGTGGCCTGCAGCTCGCCAGAGCTTTGCAAGCCCTCCGCCAATCGTCCCACGTCCGACTGTCACGATCTTCATTTCGGTCTTCCTTCGGTCGACGGTTCCGGGTGGGTTGGTGTGCAGCTTCATGGTCGATCAACAGTTAGCGGAGAATTTGAGGGCTTTCAGACCGGCCGACTCCCGCGGTCACGGACTCGGCAGGATGGCCGGCCACCGCCGCAATGCGAAACGGCGAGCTGGTACCCAAGCTCGGCGACGGCCTTGTCCGTCCGCACGATGCATTGGGATCATGCATCTCCCAACTGGTTAAGGTGTGAACCATACGGTACGCCCGCTTGGTTCGCACGTCAACCGAGGACTAGATTGACAGGCATGACGGAAGAGAGGTGGTTGGACGATCGTGAACGGCGGGCCTGGCGCAGCTTGATGGCGATGCAAGAAGGCCTCGCGGAGTTCCTCGAGCGGCAGCTGCGCAGCCGATGCGGCCTCTCAAACGCCGACTATCAGGTCTTAGCCCACCTCTCGGAGGCATCCGAGGGTCGGTTACGCTCCTTTGAGCTCACCCAGCTACTGCGCTGGGAGAAAGGTCGTCTATCTCAACACGTGGGCCGGATGCAGACTCGTGGTCTGGTTTCGCGCGAGCGGTGCCTCGACGACCGGCGGGGGGCGGTCGTCGCCATCACCTCCCGCGGCAGAGAGCTGATCGAAACAGCGGCCCCGCAGCATGTAGCCGACGTCCGCTCAGTGATCATCGATCAGCTCACCGCAACAGAGCTGGCGACACTCACCGCCATCGCCGACAAGGTACGCGAACGGCTGGAAGTGCTAGAACCAGGCATCTGAAGCCATCTTGGCGATGTTGTCGATCCTGGTTCGCTACGGCGGTGTGGGGTTCATCGCCAGTCCGGTGGAAACGAGGTCGGGTGTAGGTTGGAACCGATCTGGAGAGGCTTGGCTTTGGCCCAGGTGCCCGGTGACCGCCACGGCCGTCGCCGACTCCGCTGGGCTCTGAGGTTGGCCTCTGACACCGGACACGTCACCTGAGGTGGACACGTCCGCCAGGGAGGATGTCGTTCGTGTCTGCACCCCACCCGCCGTCGACGGGCCGTTGAGCAGCCTACACGCCCTTCAGGAGGAGGTTTCCCACCCGGAGGGCCGTCGAGGTCGGCCACAATGGCCGGACGTAGCCGGTGGAGGAAGTTGGCCGGCCCGGCGGCGGAGGCATCGACCCGGACGCAGCATTGAGCCGACCCCGCCTCGATGAGGTCTGCGCCCAGCGCCCAGAACCTCACGGCGACGTCCTCGACGACGGCCACGTCCATCACGCCCGGATGCTCCCAGGCACCGCATCCGGTAACCACTGATGCGTTTGATCCGCGATCGACACTTGTGTCAGGACGGGGCGGCCAGTGGTCCCGGCCGGCGTCGCCGCCGGTGGCGACGTGCTCGGGGGCCTCGGACCGGGCACGCCGCCGCAGACGTCGGTGCCGGTGGCCATCAGCATCAGCGTGGGGGTCCGGGATTCTCGGGTTCGACGCGTAGCGGCCCCGGCTCGGTGCTGAGCGGGTCTCGACCCAGTTCCGGTGGTCATTCTTGATCTGGTGGAGCCGCTCGGGGGTGTAGAAGCGATGCTGGTCGTCGATCTTCTTGTGAGTGCAGGGGGGTGTCGGCGCTCTTACGCAGCAGCCCGAACCAGCTCCAGGTGATCAGAGTCCCGCTGGTGGCGGCCAGGCGGTGCGCCCGGTTCCAGCCGTGTCGGCTCCAGCGGAGCACGGCGGAGACGCTCAGGGCGGCCGTGGCGAGCAGGAGCCCGGTGGCCGCCCAGGCGGGTAGGTGGAGCTGTGCGCCGAATAGGACCGCGGTGAGGAACAGGCTGGTGGCGGCGAGGGACGCGATGGCCACCAGCCGGGGCCGCGGCGCCGCGCGGCCGGCGACCTCGGGCGGTGTCGGGGTGGCGCGCGGCGCGGGGAGGAGAGCGAGGGCGGCCAGAGCGAGGGCCGCCACGCTCACAGTGAGCAGTTGAGCGGGTGCGGCGGTGAAGTGGTCGAGGGTGTGGGTGATCGACCAGGTCGAGGTCGCGCCGAGGGCGAGCAGCACGACGACGACGGCGAGGCCGGGTCGGCCCAGCCATGGGCGGGAGCGGGCGTGGGGCACCAGCAGCTCGACCAGGGTGATCGGAACCAGGACACCGCACACCGCGTCTCGGCCGAACCTACGAGGACCCGCCGGCCCGGGGGCACAGGGTGATGGTGACCTTCCGCTCTCGGCGTGGCGGGCGTCGACGACCTGCTCGAGCGGAAACGCGCACTTCGGGCTCAAGCTCGACCCAGCGCTCCGCGCAGCGGGCGTCGTGGGCCGGGCTCACGCCGCGCCCGCTCCCGCGGCCTCCGTGTATCGGCTTGGGAGGTCGTCATGGCGGTGGTGGGTGGGATCGATATCCAGTCCGTGACCCCGCCGCCGGGGACCGCTGGACTTGGCTGAGCGACAAGGCCGTCAACGACAGCAGCGTCAGTGAACGCCACCGGCGCAGGTCGAAGTCGGTCTCGGCCCGAGCCAGGGCCTCTGGGTGTGTTCCTCGGCGGTACGCCCGATGCACCCCGGAGCCGGCGCCGTCGAGGTAGGCCGCCACGGCGGGCTGGCCGTTCGCGCCCGTCGCGAGGTGGCGCCACGCCCCGCAGCTGCCCAGCGGGACCGCGGCCGCGAAGTCCATGACCGCCGCGCACCCGCGGTACCAGTGCGGCAGCGGCGGCATCGACCAGGTCACGTCCTCGGTGAGCAGCGCGACCAGGGCCTCGGCGTCGCCGCGCTCGAGGGCGGTGGAGTAGCCGTCCACGATGCGCCGCAGGCGGGCGTCGTCGATCGCGCGCAGGGTCGTCTGTTGAGTAGCGACAGGGCCTTCTCGGCGACGATCTTCCGGGCCCGCTGCAGCGCGCTGTTGACCGACGCCGTGGTGGTGGCCATCTCCTCGGCGATCTCGGCCGCCGAGTAGCCCAGCACCTCGAAGAGCACCATCGCGGCGCGCTGGTTGCCGGCAGGTGCTGCAGCGCGGCGACGAACGCCAGCTCGACCGCCTCCCGCTGCGGTCCTGGGGCACGCTGCGCCCGGCGGCCCGTCATTCCGGGCGAGGCGGAAACGGTCTCGGGCGCCGGAAATCCTGGCCCCCAACCGGTCGTCAGCGGCCGGTAACCAAGGTGTAGCGCTGGCGAGCCCAACGGCGGAGATGTTGCTGGGGAGACTGTGGACCCGCGCCATGAGCGACGCTTCCCGGGTGGCGGCGATGGTGAGTCCGGGACCGACGCGACGTGACACCGTCCGGCTGATCGCGCTCGCCGAGGCGGTCGAAGAACTCGCCGCGGCGTGCCGCGCCCTGCGCAGGCCGACAGCCCTGCTCGACACTGACAGACCTGCGGCTCGACATCGCCGGTCGGCAATCCCGTCTCACCCGGGTAGTGGCCCGGGTGGATTCGGAGAACTACTGCGGGGGCGAGTCCGAACGCCAGGGATGAGTACCACGTCGAGCCCAGGCGCCACCTCGAGCGCCGACGGGCCGTTCCTGCCCGTCGCGCACCGCCCCGCCGCGACACCTCCAGGCGCTAGCGGGTGGACCAGCGATGTCGGGCTGCTGGTGCTGCGGCTGGTCCTGGCGGTGTCGTTCATCGGGCACGGCGCCCAGAAATTCGGCGCGTTCGGCGGCACCGGCATCGACGCTTTCGCCGCCGGCACCCTGACCGGGTACGGCTTCCGCTTCCCGCTCGCGCTGGCCTACGTCAACGGGCTCACCGAGCTCGTGGGCGGCATCCTGGTCGCCGTGGGGCTGCTGACCCCGCTCGCGGCCACCGGCCTGATGGCCGTGATGATCGACTCGGCGCTGCTCAAGTTCGGCAACGGGTTCTTCTTCACCAACCCCGGCGGCTACGAGGTCGACGTCGCGCTCGGCGGCCTCGCCGCCGGGATCGTGCTGCTCGGCGCCGGGCGCCTCGCCCTCGACACGCGCATGCCGGTGATCAACCGGGAAACACCGCGCTGGGTGCTGTTGGGCCTCGGAATCGTCGCCGCGCTGGCCGTGTACTTCCTCCTTCGCTGACCACCTCGACGAGCCCGACAATCACAATCGCGCCGGCGCGCCCAAGCCCACGAGGGTCAGTCGCCAACGTCCGGGCCTCGGCCGGGCGCACCTCCGGGCGCCCACCCCACATGTGGCACCGACCGGGGTGGGCCACTTCCCGGCCCGAGTTGCTCTGTCACGATCCCGTCGCCCACGCTGACTTCGTATGGTCGGGCGGCTCTACCGCCGGCGAGCGGTGAATTGGGGGCGAGGAATGCCGGGGTCGGGTCGGCGACCGTCTCGAGTGGTGTTCAATCCGCCCGGCGAGCAGCGGCCCGGGACCGTGGTGGCCGCTGATTCTGACACCGCCCACGAGGAGGCTAGGGCCATCGCCAGGGACGGGTCGGTGGCCGAGGTGCAGTACATCGCCGCCAGCGGGAACCGCACCACGCTGGCGATCTATCGACCCTGACGAAATGACAGCGGTGCATCGTCAGTTCACGATGATGACACACGATACTCGCTGACCTAAATGTCCTGTGCCCCGCTCGCTGGGAGTCGGTTCAAGGCTCACAGACCTACGTCACGGGCCCTGACCCAGGTCTGGGCCTTGGTGAAGCGCGTGTTTGCTGTAGCCGAATCTCGATCGTCACCGTCGGCCCGGACCTGCCGACATCGCATGGTCGAGCGAGGGGGTTGTATGAAGGTCAGGTGGTCGTGGCGCCGACGGCCGTGAGGGGGATGTTGACCGCGCCGGGAGGTGCATCTCGGTGTACTCGGCCTCGGGGAGCACTTCGACCAGTTGAGCGTTGCGGTCGAGCAGCCGGCGCAGGGCAGGGAAGTCGATGGGGGTCATGCCGGGCCTGTCGTCCTGTCACCGGGTCAGCGTGGTTAGGCGTTCGCGGTACTCGGCGTCATCGATCTCGCCGCCCGCGTAGCGGCGGCGCAGCAGCTCGAGCGCGTCGTTGTCGTCGGTCGAGCGGGCGGGCGCGCCGTGATTGACATGGCGGGCGACCGCGATCCCGGCGACGACGGCCCCGATGACCAGCGCCGCGAGCACCACGAGGGCTACGACCGCCCACAGGTACATCCCGGCCATCATCCCGCCGCCAATCATCTGCGGTCCCATCAGCATGTACTCCTTCACTCAAAGTTGACCCCACCCTAACTCAACCGGCTCAAGACCGCGCGGGGACAGATCAGCGGGATCGTGTCCGCGGCGGAGGCCGACGCCTACTGTCCCGAGGTGATGAAACACCTCTCGGCGGTGCAGGGGCTGCTGGAGGGCGCGAGCCGGATCATGCTGCGGCGCCACCTGGAGACGTGCGTGGCCACCGCGATGCAGCAGGGTCGGACCGCGGAGATCGTGGACGAGCTGATGGAGACCTTGAAGTTCGACAAACACGTGTTCCGCACCCCGCAGGTCACCGAACCCGACCTACCCGCCGCAGGCGCGCCCGGTCAGGACGGGCCCGATCGGGTGGAGGGCGCGCGGGAGGGCGTGGCCATGGCCGGTCGAGGTGAGAACGGTAATAGCTGAGGTGCCCGGAGCTGAGACGTTCGGGGCTCCGCGCCGTGGGCTTTGTGAGCCGGCGTCCTCGCGGGGGGAGAACCTGGGCCCCGACGAGGCGGGCGAGCCGGGCTGCGGAGACGGGCCCCTGACCCGCCGGTTCGTCGGGCGGGAGCTGGCTGATCTCTGGCGCGAGCTGCGCGGACGCGGCACCCGCCACGCCCCCGACGGGAGCGAGCGCCGCGGAGCCAGCAACGGAAGGTCGATGCGGTGACGGTGTTCGGGGCGGTCGCCGGCGCGATCGGACGCAGCCTGTTCGAGGCGTTCTCGATGTTCTGGGCGACCCTGTGGGCGCTAGTGCTCGGGTTCGCGCTCTCGGGGGCGGTGCAGGCGTTCGTCTCCCGCGGTCGCATGCAGCAGCTCCTCGGGGATCACCGGCCGGCCACAGTGGGAAGGCCGGGCTGCTGGGCATGGTGTCGTCCTCGTGCTCCTACGCCGCCGCGGCCCTGGCCAAGACGCTGTTCGCCCGCGGCGCGGACTTCACCTCCTCGATGGTGTTCATGTTCGCCTCCACCAACCTGGTGATCGAGCTGGGTGCCGTGCTGTGGCTGCTGCTGGGGTGGCCGTTCGCCCTGGCCGAGCTGGTCGGCGGCGTGATCATGATCGTGCTGCTCGCGCTCGTGGTCCCCCGGGTCCTGCCCGGTCGGTGGATCGACGACGCCCGGGCGCGACTCGAGCAGGACACCGGCGACGACAGCCGCGAGGGCAGCGGGGCCGGGGAGGCCGTCGAGACGGTCGAGACGGTCGAGACGGCAATGCCGGTGATGAGTGGGCTTTCCTGGGACTACACCACCTGGCTCAACACCGTTGCCGTGGCCGGGTCCACGTCCTCTATTGGCTCTACCGCACCCGGCACCGCCACGGCGGCGGCGCGGGCTACGCCCAGGACCCGGTCTGCGGGATGCAGGTCGAAACCGCGAATGCCCCCGCGAGCGCTGTCAGCACGACCAGCGCTACTACTTCTGCTCCGATCGCTGCCGCGAAGCGTTCCGGGCCGAGCCCGGACGCTACGGCGCCGAGCGCCCGACCGAGGTTCCCGGCCGCGAATGACATCATCCGGGCCGCAGGTGTGGCGACGGTGCCCCGGGCGCCAGTGGTGACCTTTCCCCCGCTCGCTCGGAGTCCCGGCGCGAACCGCCAAGCAGGCCGGGTGCGAGCGGGCCGGGTGGGTGTCGCCGACGACTGGCACGGCCGCAGCCGCCGCCAGCACAAGTAAGAGGCCGCCCCCGGGCAAACGCCCTTCAAGATCGGCCGGCCCGCCCGCGGTGTGCCCCCCGTGGCGTGCGCCGGTCGGGTACAACGCGTGGATGACCACCGACCCGCCGGCGAGCTGGCGGACTCCCACAGAGGCACTGCGTGTCGTGCTGCACCTCGAGCACCTCAAGGGCACCCTGCTCACGGCCGCCGTCGTCGGCACCGTCCTGTTCGCGATCAACCAACTGGACACGGTGCTGGGCGGGCAAGCCACCACCGCCACCTGGGTGAAGACGGGAATCACCTATCTGGTGCCCTTCTGCGTCGCCAACATCGGTTTGCTGGTCGGAACCCACCGCAGCCGAGGGTGACGCCCCAGGTTCGCGCGGGGTCAGCGGACCTGTCGTGTCAGCGGGATTCGCAGTGGCACTTCAGGCCGCGCAGGCCGTCCTCGATCGCGGGGCCGAAGGTGTCGGCGGGGCCTCGTCGGGGCTGACCTCGGTGCTGTCGACGACGAGCCTGGACCGGCCGTCGTCGATCACGTCCACGGCGCCGGGGTGCGCTCGCCGGGCACCCCGGCGCCGGCGATGCGGTACTGGAACCGGCGCAGCCTGGCGTCGTTGGTGACGATCTCCTCCTTAGCGGCCTCGCCGAGACGAGCAAGGTCCACGGCGCGACGCCGGAACTCCGGCGGGTGGCGGACCGGGTCCACCTCGGGTGACGTGTCCGGCCTCTTGGGTCAACCTCAGGAGATGTTGCCGAGTCGCTGACCACCCGACCACACCTGTTCGCCCGGACGGTCGATGCTGATGTCGCCGCCGCAGCGTGGCCATTTCGTGGGCACCTTCGTCGGGGGTGTCGTGTCGCGGGGCGCTTCACCTGCGCGGATCGGGAGGTGTCGGTCAGGAGGTGATGGCCGGGGCGGCGGGGACGTCGAGCTCGGTGCCGACGTAGTGGTTGAAGTAGTTGGTGAACAGGTTCACCGACAGGTGCGCGAAGGCTTCGCTGAGCTCGGCGTCGCTCCAGCCTGTCTCGCGGGCCTGGTTCCAAGTGGTGTCCTCGACGGAGCCGACGTGGGTGGCGGCGGCGCGTACGACCGCGAGCAGCGTGTCGAGCTTGGTGTTGCCGGTGGGGCGTCCGGCCCGGACGGCGATCATGGTGTCGGAGTCGAGGCCGGCGGCTTTCCCGCCCAAGGTGTGGGCGGACTGGCAGTAGCCGCAGTCGTCCACGGCGCCCACGGCCAGCGCGATGGCTTCGCGGGTCGCGGCGTCGAAGGAGCCGTGTTCGGCGATGGCGTCCGGGATGCCGGTGTAGGCAGCGAGCACGACCGGGGAGTGCGCCATCTCGGCGTGGATGTTGAGCAGCTTGCCCATGGTCCGGGCGAGCGTGCGCAGGCTGGGCTGGGCGGCGTCGGGCGCGTCATCAAGGGTGTGCACAGGCACGCGGGGCATGGGAACGTCCTCCATCGATGAGGTGGGTGTCCTCGGCGCCGCCAGCCCTCCGGCGGGCCGGCCCGGCGCACGAGGGGGTCATGTCCGGTGACGGGCCGGGTGATGACAGGACTGTCAGCAGCCCGACAGTCCCCGCCGCGGGGCGGGCAGCGGTTCTTACCCTCGGCCCAGATCGGGTGCGGTGGATTCGTCGAAGGGAGCACGCGTGCAGGGCAGCGGGTCGGCGCAGGGCGGCAGGGCAGAGCCGTCGTCGCGACCGCTGGTCGAGTTGCTCGTGGTGCCGGGATGCCCGAACGGGGAGCCCTACCTGCCGCGGCTGCGGCAGTTGGCCGCGTCCGCAGGTGCCGTGGTGAGGCTGCGCGTGGTCGCCGACGAGGCGCAGGCTCGCGCGGTCGGGTTCACCGGCTCGCCCACGGTGCGGGTCGACGGGGTGGACGTCGACCCGCAGGGCGGACCGGCCGCGATGACCTGCCGGCTCTACCGCAGCTCGCAGGGGGTGTCCGGGCGCCCGCCGCAGGCGTGGGTGCTCGACGCGCTTGACCGTGCCCGGCGAGATCCTGGCGGCTCACATGATGGCGGCTCGGGTCGTGGGGGCGCGGGCCGCGAGGACGCGTGGTGAGCCGGCAGCGACCGGGCGTGGTCGCCTTCGACGTGGTCGAGACGTTGATGTCGCTCGAGCCGCTGCGTGCCGTGTTCGCCGACGCCGGTCTGGCGCCGGAGGCGGTGCCGCGCTGGTTCGACCGGATGCTGCGTGACGCGGTCGCGCTGAGCCTGGCCGGTGACTACCGGCCGTTCGCGGCGGTAGCCGCCGGGTCGCTGCAGGTCGTGGGCCCGAACCTGGACCAGGCGACCAGACAGCGGGTGCTCGACGCCTTCACGAAGCTCCCGGCCCAGCCCGACGCCCACCCGGGGATGGAGCGGCTGGCCGCGGCCGGGGTGTCGGTGGCGTGTCTGAGCAACGGGCCGCGGGCGGGCACCGAGGCGTTCCTCGATCGCAGCGGCCTGGACCGGTTCGTCGACGAGGTCATCAGCGTCGAGGAGGTCGGCCGGTGGAAACCGGCGCCCGAGGTCTACCGGCACGCCCTGCACCGGGTGGGGCGAGCGGCGCCGGAGGTGGCGCGGTCGCCGTGCACGCCTTCGACTGTCACGGCGCCGGCAAGGTCGGGTTGACCACCGGCTGGGCGTCGCGACTCGAGGGTCGCTACGCCGAGGTGTTCACCCCCGCCGACGTGGTCGGCACGGACCTCGTCGCGGTCGTCGACGCCCTGCTGGACCTACCGAGCCCGTGACCTGGCACGAGACACAGCACGAGGCCGGGGGCCACGATCAGGTAAGCCCGTAAGCCCGGAGGCCACCACAGAACGACGAAACGATGAAACGGGGAACCATGGGCGGTGCCGCCATCGGGCGCTCGTCTGGCGAGGTCGGCCGGGCGCTGCGCTCGACGCCGACGGCGCGGCGCTCGACGCTGACCGCGGTGGGGTGGACGGTGTTGGTCGCCCTGGTCTGGGTGCTGCTGGCGGCGTGGCGACCGTCGACGACGTGGCATCTCGCGCCGGTGCTGCTCGCCGGAGCCGCCCCGTGGGTGGTGGGCCAGGATCTGCGAGGCGGTGATCGCTCGGCGATTCCGCGCGTGGTGGCGGCCGCGGTCGCCGGCGCGGCGGTGTCGGCCCTGGTCACGTGGGCGCTGTGGTCGGGGGGCCTGCTGGCCGGCCCGACCGTGCTGGGCTTTCCCGGCCCGGCGATCGAAGCGTTCACCTTCGCGGGCGTCGCCTCGGTGTTGGCGCTGCTGCTCGGCGGGGCCCGCGCCCAGCGACGCCGCCCGACGGCATGGACGGCGTGGCACGGCCCGACCCGGGTCGCCGTGTCCGAGGATGTGGTCGTGGTGGAGGGCAACGCCTACTTCCCGCCGAGCGCGGTGCGGGCGGGCGTGCTCGGTCCCGGTGACACTCGCACGCTGTGTCCGTGGAAGGGCGTCGCCCGCTACTACACGCTGAACGTGGACGGGATCGAGGTCCGTGACGCGGCCTGGTCCTACGCCTATCCGCTGCCGTTGGCGCGGCGGATCAAGGGCCGGTTCGCGTTCGCCGAGGCCGTCGAGGTCTGGCCCGCCGAGCCCGCTGCCGCGGCGGAGCCCCCCGCCCCAGGCGAGGGCTAATCGGGACACCCGTTCGGGGGCGGGAACGCGGGGGCCGCGGCGTGCTCGGCTCCGTCGAGAGCGTGCGCGAGACGGACCGCGTCGATGGTGACGTCGAGGATGAAGCGCTGGAACATTGCCAGCATGGCGGTGACGGCCGCCCGCTCGGTGTCGCTGCACACCGCGGCCACTTGCTCGGCGGAGAGCCCGGCCGGGGCCGGGAAGGCGGCGACCCGGGCCCGGGCCATATCCAGCAGCGCCCGGGCGGTCCGGTCGTAAGCCTCGGTGCGCACGACGGGGGCGAGTACCTCGCGGTGCAGCACCGACAGCGCGTCCGGCCAGTTCGCCAGCACCCGGAAGTCGCTGGCGGGCCCGTGGTGGAAGTGGGCGTCGGTGATCTCGGCGAGGAGCCCGGCCACCGTCTCGCTCGCCGCGGCGGGGTCCACCAGGTGCAGGACGGGCATGCCGGCCGGTGTCCCGCTCGGCAGCGGCGCGGTGTCGAACCCGGCGTGCGGTCCGGTGCCGGTGCCGGTGCCGGGGCGGGTGCCGACGGTGGGGTGGGTGCCGCCGCTGGAGCGGCCCTGGATGCCTTCGCACCACGCGGTGATCAACAGCAGGTACTTGGGGTTGCCGTAGTTCAACGCGTCGAGCGCCGAGCGGATCGCCGGCAGCGAGGTGTCCTCGTAGATCCCCGCCCGGGCCAGTGACGGGCGTGGGTCCGGGGGCGCCGGGTCGGACATGAGCGCGGCGGCACGGATCTCGTCGGCCGCGGCTTCCAGACCGCGGGTGGCGAACACGGGCTGGGCCGACTGCCAGGCTGCGGGGACGAACCCGCCGAACACGGCCAGCGCCCGGGCGGCGAACATCACCCACGGCACCCGCAGGGTCGCCCGCATCTCGGTGTAGGCCGCGGCGAGATCACCGTCGGCGTCGGCTTCCTCGATCTGGGGGAACGTCGGTCGGGTCACCACGACCTCACCGTGACACAGCTCCGGTGGACAGCCGGTGCAGGGGGTTCGGCTCGGGGCCGCTGGTACGCGGCGTGCCCGGTCATCGGCGGCGGCGTTCGGTGTTGCCCGTCGATGGTGGGTCGACGCTGAGGTGGTGCGCGGTCTCGGCGGGGGTGTCGGGGTCGACCCGGTCGTCGGGGCTGCGGGGGCGCCAGAGGATGTGGGCCACGCCGTCGCGGACGACGGCCGTCCCCGCCGAGCTGGCGGGTGTCCTCGACCGGCGCCGTTACCCCGCCAGGACTGCTGGTTCTCCTGCCGCGGGGCCTGCGGGCGAGGGCGCGGGCGTAGATGGCCAGGGTGCCGGGGTTGTAGATCCGCCACCAGGGGGCGCGTCCGAGGTGCAGCCGCCGGTACAGGGCGCGGTGCGGGTCGGACAGGAATCGCCCGTGCCAGCCCAGGTGCTCGGCGAGCGGTGCGAGCGCCTCGGGCGGGCGGCGGCTCCTACGGGGTCGATGGGGATGACGCGTCGGGGGTGCTGCGCCGTGGCGCGCAGCCGACGCACGGTGGGGTCAGACCAGCCCACCCGCGCCGCGGCGGGATCGACTGTGTCACCGCGGTGACACAGTTCCGGTGTCGGCGGACCGGCGCACAGTGAGGTGGTGCCCGAGCGCCGGCGCCGGAGGGCGTGGGCGCGAGGAGGATTCTGGTCGTGAGCAGCGCGGTGGCGGGTGACGACCGGGTCGATCTGCTGGTGATCGGGGCGGGTTCGGCGGGGCTGGTCGCGGCGAAGACCGCGGCCCGGCTGGGGGCCAGCGTGGTGGTGGTCGAGAAGGCTCGTCCCGGGGGGGATTGCCTGTGGACCGGGTGTGTGCCGAGCAAGGCGTTGCTGGCCGCGGCGCACCGGGCGCACGCGATGCGCGATGCGGCCCGCTTCGGCCTGCAACCGGTGCACCCGCAGGTGGACTTCGCCGCGGTGATGGCGCATGTGCACGCGGCGAGCGCGGCCCTGGAGCCGCCGGATTCCCCGCAGGCCCTGCGCGCCGCCGGGATAACAGTCGTGGAGGGCTCGGCCCGGTTCTGCGGGCCGGACACGGTCATGGTGGCCGGGCGCGCCGTGCGGTTCCGGTGGGCGGTCATCGCGACCGGGGCTACTGCCGCGCTGCCGCCGGTGGACGGGCTGGCCGAGCTCGCCGCCGATGCGGCCGGGGTGATGACCAGCGAGACCGTCTGGGGGCTCGAGGAGCTGCCGGGCTCGCTGCTGGTGCTCGGCGCCGGGCCGATCGGCTGCGAGCTCGGACAGGCCTTCGCCCGGCTCGGCACGCGGGTTACCCTGATCGAGGCCGCATCCCGGGTCCTGCCCGGCGAGGAGCCCGCGGCCAGCGCGGCGCTGCACGACGCCCTGACCCGCGACGGCGTGCAGGTCCGCACCGACGCCCCGGCACGCGAGCTACGACGCGGCCACGGCGGGCTGGTCGTCGACCTGGAGTCGCCGTCCGGCGCAGCCTCGGAGACGGTGCAGGCCGAGCGGGTGCTGGTTGCCGCGGGCCGCCGCCCCGACCTCGACGGGCTGGACCCGGCCGCGGCGGGGGTGCGTGTCGGGTCGGGCGGGCAGGTCGCCGTGGACCGCCGGCTGCGCACCAGCAACTCCCGGATATACGCGGCGGGTGATGTGACCGGTGGGCTGGCGTTCACCCACGTCGCCGGCACTCAGGGCAGCATCGCTGCGACGAATGCGCTGCTCGCCCCGCTGCGCCGCCTCGACCCCGACCGGGTGCCGTGGGTGACGTTCACCGACCCCGAGGTCGCCCACGTCGGGCCCACCGAACAGGCCGCGCGGCGGCGGTACGGGCCCGGGGTGCACACCCGGCGCCTGGACCATGACCGGGTGGATCGGGCGGTGACCGATGCCGACACCCGAGGGTTCACCCACGTGGTGCTCGACCGGTGGGGCCGGGTCCTGGCCGCGACCGTCGTCGCGGCGCGGGCCGGGGAGATGCTGAGCGAGCTGACCGCGCTGGTCGCCCGCCGCGGGCGGCTGCGCGAGCTGGCCGGCATCGTGCACCCCTATCCGAGCTGGGCCGACGGCCCGTGGAACACCGCACTCGGTGAGCTGGCCGAGGCCATGACCCGACCCCTGCCGGCGCGGCTGGCCCGGGTCGCCCTGGCCGCCCGGCGGTCCGTGCCCTCGCGGCGGTGACCAGCACGACGATCGGGGACGATGAACCCGT
>JAABUZ0100006028.1_pt1 | contig 15437 bp, 13 predicted proteins | sample 5562091 | NCBI WGS metagenome assembly JAABUZ01 (sample SAMN12813069, study PRJNA571459) | rock metagenome | isolation source: Antarctica rocks | place: Antarctica: Victoria Land, Linnaeus Terrace sud | collected 2015-12-21 | reverse complement strand
CGGCGGCCGCGACTCCATCGGCGGCGGCCGCGACTCCATCGGCATGGCTCACAGGTCTGGACGCCCCGCGTACACGGTCGTCGCCAGGGCGAACGCCCCCGCGCGTCGCCCAACCAAATAGCGCGAAAGCGGTTCACACCCTCTTCTTGTCACATAAACGCGCTAAATTGTTGCATAAAAGCATAATTAATAGACAATATAGAATGTATATGCAATACTAGCAGCATCCATCTCTACATAAGGGGATGGGCGGAGGAAAAGTTCGCGTGGGCGGACGACGACAGGAGCCGGGCGCCCACACGAGCCGGGCACGGCCCGGTGGTCGGACCGCGCTTCCCCCGTACGACGGTTCCGCGGAAAGGACATCGTGATGCTGTCTCGCTCGTCCGACTCTGCTCGTCGTCGCGCCGCACGCGGCGCTCTCGCGCTTGGCGCGGCCCTCGCGCTCTCCCCTTTCCTGCCGGGCACGGCCCATACAGCCCACGCGGCCATCGGCGGCTGCGCGGGCGACCCCGTCGTGGTCCTCTCCAACGGGGCCACGATCGATCTCAGCGCCGTCGCGGACGCTAGCGCCCCCGACGTGCAGGGGATCACGTATGACCTGCACGCGCCGGCCGGGACCACGATCGTCAGCGTCATCTCGCTTGGTCCGCGCGAAGTGCTCCACTTCTACGCCGACAACGGGCCGACCACCTATGACACCCTGACGCGGGTCGTGGCGTCCACACCGCACGGCGCCGTGACCGCGACCACGTCCGTGGTCGCCCCCTTACAGCTGCTCTCCGCGATACAGTCGACGGCCCCGGCCACGCCCGGCCTCTTACACCTGACCGGGACGGCGTCGGCCACGGGGATCGCCAATCAGGGTCTGCCGGTACATCTCTCGCTGTAAGGCCGAGGTTGTCCCTTCCGGCCGCTATCTAGGGCGTCGGAGGGGATACCCACGGGCGCGAGGGGAGCGAGGGTGGGATGAGAGCATGGAGACAGGGTAGCCCCCGATCCTGGTGGCCGCAGCCGCTCCTGGGCGGCGCGACCGCGACCCTCGCGTTGCTGCTCCTCACGGCATTGTGGTGGGCGACGTGGACGGCGCCCGGCGGTCCGCGCGAGGCCACGAGCGCCGGATCGCTGCTCATCGCCATCGTTCTGGGGTGCGCCGTCGTGGCGGCGTATCAATTCCCCCTCCACGTGCGGCCCCAAACCAAGGTCTACCTATCCAGCGTCCCCTACTATCTCCTGGCCGTTCTCCTGCCGCCGCCCCTCGCCGCCACGGCCGCCGGACTTGCCGCGCTGGTGGGGGAGGTGTCGGTGCGCGCGCAACGGCGCACCTCGGCCGGCGACATCGCCAGCGAGGTCGGGCGCCGGGCGCCGGTGGTGGGTCTGGGCGCCCTGGCGGCGCACCTGCCGGGCCTCCCCCCGTTGCATCCCCTGGCGCTGATCGTCGCCGGCGTTGCGCTAGAGGCCGGGGACATCGTCAGCTGCCCGCTCGTGCTCGCGCCACTGTCGGGGGATCGCCCGTTGCGCATCATCCGCGCCGTATCACGGGAGGTATGGCTGGTGGAAGCCGGGCAGTACCTGTTAGGACTGCTTGGGGCGCTGGCCGCCGCCCGCGCGCTCTGGTCGCCGCTCCTGCTGATCGTGCCTGTCGCGCTGCTCTACCGCGCGCTGACCCAGGCGCGCGCGGCCCAGGCGCGCACGGTCGACCTCCTGCGGCGAGAGCAAGAGGCGCACGCGCGCGCCGACGAGACGGCGGAGGCGATGCGGCGGCAAGCGATGCACGACACCTTGACCGGCCTCCCCAATCGCATCCTCCTGCACGACCGCCTGGAGCACGCCCTCCAGGCCCTCCCGCGCGCGGGGGCGCCCGTGGCGCTGTGCGTGATGGACCTCGACCGCTTCAAGGACGTCAACGACACGCTGGGCCATCAGGCCGGCGACCGCCTGCTGCGGGAGGCGGCGGGGCGCCTCTCCGGGGCGGTGCGCGCGTCGGACACGGTGGCCCGGTTGGGGGGAGACGAGTTCGCCGTGCTCCTGCCCGCCACGACGGAGGAGGGCGCCGTCCACGCCACCCGCTCCCTCCTGGCCGCGCTGGCCGCCCCGATGCAGCTGGAAGGGCACGTCCTCACCCTGGCCGCGAGCGTCGGCATCGCGCTGGCTCCCGATCACGGCGCGGAGGCCACGACCTTGTTGCGCCGGGCGGACGTGGCCATGTACGTGGCCAAGCGCGCGCGGAGCGGCTATGCCGTCTACGACGTGCGGCACGACGGCCATAGCCCCGCCAGGCTTACGCGGGAGGGAGAGTTGCGCCAGGCGCTGGCGCGCGACGAATTGCTGCTGCACTACCAACCTACGGTCGACGTGCGGACCAATCGCGTCGTACGGGTCGAGGGACTGGCGCGCTGGCAGCATCCGCGGGACGGATGGATCCCCCCCGACCAATTCATCCCGTTGGCCGAGCAGGCCGGACTGATCGCGCCGCTCACGCACTGGGCGCTAGAGCGCGCCTTGCGACAGAGCCACGCCTGGCGGCAGGCCGGCTATACGCTCGGGGTCGCCGTCAACCTGTCCATGCACTCCCTGCACGATCCCCATTTCCCCGCGACGATGGCGCGGCTCTTACGACTGCACGCGGTCCGGCCGGAGGAGATCACGCTTGAGATCACCGAGAGCGCCTTGATGGTCGACCCGACGCAGGCGCGCGCGGTGCTGGCGGAGCTTACCGCGCTGGGAGTGCGCGTGGCCATCGACGACTTCGGCACGGGCTACTCCAGCTTGAGCCACCTCAAGCAGTTACCGGTCGACGAGGTCAAGATCGATCAGTCTTTCATCCGCGGTATGGAGACGGCGCCGAAGGATATGGCCATCGTGCGCTCCGTCATCGAGCTGGGCCACAATCTAGGGGTGGCCGTCGTCGCCGAGGGGGTAGAGGACGAGGCCGCGTGGGACCACCTGCACACGCTAGACTGCGACGAGGCGCAGGGGTACTACCTGAGCCGTCCGCTCCCCGTGACGGCGTTGGAACAGTGGATGAAGGGGTCGCCCTGGGGGGTGGGGGAGCCCCGGACGGGGCCCGAGGCCGCGCGCCCGGCGCTCAGCCCCCCCATACCCCCCATCCACGGGACGCCCTGACCGCCATCGCCGATGTAGGCTGCTACGTCAAGCGGGCCTGGTGGCGACGCTACTACGACGACGCGCCGACGGCCTGCCGGCGTCGATGCACGCTACCGCGCCAGCGCCGCCTTTAGTCGATCGAGCACGCCCGCGCGCGCGCCGCGCGGGGCCGGGTCGAGGACGATCCCGCGCGCGGCGAGCCAGGCGGCGATATCCGCGAAGACCTCGTCGCGCTCGATCTCGTTGAACGACTCGTGGAGCAGCCCAGGGTAGAGCCGGATGGCGCGCGGGGCGTCCGTCGCCGCGTCGTAGACGCGCTGGGAGCCCTCGGGCCACACGAGGGGATCGTCGGTCCCGTGGAGGATGAAAAAGGGCACGCGGAGCCCGCCGACGCGGGCGAACACGGCGCGCGGGGCCCGCTCGAACATCTCGTCGTAGAGCCGCGCCGTGACCCGCGAATGGCGCAACGGGTCGTCGAGCGTCGCCTGTCGCATCGTGGGGTCGCGCGTCAGCACCGTCGGGTCGATCGTCCCCCTATTCGTGTAGGTCGGGTGGACGCGCGCCATGACCCGCGCGCCGAGCCGCTGCGCGGGCGACACCGCGCGGCGGATCAGCAGGGCCGGGGCGGAGAAGACCGCGGCGGAGAGCAGGTCGGGGTAGCGCAGCGCGAACAGCAGCGCGATCGTGCCGCCCATGGAGTGTCCGACGAGCACGAGCGGGAGCCCTGGATTCTCGGCGCGGGCGCGCTCCACGAGCGGGAGCAAGTCGTCGACATAGCGGTCGTAGCGGGGCACATACCCGCGCCGCCCCTCGCTGCGCCCGAAGCCGCGGTGATCGTGCGCGTAGACCGCGGCCCCGCGCGGGACGAAGTAGTCGACGACGGGCAGGTAGCGCCCGGAGTGTTCGCCCAGCCCGTGCGCGATCACCATAGCCGCGCGCGCCGGCCCCGTCGCCGGCCGCCAGCGCTGCACGAAGACCCGCTCGCCGTCCCCCGCGGCCACGTACTCCGTCTCGTGGATCACGCCCGGCTCGACAGCCCTAGACATCCGCGCCCGTCCCCTCTCGATAGTCGTTTCTACGTCGAACGCCGGTCGTTTTTACGTCGAACGCCGCCAACCCGACCGCGCCATAATGGGATAGCGGGCTCGGCGCTACGCCGTTCTCGCGCGCCAGATGGCCCCCACGATGAGCACGACGACGAGCAGCAGCGCCAGTCCGCCGAAGCCGCCGAGACCGCCGTGAGTGAAAGCGCGCACGATCTGCACGAAGAAAAACAGCTTGAAGAAGCCGATGCCCGCGATGGCCGCTCCAAACTTGCCCAGGATGACGCCGAGTACGATTCCAAACTTGCCCAGGATGACCCCAAGCGCAATGACGGCGGCGCCGAGTCCCTGCAACAACCCGTTCTTGTTGCCCGACACGGGGCGGCCGTTGAGCATCGTCCCGCCGCTGACCGTGTTCGGGGCCTGCGCGTACGGATTGGGGCCGGGGACCGACGAGCCCGAGGCCCAGCGGTTATTCGCCGCCTGCCCTGGCGACGGAGTCCCCGCGCTCGCGTTCGCGTTCGGGTATGCGTTGAAGGGCGGTTGCGCGATCGGGCCGGTGTTGGACGATGGCGCGGCTGTCGGCCCCGCGTTCGGGTTGGGTCCCGCGGCCGTCGCGGGCCGCGCGGCCGCCGATTGCATATCGTGCCCGCAACGCACGCAAAAGCGGTCATGCGGCCCCATGGTCGCGCCGCACGATGGACATGTCATGTCTGCCTCCTGACTATATCCATAGTTTACCCCTTCAAGAGACATAGGGGCGACCGTGAGCCTGCCCCCCCGCCGTATCAGGTTCGTATAGGGTCATGCTCACGCGCCGCACGGCGCTACAACCCGGACGGCGCTATAACCCGTAGACCAATCGTTCGCTCGGCCAGAGGCGCCGCCCGAGCGGGAGCAGCACGACGTGGCCGTGCGGCGGCGGAGTCATCACGAACACGGCCCCCGCGAAGTATTGCGCGGGACGGCCGCCCACCGTCAACTCCTCCGAGAGAGGTCCGCCCCAGAAGCGCCGGCCGCCCGTCGCGCGCCAGTAGTCGAGGAAGGCCCCGTGGACGTTGTGGCCGGTCACCGCGTCGTAGACGTGGGGGGTGGCCGCCGGCAGTTCGCGCGCCCGCGGCAGGGGTCCGCCCAGGGCGACGAGGCCGAGCGGCGCCGTCGTCGGCCCATTCGGACCGATGCGCAGCGCCACGTTGTCGAAATACTGCGTCGGCAGCCCACGGTACGCGAACGCCTCGGTCAGCGGCAGCCCGGCGGTCGCGCCGCCTCCCAGCGCGCGCCAGGGCCCCAGGAACGGCGGCGCCACGTTGTGGCCGCGCGCCACCTCATAGAGTCCGTTCTGGAGGGCGGGGGCCGGGAGATCGACGGGGGCCGGGGGCGTTGCCGCGCCAGGACGGTACACCAGCACCCGCGGCGTCCCCGCGCGCAGCGCCAGCGTCACGGTCAAGCCGTCGGTCGTCGCGACGTCTCCCCCCGACACCGGCGGCGTCGTGATGGGTGTTGTCCCCGACACCGATGTCGTCCCCGACACCGACGTCGTCGCCGTGATGGGCGTCGTCCCCGATACCGGCGCTGTCCCCAGGGTTGCGGCGGCCGGCGCGAGCGCTGTCGCGCCGGTGAGGGCGCCCATGTTCAGAGTCAGGCGCCCGTCGCTCGTGGGCGTGACGCGCAGGACGCCGACCACGCTCCAATCGAGCCACAGCACCCCTGGCCCCGACGGCGTGTAGGCCACGCGTGTGTCGCTGTACGGCGCGCTCCCGCCGATGGCCAGGGCGTCGCGGGCGGCGTAGACGAAGCTGGCCCCCGTCAGCGGATCGGGTAACAGCGCGAGTCCGCCCGCGTAGGACGTGCGCCCGCCGTAGGCGGCCGCGGCGGCGCTGGCGAGGTAGGTCGGCTTGGGGACGCCGCGCGCGTCGACCGCGCCGAGGTTGTTCTCGAACGCGTTGTAGCCCACGGCGTCGTCGTCGAACATCCACTTGATGTCGCCCCCGCCGCCGAGCGCGCGCAGGTAAAGCGCGGCCGCGGCCTCGCGCACGGCCGAGGACTGGCGGCCCGTTTGATCGTTGGACACGCCGTACTCCTCGAGCACCAGGGGCGAGGGGGCCAGCGCGTTGAGGGCGTCGAAGCGCCGCAGCGCCGCGTGGAAGCCCTCGAAGTCGGCGGGAGGGTAGATGTGGATCGAGCGGAAGTCGAGCGCCGCGTTGGCCGGGAGCGCCGACCAGAAGCGCGACGAATAGCCCACCGTCACGAGGTGCGTTGGGTCGGCCGCGCGCACCGCCGCCAGTTGCACGCGGACGTAGGCGGCCAGCGAGGCGTTCGCCATCGTCAGGAAGGGGGTCCAGTAAGGGGCGGGCGCGACGGTGGGGTAGGCGGGGTTCGCCGCCATGAAGCGGTCGAGCACATGCAAGGCGACGCGGTAGGGATCGGCGCCCACGTTCGCGTCCGCCCCCGACGCGGCCTGACCCTGGCCCGTCGCCCCGGAGGCGGGCGCGGCCCCCATGCCGTAGGCCGTGGCCAGGGCCGGCGAGAGCAGCGGCAGGGCCGTCCCGCGCGGGTAGGTCGAGGCGGCGACATCGGCGAGGCTGGGCTCGTTGCGCAGGTCGTATCCGAAGACGGCGGGGGCGCCGGCGAGATGCGCCGCGATGAGGGCGTCGACGCGCGTCACCCGCGTCAGATCGCGGTCGCCGTCGTCGTTGAAGGTGATCAGCAGGCGCAGGCCGCGCGCGGCGGCCAGCGCCACCACGGTGTCCAGGCGCGCGTAGTCGCCGGCCAGGATCTCATCGGAGAGCGGGCGCTGCACGAAGACGCGCACGGGGTTATAGCCGCCCGCGGCGATGAGGTCGAAGTCGCGCCCGATAAGGGCAGGGTCGAAGCGTCCGTCCTCCCACATATGCCACGGGCGATCGGAGGGCCCCTCGTAGTTGACGCCGTGGAGGACGAACGGCCGCCCCGCCAGCGTGAAGACGCCGTGCCGCACCGCGACGAGCGGGCCGCGCGGCGGAAGGGCGTTGTCGCGCGGCCCGGACGTGAGCGGAGCCGGCAAGGCAGTCGCGGCGCGAGCCGGCAGAATAGCGCCGAGGACGGAGAACAGGGCCGCCAGGGCGGCGAGGCGGAATGGAGCGCGTCGTCTCGTCGAGCGGGTGGGCATCGGCACTGGCATCCTCAATCTTATCCTGCTTATCCTGATCGTTGGCGACAGGGGATATCATGCCACGGCCGCGCGCGTCGTGTCAACGGCGCCGGCCTCCTCACCCCCTCCGCCCCCTCCTTCGCCCCCTCCGCCCCCTCCGCCCCCTCCGGGGGAACCTGGGGAGATGCCTCCCCCCAGACCCCCGCCAAACGCACATCGTCGGAGCCATCGGGGTCGGAGATGGGAGGCTACGCGCGGCGTCTATCTGGGGTCGATGTCCGTCTGGGGAGAGGTTTGGCAGGCAACATCTTCATGGCGGGGATCTGGGGGAGGCATCTCCCGAGGCATCTCCCGATGGCTCCCCCCAGACCCCCGCCACACACAGGCGCTGGGGATCGACCGGCGCGGCCAGACCCCGACACTGCACAGACCCTGGCATCCTCACATCCTCATGCGCACGTTTCTTGCTCCTTGCGATGTCGTGGGCAGGGCGCCGCGAGACGCGTGCGTGTGCCCTCGACAGATCGTCGCGGGGCCCGCGCGTGTCCTCAACATGATCAACATGCCTCAACATGATGGAGAGGAGTAGACAGCATGACAGCGAACGGCGACGACGATACGACGGCCGGTCAAGAGGCAGGCGCGACCGAGCGGGACCCCGACATGGGGGCCGACATGTCCGACACCGGCGGGGCGCAGTGGGACGCGGCCCCGCGCGACGGCGACATCTCGAACGAACGGGGCCTCGAAGGGCTGGGGCAAAAGCTCGATCACCCCCTTCCAAGCCCCGACGCGCCGACGGCAAACCACTAAGGAGCGCCGTCCCACCGGGACCGCCGAGGGACGTTCGTGGCGGATGCGTTTAGGCGTTCTCTAACCACGACCGCAGCAGGGTGGGGTCGACATTGCCGCCGCTGACGGTGGCGACGGCGTGCCGGCCCTCGACCCCCGTCTTGCCGTGCATCAGCGCGGCCACGGCCACGGCCCCCGACGGCTCGACGACGAGCCTGGCCGTGCGGTGCAGGGCCAGCGTCGCCGCGCGCACCTCCTCCTCGCTCACCGTCACGATATCGTCGACGAGGCGGGAGATCAGCGCGAACGGCAGGTCGCCCAGATGCGTTGCGCGCAGGCCGTCCGCGATCGTCTCGATCCGCTCCCAGGTGACGATGTGGCCGGCGCGCAGAGACGCCTGCCCATCGGCCGCCCCCTCCGGCTCGACCCCGATGACCCGCACGTCGGGCCGCTGACTCTTGATCGCCAGCGCGATCCCCGCGAGCATCCCGCCGCCGCCCAGGCACACCACCACAGCCCGTACGTCCTGCATATCCTCCAGGATCTCCAGTCCAATCGTCCCCTGGCCTGCCACGATCGCGGGGTCGTCGTAGGCCGGCACGATCGCCTTGTCCTCGCGTTGCGCCAGCGCCACCGCGTACTCCAGGCGCTCCTGCGAGGTCGTGCCGACCTGGACCACCGTGGCCCCGAGCGCCTGTGTCGCGGCGAGCTTGGCCGGGATCGCGTTCTCGGGCATCACGACCGTGGCCGGGACGCCGAGCAGGCGCGCGGCGTAGGCCACGCCCTGCGCGTGGTTCCCTGATGAGTAGGCCACAACGCCGCGGGCGCGCACTTCGGGCGCGAGGCTGGCCATCTTGTTGTAGGCGCCGCGCGGCTTGAACGAGCCGGTCACCTGTAGATTCTCGGGCTTGAGGACCATCGCGCCGGCCAGCGGCGTGCCGGGCGTCTCGGGGTAGAGCAGCGGCGTGCGCGCCACCACCCCGCGCAACCGCTTCGCCGCCACCCGCACGTCCTCCAGCGTCGGCTCGCGCATTGTCGTCACGGATTCAGACGTCGGCGTCATCGCATCACCTCGCAAGGGACTTACTACACGTACTACATGTTACGTCACGTTACGTCACGAGGACACAGGGTTGTCTTCGCGCCTTTATCCCTCTATTGTAGCGGGCGCGGGACGCTGGCGCGTTAGTAGATCGACTTGCCGAAGGCGCTCCAGGCAAGCTCGGCGGCGAGAGAGGCGGTGATGTTTTGTCGGTCGAGGATGGGGTTGACCTCGACGAGGTCGAGCGAGGTCAGCGCGCCCGACTCGGCGACCATCTCCATCACCAGATGCGCCTCGCGGTAGCTCATCCCCCCGGGGACGGGCGTGCCGACGCCAGGGGCCTCGGACGGGTCGAGCACGTCGAGGTCGAAGCCGACGTGGACCCCGTCCGTCCCGTCGCGCACGATGGCGAGGGCCTGGTCCATCACCGTCACGAGCCCCTGCCGGTCGATCTGCTGCATCGAGAACACGGTGACGCCGGCCTCGCGCAACAGCCGCTTCTCGCCCTCGTCGATGTCGCGCGCGCCGATGATCGCGACGCGGCGCGGGTCGAGCTTCGGACCCGGGCCCAACAGGCCGACGAGACGCGGATCGCCGAAGCCGCACAGCGCCGCGAGCGGCATGCCGTGGATGTTGCCCGAAGGGGTCGTCGCGCTGGTATTGAAGTCCCCGTGCGCGTCGATCCACAGCAGCCCGATCGACCGGTCGCGCGCCGCCATCGCCACGGACCCGAACGCGAGCGAGTGATCCCCCCCCAGCACGATGGGGACACGGCCCCGCGCGTAGGCGTCGCCGGCCTGGGCGGCGAGTCCCTCGGCGGCGGCGATGATGCCGTCCAGGTGTTTGAGCGCGGGCTCGCCCACGGCGATCTGCTCGACCACGGGGAGCCGCACGTTCCCCATATCGACGACGGTGTGGCCGATCCGCTCCAATCCGGCCTGCAACCCCGCGTAGCGGATCGCGCTCGGCCCCATGTCCACGCCGCGCCGCCCCTGCCCGAAGTCGGTCGGCACGCCGATGATAGCAATCTCCATTGAAAGCCTTTCGTATCGAGCCGTTGCCTTGTAGCCCTCAGTCACCGGCTATCAGCCGCTTAGCGGCGGCTACTATGCTTAGTCGACAACGCCCGTGCCGCGCCACCGCGCACACCAGTACACCATACCGCACTCCCATTACAAGGGTAGGTTTTTTGTTTGTGAGCGCGCTCACTTGCTTTCTTACAGGGAGAAGATGTATTATGTGCTTCCCATGACAAATAGGCTATTGCGGTGGGTATAGGCGGCGCTGTTGCATGACCGAGACAGTGTAAAGATGATGCGCAGCGGAATGGGAAGGCAACATGCGTAGGGGGATGAGGCGACGCGCCCTGGCGGCCGCGGCGATCGTGGCGCTGCTGCCGTGGGGCGCGTCTGGGCGCGCGCGCGCCCAGGGGACGGATGCGGGCGTCTTCTACCACGATCAGAGCGGGACGGCCTTGCAGGGCGCCGTGGCCGGTCAGGCCGCGACGCTGGCCTCGCGCCGGCTCGGCTTCGCGGTGGGCGTGCCGAGATGGGCGCCGGCGGCGACGCGGCTGCGCTCGCTGTGGGTGATGGACCGGCACACGCCGCGCTTCGTCGTGCTCTACGACGGGGGCGACGACGGGTATATCACCTGCCAACTCCACGAGTCGCTCTCCGCGACGGGCGTCGTGCTGCGCGGGGCGTCGCCCAAGACGATCTCGATCGGCCACACGCGCGGGATCCTGCTGCAGGAGGAGATCGGCGGCGCGAACCCCGTGAGCGAGCTTATCTGGCGTCCGCACGGCGTCCGCTACGACCTGCTCGGGTCAGCCGACACGTCGCTCGCCACCCTGCTGCGCACAGCTAATTCGATCTCGTAACACGTCAATCTCAGCCGGTCTCATAAGAAGAGGACAACACGATGGGCGTGCTCACGCGCGAGCGGATCCTGCGCGACATGGAGGCGGGCGCGATACGGGTCGATCCCTTCGTGCCCGACCAGGTGGGTCCGGCCTCGATCGACCTGACCCTCGACCGCGTCTTCTGGCTCTTCGAGAACCGGCACACGATCCACGAGGTGTCCGAAGAGAGCAACTTCGAGGCCCTCACGCGCAAAGTGGAGGCGCCGGACGGGATCCTCTTGCAGAACGGAGAGACAGTTCTGGGGATCACCGTCGAGCGGATCACGCTGGCCCCCTCGCTGTGCGGGTGGCTGGAAGGACGCAGCCGCTTCGCGCGGCTGGGGCTGGCGGTCCACGTCACGGCCGGCTTCATGCAGCCGGGGATCGACAACCGCCAGGTGCTGGAGATGACGAACCTCGGTCCTACCCCTTTGCACCTGCGCCCCGGCGTGCGCGTCTGCCAACTCGTCGTCGAGCGATGCGAAGGCGAAGCGACCTACCGCGGCCGCTTCGCCGACCAGTAGGGGCTTATGTGGAGGGGGCAGACATGCGGATCGCTTTGTCCTCGGCGGCTCGGCGGCTCTTTGAAGCCTGAAGGATTGACGCGTATGCGGTTGTATCAGCTGGACGTTCAGACGCGCGGGGCCGACGAACTCAATGAGATAACAGGTGAGGTTCAGGCGCGGGTCGCGGCGTCGGGGATCGCCGACGGACTATGCTACATCTTCAGTCCGCACACGACGGCCGGCGTGACGATCAACGAGAACGCCGACCCCGACGTGAAGCGCGACATGATCCACGCGCTGAACCGCGCCGTGCCGCGCGACGACCCCGCCTACCGCCACGCCGAAGGCAACTCCGCGGCCCACGTCAAGGCGAGCATGATGGGCTTCTCGGCCGTCGTGCCGGTCGTGGGCGGCCGGCTCGCGCTCGGGACATGGCAGGGGATCTACCTGTGCGAGTTCGACGGGCCGCGCCGCCGCTATGTGCTCGTAACCGTCGTACCGGTCTCGTAGCCCCTCCTATCCTATCGGGAGCCGAGTATACTGGTCGTATCATCACCAGGACGGGCGCGTACGGTGGCGTACAGTGGCGGTACGGACCGGGTGGCTCGTGAGCGAGACACGGGAGCGTTGAGGACATCATCGTCATGGCACAGACTCAGACAACACCGGTCGCGTTGACCCTTCCCGGCAAGGTCGCCGTCGTGACCGGGGCGAGCCGGGGACGGGGTATCGGGGCGGCCGTCTGCCGGGCGCTGGCGGCGCTCGGGGCCGACATTCTGTTCACGCACTGGCGCGCCTATGACCGCGCGATGGACTACCCGGAAAATCCCGAGGAGGACGGTCCCGCGGCGCTGGAGCGCGAGTTGCGCGCGCTCGGCGCGCGCGCCCACGGGCTGGAACTCGACCTTGCGCACCCTGACGCGTACCGCGTCGCGCTCGACGCCGCGGAAGAGCGGCTCGGCCCGCCCGCGATCCTCGTCAACAACGCGGCGCACTCGACCCGCGACGGCTACGCGCGCCTCGACGCCGCCACGCTCGACGCGCACTACGCCGTCAACGTGCGGGCGATGGCCCTCTTGAGCGTCGAGTTCGCCCGCCGCTACGGGAATGGATCGGGCAAGCGCATCGTCAACCTCTCGTCCGGCCAGGCGCGCGGCCCGATGGTCGACGAGTTGGCGTACGTGGCGACGAAGGGCGCGATCGAAGCCTTCACCCTTTCGCTTTCGGCCGAGGTCGCCCCGCTGGGGATCACGGTCAACGCGGTCAATCCCGGTCCGACCGACACCGGCTGGATGACCGAGAGGCTCAAGGCCGAGTTAGTGCGAAAGACGGGGTTGGGCCGCCTGGGCCAGCCCGAGGACGCGGCGCGCCTGATCGCGTTCCTCTGTAGCGAGGCCGCCGGCTGGATCACCGGCCAGGTCATCCACTCCGAGGGCGGCTTCCCGCGCCAATAGGCGGCTATAGACCTGTCGCGAGGACTCTTACTCTTAGCTATTGCGTGCGGTCTTTGACGTGAAGAGGGGCCGGGTTGGCGTATTGATCAACCCGGCCCCTCTGTAGCCTTTTTCGCTTCGCCCGCGCTCACCGAGCCCGTGTTTGCTGTATGGAGCGGTCGCGGGCCTCGCGCCTTCCGTGGCTAACAGGGCTGATACTATACATCGTGACTACATATTGATGGCCTGGCCCTCGACGTTGAGCGCGGCCTCGGCGATAGCCTCCGAGAGCGTGGGGTGCGGGTGGACCGAGCGGGCCAACTCCAGCGGGGTTGATTCGAGGGTACGCGCGACCGCGAACTCGGCGATGAGTTCGGTCACGTCGGGTCCGATGAGGTGCGCGCCCAGGATCTCGCCGCTGTGCGCGTCGGCGATGATTTTGACCTGTCCGTCGGTCTCGCCCAGCGCCATGGCCTTGCCGTTGGGCCGGAACGGGAACTTGCCGACATTGATCTCGCGCCCGCCCTCGCGCGCCTGCGCCTCGGTCAACCCGATCGCGGCGATCTGCGGGCTGCTGTAGGTGCAGCGCGGCATCGCGTCGTAGTCGGGCTTCATCGTGTGGTGGCCGGCGATGGCCTCGGCCGCGAGTTCGCCCTGCGCCGAGGCGACATGCGCGAGCGGGAGCTTGCCCGTCACGTCGCCGATGGCGTAGACCCCCGGCACGTTCGTCCGCATCCTGTCGTCGACCGTGATGTGGCCGCGCGGCCCCACCGCCACGCCGACCTCCTCCAGGCCCAGCCCCTCGCTGTTGGGCAAGAAGCCGGCGGCGACGATGACGCGGTCGACCTCGACGACCCGCGGCGTGCCCGTGCCCTGCTCGGTCGTGCGCTCCTGAGGCCCCTCCGTGTCCCAATCCTCTACCTCGACGACCTGGCCGCCCTGCACCGGGGCGAGGTAGACCTTGACCTTCTCGCCGGACGCGTCGACGCGCTGCACGGCCGTGTCGGTCATAATCTTGATGCCGCGACTCTTGAACGCTTTGGCCAGCCCCGCGCTCATCTCTTCGTCCTCTAACGGGACGATGCGCGGCAGGAACTCCACGACCGTCGTGTCGACGCCGTAGGCGTTGTGGGCGGTGGCGAACTCGACCCCGATGGGGCCGCTGCCGATAATGAGCGCCTTCTCGGGCAACGTGTCGAGGCCCCAGATCTCTTTGGCGGAGATAACGCGCTTGCCGTCGACCTCGACGCCGGGGAGCCCGCGCACGCGCGAGCCGGTGGCGATGATCACGTTCTTCGCCTGTAGCTCCGTGTCGCCGTCGGGTCCGCCCGAGACGGCCACGCGATCCCTGGCCGCGAGGCGCGCGGTCCCGCGCACGACGTCGATTTTATTCTTTTTCATCAAGAACGTGACGCCCTTGACCTGCTTATCGACGATGCCGTTGCACCGCGCGATGGCCGCGCCGTAGTCGGCCGTGATGTTGTCGGCCGAGATCCCGAAGTCCTTGGCGTGGTGGAACAGCGTCAGGACCTCGGCATTGCGCAGGAGCGACTTGCTGGGGATGCAGCCCCAATTGAGGCAGATCCCGCCGAGTTCCTGATTCTCCACGACCGCGGCCTTGAGCCCGAGTTGGGCGGCGCGGATGGCGGCGACATAGCCGCCCGGCCCGCCCCCGATGACCACGACGTCGTAGGGGGCGTCGCCAGCACCATTACTCATGAAAGCGTTTCTCCTTATGGTGGTGAGATAGGTTGTATGGTGGTGAGATAGGTTGTGCGTCCATCCCCATTGTACTACCCGATGTGCAACACCCTCCGCGCCCCGCGGCCGCGGTCTATACATTCTACGCTCACGCTACGCTCACGCTACGCTCACGCTACGCTCACGCTACGCTCACGCTCACGACCGTAGTCGCCCAGCAGACCCTGTGCGCGTAGAACGCACGAGCCCCGGTCCCGCCACCCGCACGGAACAAACGCCGTTTGTTCCGTGCGGGTGGCGCGCCCTCCTCACGTCACCGGCCTACACGCGTCGGCCAGCCGGCGCGTGCCACAACAGACAGATCGCGCGTACCCACTGGGACCGCCGGCATCTTGCCGGCCCGTCGTCCCACTGGGACCGCCGAGGGGCCGGCCCCGGTCGCGGGCGCACGTCTCAGGACTCACTCCTAAATAAGAGGATCGCTCATTGGGGATAGAGGGCGTAATTCCAGTCGCCATGGAATGAGTCGCGCACGAGATGCAACGCCTGGAGTTCCGTGTCGGAGACGGTCACCTTCGTCGGATAGGCGTTGGTATCGACCACCGCCTCGACCGTGAGGCCGCTCGTGGTTGTGGTCCGGGAGATCAGCTCGATTACGGTCTCCATGCTCGTGAGCGGGCGGGCGCGCCAGTTGACGGAGATGTACGAGAAGAGCCGGTGTTCGATCTTGTTCCACTTGCTCGTTCCGGGCGGGAGGTGCGCGACCCGCAGGGTGAGCCCCG
>JAABUZ0100006027.1_pt1 | contig 15439 bp, 12 predicted proteins | sample 5562091 | NCBI WGS metagenome assembly JAABUZ01 (sample SAMN12813069, study PRJNA571459) | rock metagenome | isolation source: Antarctica rocks | place: Antarctica: Victoria Land, Linnaeus Terrace sud | collected 2015-12-21 | reverse complement strand
TAGCTCCAATACGCCAAGACCCGCGCCTGCGCCGGCGTCAACACCTCGAACCGGCTTGACACCTCCGCGATCCACGGTGATACTCCCCCTTGATGAGACATGGCCTCCCTCTTCTCCTGGTCGATTCAGCACCTTCCAGCGTCGCAGGGTCGCCTGTCTCATCGCTCTCTCGTCTCGCCTCTCGATATGTTTTGTGGCTAACCTACCCTCAAAAGGCCCTGCTCCCCCGCGTCCCCTCTTTCTCCTCGCGCCCCTGTGCCCCCCGCACCACGAAGCGCAGCGCCCCCTCCCGCCACGCCGTCGTCAGCGCCGCCCGCGTCACCACCTCCTGCCCCCCCGCGCTCTGGTCCTCCACCACCAGCCGTCCGTCCCCCCACACCTGCACCACCACCCCCGCGCGCCCGTCCCAGGCGTAGCGCGTCCCCACCCCCAGGTGTACTCGTCCCCACCCCCAGGTGTACTCGTCCCATCCGCCGCACCTCGCCCCCCGCCTGCGGAATCTTGCTTCTCCACGCGCCCTTGATGGCCCCTACTCTAGCACCACACTGCCCGCGCTAGGACGAGTGATGCGGATCAGCTAGTAAGGCGTCAGAGTTGCTGATATTGGTGGCGAAGTCGGGAAAGGGGTGGAGCGTGCCGAATAAGTGCCTATCGCATCCCGCGTCCTGGCGTCGCTTATCGCCTCAAACAGGTCGCGAGGCACATAAGCGGCGGGGAGATGTGACTTCGCCACCAATATCACTTTACGTGCGGCCTTACACAGAGACTGCGTACTTGACGTTGGCGGGTGTCAGTCGTCGCGCTCCAGAGCGTTTCCACATAGGCCAGCACGCAACCATCTCAAGGCGGGATACTGAGGTATGACCCACACATATCCTTCGATCAATCACACCCCCTGCCAGATCCGGCAGGTCGACTTCTTGCCGTCCCTGGTTCCCTGTGAGCGGTGCGGTCAGGACGCCGGCCGCGTTGATGTCGCGACACGCACGGCCATCGACATCGACCTTGACCACCCCGCCGTGTTGGCCGTGCGCGTCGGCGTCCATTACTGCTCTCCCTGTCGCCATTACTTTCGCGCGCAGCCTCCGTTCTTGCGCCCGGATGCGCTCTACACGCGGCGCGTGGTCCGCAAAGCCGTCGCGTCGGTCTACGCCGACGGCCTGGCCTTCCGCACGGTGGGCCAGCGCCTGGCGCGTGACTTCTGGGTGCAGCCCCGTGAGGCCATCATCCGCCGCTGGTGTCAGGCCTACCACACGGACATCGCCCTCGACGACGCCTATCAGGCGTGGATCGTCGCTGAGTTCTCCGGCATTTTATGCGTGGATGAACTCTATCAGCATGATCTGGCGCTCTTGCTGGCCGTGGACCCCGCCGCGCCGGAAGGCGACCGCGTCGTCGGCTATCAACTGGTGCGCGACGACATCGACAGCGCGGTGGTGGAGCATTTCCTGACACGCCTGGCCACAGCGGGGATTCAGCCCGACGAGGTGATCACCGACGGCTCGGCGCTGTACCCCCGTGTGCTCGCCGCCGTGTGGCCGCAGGCGGCGCATCAACTCTGCCTGTTCCATGAGACGCGCCGCCTGACAACGGCCGCACACGAGGCGATCCGTCAGGTCCGTCGGGCGTTGCCCGTCCCTCCTCCTCTGGCGGCGTCTGGCTGGCGCGGCCCGGTGGGCGTACAGCCACCGAGCGATGACCCGGCCGATCCGGCTGTCCAACGCTGGCAGGCGCGGCAGGAGGCGCGCCGTGCCGGGCTCGCCCAAGTCCAGACCTTAAGCCGCCAGGGTCTCTCGCAGCGGACCATTGCCCGGCACATGGGCCTCCATCGGCGCACGGTCCGCTCGTGGCTCCGTCATGTGCCCTCTCCCGCTCGTGGCCTCCGTGCTGTCGCAGCCGCCGCGTCGCCATCTAGGCGCCCCCGCCACCGGCGCACCCCGGCGCTCGTCGCGCAGATACGACAGCTCGCCGCGGAGAGACTCTCCTACGTCGACATTGCCCGGCAGACGGGCGTCCACCGGGTCAGTGTGTCCGCCTGGCTGCGGGAGCCGGACCAGACGGGAGAGGCCCTGTTGCCTGATCCGATCGTCAGCGCGGACACCCTGCCCGCCACAACACCGGGCGTCCCTGGTGGTGACGCCCCGCCGGCCCTCGTGGCGCCGCCGCCCCCCTGGGCGAGTTGGGAGGAGGTGCGCCAGGTCCGGGAAGCGCTCAAGGAGCAGCGCGGCCTGTTGCTGCGGCGACCCGAGCACCTCAGCGCGCGGCAGCAGGCGCAGGTGGAGGCGCTCTTGGCGAGCCCGGTGGGACCGACCCTGACCGTGGCGCGCGCCTTCCTCACCGACTGGTACACCCTCTTCAAGGATGAGCGGGGACGGAAGCGGAGCGTGGACGAGGCGCAGGCGCGCTACGCGGCGTGGCGCCACGACGAGAGCTACGCGGAGGTGGCTCCGTTGCGTCGCGCGCGGGCACAGATACCCCCCGCGCGCTTCGCCCATCTGAGCCAGTTCTTACGCCATCCGGCCTGGGAAGCGACGAACAATGGGGCGGAGCGGGCGGGCCGGGGCTTTCGGCATGGACAAGGGCCGCACTTTAACCTACGTCGCGTCGTGTCGATCGAGGGTGCGCTCAAAGTACGCGCCTATCGCCGGAAGGAAATCGCGGACATCACTATGCCACCGCCGATTGCCCTCTGTCGTCGCGGGCGGCGTCTGGATGGACGGACCGAGGACCGCGTGGCAGCCTAATCGACGAAGGCGTGAAAGCTGTTGCCAACGTCAAGTACGCAGTCTCGCCCCACACCTGAATTGGCACCGTGTCGCACATAACCTGCGCCGCTTATCGCACAGAAGATGCGCTGATCCTCCCATTGTCGCGCATAAGGTGCGCCGATCCGTGCAGGATGGGGTTGCCCGTGGGGGTAGGCTCAGGGGACGGGCGAGGCCTCACGCAGGTGTGGGGCAGCGCCAGCGAGGAGACGTGGGAGCAGGCTGTGGCGGATCGGCGCACCGTCTGTGCGACGACGGGTGTAGGTTTCCACGCGAGATGCGCCGATGCGAGGCGTGCGAGGAGTGCTATTCCACGCGAGATGCGCCCTTGTTCCGCGCGAGGTGCGCCGATCCTGCAGACAGTTCCACCGATCCTGCGCCAATCCGCGCGTCGTGCCGCAACGGGCGACACGTGCCGAGGCGGTTTTGTGGGATTGGCGCACCTCGCGCGGAACACGGGCGCAGGTTGAGTGGAACAGGGCGCATCTCGCGTGGAATCCCACACAGGCGGCAACCAACCCTGCAGATGTGCACCAAGAGCAATCCTGGTACCTTGACTAAGGGCGAATTACCTGTTTGTCACCGCTCCGACGTTCATCAGGGGAGGAATCATGCGCCGTCTCATCGCATCCGCTCTACTCGCCGGTCTCTTGCTCGTGCCCGCTACCACTGCATTCGCCGCGGCCCCACAGGGGGGAAGTCCTGGCGGGGTCATGGGGCAGGCTGGCCTGCTCGGCCTCGCGCGTCTCGTCGGAGAGAATGGCTCCGCCGCATCGGGAGGAGCCGTCATGATCTATAACCCTCAACAAGGCAATATGTCAGTTCTGTTGGAGGTGACAGGCCTTGTGCCCGGTAGCGTCCATCCCGCGCACATCCACGCGGGACCCTCCTGTACGTCCAATGGGCCGGTGCTCTATCCGTTGCCCACGCTCACGGCCAACGCGGCGGGTGTGGCCTTCGCGACCACCATGATCAACCTGCGGTCCGTCCCGGCGACCGGCCTCTACGTCAATGTCCACCAGGGTCCCGACCTGGCCGGCGCGCACTTCACGCCCATCGCCTGCGGCCTGGTGCAGCGCGCCGCCGGCACGGCGGTGATCACGTCCGTGCCGGGTGGCTCCTCGTCGATCCAGGGTGCCGCGTTGATCGGCGTCGGCGCCAGCGCGAGCAACGTCGTGGCGATCGTGAGCGGATTGACGCCGGGCACGACGCACCCCATTCATATCCACCAGGGCGTTTGCAACTCCAATGGTCCGATCCTCTATTCGCTGCCCGCGCTCAAGCCCGGTCCAAGCGGGATCGCGATTACGACCGCATCTATCCTGACGACGGCGATCCCCACGCCGGGTGCCACTGGCTGGTACGTCAACGTGCACCAGGGGCCAACCCTGGACGGCGCCGGGGCCACCCCTATCGCGTGCGGCGGGGTCCAGCTCACAAAGTAGCGTTCTCGTTCCCTCCCAAGGGTCGCGTCACATGTCGATACCGACAGTCCCCTTGCTCTTTTGACGTTGTGCCGCACGTCAAGCACGCGGTCAGGAGGCCCGACATCCTGATCGTGGAGGGCCTGAACGTGCCGCAAACCGAGGGCAGCCCGCGCACGTGATCGATGTGCGCGGGCCGCCGGCCGATGACGAACCTGTTCCGTGGTTCCACTGTTGCCGGGTGAGGCCCTTACCGGGTCAGGCCCTCCGACGCCTGCGGCGTCCCGTGGTTCGCCCCAAATACGCTGCGCTCCACGATGAAGGTCTGGGTGTTGGACGCTTGCAGCACCTCACCGTGGCTCGTCGTTAGTTGGGAATCCGAGGCGCCGTTAGCCCCTCGCAGGAACGCAGTGACGTCGAACGTGCCGCGCGCTTGCGCAGGGACGGTGACCCGTTTGGTCACCGTCTGGCCGGTGGTCAGTGTATAGAAGGTGATGGTCACCCGGACCGCCCGCGCCGACGGATTGTAGAGCAACAGGAACTCGCTAGTTCCGCAGAGTAGGACGCGGCCGGGTATGCTCCAGCGCCGCGCGGCGCTCGTCTGCCCGAACACGTCACTGCCCGCTACACGCGGCGTCGTGGGCGAGCCAACGTATTCCGGCCGTTCCACCACTACCGGGGGATGCGTCTGTCTGTTAGGGTGAGGGTAGAGGAGGCTGACTCCGGATGCGTCTGCGCCTGGTCGCTTGGTCCTGAGCTGTCGCCTCCTCTATGATTACGCACGGGGTGGGTAGACCGGACGGGAGGCTGTTCACTAGCACTACTCAAGACAGACATGTCACCCCCATCGTGCGTTGTTGAGACATCACGAGAGGGGAGAGGACAGCGGCATGTACAGCGGGGTAGATACACACAAGAAGCAACATGTCCTGGTCGTGATCGACGAGCACGGACGACGGGGCGGGACGCACCACAGCCCCAAAACACGCCGGAGGGCTGGGCGCAGAGCGTCGCGTGGGCGCGGGCGCAGGGGAGCGGATGCCACTGGGGGATCGAGAACAGCGGATCCTTGGGTAAAGGGTTCGCGCAGTTCTTACTGGCGCAAGGCGAAATGACCGTGCATGAGGTGAGCCCCCACCGCACCGCGCAGTATCGCCGCCGAGGGCGGACGCAAGACAAGACCGACGAAACGGATGCCCTGGCCATCGCGCGGCTGATGCTGGCCGAAGGGGACCAACTCCCCCGCGTCCAGCGTGACGACACGAGCACGGAACTGCGCGTGCTGAGCGACCACCGCGACAACATGCTCGTGGAACGGACGCGGCTGATCAACCAACTCCACGGCCAGATGCTGCAGATCGACCCCTCCTATAAGGAGAAGAGCGGGCGACTGACTGCCGAGGCGGGCGTGATCTATTGCCGTGATCTGACCCTTGCCGACGTCGACGGCCTCATCCAGACGCGCCTGCGCATCGTCCGGCAGCTCGCCACGCAGATCCTGCGGCTCAACGCCGACATCGCCGCCGTCACGGCGGACTTGGAGCGACGGGTGCGGGAGAGCCAGACGCCGCTGTGGCGTTGCGTGGCGTGGGGACGATCGTGGCCGCGCGCGTCATCGGGGAACTGGGCACGACGCCGCGCATCTCCTCGGCGCCGGCGTTGGCAGCCTTGGCGGGGATCGCGCCCGTCGCGGTGTCCTCGGGGGGCCGGGGCGGTTATCGGCTCAACCGGGGCGGCAATCGCCAGCTCAACCGGGCCATCCATATCATTGCCTTAGCCCAGCGCCGTTGTGATCCGCGCGCGCAAGTCTACTATGCTAAGAAACGCGCCGAAGGCAAGAGCGGGCGGGCCGCGATGCGCTGCCTGAAACGGCGCCTTGTCGATGTGCTCTATCGACTCCTGTGGCGGGAGCCGGCCGAAACGGCGAAGCAGGCCGCGGCCTGACATAGAAGGGATGTCGTCCGGGAGGGCGTGCAGCCTCATGACAGGTGTCGGTCAGCACCTAGCCGGCGCAGCACATCCTAGATTTACCCCCGAGGCCGTCCCTCTTTGTCGCCAGGCGCGAGGTGGGGAGCGTCGGCCTGCTAGGCTGGCGAGACGACGGGGAGGACAGCGGGCGCAGCACATCCTGAGTCCTCCCCGTCGGCGTAGCCGCCGTCAGCAGGCCGACCGGGGGCATGTCAAGGGCGCTTCGGAACCCTTGACATGCCTCCGCCCCACCGATCGTATCGAGGCCGTGCGCCGAGCGTTCACATGCTATACTGGCAGCGCCGGGGTGGTGGAGTACCGGCCCGCATTCCAGGTTTGGAGAGTGCAACAGCCTGGGGCGTCAGGGCATGTCTTCAATCCCGCTTGCGGGAGCGCCGCTCTCCGTTGTACCATATCCACCCCGGTATACTCCTCGTCCTCCGCTCTTGCCATGGTCACGATGCGCCTGCAGCAGCTATTTCACCGAATTCGCGCAAACCCCTTGACACGGGAGGCTCAGGACTCAGAAGCACGGGTGGTGGGGAGCCTACGGGTCGGGTATCCTTCTCCTTTTATAGCGGTGCAAGAAGGAGGGGACGATGGGCTGCCCGTACTGTCAGGGGGACGCGACGCAGGAGTTGGAGCGGGCCACGGCGTTGGGGTATCGTCTGTTCCGCTGCCGCCCCTGCCGGCGGACCTTCAATGAGCGGACCGGCACGCCCTTCAATCATCTGCAGGTCCCTACCGATATCGCCCTCCTTGTCGTCCTGTGGCGGCTCCGCTATAAGCTGAGCCTGCGTGACCTGGCCGAAATGTTCCTCACGCGCGGCTTCACCTTTACCCACGAGGCGGTGCGGGAGTGGGAGGAGCGCTTCGCCCCATTGTTGACCGAGCGGTTGCGGGCGAAGCGACGGGGCAAAGCGAGCCTCCGGTGGCATGCAGACGAGACGTATGTGAAGGTAGACGGGCGCTGGTGTTACCTGTACCGGGCGATCGACGCCGACGGCAGCCTGGTCGACTCGATGTTGAGTGAGACACGGGACATGGAGGCCGCCAAGCGTTTCTTCACGCGCGCCCTCACCGTGGTCGGTCAGGCACCCGAGAAAGTGACCACGGACGGGCACGATGCCTACCCGCGCGCCATCCGCGAGACGCTAGGACCCGACGTGCAGCACCGCACGAGTCGCTACATGAACAACCGCATGGAACAGGACCATCGCGGCGTCAAACAGCGGTACTATCCCATGCGCGGCTTTGGCTCCTTTGACGCGGCCGCCCGCTTCTGCTCCGCCCACGACGAACTGCGCGATCACTTCCGCTATCGTCGACATCTGAACGAGGTGGTCTCCCTGGCGGACCAACGGCGGCTCTTTGTGGAGCGGTGGGGCGAGGTGTGCGCGGTGTTGCAGGCCGCGTAGGCGCCAGCAGGCCGGGTCCACTGCGGGCTGACGCGCGTCACAGCCCCATTGCGTTCCGAATCCTGACGCTTCCGGTTAAAGGGCGTGCCCGTCCGCTCGTTGAAGGTGCGCCGGCAGGGACGACAGCGGAACAGGCGGTACCCCAACGCTGTCCTCCGCTCCACTTCCTGTGTCGCGCACCACGAGGGCGGCCTGACCGCCGTCGCAGCGCACGGTGACCTCGACCAGGCCGCCCGCGCGGTTATACTTCACCGCGTTGTCCAGCAAGATGAGCAATGCCTGCTGCAGACGCCCGGCGTCGCCGCGCACCGCCAGCGGCGCCACGTCCTGGCACACGATGCGGACATCCCGCCGCGTGGCGAGCCGCGCCATCTGGCGCCAGGGCGGGGCGGCCACGGCGGCGAGGTTCACGGTATCCTGCTCTAGCCGTAGCGCGCCCGCGTCCAGGCGGGCCAGCGTCAGCAAATCCGCCACCAGGCGTCCCATGTGCTCCGCCTCGGCCACGATGTCCTCGATCAGCGCGCGATCCTCCGGGTCGGGGACGGCGCCGGCCTCCAGCAGCACCTCGGCGTTGGTGCGGATCAGGGTCAGGGGCGTGCGCAGCTCGTGCGAGGCGTCGGCCACGAAGGCGCGCTGGGCGGAGAACGCGGCGGTGATGGGGCGCATCGCCTCGCGGGTTAGCAGGAAGCCCCCGGCCGCCGCGATGACCACCGCGCCGGCGCCGAGCGCGAGCAGGAGGTAGAGGAGGCCGTGGCGGGCAGCGGTCAGCGCGCCCAGGGAGCGGCCTCCCTGCAGCAACGCCACGACGACGCCGTTGCGCTTGATGACCGCCGTGTAGAGGCGGAAGTCGCCGGCGTCCGCCGTGTGCAGGTCGCTGAGCACGCCGTAGCCCTGGCGCGCCGCCTGTTGCGCCGCCTGTTGGTCCGGCAGGCCAGCGTGCGTCACGCCGCTCGGGTTGCTCGTCACAGCGCCGTCCGGCGTGAGCAACACAAAGAACGCGTCGCGATCGGCCAGCGAGGGCGGCGCCTGGAAGTTGGGGTTGATGCCCAGCGCGACCCCGGTCGGGACCAGGGCCAGCCCGGCCTGGCGCTGCGTGGCCAGGCGCAGCGTCTGGTTAAAGGCGTCGCTGAGCTGGCCCGAGAACTGGACGTAGAGGATCGGGCCGAGCAACAGCAGCGTCGCGGCCACCACCGCGACGTAGGACAGGACGAGGAGGCGGCGCTGCGCGCCCGCGAAGAGGGACAGGGGCGCGGATAGAGACGCGGACAGCGCGGACATCGCCTAGTCCTCCCGCAGGACGTAGCCGACGCCGCGCACCGTCCGCACCAGGCGCGGCGCGGCGTTGGCGTCGACTTTGTCGCGCAGGTAATGGATGTAGGTATCGACGATGGTGTCCAGGCCGTCGAAGTCGTAGCGCCACACCTGCTCGACGATCTGCTGGCGCGTCAAGACCTGTCCCGCGTGGCGCAACATGAACTCGAGCAGGGCGAACTCCTTGGCCGAGAGCGTCAGCGGGCGGTTGCCCCGCCAGGCGCGCCGCCCCGCGACGTCGAGCCGCAGGTCGGCCAGGCGCAACTCACCGGCCGCCTCCTCGGGCTGCGGGCGTCGGGAGAGGGCCCGGACGCGCGCCAGCAGCTCGGACAGCGCGAAGGGCTTGCCCACGTAGTCGTCCGCGCCCGCGTCGAGGCCGTGCACGCGATCTTCGATCTCGTCGCGCGCGGTCAGCATCAGGATGGGCGTGCCCACGCGCGCGGCGCGCAGACGACGGCAGACCTCGATCCCGTCGATGTCGGGCAGTCCCAGGTCCAGGATGACCACGTCGTACTCGCCGCCTTGCGCCGCCGCGAGCCCCGTCTCCCCGTCCGTCGCCACGTCGACGACGTGGCGGGCCGCCTCCAGAGAGCGGCGCAGCAGGCGGCCAAGGCGTTGCTCGTCTTCCACCACCAGGATGCGCATCGCGTGGCCCTCCCTTCTTCTCCTCTTTCCCCTTTATATCATCGTAGCGCCGCGACATGGGAGAAGGATGGGAAAAAAGATCATTCTATTCCCATGGAACTCCCATGTTTCCAACGTATGATGAGAAGTGTGAGGTCGATACGGTCCCACGAGCGTCTCACCGGCCCGCGGTGGGCGGCAGCCCGGAGCCTTCGCAACCTCACAGCAGCCCAACGGACCCAGCACGGCATCAATCATAGTAGACGAATAGAGGGACAGAGGAGTTGAAGACAGTGAAGATGACCTCGAAGAGTAAACACGCGGCGGCCATCGTACTCGCCGGCAGCATGGCGGCGGGGGGCCTGGTGGCCGTCCCATCCGCCGTAGCGGCGACACAGGGGCCGCGGGCCACGATCACCCAGCCGCGGCCTGCCGCGCTGGCAGCGGCGACCGCGACCCCCACCCCGGCGCCCGCGACGCTCATGAATGTGTCGGGGCCGACCAATCGCGGCGGCGTGGTAACCGTCTCCGGGACGGGCTTCATGCCCGGCGAGACGATTAACCTGACGCTCAGCGGCGTGACCGGCGCGGCGACGATGGCCAAGGCCGACGTCAAGGGGCTCTTGCCCGCGACCGGCGTGAGCGTTCCCTATAGCCTCAAGCCGGGCTCGTATACGCTGACCGCGACCGGCGCGACCAGCAAGCGCGCCGCCACCACGTCGCTCACCATCGCGGCGCTGGCGCCGACCATCAGGGTGAGCGCGTCCTCCGCGGCGCCCGGCGCCGCCGAGACGATCACGGGTAAGGGCTTCGGCAGCCAGGAGCAGGTCACGCTCTCGCTCAACGGTGAAGCGCTGGCGACCACGCCGGCGGTCATCACCACCACCAACGGCGCCTTCACAGCCACGACGACCCTCCCCTCCTCGGTGCTGCGCGGACTCAATACCATCAGCGCGCTGGGCAACGAGAGCCGCGTGAGCGCGATTACGTCGCTGACCGGGAATCTGGCGCGCACGCCGCAGTACTATATCGCGGGCGGCGTCAACACGGTGCAGGAGCCCGGCTTCATCGATCTGCTGAACACGAACGCGCAGCCGGCCAGCGTGCGGCTGACCTTCTACTTCGCCAACCGCGCCGCCTTTACGCGCATCGTCACGGTCAACGGCGCCTCGCAGCAGCGCATCCCCACGGCCAATCTGAGCCTGCCCGAGGGCCGCTTTGGCTTGCAGGTGAAGTCCGACCGCGCCGTGACGGCGTCGATCGTGCGCACCCGCGGCGGCAAGGACGGCGACGTGATCAACGGCGCCCCGGCACTGGCCACGCGCTGGTACCTGGCGGCGGGCTCGACCAAGGGCACGTTCCAGGAGCGCGTCTCGATCCTCAACCCCGACCCGTCGGTGCCCGCGCAGGTGCAGCTACAGCTGCTGCGCCCGGTCGGGTTGCCGGGCAAGACGGTCAGCGTGACCGTACCCCCGCACACCAACTACGTGGCCAACATCAACGCGCTGCTCCCTAATCGCGACGTCAGCGTGGTGGCCATCTCCGACCGCCCCGTGGCGGTGGAGCGCGACCTGACCTTCGGCGCCAATGGGGCCGGCCTGACCACGCGCACCGGCGCGACCAAGGCGGCGACCAACTGGCTGTTCGCCTCGGGCACAACCGAGAATGGGGTCCAGACGATCTTCACCATGATGAATCCGGGCGATGTCCCGGCGCTGGTCACGGCCAGCTTCGCCACTCCGGGCGGCGGCGTGCTGGGCAGCCGGTCGGTCTACGTGCCGGCGCGCAGCCGGGCGACGCTGCGGCTGGGCGACGTGGTACAGGGCGGCGGCATTTCGACGGTCGTGACCAGCGACCAGGCGGTCGTTGTCGAGCGGGCCGAGTACATTGGGTCGCCGGACACAGCCACGGCGGGCTCGGACGTGGTTGGCCGCAACGGTGCGGGCACGCGCTGGAGCTTCCCAGCAGGCGACACGTCGCCGGCCAACGCGTCCGCGGGCACGTCGCAGCTGTCCGAAGTCCTGGTGCTCTACAATCCTTCGGTGGCCACGATCCCGGTCACGGCGACCGTGTACGGGACCGATGGCAAGACCTCCGCGAAGATGTATACGCTCACCCCTGGCGCCTACACCATCGTGTCGGTGAACGAGTTTAACACCACGCCCTACCACGGGACGGTAGTGGAGTCGGGCAACGGGCAGGGCTTCATCGCCGAGCAGGGCATCTCGGCCCGCGACGGGCGGATGCTGCGCAGCACCCAGGGTATCGCCCAGTAGTGAGCAGCGCGGCAACGCAACGTGACTGACGCACGAAGACGGGGGTTGGGCGACCGACCCCCGTCTTCTTAATAGGAGGAAAGGAACAGCACATGCGCTACGGTAGGCCAGGCATCATATCCATCAGCGCGGTCATCCTCGTCGGGGTCCTGTCGCTGGGCGCGGGCGCTCCGGCGTACGCTGCCGCGGGACACGCACGGCCACGGCTGGCGGCGGCGGCTCCGACTGTCACCGTCTCTCCGGCGAGCGTCAATCCGGGCGGCATCGTCACCGTCTCCGGCAGCGGCTTCGAGGCTAACGAGGCCGTGACGCTGGCCTTCGACGCCAACCCCGCCTTCTCCGCCAAGGCCCAGGCGATGGCCAGCGGGCAACTGCCGGCGACTGGGTTCACCATCCCCGCGGTCTCTGGCGCGGGCGCGCACAACATCACGGCCACCGGCGCGGCAAGCGGCCACACGGCCACCGCCGGGCTCACCGTCACCCCGGGGCCTGGCGTCGCGGCTCCAGCCATTTCTGTATCTCCGGCGAGCGACAATCCGGGAGCCATGGTCACGGTCTCGGGCAGCGGCTTCGCGGCCAACGAGACGGTGACGCTGGCCTTCGACGGCAACCTCACCTACTCCAGCAAGGCCCAGGCGACAGCGGCCGGGCAGTTGCCAGAGACCGCGTTCACTATCCCGCCGACCTCCGGTCCGGGCGCGCATGCTGTTGTGGCTACCGGTGCGACGAGCGGACGCAAGGCCACCGCCGGGCTCACCGTCACCCCGGCACCCAGCAGCGCGGCCACGCTGACCGTCGCCCCCGGCGCCACGACGCGCGGCGGCGCGGTGTCCGTCTCGGGCGGCGGTTTTACCCCGAACGAGGCGGTCGAACTGACCATCGACGGCGTGTCCACGCCCCTGGCTACCCTCCATGCCGACGCCGCCGGCGCGCTGCCGGCGACGACGATCACCATCCCGTACGCGGCCACGGCCGGCGCGCACACCCTGACCGCGCGGGGCGCGACCAGCGGAAAGACGGCCACCGCCGCGCTGACGCTCAACGCCGTCACCGCCACGCTGACCGTCACGCCCGCCTCGTCCACGCGCGGCGGCGCCGTGACCGTCTCGGGCGGCGGCTTCGCGGCAGGCGAATCGGTCACGATGACCATCGACGGCGTTAGCGACCCTCTGGCCATCGCGCGCGCGGGCGCCACGGGGCTGCTCAGCCCGACCTCGCTCACCATCCCCTATACGGCTACGGTCGGCGCGCACACGTTGACGGCGACGGGCGACATGAGCGGGCGTAAGGCCACGGCCGCGCTGACCCTGACGGCCGTCATCGCCACCGTCAGCCTGGTCCCCGCGACGACCAACCGCGGCGGCCTGCTCACGGTCTCGGGCGCCAATTTCGCCGTCGGCGAGGCCGTGACCATCACCGCCGATAGCGTGATCACGCCGCTGGCGACGATCACCGCCACGGCGCAGGGCCTGCTCCCGCCCACCGGCGTCAGCGTCCCCTACATCCTCGCGAGCGGGCCGCACACCCTGCGCCTGACCGGCGCTACCAGCGGCCGCGTCGCCACGACGCCGTTCACGGTGGCCCCTCTCGCCCCGCGCCTCGCGGTCAACCCGGCGACGGCAAGTCCGGGCACGGTCGTGACCGTCAGCGGGTCCGGCTTCGGGCGCCAGGAGCGGATCACGCTCGCGCTCAACGGCGCGGCTCTGCTGACGAGCCCCGCCGTTATCACCACGACCAACGGGGGCTTCACAGCCTCGTTCACGGCCACACAGAGCCTGCTCAACGGCGTGAACACCGTCGGCGCGATCGGCAACGAGAGCCGTGTCAGCGCCATCAGCGGACTGGCGGGCAGCTTGCCGGTGGCTGGCATGCTCTATTTCGCCGGCGCCTCGACGCTGCCCGGCGAGACGGCCAGCCTGCCCATCCTCAACACGAACGCGCAGCGGACCCACGTCATCCTGACCTTCTACTACCAGAACGGCGCGCCGGGCCAGACCGCGTTCGACGTGCCGGCGCACAGCCGCTTCACGGCCGACCTCAACGCGCTCGCCGGGCCCGGCCGCGTCTTCGGCGTGGCGCTGAGCGCCGACCGCGCGGTGACGGCGCAACTGCGCGAGGCACGGCAGGGACGCGACGGGTTCGGGTTGCTGGGCGTCAGCGCGCCGAGCGCGACGTGGTACCTGGCCGAGGGCTTCACCGGCCTGACCTTCCACGAGACCGTCGCGCTGGTGAATCCGGGGCAAACCTCGTCACAGGTCCAGCTGCGCCTGCTGCCCTTTGGCGGTCGCGCCGCCCGCACGGAACTCGTGACCGTGCCGGCGCAGAGCACGCGCACGGTCGACGTCAACAGCCTGCTGCCCCGCCAGTCGCTGAGCGTCATCGCCACCGCGAGCAACCCTATCGTGGTCGCGCGCATCCTGACCTTCAGTTCCCATAATGGTGTGCCGGGCTACGGTGCCACGGCCAAGACCGGGACCAACGCGCCGGCCACGACCTGGATCTTTGCCGAGGGTACCACCACGACGCGCTTCCAGACCTACCTGACCGTGCTCAACCCCAACGCCACGGCGGCGCTGGTCACGGCGAGCTTCTACGGGCGCACCGGCGGTTCGCTGGGCAGCCGGACGTTGCTGGTCCCGGCGCTGAGCCGCGCCAACCTCAAGCTCAACGACTTCCTGACCGCCGATGGCATCGCCACCATCGTCACCGCCAACGCCCCGGTGGTGGTGGAGCGGCCGGAGTACTTCGGCAGCCCCAACGCGCCCGACGTGGCCGGCAGCGACGTGTTCGGGCGCAACGGCGCCGGCGTGGCCTGGAGCTTCCCCGGCGGCGACACCACGACGCAGGGCGGCTTCGCGTCCGCTAACCGCAGCGAGTTCCTGCTGATCTACAACCCGTCGGGGCAGACGGTCGCCGTCGACGCGACCTTCTACGACAGCGATGGCACGGTCACGACCAAACGCCTGTACATCTCGCCGACGATCCGCTACAACGTCGACGTCAACCGGCTGGTCCCCGGCGTGACGCCGCAACACGGCGTCACGCTCCGCTCGGTCAACGGCGTGGGCTTCGTGGCGGAGCAAACGGTCTTCGCGCCGGACTTCAGCTCGCTCAGTGGAACGCAGGGCTTCGCGCGGTAGGCCCCTACGGGACGGCGGTTGGCGCTACCGCCTGCCTCACCAGTAGCTTGTCAGGCGATCTTTGAGACGTTCACGGGGGAGCGCGGACCCTCATCGCGAGGGTCCGCGCTCCCCGTCTGTTCACGCTCCATACACGCTTGACGATATAGCGGTATCATGCCAGGCGTGGAGTGCCGCTCCACCAGGTCCAGAGGGGGAAGAGGAGGAGGGGGACAAGCGATGACGACACCACCGGTCGGCGGCAGGCCCGACGACGACGCGCGAACAGCCGGCGCCTCCCCTGGATAGGTTCCGTTGGGGCCTGCTGAGATGGCGCATTTTGGCCGAATGATCGTCGGATAAGACGATCGCTTCAGCCCGATCATGCCCTCAGTTCAGCATGGAAGTCGGCGAACGGCCGTATTATGGGTGGGTAGCGGAGCGTCTACCGAAGGCTTTTCACCCATCTCAGCAGGCCCCAACGGAACCAGGTCAGATGCAATTCGGCGTCCCCCCCGCGCACATGGCGGTTGA
>JAABUZ0100006026.1_pt1 | contig 15439 bp, 12 predicted proteins | sample 5562091 | NCBI WGS metagenome assembly JAABUZ01 (sample SAMN12813069, study PRJNA571459) | rock metagenome | isolation source: Antarctica rocks | place: Antarctica: Victoria Land, Linnaeus Terrace sud | collected 2015-12-21 | reverse complement strand
TTGTGCCACACGAACTCGCCGCGCGCCTTGACCACCATAATGTCGTTGTTATTGAACTGCGCGACCGTCTGCGGCGACCAGTGCTCGGAGAACTGGGCCAGCTTATCGGCCAGCGTAACCTTATCGCCCTCGCCCTCGCCCATGTCGCACCCTTTCTACTCCACGTACCAACCAAACCGTCGCCAGCGATGCAGGGCACCGTACATGCACGCCCTGCAAGCCTTGAGCCCAATGCGCGTAACCATCGGGCTCTTCCGTAACCTTTATCCTCATTCCACCCCGGCTGCAAAAAACGCTTCGACGTCCTCCATGCGCCGCGCCAGGCGCGCGGGGGGCAGGGCGGCGATGACGCGGCGGCCGTAGCCTTTGCGCGCCAGGCGGCTGTCCAGGATGGCTACGACGCCGCGGTCCTTGTTGGAGCGGATCAGCCGCCCCACACCCTGCTTGAGCTGCAGGATGGCCGTGGGCAGCATCAGATCGTTGAACCAGTCGCCGCCGTCTTCCTTTAAGCGGTTGACGCGTGTGGCGACCACGGGGTCGTCGGGGACGCTGAAGGGCATGCGGTCGATCACGACCAGCGAGAGCGCCTCGCCCACCACGTCGACGCCCTCCCAGAAGCTTTTGGTGGCGAAGAGCACGGCCGACCCGTCGGCGCGGAAGCGGCGCAGCAGTTCGCCGCGCGGCAGTTCGCCCTGCTTGAGCAGCGTGTACGGCAGCGCGTCGCGCAGCGCTTTATAGGCGTCCTCCATGCCGCGGTACGACGTGAAGAGCAGGAAGGCGCGGCCGCCACTGGCGCGCACCAGCCCCTCGATCTCGCGGCACAGCGCCGCCGTATACTCGGGGCTAGCGGTGGCGCGGAACTCCGGCAGGTGCGCCGGCACGTAGAGCAGGCACTGCGCGGGGTAGTCGAAGGGACTGGGCGCCACGAACTCGGCCGCCTCGTCGATGCCGACGGCATGGCGGAAGTAGGCGAAGTCGCCGACGGCAAGCGTGGCCGACGTGCAGACGACGGGGCTCTGCCGGAACAAGATCTCGGCCAGGGGCTCGCCGACGTCGATGGGGGTCCACTTGAGCGTGACCTCCAGCGTGTGGCCCACGGTACGGTACTCGACGTACCGGACACTATCTTTGTCGTTGGCGCGGCTGACCAGGCGCGCGTCCTCGGCCAGACGCGCGGTCCAGGCCACCAGCTTCTCGTAGCGGCGGCTCTCTGGCGTCGCGGCAGGGGCGGCTTTGTGGGGATTATGCCGGGTCAGGTGCTCGGCGATCTCCGCGAGCCCCTGCGCGAGCGCCAGGCCGGGGGTCAGCTCGTCGGTCACCACGTCGCGGCCACGGCCTGTCGGCCGTTCGAAACGGCGGAACAGGCGGTCGGCCAGGACGGGGAGCGCGGCGACCCGTTCCGTGCCGGCGTGGCGGCGCAGCGCGTCGTGCTCGACCAGTTCGGTGATGTCGCGGCGGCTCAGGCTGACGGTGAAGGCCGCGAAGGCGGCCTCTTCGAGGCGGTGCGCCTCGTCGATGATGACGACGTCGCGGTCGGGCAGCAGGTACGCGCCCATGTCGCGCACCACGAGGTCGGCCAGCAGGAGCGCATGGTTGCAGACGACGAGCTGCGACGCCTCGGCGCGGGCGCGCATCTTTTCCACGAAGCAGTCGTGGAAGTGGCCGCACACCGTGCCGATACAGGTGCGCGTGGTCGAGCTGGCGCGCGCCAGCAGGTCGCGCCCCGGCAGCATGTCCATCTCCTCGAAGTCGCCGGTCGTGGTCGCCGCGGCCCAGGCCTTGAGCGCGCGGTAGTCGTACGTCTGCCCCGCCATCGTCTGGTACTGCTCCTCCTCACCGAAGCGCTCAAGGCAGAGGTAGTTGGAGCGGCCCTTGACGAGGGCGGCCGAGACGTCGCGCGGGAGGGTGTGCTGCAGGAAGGGGATGTCCTTGCCCACAAGCTGGTCCTGCAACGCCTTGTTGGCGGTAGAAACGATCACCCGCTTGCCGCTGTAGATGGCAGGGACCAGGTAGGCAAGGCTATTGTGTGTTGGGATCAGGGACTCGCCCGCGAGGTAGAGGTGACTGGCGGCCGTTACTTGAATGCAGCGTACTGGGCGTGACGGTACAGGTCGTACGGCCGTGATGTAGCGGAATGTGTTTCGAGCCGGTGTGTAGTTGCGCGATCGTTGTTTGTGCGCCGCGACTTTGCGTGGCAGTCGAAACACCTCATCGCACGTCGTGAAGTGGATTGTGTAGGAAGTTCCGCAATCTTTGCCATACAAGCGCGCCGGTTTGGTCATCATGGAAGGCCGATAGCCGAGGCTGAGGACGAGGGCCTGAACATCGCAAGCAAGGCGAGGATTAGTTGATGTGTACTGTATCGCACCCTGTGGAGAAACCGTACCGTCAGTGTCGAGCAGGCCGGCGAGTAAGGCGCGTCGTTGCCTCTCGGAGGCGCGCATGTAACATAACGGAATGTGCTTGTTCTTGAGGACGCCAAGGTCACGCAGTACGCCGGTTACACTCGGTTCCCAACGATTGAGCGCGGGGCCGGATGATAAATGCAGCGAGTAGTGATATTTGCCCGTGAGTTTTCGGACGATATACCCTAGACCTTCGACCTCGTGGATAATCTCAGGATCGGCCGTGCTCAATTGAGCACAATTAGCGTGTCCATCGCCCAGCCATAATCCAAGGATTAGGGACGCGAGAGGTAAGTCGCGGTCGGGTAGTTTGAGCGCATGGGCGATCGGGACAGCATGATTCAGGCGCGCCACGTTGCCAACAATAACGGTGAGCGTAGTAGCGATGTCGCGAGTTGTGAGGCGCGAGAATGGCAAAGCATCACGTTGTCGAGCCAATCGCTTACGATCCCGCCATGTGCAAGTAATCCATTGGTGATTCTCGTCGGCCACGAGTATTGATCCATCTGAGAACTCGATCTCGTAGCAGGGGCGATCGTACATGACATCAAAGGCGCGTATGACCTCCGTTGGCGCGCCGGTTTCATCGAAGACCAAATCGCCGACGCATAGATCCCCCATGCGCTTCCACCCTGTCGGCGTCGCAATGGGCGTGTCGACGTCGAGAGCTTTCCCGACACCCGTCCCACCCTCAATGACGGCATGCTGTCCGGCGTCAATGGCGGCGGCGATGGTTTCGGCCATAGCGACCTGCGAGGGACGCGACTCGTAGCCGGGCAGCCGCCGGCTGATCACGCCGCCGGGACCCAGGACCTCGACGACGCGCTTGGGGAGACTGGAACTCATGTTGTCAGTGTAAGATATTGCTTGTCATAACGCGCTGAGATGCCAGCGAGGGGGGGTGCGCCACTTTTTCGCGCGGCGCGACCAGTAGCCGCAACACGCGCCCTCAACGAGGTTATCGTGGCCCATCCACCGCTGCTGGCGCGGAGTTAACCGTAGAGCGAATCTTCCTTCGCGAGACCGTGGGCGGCCTGCCGGAATATGGCTTGATAGTCGGGATGGGCCAACGACAGACGACTGGCCTGATGCGCTACAACACCTCAAGCCGTTCGACGCTGACCGCCCGGTCGATCAAATCGTTCAGTTGTTCCGTGGTCGCGGTGTCGATGCGCCGCTCCACGGCGGCAGGAATAGTCCCGAAGCGTCGCCGTAGGATCCTCTGAATCGCCTCGCGTTTGCCCCGCGCCTCGCCCCGTGCTTCACCCCGCGCCTCCCCCCGTGCTTCGAGGGCTTGTGATAGTGCTGTCATGCCCAACTCCCCCAATATGGCTATCGCGACGTCATCACTGATGTCAGGATACGACAAACCGAGCAGCGCGCCTACCGTCATCTCGCGCTGCGCCTGGGGCAAGTGCGCGGTGAGCAGCGCCGCGTCGCGCGCCACCACGGCGATAGGGCGACGCCGACGCATCAGCGGCGCCAGGATCAGGTCGATGCGGTCCGTCTCCGTGAAGGGCTCGTCGCGCGCGACTTTCTCGTGCAACCGGCGCAGCGTGGCCTCGCCATCTTCGCGTCCAAGGAAGATGTTGTGGACGCGGAAGGCGAGCGCGCCGGTGTCTAGTGTGTCGGCGGCGCTCCTGATGCCCGCGCCGTAGAGCACGACGGTGTGGACGGGACGCTTGTAGCGCGCGTAGACGGCCAGGTGGTAGGCGGCGAAGCGCAGGATGTCGCCGGAGCGCCGCGTGGTCTGGAACTCCAGATGCAGGATCGAGCCGTCGGCGAGCCGGAAAAGCAGGTCGGTCTGCTGCGAGCTGATGAGCAATTGGGGCAACTCGGAGGGCAGGCCCGCGACGATGGGCGGGAAGGGCAGCCCGAAGCGCGCGAACAGCGCCCCGCCGAGGGCGTCGGCGGTGTACTTGAGGACGATGTCGACGCTCTTGCGCGACACACGCGGTTGGACCATGGGGAACCTCCATTAAAGAGCTTTGAGTGGCGGCCGTTTCGCATGCCACGCGCTGGCCTGCTGGTAGTAGTGCCCGACGCGCAAGACGGTGAGGTCCTCGTGCGGGCGGCCGACGATTTGTAGCCCGATGGGCAGTCCCGCCGAGGTGAAGCCGCAGGGGACCGAGAGCGCCGGGAAGCCGGCGAGGTTGAACGGGTAGGTGTTGCGCAGCAGCGTGCCCTTGACCACGCCGCTGCCCCCGGCGCCTTCCGCAGGCGCCGGAGGCGCCGCGACCGGAACGGTCGGCATGACGAGCAGGTCGACCTCTTGCATCACCGCCAGCCAGCGCTCGCGCAGTTGGGCGCGCACGCGCTGGCCCTGTAGGTAGTCCGTGGCCAGGTACAACGCGCCGAGCTCGAGGTCGCGGCGCGTCTCATCCTCGTAGAGCTCGGGCGTCGCGCGCAACGTCTTCTGGTGATACGCGCTGGCCTCAGGACGTTGCACGGCGCGTCCGACCGCGAAGGTCAACGCGACGTCGGGCAACGCGACCTGGCATTCCTTCATACCCAAGTGACCAAGGGCGCGCAAGGCTTGTGCGACCGCGGCCTCGACCTCCGGGTCCAGGTCGTCGTAGAAATAGGGGCGTGGGACGCCTACTCTCAGCCCCGTGACCGGCCGCTCTAGCTGGGCCAGCACGGCGTCGGCGCGCCCTTGCATATCCTTGGCGCGTCCCTTTCCCCTTACTCTTGCCCCGACCTCCGGCGCCATGGCGGCGAGCAGCAGCGCGACGTCGGCGGCCGTGCGCGCCATTGGCCCGGCATGGTCGAGCGACCAGCTCAGCGGGATGACGCCGTGGCGCTCGACCAGGTCGTAGGTGGGCTTGAGGCCGGCGACGCCGCAGAGCGCGCTGGGCAAGCGGATCGACCCGGCGGTATCGGTGCCGATCGCGCCCATGGCCATGCCGGCGGCGAGCGCCGCCGCCGAGCCGCCGCTCGACCCGCCGGGGATGCGCGCAAGGTCCCAGGGGTTGCGCGTGGGCGCGGAGATCACGCCGTAAGCGAACTCGTGCGTGTTGGTCTTGCCGATGATGACGGCGCCGGCCGCGCGCAGCCGCGCGACGATGGCGGCGTCTTCGCGCGCGACGTTCCCCGCCAAGATACGCGAGCCCGCGGTCGTAGGCAGTCCGGCCACGTCGACGATATCTTTGACGGCGATCGGTATGCCGCATAGGGGTCCAAAGGCGCCGCCGGCCATGATGGCGCGCTCGCACTCCTCGGCCGCCGCCAGCGCGCCCTCGTCGTCGACGTATGAGAAGGCGCGCACGCCGTCATCGTGGGCGTCGATGCGGTCGAGCGTCGCTTCCACGAGATCGACCGGCGAGACGCGCCGCGCGCGCACGAGACGCGCGGCTTCCTCTATCGGCAGGAAAGGGAGATCGCTTTTCGTCCGGAAAGAGTGGTCGCTTCTATACCCGTACATCGTGATGGCCTCCGTGAGATACCCATGGCATGGCCGGGATGGCGTCACCCAGGTCGACGCCGCGCAGGCTGTCGATCAGGCGTAGGTCGGCGCCCAGCGCCGCCGTGAGCGCGGGGATGCGCCGCAGATCGAGCGGCAGACCGGCCAGCCGCGCCAGCAACTGGACCTGTTTCTCGGTGACCTTTACGGTCGCACCCTGAGACATCTTTTCCTCCCCCCTTGTTATGTCCGTCGTGTTGATGAAACCCCTTCCGCTGGGCAGGGTACCACAACTCGACGACTCGACACGCTATGTACGGCGGGGCGTATACTATGTCTAACGTCCCGCCGCATAGTCCCGAGGGGGCGGAGGTAGAGAGGTAGATGTAGCATGGTCATCACCAGCAGGCAGCCATTCGTGTCAACCATGTACGATCGTTTGTTGATCGACGATGATACGGAGGAGAGTGTGTCCGGCTCCGACTACCATTTGGCCGCGATCCTGGCGCTCTACGAAGTCCTGTTGCGCTACGCGCAACGCGCGGTCAAGCGGTGGTACGTCACCGCCGAGGTGCTTGTGCTGGTCGACATCCCCGAGCGTGTCGACACCTGGCGCGCGATGCCCGATGTCTACGTGGTACTCGACACGGCGGATACGTTCCGCGGTTCGCTCGACACGCGGACAGGCGAGTCTTTTCCGCAGTTCATCTGCGAAGTAGCTAGTAACAGCACCTGGGCCAAAGACGTGACGGAGAAACAACGCGTCTACGCCGACGTCGGCGCCCTGGAATACATTGTCTTCGATCCCACGACCGCGTTGTTGGGCCAGTCTCTGCGCGCGTGGCGCCGCCAGCTGGATGACGCGTGGGAGCCGTGGGAGCCGGACGAAGCGGGTTTCCTGACGAGCGCGGCGCTCGACGGCTTGCGGTTGCGCGCCGAGGGCACGCTATTGCGCGTCTACGACCCGGCGGGTGAGCTGCTGCCGACGGGGAATGAGCTCGACGTGATCGCGCGCGACCGCGCGGCGAAACTAGCCGAGACAGAGCGTTTCCTGGTAGAGCAGGCGGCGCGGCAGGCTGAAACCGAGCGTGCGGCGCGGGAACAAGCCGCGCGATTGGCTGAGGCCGAGCGTGTGATCGAAGAGCAGGCGGCGCAGCTTACGCGACTGCGAGAGCAAGGACCGGCGAGCGAGTAGCAACGAACGGTGGCGCTAGTAGTCCGTCAAGCGCCGTCTTGACAGTTCAATCGCCGTGCAACAGGGGACGGCAACTGTCCATAGTTCGCTTGACAGACTACTAGTGTTGATCGCTAGTGGTCGAAAGCCGATAGCCTGAGGAAGTACCGCGATGATTGAGTCTCTAAAAGATCGGTTGGGCGCGAAGGTTAGCACGAACCCCTCGGTGCTCGACGCGCACGGGCGCGACGAGAACTATCCCGAAACTATGCCGCCCCTCGCCGTCGTTTTCGCCGAGTCGGCGCGTGACGTACAAGATGTCCTGGCTTGGGCGCGCGGCCACAATACGCCGGTTATCCCCTTCGGAGCCGGGACGAGCCTCGAAGGGCATCTCGTGCCGCGGGCGCCCGTTATCTCGCTTGACCTCTCACGTATGAACCACATCCTTAAGATCTACCCCGAGGATTTCCTCGTGGAGGTCGAGCCCGGCGTCACGCGTACGGCGCTCGACGCGGCGCTGCGCCACAGCGGCCTCTTCTTTCCCGTCGATCCCGGCGCGGACGCCTCGCTCGGCGGTATGGCGGCGACCAACGCCAGCGGGACGACGACGGTCAAGTATGGCGGTATGCGCCAGAATGTCGCCGCGCTGGAGGTCGTGCTGGCCAACGGCGAAGCGCTCCAGGTCGGCCGCAACGTACGCAAGACGAGCAGTGGCTACGACCTCAAGGACCTCTTCGTCGGCTCGGCGGGGACGCTCGGCGTGATCACGCGGCTGACGTTGCGCCTGCACCCGGTCCCGCCGCATGTGCATACCCTGCGCGTTTTCTTCCCCAACCTCACCACGGCCGCCGAGGCGTCCTACGCGATCATGGCCAGCGCGCTGCCCGTGGCGCGGCTGGAGCTCCTCGACGAACTCAGTATGCGCGCCATCAACAGTTATATGAACGCGGACTACCCCGAGTCTCCGGCGCTGTTCCTGGAGTTCCACTCCTCGACCGCCGAGGCGATCGAGGCGGAGTCGCGGATGGTGGAGGACCTCGTGCGCGAGGCCGGGGCCATCGACATCGACGTGGCGCGGACGCAAGAGGAGCGCACCGCGCAGTGGGAGGCGCGCCACCACATCTTCTGGGCGAGCACGCATCTCTATCCTAACCAGAAATACACCATCACCGACGTGGCCGTGCCGCTCTCCAAGATGCCCGCGCTGATCTCCACCACGCAGCAGCTGCTCGCGGAGATGGACCTCGCGGGCGGCATCGTCGGGCACGTCGGGGACGGCAACTTCCACACGCTGGTGGCTACGCCGCCGGAGGAACTCGCGCGGGCGCACGAGTTCTCCGCCCTGGTCGTCGCGCGCGCGCTCGAGCTCGGGGGTACGGCCTCGGGCGAACATGGCATCGGGCTGTCCAAGCGGCGGTTCATGGCGGCGGAGCACGGCCCCGCCTTGGAGTGGATGCGCCGGCTCAAGGCGCTGTTCGACCCACAGGGGCTGCTCAACCCCGACAAGAGTCTCTGTTGACACTCCACACGGCTAAAGCCATGGGTTTTCCGAGAGGTTTCTATAACCGGAGGGTCATAGGATGAGGGCGTCCTTTCGCCGTCGCGTGATGAGCAGCAAGAACTGGTACATGGCGTAGAGCTCCAGCCCAAAGGGCAGGTACCCGAGGTAGCCCGGCAGGGGCATCGCGAACAGGTGCGGCGCGTTGTTGACGATGGGCACGGTGTAGTACCAGTGCGGCAGCGCATGGGAGTTCCACATCTCCCAGAAAAAGCCGTTGCACAGTGTCGCCAATGGGAGCACGACCAGGAAGCGCCAGTCGCGCGCCAGCAGATGACTCCAGGCCGATTTGCGGCCCGCCAGGTTGTTGATCGGATCAAGCACGAAAATGAGGCAGAGCCAAATCATCCAGTAAAGGTAACCCGGAAATAGCAATGGCAGCGCGATGGTGAGCGCGCCGACCATCATGAGGAGCGCAGCCCCGCGCGGCGTCAGGCGCGGCCCCAGGGCGGGCGGCAGCAGACGCGGGCGCAAGGGCTTGAACGAGGCGAACAGCTCGGCCATCTCCACCTCGGCCGGAAGCACCGTGCTGAAGGCGAGCGACGCCAACAGGTTATAGCCGAACCCCGAGTACGACCGATCGAGCACGTAGTGCCAGTTCTGTAAGGGGGCGTTAAAAGCCTCGAAGATCCACCAGACCGGGATCGAGAACAGGAAGAGCGCGAAGAAGCGCTTGCGGGAGCGCGTCAAGGGCGATGTGCCGCGCCGCGCCACGTTGAGCCCGTCGAGGACGAGGATAAAGCCGAACCATAGCGGGAAGAACGTGTAGGCGTAAGGCCCGATGCGGCCCCACGACGATATCCAGGCCGCGGCGTTGATGAGCAAGCCGAGATAGGTATACGAGGGCAGCCGGCCGATAAAAGTGGTGGCCCGCGGGAAAGCGCCCTCTCCCGCTGTGCGCGTCGTCTCAATCATCTATTTTCTTGCGTCCACACCAAAAAAGGCCGCCAGGAGCGGCAGGAGTCTCCTGGCGGCGCGACGTATGGGCTGCGTAACGGGGCGTAGGCAGACCGATCCTAACTGAATCCTATACTTATTCTACCGTAAGCTTCGCGTGCTTGCCGCCCTGCGCACGTTGTCCGGTCGCGAGCGCTTTGGCGAGCCCGGCAACCTGAACCATAGCGCTCGACGGCGCGTCCCAGTACTCGGCCTGTGTGACGTTGACCTGGAGGAGGGCGAGGTCCGGGTCGTCCAGCCCTTTGGGGAACCACGCCTTCAAGGCAGGCTTCCACAACTCCTCGATTTTCCGCCGATCGCGCACGAGGCGCGCCGTCCCCGAGACCGACACGTAGCGGTTGTCGTCCTCTTTGACGTAGCCAAGGTTGACGTTCTGGTCGCGCTCGACCTCGTCGACTTTGGGAGAGCCAGCGCCCGTGAAGAACCACAAGTCACCGTCGGAGTCCATGTCCTGCGTCGCCATGGGCCGGCTGCGCAGAGTTCCATCAGACTCAGCCGTGGTCATCATCGCGATCCTGATGCCCTTGAGCTCGTCGCCCAGCTTCTTGATGTCGTCGTCGTGATTGCTCATCGTATTCGTGCTCCTTCAACGCGGTCACGGGTTTCACGCAAGTAGGAGCGCAAGATACATACCAATTGGAGCAGGGACCGGCAAACTACGCGCCCTCGGCCGTACCGTAGTAGCGGTCGCCGAAGTCGCCGAGGCCGGGCACGATGTATTTGTGCGGGTCGAGACCCTGGTCGAGCGCGCAACACCACACGGGTACCTCTGGGTAGCGCTCGTTGATGGCGCGTACGCCCTCGGGCGCCGCGACGATACAGGCGACGCGCAGATCACGCGCGCCGTTCTGGACAAGCAGGTCGAGCGTGGCCAGGGCCGAACCGCCGGTGGCGAGCATGGGATCGAGGATGACCACGCGGCTGGCCTCGAGTTGCGCCGGCAGCTTGCTGTAGTACTGATGCGCCAGCGCCGTCGCCTCGTCGCGCTCCAGGCCGACGAAGCCGACTTTGGAGCCGGGGAAAAAACCGCGGATGGCGTCGAGCATGGCCAGGCCCGAGCGTAGCACCGGCACGAAGACCACCCCGAGCGCGAGTTCACGGGTCTCGACGCGCGTCAGCGGCGTTTCGACGCTCACGGGCCGCGTCGGCAGGTCGCGCAGCACTTCGAGCGCCAGCACCTGCGCCGCCACGCGGCCGTGCCGCTGGAATGTTTCGGCGTCCGAATTTTTGTCGCGCAGGTGGGTCAGCGCGTGCTCGATCAACGGATGGTCGACGACCGTGACGGCCAAATTAGCGTCCATGGCTCTGATCCCTCGGCAGTTGCCAGTGCTGCACATTGTTGGCATCGGTGAAGGGCTGATAGTACCACAATAGCTCCAGCCGGCCGGCCGCCGCGTCACTCTCGGGTACCTCAAAGGTGTAGCTGCCTTTATGGTGCCCCCGTGGCTGCAGGACGACCGCGCGTAGCGCCGTGTGATAGGGGTCGAAGGAAACGGGCGGATTCTTCTCGCCCTGCGTGTCCTGCACGTAAAAATTGCACAGGTTGAAGCCGCATGTGACGTTTGGCGTGAGGTCCCAATCCTGGTTTCGTTGGTTCTCGATCAGCAAGGTGACGACCGCGAAGGTATCGCCCTGGTTGGCGACGCGCCCGTCGCCGCCACGCGTATACTGCACATCCTCAAGCGTTATCTTGATACTGTCGGGCGATAGATGCGAGCCTCCGATACCTTCAAGGGGCGGGGCAGGCTTTGGTTTGGGCGTCGGCGTTGGCGGCGGCGTCGGCCCGGCTGTCGGCGTCGGCCCTGGCGCCGCGCCCGTGATGATGCGCGTCGTGAACCAGCCCGGCTGGGAGAGATAGAGGATCGCGATGAGGCCGAGCGCGATGCCCGTGCTGAGCACGAAACGCAGGGGCGAACGCTGGCGCGGTCCAAAGCCGTTCATGCCGATCGAATCGCGGCTCGTAGTCGGAGGCGGCGTGTTGTCGCTCATGCTGTATCCTCAGTCCAACATATAGTCGGCCCTCACCAAGGCGCGCGAATTATCGGACAAACAATCCTGGGAGCGCGGGCGTCTCGCCCGTCCCGTGCGTCGCGTCCGTGATGCCGGGGACGGGCGAGACGCCCGCGCTCCCAGATAATGCACGCGCCTTGGTGGCCCTACGACACGTCCGGCTTCGCGAGCGATTGGGCCACGGTCTGTGGCTGTGCGCCATTGGGCGTGGTGACCGAACGCAGGTAGGCCATAAACTCGTCCTTAAACTCGGGTCGCTGCAGGGCCAGATCGACGTTGGCCTGCAGATACTCTAACACGTTGCCCGCGTCGTAGCGACGCCCCATGAACTCGTACGCGTAGACAACCTCGTGCTGGAGCAGTTTGCCGATGGCGTCGGAGAGCCAGATCTCGCCATGCGAGGCCTGCGTCTGTTCCAGGAAGCGGAAGATCTCCGGCGTGAGGATGTAGGCTTTGACCTGCGCCAGGTTCGACGGAGACTCCTCGATCGTCGGCTTCTCAATGAGTCCCTCGACGCGGTAGACACGGTCCTCGATCTGTGTACTCGTCTTGATCATACCGTACTTGGGATAGTCGCGCTCGGGCACGCGCATGGCGGCCAGCACCGAGCGGCCGAAGCGGTCGTAGACATCGATCATCTGCTTGAGGCAGGGCGGGTCCGACACGACCACGTCGTCGCCCCAGAGCACGGCGAATGGCTCGTCGCCGATGACGTCCTTGGCCAGGAGCACGGCGTGGCCGTTGCCGAGCGGCTGCGGTTGGCGCACGTAGACGAAGTCGACCAGCTCGGCGACGCGCTTGATCTCCTCGAGTTGTTTCTTTTTGCCGGTCTCGGCCAGACGGTACTCGAGCTCGAACGAGCGGTCGAAGTGGTCCTCGATGGCGCGCTTACTCTGCCCCGTAATGATCACGACCTGCTCGATGCCCGAGGCCGCCGCCTCTTCGACGATATACTGGATGACCGGCTTATCGACGATGGGCAACATCTCTTTCGGTTGCGCCTTCGTCGCCGGCAGGAAGCGCGTGCCCAGTCCCGCCGCCGGGATGACTGCTTTGCGAATACCCATGAATCCCTCCGGGAAGCTGTCAGCTATCAGCTGTCAGCCATCAGCTTTTTATTGTTCGCGGACCGTCCGGCGCCCACGCTTGTTGCCAGTGACTTGCCGCTATGTAGAATATCGACCACCCGCCAAAAAGCTGACAGCTGATTGCTGACAGCTGATTGCTATGTGATCACGTCCATCCCCAGATACGGCCGCAACGCGGCAGGGACGCGTACGGAGCCATCGGACTGCTGATGGTTCTCCAGGAGGGGAACCATGATGCGTGGCGAGGCCAGCGCGGTGTTGTTGAGCGTGTGCGCGAAGCGCACCTTGCCGTCCTCGCCACGGTAGCGTAGGTTGACGCGGCGGGCCTGCCAGTCGCCCAGGAACGAGTCGGAGTGCGTCTCGCGGTAGGTGTTTTCCGAGGGGACCCAGCTCTCGATGTCGTAGGCCTTGACCTTGCCCGCCCCCATGTCGCCCGTACACAGCAGCATGACCTGATACGGAATCTCGAGTGCTTGCAGGATCTCTTCGGAGTTGACGAGCAGCGCGTCGAGCAGGCGCAGCGAGGCCGCGTCGTCGGCCGGGGCGATGATGAATTGCTCGACCTTGGTGAACTGGTGCACGCGGATGACGCCCTTGACGTCGCGGCCGTACGAGCCGGCCTCGCGCCGGAAGCACGGCGAGAGCGCCACGTATTGGACCGGCAACACCTCGAACGGTAGGATCTCATCGGCGTGCATGCCCGTCATGGCGACCTCAGCCGTGCCGGCGAGGAACAGGTCGTCGTCCGGCAGTTCGTAGGTCTGGTCGCGCTGGAAGGGGAACTGCCCGGTGCCTATTAGCGAGAACTCGCGCGCGAGGGCGGGCACGGTCAGTGGCGTGAAGCCCTTGGCCGCGAGGCGGTCAATCGCGAAGCGCGTCAGGGCCATCTCCAGCAGCGCGCCGGCCCCTTTGAGGATGTAGCTGCGGTTGCCGGCGACTTTGGCGCCGCGCTCAACGTCGAGGATACCCAGGCGCTCCATCAAGGCGACGTGGTCGAGCGGGGTAAAGTCGAAGCGCGGCGGCTCGCCCCAGTGCTTGACCTCCACGTTGCCGCTCTCGTCGGGGCCTTCAGGTACGGACGGGTCGGGGATATTGGGCACACGCAGCAGCAGCGGGCGTGACTCTTCCTCGAGCGCGCGCTGCATGTCCTTGACGCCGCCGGCGCGCTCGCGGATGAGCCGCCCCCGCTCAATCAGTGTGGCCCGTTCCTCGGGCGACGCCTTGCCCGTGCGCTTGGAGATATCGTTACTCTCCGTGTTCAGGTCCTGCTCTTCGCGCCGCAGGTCGTCATCCCGTTGCAGGAGTTCCAGCAGCCGATCCAGGTCAAGGTCGATACGCTTCTTACGCGCGGCCTCACGGACGTCCTCGGGATGGTCGCGGATAAATCGACGGTCCAGCATAGCTCTCTCTACTCCTCGGCTTCGGCCTCGACCGCGCCGCCGCGGCGCAATTGGGGGAACAGGATGACGTCGCGGATGCTCGGCGCGCCGGTCAGGACCATGGACAGCCGGTCGATGCCGACGCCGATGCCGCCGGTCGGGGGCATACCGTGCTCCAGCGCGACCAGGAAATCCTCGTCCAGGGACTGTGCTTCGGCGTCGCCCCGCTCGCGCTCACGCTGCTGCTCCTCGAAGCGCCAGCGCTGGTCGACCGGGTCGTTGAGTTCGGTGAAAGCGTTCCCGATCTCGAAGCCGCCAATATAGGGCTCGAAGCGCTCCACCAACTCAGGATCGTCCGGCTTGCGCTTGGCCAGCGGCGAGAGCGCGACTGGGTAGTCGATCAGGTGCGTCGGCGCGATCAAGTGCTCCTCCACGAATGTGCCAACCAACTCGTCGACGATTTTAGCCCATGGCGTACCTGGCGTGAGTGCAACGCCGCGCTCCGTGGCGACCCGGTAGAGGTCCGGCTGCTCGGGGTACTGCCTGACGTCGATGCCGCTGTATTGTTGTATAGCGTCAAGCAGCGGCAGGCGCGGCCATGGCCCCTTGACGTCGATTTGGCGGCCGGCGATCTGAATCACCGTCGTACCCAACAACTCGCGCGCCGCCCCTTCGACCATGTCCTCTACCAGACTCATCATGGTCGTGTAGTCGGCGTAAGCCTGGTAGGCTTCGAGCATAGTGTACTCGGGGTTGTGGAAGCGCGAGAAGCCCTCGTTACGGAAGTTCTTGCCGATTTCGTAGACGCGGTCGATGCCGCCAATGGTCAGGCGCTTGAGGTAGAGCTCCAGCGCGATGCGCAGGTACAGATCCTCGTCGAGGGCGTTGTAGTGCGTGGTGAACGGCCGCGCCGACGCGCCGCCGTAGAGCGGTTGCAACACGGGTGTCTCCACCTCCACGAAGCCGCGCCCCTCCATGAAGCGGCGGATGTAGCTCACCAGGCGCGAACGCAGCAACAAGACGCGGCGCACGTCCTCGTTGACGATGAGGTCGAGGTAGCGCTGGCGGTAGCGCTTCTCGGTATCCTTGAGCCCGTGCCAGACCTCGGGCAACGGCCGCAGCGCCTTGGACAGCAGGGTCAGGCGCGCGACGCGGACGCTGGGCTCGCCGCGCTTGGTGTGGAAGGTTTCGCCCGCCGCCTCGACGAAGTCGCCGGCGTGCAAGCGCTTGAAGAGCGCCCAGCCCTCCTCACCGACGACCGGCTGTTGGATGGAGAGCTGGATGCGGCCGCTGCCGTCCTGCACATGGATGAAGGCAAGCTTGCCCATCGCGCGCACATTGCCCACGATGCGGCCGGCGACGGTCACCTGGTCACCCTCCTGCGTGTCGAGCAGCGCGCGCGCCTCGGCGGCGGTGTGCGTGGGGTGCGCGCGGGGCGGGTAGGGGTCGACGCCGGCGGCGCGCA
>JAABUZ0100006025.1_pt1 | contig 15440 bp, 11 predicted proteins | sample 5562091 | NCBI WGS metagenome assembly JAABUZ01 (sample SAMN12813069, study PRJNA571459) | rock metagenome | isolation source: Antarctica rocks | place: Antarctica: Victoria Land, Linnaeus Terrace sud | collected 2015-12-21 | reverse complement strand
CTAAATGCTCAATTTCTTGTTCTCATGATTTCTTGAAGTGAGAGATTTCAATTTCTTTTATTGAATTCAGTGTTTTTTGCACTTTGTTCAATATTCAATATATCTGCGTGAGTCTGTCTTTGTACTTCTTAGCTTTTCAAGATACATTCGTCTTCATCTTGTTTCAGTTCAGATATTTCGATGCGTTCAGATCTAAATTCAATTCGATAGAGTATTGAGATGAATACGTAATAGATGTTCTTTTTCTGATAGAGTGTTTTTTCAATAATTCAACTATTCAAATTGCATAGTTCTTGCACTTTTGATTTAATCATATCTTCATCAACGAGATTTTGACTTCTATTTGCATAGCATCTATCGATGATGTTCGAAACGCACTAAGAATTTTTCATAATGCAGCGTTTTGCAGTTTGCAAAATTTGACTAAGTAGCTTTTTTGATTATTTCACCATATTTCGACGTCATAATTGCTAATAGATGTGACACATGTCAGATATAACTGCTTTTCTGATTTGACATTTAGTTCTCACTCGCTATTCATTAATCTAAACAATGAGTGTAGCGTTCTTGTGACTGTCGCAATTTTCGTTTGCATAGACTGATCGCGACGAGTTGAATCATCGAGGTCGAGTCGAGTTTTCAACTTGTCAAGACTCGATTCGAGTCAGAATTTTGAAATCGAGTATTCGAGTCGAGTCACAATGTTTGAATCAAGTATTCAAGTTGAGTTAGAGTGTTGAAATTGAGTATTGACTCGAATTCTCAACTTGACTCGTCAAGACATGAAGCGAAGTACTACTAATATTTATCTGAGTGTCTGATAATGCAACAGAGTAATGCAATTGATTGAAGAAAACTCATGCTTGTTCATTTACTACTGCTAATCTGAGATCACTATTATCTCATCATTCTTCTTCTTCTTCTTCTTCTTCTTCTTCTTCTTCTTCTTCGTCTTCTTCTTCTTCTTCTTCTTCGTCTTCTTCTTCTTCTTTTTCTCGTACTTCTTCTTGTACTCATTCTCGTACTCGTTCTCATTCTCAATCATATCTGCATCGTCATCTCTCTTGCTAAATTTCATCTTCTTGTCATTGTCGTCAATCTCAATGATTCCGTCAGATTCATCATCTGATAAATCTAGTGAATTAACTATCTTTCGATCAATCGCATTTTTTTCATTCGAAAATGCGCTCATGAATTTGTCAAATTCTTGTATGACATCTGAATCATTCGTCACCTTCAATTCATTCAATTCTTCATGATGTAAAATGCGTTGCTGAATTAGTTCAGTAGTAGATATCATGTATCTTGACATGTTTTTTCCAAGTTCATCTTGTTGTGCAATAGTTTAATGCATACGTTAGTCTTGTCTTTCACATCAAACACAGTACATACATCAACAGTAGAAGTAGTATTGAATGTCGTCTTCATGACTATCGCTTCAAGCTTCGCTCGCTTCGCAGTCTTTTTCTCTCTCGTCTTCTTCATCAAATTCATCTTGAAGCATTGAGCTATTATACAATCAGCTTTTGAAACACATATGCATTACTCAAATGCATTATCATGCAGATTCTTTCCCACTCAATCATTCGTGATTGTATTTCACATATTGTTTTTCATTTTCATCTGCTTCGCTTTGATGACTTTCTAATAAACGCTGATGCTTCTCAATTTGATGAGTTGTTTATAAAGAATCACTTGATCTGCACTTTGTTTGATATAAAAAGTTTTCTGATCTTTGTTTTATCTCATTGCATGATTTCTACTCGTAATTAACTGCGACTTGATTGATAGATTAAACATTCTGCGATTTTAATTAGTCTCAATGATAATGCATATAAATAATGCATAACAATCTTCTTATCTGATAGTGATGTTGAAGTGCTTTTTCTAATGAACTTAGTCACAATAAATAAGTGCAATAAATAAATGTGAGACGTAGAAAAATTTAGAGTTAGAATAAACGTTAAGCGTAGATAAAGTTAGAATTAGAATAAATGTGAGATGAGATGTAGATAAAATTAAAGTTAAAGCTGAATGTTAGAATTTATTCATCATCTTAGAGCTGCAATCAACACATTCATCATATTAGTGCTAATATCAAAACATTCATCATATTGATTCTACTATAAACACAGTCAACAATCATCATCTCTTGTTTACACATTATCTCTTGTTTACATCGTACTTTACTTTGCTTTCACTCAACTCGATAGTCTCAATTTTTCAAATCGTTGTCAGTTAATATACATCATGACTCATTGCAAGCAAACAGATAATGCATTTAGATAATGCATTTCTTGTTACGCATTGCTGATAGACTTGATTTAAAACGAAAGTCTAAAGACGCATCATGTGATGATTTGAGAATTTCAACTCATGATGATATGACATCAGATAATCATATCACGAACGAATCAAGAGCAGACTTCAAGATCGTATCTGAAAGTAAGATCAATAAAGTTCAGAAGATAATGCAAACAGATAATGCATCAAGCTATCAACAACTAATTTATTGCAACAGTTAAAAAGAAAATGAAAGTCAGAAATCATCACACTTCAAGAGATACATTGTTATCAAAGAGATGCAAATTTGTTGATATCGAAGATCTCATTCAAAAGAATAGTTCGCGAAATCATGCAGAATGAGATTGATATGAACAAGACGAGTCAAAGAATAAGCGATGCAAACTATAAAATTCAGACTTCGACATTGCTTGCTTTTCAGAAGATCACAGAAGCGTTTCTATGTGAATTTCTTGTCAGTAAGTGCATTACTCATTTGCATTATCATTGATGTTTTACAACACTTACTGATATAATGCTTTACATATGCAGATAGCAATCTTCTTGCTATTCATGTCAAGCGAGTAATTCTTCAGCAGAGAAATTTGATACTCATGAAAACTTTGATGCGTAATCTTGAAATTCAGTTGAATGCTCAATGAAAATAGCATTCGCGATATCTTGATCAGATCAAGTTATCTAGCATAGCAATACATTCTATGAACTGCATTATCTTTTTGCATTATCTCGTAACTGTGTTATCATACTACATACATTAACAATGCAAAAGTGACTTCAAATGAAATGATATTGAACATCTAAACAATAATAGAATGTAAAACATTCTGCAAATCTGCTCTGAAAGAATCAGCAGCTTCATCAATTGCGTTATCTTCATCTTCTTCTCTACGATAAATATCTCATGCTTCGATGATAGTCTTCTCAGAATTCAAGTTCATGATATGATTATAATACTTGAGAAGCATTATCTGTTCAACTGATTCTAAAGTCATTTGTGATCAATCTCATTGACAAACTCTTCTTGCAAAACTGAATGTTCATTCAATATCTATGAAGAATATTGAACATGAAAGAACATTCTTAGTCATTTGAGTCAATCTTGAATAGTTCAAGACGTTGTCTCTTTAATACTCTCATGTTGAAAACTTTTCAACAATAGCGTCAGTGCAAAGATATTGATCATTTTCACTAACAGATACAGATTGACGTTGAGTTTTTTGAAGAAGAGTTTGTGTAATCATCACAACAAACTATAGCATTGTTAATAAATGATCAATTGCATTATCATATTGCATTATCATATTGCATTATCTGATCAACATCACTAGTCACTTGCGCTCTGACTTCTGCAGTTGTAGTTTTCTTTTCATAATGATGATGAAAATAGTTCTTGAACTCTTTTCTGTACTTGTTGTAATAAAAATGAGAATCATTCTCATTTGCATCTCAATCTTGATACAAATTCAGCTTTTGAGTAGAATCTAAAATCATAGCGAGATTGTATATCAGTTCATCTTTGCTTTTCGTCTTGAAATAGTACTTTGCAAGCTTGTTAGAAGCTAGTTCGCAAGCTCGAAGAACAAGTGCTTGTGAAGTACATGCATTATCGCGTACTATCGTCTTAATAACATTGAGATGATTGAAAAGAGCATCAAACATTTGAAATTTTAAATGTATATCAACATTGATGATTCTAAATATGATCAGAGTTAGCTCGTAGAAAGAATTTAACATGTTGTCAATAAGTAATACTAATGATCATTCGTTCTTCTTTAATTGAATAGCTTGAATCTTTACATCTGTCAAGAATTTCTCAACTCATGTATCAATCATGTCACGCAGTTGATATGCACGTCGAAGCATCAAATAGATAGAGTTTCAGCAAATGCAAATGTCTTGTATCAATTTTCAAGATCTTGTTACTTGCAGCTTTAAAAAGCGAAGCTTTCGTTGAGAAGAACTGTTGATAGCAATAGTAATAGCGCGAATCTGTTTCATTGATTAGTAAATGCATTATCTTTTTGCATTATCATCTTGATAAATATCTTCTTGACAACAGTGCAAAAATCATTGCTTGTGATTACATTCTCAACTTGATCATCGTTCAATGACACAGCGAAATTGTCATTCAAAGTTTCTGATTCAATAGCTCTGATAAACTCTTGAGTCACTAGATTAATGTTATGAGTCATACAAGAAATCGAGTTTTGTGCTCTATTTCATGAAATGTCGCGTCAATTGAGTGCTCTTTCAAGCTTCTTCTTTAGAGTGTCATTGTTGCTTGCATTATCAGTAACAACATCAAAAAGCTTGTTCTTGATGTCATATATATTTAAAATCTTGAACAGCTTTTGCATCAAATGACGATCAGTATGCTCAACTTCAAAAGATGTAAATTCAATGAAATGTTCACGATATTGAAATGTAGCATTTATTCAATATATCAAGACTCTCAGATAAGCGACTTTTTGAGAACTAGATCATGCATTCAACGTAATAAAAACATGTCGTGACTCTTTTAAATCTTGCTTTATCTTTGCATGAATCTCATCATATTTCAAGAAAATCATGTTTGACAATTTAGTGTGATGCACGAAAGTAATCTCTGAACGAAGCATTTGTAGTAACTGTTGAAAATGCTCATTTTCGATGATTTGAAAAGACAAATTCAGTGCAACGAAGATCTGATACAATATTTTTTTCCAATTCGGTTGATTGAATTGAGATGATAAGTCAATATGACTTTTCTTCTATAAATATGTTAACTTTGCATTATCTATTTGCATTATCATATTGAACTTACACAACTGAAATCTATCTTGAGCTGTGAAAAAGAGTTGAGTCGTTTTCGTTTCATGCAAGCATTTGTCTTAAGATGCTTGATCATATTGATTGTACTAAATTCATCAATCGCTGTAGAATGATCTAGAATTTTAAAACAATTCTTGCATGAAATCTTAGAATATTCTTTCAATGTCGAGATCATTTGAATAAACTGATTTCAGATGTTGAATTGTCTATTTACTTCAATCTTCTTAGCTCAAAGTAAATTATCTATCTTTCTTTGAGTCTTGTTGATGACACTTTCGTCAACAGATGTCTGTAGTCATCATTGTTGAAATTGAGCATTGATATCAGAACTTCACTCAACGTACTGATTATTCTCTCTTAATATTAGAAGAGAAGTATCGCGATGAATTCTATTCATCGCTTCTTGAAGAGTTCATTTCTTTTCGACGAAAATCTGATTAATGTTTCGTGAATCTTGACTTGCGAAGTCATTAGAATGAAGACTACTGAAAGTAGATGAATGAACGATCGAGAAATTAGATTCTTTCTCGATCGAAGATTCTTGATAATTCATATGTCTTATCAGAATCAGATATCTTGCAATGTATTTTATTGATAATGCAACAAGGTAATGCAAACAACAAGAAGATGATAATGAAGAAACGAGAAATAGTTTTCTTTGTTGCACGTAGATCTTTCAAATATAATGACGTAATAGATTCAAAAATAGTAAATCTTGATATTTGACATCATTTTCGATTGCTTGACGAGTCGAGTCAAGAACTCAAATTCTGACTCGACTCGAGATCAATATCAAGTCAAGTCACGACATTAATATCGAGTACTTGAGCGAGTCAAAAAGTAGGTATGAAAACTTGACTTGACGATCAGTATTTAAAATACTGAAGTTATTAACATGATTTTTATTGATGAATCTTTGATGTCAGAACTATGTAAATGCTTTGATATTCAATTAATATTGTTGTCAAAATCAAAGTTGATTTGATCATATGATGAAATTTCTGATTGAAAGTCAATTACACATGCTTTGTAGACATCAATCATGATACAAGAACACAAGCATGAAATAATGTTTTTATTAATAATTTATTTAAATCAGCATAAAATAATCATTGAAAATTTTTAATTGAAAAGAAATCAAATTTTGATAAATTTTGCAAATGATTGATTAACATCATCGTTGAAGATTCAAACATTGAAATCTGTTGTTTTAAAAGTAAGCAGTCAATCAGCATTTTACAGATTTGAGTCAAGTGAAATTTATAAAATGAAATGAAAGGACTTAAACTTGATTGTTACATCAATGATCATCTTGAAGAAACTCATGAATCAGAAATCAGTGAAAAAATTCATTGAATCTGCTCGATGTATTGAATCTGCATTCATATGAAAGCAAAGCATTCAAGTTAATCTTGATCAACTTTAATTCTTTCAATCAACTAAAGTAAAAAAGATTGTCAATATTATCATGATTAAAGTTGCTGTATATTGAACTTTAATCAAGAATAAGAAGATTAAGATCTTTTTTCTGATCATTAGCAAAATTAATAAAGCGCTTAACTCAGTTGAAGATTTCGCAAAACTGAATGAAATGACATCAATCATATCATTGAATTAACTGAAGAAAAAACTCTTAATCATTTATCACGACTTTCTGAATGTTTTTGATAGAGAAAAAACAACTCATTTGTCTTTACATTGATCATATGATCACAAGATTGAATTAAAAGATGAAAATCAACTTTTTAAAAGTCAATTGTACTTTATGTTGAGTCACAAGCTGTAGAAGATCAAAGAGTATTTAGAAGAGAATTTAAAGAAGAAGTTCATTACATTCAGCAAAGCTTCTTTTGCTTTGTTAATACTATTTCTTGAAAAGAAAGATGATAGTCTTTGCTTTTGCATGAACTATTGAAAACTGAATGCTCTGATTAAAAGAGATCATTATTTAATACTTTTGATAAATGAAGTACTAGCTTAAATTCAAGACAGTAAGTATCTGATTTAATTCAACATTATCATCATGTTCAATAAACTGCGCATGAGTTCAGAAAGTGAAAGTTTAACTACTTTTGTTACTTTCTTCAATGATTATAAATATAAAGTAATGCTTTTTAAATTAATCAATAAACTCACATTCTTTCAACATTATATCAATGATGTATTGTTTAACTATCTGCACAAGTTTTGTCAAACATACTTGAATGATATTCTCATTTATAGTAAAATCTTGAAAGAACATAAAACTCATGTGAAAGAAGTGTTAAACAAGCTTCATGAAGCTGATTTGCAAATAAACATTGACAAGTATCAATTCAAGATTCAGAAAATCTCGTTTCTTGAATTACTAATATTTATTAATAATTTGCAAATGAATTCTTGATAAGTATATGTGATTCAAGACTGAGAAGTGTCTTGATCATTAACTCATGTGCAAATTTTCATTGACTTCTGCAATTTCTATCAATGATTCATAAAGAACTTCTCAAAGATTGTTCAACTTATGATGAAGTTAACTTAGAAAGATCACTTCTTTGAATGAATTGAGATTTGTCAGAAGATTTTTGATGATTTGAAGTAATAAATGATGACAGCTCTTGTTTTGAAACATTTCAACTTAACTAAAAAAGTTATTCTAGAAATAAACTTCTTGAACTATGTGAATGATGAAGTATTATCTTAATATAATGATGAAAACATTTTACATTCAGTGATCTTTTATAATAAGAACATGATTTTCGCAGAATGTATCATGATGAATTGACACATAGAGATTAAATCAGAGACTAAAGTCAAAAATTAAGTTGAAAATCAGATCTGAGTTAACTCTGAAATTCTGTGACTTTGTCAAGACATCATTTAAATCACGTCATATTTTCAACTTAATATATCATGAATTATGTCATGTTCAACTTGACAATGCTTGACAAACTCTTTATAGTTAATCGATTTTCTCAAGTTATCAAAAGCTTCTTAATAATTAACTTTATTATAATATATATTCATTCTGTGTCTACTTAGAATATCACATTGTCATATCACTCTTATAAATCTTATTTATTCATTTAGTAAATATGATCATCACAATTCTAATTATTTCAAACTTTTCTTAAAGATGATGATTCAATATTCAAGCATGACAACAGTAACATGATTGCAACAAAATTACAACAATGATATCTTGATTTTGCAAGACATTATATCAGAAAATAAATGTTGCATAATGAAATCGGAAAGTGAAGAAGTAAAAAATGAACTCTCTCTTGATATCAATGAATAACTGACACAAGCAATGCTTCAACATGATGAACTGTGAAAGAAACAGAAGTTAACAGCTATTCAATCAAAGATTGAGATTCTGCAAATTGTTGAAATGATGAAAAAAAGTTATTAAACTTTCACTTAAGTTCTCATAAAGAACTTGAATGATTTATGCATCATCTTCATAGTGTCGATGATGATGAAACGAAGTCATCACAAGATCGTTTTGCAAAAGCGAAGACTTTTAATGTCTTTGAAGAAGTATCATGACAAAATTATAAGAAAACATAGAAAGTGAATTCGCGACATTGAAATCTTATTTTGAAATATCTCTTGATATTTTGAAAGTGATGAGAAAAGGATTTTGTACTGCATAATTTATCTGAAAAGTGAATCAAAGAAACTTTGATTCAATCACGAAGAGATTATGTTTGCAGCTCAGCAAATATGATTTAATTTTATTGACTTTCTTCTGAATTTAATTGAAAACTCAATGAATCGAGACATAGACGTGACTTAGCAATACATGAATGCATTGCAATGTTCAAATCAGATGATATGAACATTTGCAGCTCATTTGAGCACTTTGAAACATCAACTTTCGTTGTATAATGATGAGCATAAATGAACTCATTTATTCATCAAGTTGAGATCTGAGCTGCATGTGATCATTACTAATGTGCAGTTGATTTCTATCACATGAAATGCATTAATCGATCTTGTCACTTGATTGAAAACAAATCTGCAAAAAGAACACATCTTGTCATTGAAATAATTTCAAGATGAGAACTTGCATGATCAAGACAAAGTTAATAAGAAGATTCATTTAAAGCAAAAGAAATTTCATTAATCAACTAGACTCAATTCTTCATCAAAGACAAGCTCATACACTTCGTCATGTTATAGCAAGAATTTGTTCAACATAATGTGCTATACATGCAATCAAAAGAGTCATTACTTTACTAATTGTAAAGATGAAAAGATCAAGAATAGATCAAAAGAATCTGATGTAAATCAAGTATTCATTGATTTGATATTGCATATGAGTCATTTCAAGACTTTGAGAAAAGACAAGCTTTCAACGAATGCTTCAAATCATCAAGAAAAAAACAAGAAGTTTTCTTTATAAAGACTTTTATATATAAAAAGCATGTAATTCAGAGAAATCAAAAGACAGAAATGAAGATTTATATAAATATCAATGTTAAGATGAATGTGATTAGTCAACGTTTCATCATCAAGCAGAGTATGTCATTGCTGAACATTGATCTTTCAAGATTTATCTGAATGAATGATCAGAATGTCTATTGCTATGATACTTATGAGATGTGTTATTAACTTATAGACAGCTGAAACATAAAAAGAAAAGATATGAGTATCTTCTATGCTATTGACAAGAAAGAATCTTTCTTGATCTTGAGCATGTTGAGTATGCAATTCAAATGTATTCAAATAAATATGATTGTAAAAACATGATGTTTCAATATGAATGAATATGCATTCAAGTTATTCATCGCAGAAGATTTTGCAAAAGCTTTACAAGATGATTTTACTATGTATGCTTTTGTCATGATCAACATTGTCAAAAAGTTAATTATTGAACATCAAGTGAAAGCAATGAATAACATGATGAATTGTATCACAAACGCGTTTGAAACGCAAACTTTATTCATTGAATTGAAAGAATATGAAAATGTATTTTCAACAGAAAGTGTTGACAAATTGTTCTTGCATGAAAATTATGATCATGCAATCAAAATCATTGCAAAGTCATCATATAAATTGTTGTATAATTTGTTGAACACAGAGTTAGTGACTTTGAAAGTCAAAACGTGATTTAGATCAAGAATGTATTAAGAAATACAAGTTTTTCTGAGATTCATCAATTTCTATCAACGTTTTATACATCACTACTTTCAGATAGCAGAATCTTTAACAGAATTGCTGAAAGATAGTGTAAAAGATGTGAAAATGAGTTCATTCATATGATCAAGCGAAGTGAAACAAGCTTTTAATCAGCTTCGCGACGTCTTTATGAAAGTGTCTATACTAAGACACTTTGACTCAAAGCAACATATACACATCGAGATCAACACATTCAATTATGCAGTTGCAAGTATTTTGTCTCAGTCAAATGATGAAAATCAATGACATTTGATTGCATTCTGATTCAGAATAATGATAAATGTTGAAAGAAATTATGAGACATATGATCAGAAGCTTCTAGTCATAGTAGCAATGTTTAAACATTGATGACACTATGTGAAAGACAATTATCATACTGTTGAAGTTCTAACTGATCATAATAATCTGAAGAGTTTTATGAATGTTCAAGAGCTAAACGAAAGACAAGTCAAATGAATCATGAGATTGTTAATCTGCAACTTTGAAATAGCACATAGATCAGAAAAGACAAACTTGATTGATGTATCATCAAAACAATCTGATTATAAGAATGAGAACATTTTTGCAAATCATTTGCTGCTCACTCTGCAGCGAAAGCTTACTAGAATAGAAAGCTTAAATAACTTTATATTCATAGTGATCAGAGAACTATACTGTATACAAGTGATTAACGATGTCAAGAAGATGTTCATTCACAGTATAAGTATGAACAAATATTCAGCAGAACATGTCAAAGGCAAACTGCAAGATAAAATTCATTGATGAACATAAATGATTAACGATGTTGAGAAGACATTTGTTCACAGTGTCAATGAACAAAGATATTCAGTGAAACATGTTGAAAGCAGATCGCAAGATGAAATCTACTGTATATGAGTGATTAACGCAGTTGAGAAGATGTCTGTTCACAATGTCAGTGAAAACATGAATACATGTTCAGCAATGCATGTCAGAAGTATGCTGCTGAGAGTCATGATTTTAACAGTGCAAGAAATGCATTTAGATGAAGTACATTTCTTAAAAAATAGAATCTTTCAATTTGAATCAACAACTTTGAAAAGCACAGACGTTGAAATGTCAACTCATAAAAATCATAACGTAGCTGAGAAACAGCTTAATTCTGTTGCTGAAACTGTTGATTGCAAACAACTCATTTCACATGCATTTGTCAGAGTATTGATAATTCATGAAATAATATACAACTTTGATAGTAAATTCATAGTTGAACTTATCAAGATCTTACAGCAAGAAGATGAATTTACTGTAGAGTTAAGAACAGACGAGATGATGAGTATATAAAAGAATGACATCAAAGCTTGAACATTGAATAGTCAAGAAATGATAAAGTGCAATGAATCATTGTATGTTTCAGAAGATCTTTCTGTCAGAGAAGAATTATTGAAATGTCATCATGATGATTCATTAGCAAGACATTTTGATGCTGACAAGATCAGTGAGCTATTAAATCACAAATATTACTGAAAAAGTATGATCAAGAATGTCAAAGAATATATAGATACTTGTGATATTTATCAAAGAGTAAAGATGAAACATCATTTATTATATGATGAGTTGAAATCATTATCTCGACTCACAAATCTCTGAAAAAAAATCACTATGAATTTCATAACAGATTTGTCATCTAGTAAATGAAAAGAAGTCATATATGACTCGATTCTTGTGATAGTCAATTACTACACAAAGATGATGCATTATTTATCTATAAAGAAAACTCTGACTATCATAAAGTTAGCAAAGTTGTTTTTTAAGAAGATTGCTTTAAGATATGAGATCTCAAGTGATATAATCATCAATAGAAACAGTTTATTTATCAATGCATTCTGATCAGAAATCTGTTTTCACATGAAGATGAAATGATGACTAAGCATCATCTTTCATTCACAAACAGATGATCAGACAGAATGACAGAATCAAACACTGAAATATTATCTACAAGTATATTGTTCAGAAAAGCAAGATGATTGAGCTACGCTTCTACTCATAGTTGAGTTCATGTATTATCAGATTAAGCACTCTTCGTTGAACTGTAGTTTCTTTAAAGTCATGTATGATTATGAGTCAATCTTTGACATATGCATTAAGAATGATGCTATGAAAGAAGAAGTGTCAGCAGCAAAAAAACGCGTTGAAATGCTGCAAGATGTGCAAAACACGTTGATGTAATGATGATAAAATGCAGTTGAAGCTCAAACAAAGTATTATAATTGAAAACATAAGTTTAAGTTCTTTAATGTTGATGATTTAATCATGCTATTAGCAAAAAATCTGAAGCAGAAGAAGTTGAGCAAAAAGTTATCAAATAAGATGTTAAAGTTCTTTCATATACAAGAATTTATAAACAAGCAGATGTATCATCTGAGTTTTTCAATCATTTATAGAATTCATTTTATCTTTCATGTATTTCTTTTAAAGTCATATAATCATAGATTAAATAACGATTCTATACTTAAGTATTTTGCTTTCAAGTTTATTGATGATGAGTAAGAATGAAAAGTAGAAAAGATTTTACAGAAGCGAAAAAGAAAGAAAATCTTATATTATAAGATATAATGAAAAGAATATTTCATGAAATATAATTAATAAATATTAAGCAAAGATATGAAAGAAGTCTTGAAGCTTAAAGAAGCTTTTGAAACGAGATTGAAACGTAAGCGAAAAGTATAATCATTCACTTTCAAGCATAAATTCATGATTAGAAAGAAAGAGAATCACTGTATTATGATGATTCTTGCTCTTTAATGAGATGATCACATAAAAATATTAACATTCAAACAAAAGAAAAAACACAGACAGAAGAAAAAAGCGCAGAGATGCAAAATGCGCTCGACATGAAAGCATAATTTCAGCATAATCACATCAACTTCATCAGTTATCTTTCACAGAAGATGCAATCACAATCTTCTTTTTTTCACTCATCTTAAGATTTACATTAAGACATAAGATGAGTGAATTAAGAGTAAGCAGATTCATTTATAAATATATCATGTCAGTTATAAAACTGTGATCAAATAATATTGAAACGCAATAAAACATACAGAATAGCAAAACGTATCAAGCGCATTGCAAGCAATGTCATTAGCTGTCATTACTTCTTTCAACTGCAGCTTCTGTACATTAAATGACTCAAACTTGCATATGTCATCTAAATGATCTTTCATACGCGTTGCAATCTGCAATCATAAACTTCTTTCTCAGTTTCATCTAATTGATTGTAAAGATCATAATAGTGATCACATTATTATCTTCTAATGCAATCTTGAATACTGTCTTGAGTTGAAAAAACTTATTTAATGTTCAAACGCATACGTTCAAAATCTAAGAATTCATACATAAGCATTTAATGAATGCATCAAGTAAGTTTACTTATTGCAATGCATGAAACATCTTTCTTTGCACATCAGACGCAGCATCAATACATCACTTTTTCATGAAACTCGACATTGCAGCTTTGCGCTATCTGTTAGAGATCAGCATAGAGCGAGTCATATGAGTATAATGTAACGAGTATATAAATGCTAAGGAAGGAAAGTATCTAGAAGGGAAGGGTCGACTATCTATATGACTCAGAAGAACATAAGCTAACTCTGAATAGGGTTGACTTCGAAACAAGTCTATGTCCTAGCGGCGAGCGATCGACGATAGCTCTCAGAATAGCCATCAACATAGTCATCAACATAGTCATCAACATAGTAATCAACATAGCTATCAACGAAGATGCGTAGCTAGAATCGTAACATTACTCTCTTCCTTCAACGATTCATGTTCGCATGAATGTATTTTCTTAGCCTTGTGTAGAATCGAAATGTCTATTGTAGCAGGCTCACTATTCGAGGTAGAAGTGTCATTGAAGCAGGCTCACTAGTTGCACGCGAACGAGTCGGCAGATCGATTCACTGATAGATAGAGCGATGTGAGTAGATAGATCATCGCATTGACGAAAGATGTCATTGTAGCAGACTCACTAGTTGCACGTGAATGTATGATCAGATTCACTGATGAGTAGAACGATGAGAAGATAGATCATCGCATTGACAGTGTCATTGAAGCAGACTCACTGATCGACTTGCTCATCGAAGAGGTCGACTTTGAGCTCGTCATTGTAGCAGGCTCACTAGTTGCACGTGAACGTATGATCAGGTTCACTGATGAATAGAGCGATGAGAGCGAGTAGATCATCGCATTGACGATGCCATTGAAGCAGGCTCACTGAGGGTTTGCTTCTCGAGATAGAGACTTCACGCAGTTCTATGACTGATCTCGTTTGATTGTTCAACAAATTCGAAGAATTTCTTGCGAATCTGAATGAACGATTAATTCGCTGATCTTTGATCTAGTCGGATGATTTCAATCGTTTGTTTATACTCGCTGATCAGCGCACGAGTTCAAATCTTTTGTTTATTCTCGCTGAATCAGCTCACGAGGAAAGAAAGATGAGTGCTGCTGCACGAACGCAAGTCGCTAGATCAAAGTCGATAGAGGGTTGAAGAACTACTAGCAGAAGCATTCGAAGAAATCGATGCAGATTATTTCACTTCGCCTGTAACGAAAAAGCATTTATATAATGTTAGAGATCAGCATAGAGCGAGTCATATGAGTGTAATGTAACGAGTATATAAATGCTAAGAAAGAAAAGTATCTAGAAGAAAAGAATCGACTATCTATATGACTCAGAAGAACATAAGCTAACTCTGAATAGAGTTGACTTCGAAACAAGTCTATGCTCTAGCGACGAGCGATCGGCGATAGCTCTCAGAATAGCCATCAACATAGTCATCAACATAGTCATCAACATAGCTATCAACGAAGATGCGTAGCTAGAATCGTAACATTACTCTTTCTCTTCAACAATTCATGTTCGCATGAATGTATTTTCTTAGCCTTGTGTAGAATCGAAATGCCTATTGTAGCAGGCTCACTATGCAAGATAGAAGTGTCATTGAAGCAGGCTCACTAGTTGCACGTGAACGAGTCGACAGATTGATTCACTGATAGATAGAGCGATGTGAGTAGATAGATCATCGCATTGACGAAAGATGTCATTGTAGCAGGCTCACTAGTTGCACGTGAATGTATGATCAGATTCACTGATGAGTAGAACGATGAGAAGATAGATCATCGCATTGACAGTGTCATTGAAG
>JAABUZ0100006024.1_pt1 | contig 15447 bp, 14 predicted proteins | sample 5562091 | NCBI WGS metagenome assembly JAABUZ01 (sample SAMN12813069, study PRJNA571459) | rock metagenome | isolation source: Antarctica rocks | place: Antarctica: Victoria Land, Linnaeus Terrace sud | collected 2015-12-21 | reverse complement strand
CCCACCGTGATGGGCGCACCAGCGACAACACGATCACAGTTCGCCACGTCGGTGGTCTCGGTGGGACCATAGGTATTCCAGACAGCGGCGCAGCGCTCCAGCAGTCTGCCCGCGAGCACTTCTGGTGGCGGTTCGCCGCCGGAAAGCACGGTGAGGCGGCTACTTCCCACCCACCCGATGTCGAGTAACGCCGACCATGTTGTCGGTGTGGCAGACAGGTACGTGGCGCCGCATTGGTCAATGAGCGCTCCCAGAGCACGCGGCTCTGCAGCTTCCGCGGACGAGGCCAGCACCAGTCGCGCGCCGGCACAAAGTGTGCCGAAAATATCGCCCACCGACATGTCGAACGTATAGGAGGCGACTGCGAGCACAGTATCGGAGGCCGCGACGCCGAAACCGGGAAAGAGCCCGGCCAGGAGTTTCGCCACGCTGCCGTGTTCAACGAGAACACCCTTTGGCGTACCAGTCGACCCCGAGGTGTAAATGACGTACGCGAGATCGGTGTTCTCGACCTGGGGCAATGCCTCCGGGGCCGCGTATTCGGGTCCGGGCGCATCGACGGTGACGACTGCAATGTCAGTGTCTTCGAGAGCGACTGGGTCACTCACCAAACCGGTGCGGGTCAGCAACACTGTGGCACCGGAATCGGTGATCATGAATTTGGTGCGTCGCGCCGGCTGCGCGGGGTCAATAGGCAAGTACGCTCCGCCGGCGAGGAGCACACCCAGCAGGCCCGCAACCAGATCGCAGGTGCGGTCGAGTATGACGGCCACGACACGGCCAGGCCCGGCGCCTATCCGCAACGAGACGACCAGTGATCGCACGGGTGCGCTGCGCCAGCTGAAGGTAGGTGAGCTGAGAATCACCGAAAACCACCGCGATAGCGTCAGGTGTCTTTGCGGCCTGTTCCAAGACGACCTCATGTACGACGCGCCCGAGCGCCGGTTCGGCCGCTGACGCGGGCTCTGCCCTGAGGTCCTCCGGTGCGCAGAACGGCCCGAGCTCGTCGAGTGGCCGCTCCGGTGACTGTGCAACGGTGTCGAGAAGGCTCCTCCAGTGCCGGCTCATCTGTTCAGCGGTCGACTGCTCGAAGACGTCCGAGGCATAGATCAAGTGGCCGGTGAGTTGTCCTGCCGGGCGCTGCGCCAACTCCAAGCTCACGTCGAATCTTGGCCAGCCGATCTGGTCCGCTGCCGCTGCCTCCGGCGTGTCTACAGACCAATCCGGGTCCGGGGAAGCGATCGCCGGCGCGAACGCCAGTGCAGCCTGGCAGAGTGGACTCATCCGGGGATCAGGAGCCGCGTCGAGTTCTCGAACGATATGCTCGAACGGCACCAGATTGTCCAAGCCGTCCCGCAACTCCCCACGCACCTGAGCGACGATCGACGCCAAGGTCGGCGTGCCGGACACGTCGATCCGGACGGGCAATGGAGTGACGCAGTATCCGAACAGCGACTGCAGTTCCGGGCGCGTGCGCAGGTCAGCCGGGGATGGCGAAGACAACGTCGGTGCTGCCGGTGTAACGATGCAGCCACCAGGCGTAGGTGGCCGCGAGCACCTCGACGAGGGTGGCGCCGAGCTCTTCGCCAACTCCGCGCAGCCGCTCGGCAGTGTCGCGATCGATAGCCAGGGCCACCGTGCCAGCGCGAAGCTGCTGCCTCGGTGGCCGCGGGTGGTCGAGCGGCAGTCCCAACGGAGTTGAACCCGCGAGCCGATCACGCCAGTGCTGCACCCGCCGGGCAACGGCAGATCCGCTGACCCAGTCGACCTCCCAGGCGGCGTAGTCCCGGTACTGCAGCTGAGGTTCGGCAAGGAGGGATGGCCGACCGGCAGCGTAGTCGTCGTACAGCGTCACCAGCTCGCGCAGCAGGAGACGGTGCAGCGTCACCCAATCGGAGACGAGCGGGTGTAGCCCTATATAGAGGCGGTGATCGTCCGCGGTGATACGGACCAATCGCGGGCACAAAGGCGGACCCGTAGACACGTCGTAGCGCCGCTGAGCGTCGGCCGCCACCACCTCGGCGGCCCGCCGCTCGGCCTCGGAGAACGATAGTTTGGCCCGGTCCAGCAGGGGCAGCTCGAAGGGGACTGGCGTGTGCACCAGCTGCTGAGGCTCGCCGTCGACCACCGGGTAGCTTGTGCGCCAGGCTTGGTGCCGACGGACTATTTCAGCGAAAGCGCGTCGTAGCGCATCGGTGTCAAGGCGTCCGGTTTTGCGCGCGGTAACGACTCTGTTACAGGCAACCGAGTCGGGTGCCAGCTGACTGAGGTACCAGAGCTGATGCTGGGAGACCGCCAATGGCGCGAGCCCGGGACCACCCCGCCCCGCTACGCCGTTCGACGGAGCGCTCCGGCGCCGGAGCCGTTGCGGCGACGTTCTTTCCCGCGCCGCGGTAAACCAGCCGTCGTCGGGGGTAGTCACTCGCAGGATACTATGAGCAGTGCGGTCATGCTGTATAGGGGAAGGCTTCACGCCGGTGAACTGGTTAAGCGACGCCCCGACTCAGAATGGTGACGCACAATAGCTTCGAACGCCGCTTCTACCAGTCACCGCGTCAGTAACCACCTCCGCAGCTGGGCCAAGAGCGCACCTGCGGCGATCTCCTGGGTGAAGAAACTGTCATACTGCGCGCGGGCAGCAGCACCGGCGGTGGCTGCTCGAGTGGGGTCGGCGAGGTCGTCGAACGCGGTCGCCAACTGCACCGCGTCACCGACGGGAACCGAGTGGCCGCCTGGCGGCAGGTACTCCGGCAGACCTCCGGCATCGGAAATGACTGCGGCAGTCCCACACTGCATGGATGTGACCTGGACGCCGCTCTGCGTAGCGGATCGGTAGTGCACGACCGAAGCTTTGGCGCGGGCCAAGGTGGGCAGTACATCGGCGAACTGGAAGCGCTCACGGAGCCAGCTGCAGTGGGTGGGCAGCTCCAGCACCGTCTCGTTGCCATCACCGATAATGATCAGCTCGTCACCGCGATAGCTCGGACCCCCCACGTGGATGGCCCACGCCGCCAGCGTTGTCGGCGCGTCCTTGTATGGGTTGATCCGTCCGAGCATCACCATGTCCGAGCGGTCCGACGCAGTCACTAGCGGCGGCACCAGAGTCTGCGGCGCCTCAGAAGGCAGCGGCACAGTGATCACCGGGGTGTTCCAGCGGCTACGTGCGTGTCTGGCCACAAACTCGCTGAACGTCACCAACAGGTCGGCCTGCTGCGCAACCCGCTTGCTGATCGCACGCCGATGCCATGGCTGCATCTCGGTTTCGTCGTGGGGGGCGTCATCATGCACGAGCACGGCAACGGGCGCCAGGCGCAGCACCGGCAGCAGTCGCGGGTCGGCGAGTTCCTCGGTGATCACCACGTCGGGCCGGAACTGACGGGCGACCCGGAGTGCGGACACGAGCGAACCCCAGCTTGCGAGCTGCTTAGTCGAGCCGGTGACCAGCACCACGTCTTCCTCGGACCCGACCGCCTCGTAATGGCTCCCTGTGGAAACTACCAAGACCTCGGCACCCTGGGCCCGCAAACCCGCAGCAAAAACGGTGGCCAACGGCCTGCCCCACGGCGCCACCCAGAGGACCCTCACAGCCGGGATAGCCGAGCTTTGATGGCAACGGTCAGAATGGAAACAGCGGTCGGAACACAGCCCAGATAACGGCTGGCAAGTCGGCGAGGTTCGGCCATCATCCGATAGAGCCACTCCAGGCCGACTCGCTGCACCACCTTGGGAGCGCGGTTGCGGCTGCCGGCCAGGAAGTCAACGGCCGCCCCCGCGCAAATTGCCACCCCGCAACCGAGCCGCTCGGCGTTCTCGATGGCAAATATCTCTTGCTTGGGTGCGCCGAGCGCAAGGACGAGAACGTCCGGATTCGCCGCACGAATAGCTGTGCAGAGAGCGTCCACGGCGACTGCAGCACGCTCGAATCCCTTTGGAGGTTCGTTGACCAGGCACACACGTAGTCCCGGCCATCGCGCCATCGCGTTCCTCGCGGCGCATTCACCGATGCCGTCCAGGCCGCCTACGATTCCCACGGTTAGCCCGCGCTGTGCGGCTTCGGCGAGTACGGCAGGAACCAGGTCGGAGCCGGTGACCCGCGTACGCGCCTCAGCGCCTAGCAGTCTCATCGCAGCGACGATCGGCCATCCGTCCGGCAAAACCAGGTCCGCCCGTTCGTATGCGGCGCGAAACCGCGGGTTGTTCTCGAGTTCGCGCAGGTGGGCGACGTTCGGGGTCACCACCGTACTGCGAGGTGCACGCTGTCTGGCGAGCTGGAGCACTCTGGCCACCGACTGCGCCGGATTCAAATCGTGCACGGAGGCATCGCCAACGTCCCAACGCCGGACGCTCACAGGGGCAGCTTCCACCAGCGACTCCATTTCTTGATAGCCAGTCCTCGTACCGAACCACCCAATGCGACAACGCCAGCGACAAGGTTCCGGACGGGACGTCACAGCACCAACGTCGATGCGCGAGGTTGGTGACGGCAACTACAGTACGGCGTGCTGGGTAGCACTGACGAAGGGCGCTTGGGTGGTTCGCGGTGAGTAGACAGGTTCTGGCCGACTCGTGGTACGCCGGCCGCCTCGCCGCAGCCAATGACGCACAACTGCACGTCGAAGTGCTCGATGACGTGCTCCTGCGTCGGCCAGTTTTGCGCGCCGTGGTCGCGAGGTCGGCCGTGCTCCGCGGAGTTGTACTCTTCACACTTGGACGGCGCGCCGCCGCAGTCGTCACGGTCAACGCAGCGCCCGGCACGCGAACCCTGATTGCGCTCACGGCTTTGCTGGGACGACGGAACTTGGTGCTGCTCGAGTACATCCAACATTTTCCTCCTTCGGGTGGATGCAGGGGGAAACTCCGTCGAATCCAATTCTGGGTGTTGCGCCAGGTACTGCTGCCGCGGGCGCTTATGGCCGCCCAGGTACTCACCGAAACCGAACGCGGCCGCTACTCAACACGTATGGGCGTCCACCGCGAGCGGTTCTGCTACATCCCGTGGCCGAGGCGGTCGGAAATACCGTCCTGCACCGCGCTCCCACCACGTGGAGGAGACAACAGCCGTCGAGTGCTGGCGTCAGGGCACCGCACCGACTGGGTGACATTCTTCGCCGCGGCTCGGGACACCTCCTGGGAAGTAACGGCTGTCTGCTCGTCGGCGGATTTCAAGATGGTGCGCACGCTGGTCGGCAACTCACAAACACGCATCTTGACAGACATCCCTGCCGGGCAACACCAGAAAGAAGTCGTAGACGCGGCTGTCTACGTGCTCGCCCTATCTGAGACCCAAGCCAGCATTGGGCAAATCAGGATCATGAACGCCACCGATGCCGGCACACCGCTGGTGGTGTCCAACGTCGCGGGCATCACCGGCTATGTCGGGGCGGACAGTGCGGTCCTGGTCACTCCGGGTGATGCATCCGCGCTCCGCCGGGCGATCACACTGTTGCTCGCCGACCCTCCACGTCAGGAACTCCTACGCAACAACGCGTTCGCCGCAAGCTTGCAGTACACCGCCACGGACTACCACCGAGCGATTAGGGAACTCGTACACAAGCAGGCGACATCGGCCCGAGCACGCACTTCGCTGAGCCGCCGCTCAGAGCCCGAACAGTCGACGGAGGAATTCAAGGAGCATTGAAAGCCAATCCGGAAGGGGCGGCGGTGTTGGAGGGAGTCCTGGCGCTGCCGGTCCGGCGCCGACTGCCGGAACGCTCGGCGGGAGCCTGACGGGCTCTGAGGTCACGACGATAGTGCCGCTTGTCGATGGCACCGGACGACCCTGGTAGGTCGTCGCCCGGGTACTCGAGTTGACCAAGACGTAGCCCGAGCTGAAATCTCGCCTCCAGACTCCGGGCTGCACTTGCGTTCGTACCCCTATCGGGCTACCGAGCTGCTTGGCTTCATCAAAGCAAACCGGATAGCGGGTGTCGGCGCCGTAGTTCACGTCTGCGCCGTAGACACCCTTACCGGTATCGGCGAGCAGGAACGAGCCCACTCCGTAGCGGATCAGTTTGTCGTCGTCCTGCTTGTCGTGGACGAGCACGCGCGGTCCGTTTGCCTGCGCCCACTCCATCCAATCCATCTGTTCCGCCCACGTTCCGTCCTCCAACGTCGCAACGTTGTTAGTGCCATAGCCACCGCAGACGAAGAACTCGCTGTTACACACCATACCGACCCGGACGAGGCTCTCGCACCACGCGCGGTACTGCTTTTCCGCGGTACCCACGTTTCCCACCAGGCCGAAACCGGCCGCCTTGAGTCGGCTGGCCAGCACCTGCACAAAGCCGCGAAGCGCCCCTTGCCATGCCGCGTCAGTCGGATACCTGGCTGGAACAGCCCCTGGGAAGGCCCAGGAGATGGTCGGGTTGACCTCATCGAGCAGGATGCCGGACCACCGCTCCGTTTGACACTTGCGGACCAGGAAGTCGGCGGCAGCGTTGCGGTAGGCACTGTTGCCGACATCGAGCGCGTAATCGTCATTGCTATCCCGATGGATCACGGCGCCGCTGCGGTCGCGTAGTAGCCACTCGTTGGCGACATCTCCCGGCCGCATACACTGAGTAATGCCGGTGGGGTCCCCGGAACGCTTTACGGTGTCGGCGTACACGTACTGTTCAGGTACGGTCGCGAAGGAGGGGCGCGCGCGATCTCCCTGCAGACCTTGCCACTGCCACCGCTCGGTACCTGCCGCAGTGGGATTTCCGTAATAGGCGAACCGCAAGAACGTTGGCGTATAGCTGGCTGTGGCTGGCGTTGAGTCCGCCCACGCGGTTGCACTCCACGGCACACAAAGCCCTGCCGCCGTGAGGCCGCCCAGTTGGAGGAGCCGCCGCCTCGATAGACCCTCTCGCTCGGACACTGGCGTGTCCAAAGATACATACTGCGTCATCTTCCACATCCTCCCCACAGCACAGTCAGTGCTACGGCTACTTTGGGTGTTCGTCTCATTACGTTGCGTGTGCAGACTCTACGGCTAGCACTCGCTCCTGCCTAGTGGCACGGGCGACCTCTCTGGGCTGAGTGCATTGCGGTTCGCCGGATGCAAATCAGCGGTCGGCGCCACTACATCGGCGAGCGGGACGTCTCGCTCAGCGTGGTGCAGATGTGCGCCTGGGCCGACACCGCAACGCGTGTGCCCACGGGCTGCCGACCGGGTCGCTACTATGACCGAAGGCTGTCCACGGCGATAGGCATCACGGCGATGGACATCACACAGTCAGAGAGAGGCGTCGAAGGAGTCGGATGGCGTTAACGGGTCCGGGACGCACGGCCGCTACTCGACGCTTGACAGTCCTGGTGGTCAGCTACCGCAGGGCCGACCTATTGGAAAGTTGCCTTCTGAGTGTGCGCCGGTACCTACCAAGCCACGAGGTCCTAGTGTGGGACAACGCATCCAATGGGACATCTGCCGTCCGCGAACTTAGTGAGAAGCTCGATTGGGTGCACTGGACCTTCAGTGCGGTGAACGTCGGTTTCGCCGCTGCCGTAAATGCACTTGCTGCACAACGACCCGGCTACGATTTGCTTTTGCTCAACCCCGACGCCGTGCTGACCGGAGCGCTAGCGCGTTGTCGTGCCGCCCTCGCCGAGCCCGGAGTCGCGGTGGTGTCGCCGACGATCGCCGAGCCCACCGGCACGGCACGCCCGTGGGACGTGGCGCACCGGCGGCAGACCCTCATTCGCTCGCTCGTATCGCATGCCGGCTACTCCGAGCGCCTCCGCGGGCGACGGCTAAGCGAGCTTTACTCCGCTGCGCCCGATCACGTTCTCGGGTACCTCACGGGGTGTTGCCTCCTGCTGGACAGAGCGGCTTGGGACCTGCTGGACGGTTTCGATGAGCAGTTCTATGTGTACGCCGAGGAAGCAGACTTTCAACGCAGGGCGACGGCGGCCGGCTGGCAGCTACGACTTGTCGACGAGCCCGCGGTGCGACACGGCAGCCAGGGAACTGTTGCCGACGACCCCGTGGCGGCCAGGCGCAGCGCCGACCTGCTGCGGAACCACCATGCATTGCTACTCGGCGTCCGGGGGAATCGCGGGAAAGGGATGACCTTCCTAGCTGGCTTAGCGCTACTAGACCGGGCCCAACGCAGCAGCCGCATACGGCGGCGAGCAATCAAGCATAAGGCCCCGTTTGCATCGGTGGTGTTTACCACCAATGAACTGTGCCGTGGTGGGGCGGAGCGCCAGCGAGTGCTGCTTGCCGGAGAACTCGCCGAACGAGGTCATCCGGTTACACTTGTATGTCTCCAAGCGCTGGGACCACTACTACCAGAAGTGAACCCGAGCGTGCGTGTAATCCTGCAGCCGTGGTGGCTGCCTATGCTCGACTTGCCGGTTGGTGACGCCGTTCTAGTTTCCGGAACTACCAACACCGAGATCGGCTTCGCCGTCGGCTGGTGGGCCACCACCCTCCGCAGGAGGCACGCGGGCGCTGGTCGGCGTCGGTGGCTCACGGCCGCACACGAACCACCCGGTCTCGCCGAACCCACCTACAGCTCTCGGGCTGCTTCGGTGATACAGCGATCCGACGGATTGATAGCACTTTCCGTTGCGCACTGGGAGCAACTCACCGCCACCCAGAAGCTGAACAGCAGACACTTCGTAGTTCCCAACGGCGTACCAGTGAACGAGACGGCGTCACCACGACGTCGGTGGGAGCGTCCACTGCGCCTGGGCATGCTCAGCCGGATCGTCGAGCATAAGAACCCGCACCTCCTCATGCGTGCGCTGGAACCTTTAGAAGACCTGGACTGGACGTTGGATCTGTTTGGCGATGGGCCGGACCGCGACAGGTTGCAGAAGCTCACACCGGACCGACTCGCAGACAGGATTCGGTGGCGTGGTTGGTCATCCGGACCGGACCACGCGTTCGCGCAGATCGATGTGTTATGCGTGCCCAGCCGTGCTGAAGCTTTCCCCCTCGTCATTGTCGAGGCGATGAGCAGGGGTGTCCCAGTGATCGCGTCCGGAATGTGTGCGGTTCCAGAGATCCTCGAAGGTCGCTCCCCTGGCGGCGCCGCAGGAATTGTGGTGGGCGCCGGAATGACAGAGCCAACTGCCGAGGACTGGACGGGCGCTCTACGCTCATTGATTGAGCATCCGGATCAGCTCCCGCAACTCGCTGCGGCGGGTCTGCGCCGTCAGCAGCAGCTCTATACGGTGACCGCGATGGCAGATGGCTACGAAGCAGCATTCGACACCGTGCTGAGATCCGGCGGACGCTGGCCCGAGCGGCTATAGCCGCTCAGTTCAGAATGATTGCCCCGCTCGTCGGGGACAGAACGTCGCCTTGGTGAGCCGCACGAACGGTGCCGGAGTTGACTAGCACATAACCCCTGCTGAACTCCCTGCGCCAAAGGTTGGTTTCTACCTCCGACCGCGCCCCGACCGGCGGACCGAGTCTTACTGCGTCGTTGAACGAGACGGGGTACGGAGTGGGCGCACTGTAGGCAAGGTCAGCGCCGTAGGCGCCCCTGCCGTTGTCAACGAGGAGAAAGGAACACAGACCATAAGCTATTGACGCCGGATCTGTGGCTCTGTCGTGGACCAGCACTTGCTGGGTGTGCAGCATAGACCATTCGGTGAACTCGACGCGCTCCTTCCAAGTCCCATCGTCGGCGGTGGCCATTCCGCTGGATCCCTCGTCCCCCGCAACGAACACTTCGGTAGACGTGATCATGCCGGTACGGCTCAGGTCTTTGCACCATGTCTCATAGATCGGCTGCCCGATGTTTCCAGCCAATTGGAAGCCCCCGCTGCGTAGAGTGTCCCCAAGTTCCGATACATACTCTAATTGTACTTGGCGGTAAGCGGCCGGATCTGGATACTTCTCACTCAATGCGCCGGGAAAGGCCCACTCCAACTCACCGTTGACTTCATCATGGATCACGCCATCCCAGCCTTGGCGTTCGCATTTGTCAAGAAGAAACGCACCTGCGCTCTTCCGAAATTCCACGTTGCCAACATCGAGCGCATAGTCGCCGCCGTTAATACTTCGAAAGATCTTTTCTCCGGAGCGGTCTCGCAGGAACCACGAGTCTTTCACCCCACCCGGCGGCACACATTGAGTAACGCCCAAACCGTCTCCCGGGCGTTGCACCGCTGTTGCGTATACGAATGCTTGTCGTACGCCAGCAGGCCTTGGCCGGTCTCCCTGAAGGCCCTGCCACTGCCACCGGTCCGAACCGTACTCCGCCGTGTCACCTGAGAAGTCGAAGCGCAGAAAAGTCGGGGTATAAGAACCTCCGGGACCTTCGCCGGAGGTCGACAAGCCACCCCCAACGACCAGTCCGCCCAAAACGGCGCCACCAAGGGCCAGCATCCGACGACGGCTCAAGCGTTGCAAGTGACCATCCCCACCGCTGCCTCCGACGTGCAGCGTCTTACACGATAGTACGTGTTCTCAGCGCGCCTTGAATTCGCCTTGCACGGATTCGGCTGTCCAGCGCCGCCCCGCCCCGCCGTCCGGGATCCCTGACTCAGCTTCAGTTTGGCTCAACTGGGCGGAATTCGACGCGTTCGTGCTGTCGGGCCGATTCCCTGAAGCGTCGCTTGGCGACCTAGTGTGGATACGAACATGTAACCATCGACGTCGCAAAAATAGCCCCAATACCAACGCGAGCCCAACCAGCAAACCGACAGCAGCGCCCAGCGTGGCGGCAACCGGTACAGGCGGCAAGCTAGACTTTGCCGGAAGGCTCGGCTGACTGAGAACAGCGACTGACACTCGTTGCTCGGAGGCAGTCGCTCCGCCCGGTAGTAGTGTGGGAGCGGCAGTGCTCTCCAGACGCAAGATCGCGCTGGTGAGTGCCGCGACCACCGCCTGCGCCCGTTCCTGTGCCTGCTGCGGTGAGCTGCCCTTAACTGTCACCGTCAGTAGCGACGTGCCCGGCGGCACGGAGGCACGGGCGGCGCCAGCCAACTTGGACGGGTCGATGGACAGACTTTCCGCTGCTGGCGTCAAGACCTCGTCGCTGCTCGCCACGGCCGCGTAGGTTTGCATTCGCTGATTGACATACTGGCTGGTCGAGTAGGCGTTGTCCTGGGGGCTCGACTGCGGCCTACCGGTGACGACCAAGTCGGCGTTCGAGGAGTTCAGGTTTGAGTTTGCCCTCGCAGTGTATGCGGCGGCAACGGCACCGAGGAGGAGCGCTGCGGCGACAACGATTAGCAGTCCCCGTCCGAATCGCGTTATCATGCCAGTCCCCTCGCTCGTCTATCCGGACGTTCCTTCAAGGTTCCGTTGTGCCGCTCCTTCGTTGCCGAAGCTGCCCGTCCGGAACACTGCCGAAGACAAATCTCGATCAACGCGAGCGAGACTCCCATAATTATCATAGTGGCGCCATCAATGAGATTGGTCTGGAACACCCCTTGCGCCCCGGTACAACCTATCCCCAACGCCACCGCTATGGGCACTGCCGTCTTCCTGGTACCAAAGCTGACGAACTCCCGGACCATCCCACCCAGCCGAACGAGGATCCAGGCGAAGGCTACTAGGCCGGGCACGCCCATCAGCAACCACAGTCGGAGGTACTGGTTATGGATGAACGGCCGATCCTTCACGACGATGGCGTTCTGGACCGAATCGTACTCGGCGACAGTGCCGCCCATGGGTTCGCCCATGCCGACACCCAGCAACGGAGAATTCTTCAGCGTCGAGACTGCGTCGGCGTTCTCCTGGAGACGAAGACTAAGGCTGTCCTCGCTGGTTGCGGAACCAGTTACTGCGCTCAGCGCCCTGGCACCGAGGTCGCTCGCTGCAGAACCGAATGTCCCAGAGAGTGCAAGGGCGACACCGAGACTGCCCACGACAACTGTCACGGCTGCCCTGCGCGCGATACCGCGCATACCGCCACGTAGCCCGGCCGCAAGGATGACCGTCAGGATGAGGGGCACCCAGGTACTTCGGTTGAAGCTCAGGGCAACGTGCACTATTCCCGGTATCGCGACCAACCACCACACCCAGCGGTGACTGCCAGCGGCGACGCCGCCTGCGAGAATGACCAACAGCACCGACCACGTCGGCAATACCGGATTGAACAACCGAAGTACGTCAGCGGAAGTGGTACCCGTGATCACCGAGTCTCGTTCGTCGGCGAGCAGCGCGGTCCAGCCGAGGGGTACCGCCAGCACAGCCAGCACGCTAGCGAAAGCGGCATTGGCCAACAGCGCCAGCACCAGCTGCGCGGTGCGACCCGTGAACGCGCTGCGGAATAGGAAGAAAGCGGCAGGCAGTAGCACGAGGACGCGCACAGGTTCCGCATACTCTGTCTGTGTTGCACCTGCGGCAAACCCGACGAGCAGCCCGCTCAGCACCGCAGCGAGGAAAGCCACCATGGCCGGGACAAACGACTGGATCCCTGCCGCACCAGAATGCGCCGGGAGACGCAGCCGCATCCGCTGGAAGATGAGCGCCCCGATCCCGGACAGCACGACAAAGTCCAGGATGGACAAAGTCAGTGGGCCGACCTTGATCAAGTCGATCCGCCCGGAAGGAGCACCCGCTCCGAGAACGAGCATGCCCACAGCAGGCCACCGAAGATCCCGCAACGCGCCACCGGCAGCGACGAGCGCCAGGACGACCAACGGTAGTTTCGACCCGGTTACCGCGTGCGCAAGAACCATGATCACCGTGCCGGCAACAGCAAGTCGAATATCCCGTCGGGAAAAAGCATGTCGCCAATGCGCTAGCGCGGCACGAATTTCTGCATCCATATCCCACCTGGTATATCGAGGCAAGGAGATTGTGACGCGTGGCCATTTCCGACGGAGATTTAGGAGCACCGCCGCGAACGCACCGAGGCTGCCACCAATGACCGCGCCCAGCGTCAGATAGAAACCTAGGAACTGTGCACGCTGATCGACTGGCCGTCCCGCCGTGGAGAGGACACCTACCCGGTTGGCCTGTTCGCCTTCGGCAGAGGCCTGCAACCGTTGCAGTTCTTGCTGGGCAGCTCGCAGCACGGCATTGGTCGCCTTGACGAGCCCACCGCGCTGCGCACCGTGCACAGTGACATCAATGACCATGGCCCCACTGCGGACGTCCGCGGTGATGCGCCCACGCAGCGTTCCTCGAGGGCTCCCGAGTGCACCATCAGCAGCATCGGAGACGGCATCGGACTCCGTGATCAGCGCGCCCGTCGCGATGATTTGATCCACTTCACCGGATAGTTCGATCAGGCCACTGCCCGCCGTACCAGGGATGCCGGACATGAGCAGGCTGCCGGAACTGGTCCATTCCGGACCTCTGGCGCCCCACAGCAGCGCCGCGATCGCGAGCCCTGCCAGCAGTCCAGCCGCCATCCACCGCAGTTTCCCTGACTTCCTGTCCACGGTTGAACCCTCGGCTGCCGCTCGCACACCCGCGACTGAGGCAGTCATCAACTGGTCACTTACTGTGCTCGCGGACCGGCGACAGCAGCGCACGCAGCAGACCCTCCAGCGGGTGCTGGCACAGCAGGCGTAGTGCAAAGCCCCTGCGGCGCCCCAGGTAACACGGCCGGTTGGTCCAGTTGGAGGCAACCACCAACTCGGTAGGTTGCGCTGCGCCCATAGCTTGCGGACTCGCTACCAATGTCAACCTCCTCCCAGCCCGCATCAGTCACTTGCGGCCTGCATTTGCTCGAAGCGTCCGGGGCATGCACTTTCGGAGTTCTGCGAACCAGCCGATTGGTCGGTCACGTGTTCGGCATAGTAGCGGTTTCAGCTTCGGCGGACGGGACGCGGCCCAGGCGGTGCCTGAGTCGCTGCTGGTTGTACCAACTGACGTAGTCGGCGGTGATCAACTCGACGTCTCCGGAGGCGGCGCTGCGGCCCGCGTCGGAGGGGGCGTCGGGCCGAACGCACGCGTTCTTGTACAGCCCGATTGGTGGCTTCAGCGAGGGCGCTGTCGAACGCGTGTCCGACCGTTCCGAAGATCGAGGGTCGCCGCCGGGACAGGGTGTCCCTGCCGGCAACGCAGTGCGGCGGCCTGGCGGCCGCGGACTCCACGAACCTGGTCTCCTTGCAGGTCGACGCCTCCCAGCCGACGATCACGCCGGCGAAGGCGACGACGACGGCGACGTAGACGAATGCGCCGGTGGCCAGGCGCTTCTGGGTGCCGGTCGCCGGAAAGATCGTATTCGCTCATGTCAGGGCCAGCGCGAAGGCCTGTACGGGCCGCGCGGCGTGGTGTCGGGTACCGGCCGCGATGTTGTCCCAGCCGGCCAAGCGCAGCAGGCTGACCGCGACGTTGCGGCAGGTGGCCATGATCCGTGGCGCCTGCCCGGTGCGGACCTGGAATTCGTCTTCTCCGAACGTCTTGTCGCGCACCCAATGAAGGCGGTTTTCGATGCCCCAGTGGCCCTGCACCCAGGCCGCGAGCGTGGCCGGTGGCGCGATTTCGTATCCGGCGGAGGTGATCAGGTAGACGACCTCGACGGTTCTGCGGCGGGCCTTGGTGACGGTGCGGCGGAGTTGGGCGACCTGCGCCGCGCCGGGGAACTCGATCCAGTCCGGCACGGCCAGAACCTTGATGGTGCGGGTGACCCGTTGTCCACGACCGACCGTGACGTCCCGGGTGGCGGGCACGTCGGTCCACGGCAGGTCCTTCAGCTTGCCGTGCAGTGTGGGCATGTTCCCCTTCACGGTGAATACATGATCGCCATGACCGTGAAGGATCAGCTCGGCGGTGTCGGTTTAGGTGTGCATCGCGTCCATCGTCACCGTCACGTCGGTGAGGTCCAGCCCGGCCAATAGTGTTCGGGCGGCGCGAATCTCGTTGCTCTTAGTGTCCACGGCGACCTAACCGAGCGCCGCCCCGGCACCGTGGTCAAGCGCGGCGATCAGGTGCGGCGCCTTCCCGTCCGGGCGGCTACGCGCACCACGGACGGTCTTGCCATCCAACGCGATCACCCGCCGCCCGCCGACGGTGCGGGTCCGCGTCCACATCCACCGCCCCACCGCGCCATCCAGGGCGTCGGCATCGATGCGGGCGAACAGTTTGCGCAGCGTCGATTCGTCTGGTGCGCTGGCACGCGTAAGCCCGAACGCGGCCAGCTGCTCGGCGGCGGTGTCCGCGGCCAACTGGCCGATCGCGGCGAACGAGCGGGCCCCGGCGAGCACCGCGGTGACCGTCAGCGCCAGCACGCCCGGCAGCGGGTAACGCACTCCGCGCGGGTCCCGCGGGTCGGGCACCGACGCAAGCATCGACAGCAGCCGATCGTGCCGTGCCGGGTTGGTGCGGGCCGGTGGTGTCGTGGAGGATGACATGTGGGTGTGACCTCGGGTCCTGGTGGAAGTCTTGACAACTCCCATCCAAGCCCGAGGTCACACCCACCACAGCAGCCACGCCGGTAACACCCCGACAAAACCGCAGGTCATAGATCCCGCCCATCTACCTTTCCGGGCCCTTTCCGGGGCAGGGCCCCGGCAAAGTCGCGTGTTAGCTGGTCAGGATGAGTTTTA
>JAABUZ0100006022.1_pt1 | contig 15452 bp, 10 predicted proteins | sample 5562091 | NCBI WGS metagenome assembly JAABUZ01 (sample SAMN12813069, study PRJNA571459) | rock metagenome | isolation source: Antarctica rocks | place: Antarctica: Victoria Land, Linnaeus Terrace sud | collected 2015-12-21 | reverse complement strand
CGGTGAGTTCGTTCGCGTCGCTTTCGCTGGATCCACCGCTGATCAGTGTGGCGTTCGATCGCGGTTCTGCTCAGCTGGCCAGGATCCAGCAGGCCGGCCGGTTCGGGGTGAATCTGTTGGGGCTGGCCCAGGATGACCTGGCCATGGTCTTCGCCCGTCGCAGCCAGAACCGGTTCGAGGGAGTGGACTGGCACCGCAGCGCCGGCCTGCCCCGGTTGACCGAGGCCGCCGGGTGGATCGAATGCGAGCTGTACCGGAGCGTCGAGGGCGGCGACCACCTACTGCTGTTCGGGCTGGTCGTCAACGCCAGTTCGCGCGCTCTGCCGCCGCTGGTCTATGCCCACCGCACTTTCGGCACGCACTCGAAATACGCCGAACGGCCACGGCATCCGATTACCGACCACATCGCCGCGTTCTCCTGGTAGGCCGCAGCCCAGCCCGCACCCCTTGGCCCACACCGAACAGCAGCAGAGCACCGCGTAGAGAACCCGTGACCCACGGTGCCAGATCCCCGTTACCGCCGTCCTGCACTCACCGCCGAGAAGGAGACACCCGATGTCCAGCAGCACCGAAACCCGCACTCCCGCAGCGATTCCCGACGCCGCCGAGTTGGTCGCCCGGATCAAGGAACTGCAACCGATGTTGCGCAAGAACGCCGCGCAAGGGGAGCAGGACCGCCGTGTGGTCCAGGACAGCATTGAAGCCCTCACCGACGCCGGAATGTTCAAGATTGCCGTCCCGAGGCGTTACGGCGGTTACGAAACCAGCATGCGGACCATGCTGGACGTATCCGCCGCCGTTGCCGAGGCCGACGGTGGCACCGCGTGGGTGGTGACGCTGACCAACGTCTGCGCGTGGTTCGTTGGCCTTTTCCCCCAGCAGGCGCAGGACGACGTGTTCGGCGCCAATCCCGACGCCAAGGTCTCCGGGGTCCTCGCTCCGACCGGCACCTCCCGCAAGGTCGACGGCGGCTGGTGGGTCACCGGCCGCTGGTACTACAACTCCGGCTCACTGCACGCGGACTGGGCCGGGGTGGGGATTCCGGTGACGAATGAGGCGGGGGAGGTCGTCGACCAGGGATTGGTGCTGATCCCGACGAACGAGATGACGCTGGAGGACACCTGGTTCGTCGCCGGAATGCGGGCCAGCGGCAGCAACTGCCTGATCGCCGACGATGTCTTCGTCCCGGAGCACCGGATGTTGTCCGTGCCGGCGGCCATCGGCGGGAGCTACCCGAGCGAGTTGACCGAACAGGAATCGCTGTACCGGTCCGCCTTCGTGCCGATCCTGGCGTTGGTACTCATCGGCCCGCAGCTCGGCATGGGCCGCGCGGCACTGGACATCGTGACGTCGAAGGCCGCGAAGAAGCCGATCTCGTACACGTTCTACGAGGCCCAGGTCGATTCGGTCGGCTTCCAACTGCAGATCGCCGAGGCGGCCCTGATGATCGACACCGCGACCCTGCACGCGTACCGAGCGGCCGAGGACATCGACCAGGCTGCAGCCCGCGGCGAGTACCCGGACTTTCTGACCCGCGCCCGGATCCGGGCCGACACCGGTCTGGTGGCGGACAAGATCACCAGGGCGATCGACATCCTGCTGTCCGCGCATGGCGCCGGCAGCTTCGCCGATGTCAATCCGTTGCAGCGGATCTGGCGCGACTCCGCGGTCGCCGCCCGACACGCGGTCGTCTCTCCGATGATCAGCTACGAGGTCTACGGCAAAGCGCTGCTGGGACGCGAGGACCACATCACCCCTCTCGTCTAGCGCGTCGCCCAGCGCGGAAGGTCGCCAACCCGATAAGAGCGCCCGTGGATGAGTTCCGCGGCTGTGCCGGCGCCGTCAGCTTTCCCCGGTTGGCCCGTGTTCCCCGAATCTGGGGGATGCCGCATGTCTGTTGCAGCAGCTGACGGTTCTCATCGGCGGCGTGGAAGCTCTCTATTCCCACCTATTGCAGGGAGCCTGATCGTGGCTGATTTCATCGATGTTCATGCCCATTTCTTGCCCGATTTCTACGTCGCGGCCGCCAGCGCCGCCGGCCATGAGGTGCCGGACGGAATGCCCGCATGGCCGCCCTGGAGCGTCGATGCGCATCTGGCGATGATGGACGCCCAGGGCATCGGCACCTCGATGTTGTCCATCTCCTCGCCGGGCGTGCATTTCGGAAGTGACGTCGCAGCAACGCAGCTGGCTCGACGGGTCAACGACTACGGTGCGGGGTTGGCCGCCGATCGGTCGGACCGATTCGGGCATTTCGCCGCACTGCCGTTGCCGAACGTTGACGACGCGCTCGCCGAACTGGCCAGGGCTCTGGACGAACTGGGCAGCGACGGGCTCGCGGTGGAGACCAACACCGACGGCATCTATCTCGGAGCAGCCCGCTACGAGCCGCTGTGGGCGGAGGCCGATCGACGGGGAGCGGCGATCTTCGTGCACCCGACTTCGCCGCCGGGCTGGGAGAAGATTGCCCTGGGGCGCCCGCGGCCGATGCTCGAATTTCTCTTCGACTCCGCCCGCACGGCCAGTGATCTGCTGTTCGCCGCGTTCTCGAGCGGTACCGGAACATTCGATGGATCTTCACCCACGGCGGGGGAGTGCTGCCGCTCGTCGCGGATCGGATCGAGTTGTTCCGCACCGCTTTTCTTGGTGACTGTGATTCCAACGGCTCCAGCACCCGGGAACTGCTCTCCGGGCTGTGGTATGACCTCGCCGGAACCCCGTTCCCGCATCAGGTTCCCGCTCTGGTCGGTGCCTTTGGGAAGGCAAAGTTGTTGTACGGCAGCGACTTCTGCTTTACTCCTGCCGCAGCGGTCGCCCAGCAGATCCGAACCGTCGGTTCCGCCGATCTTCCGGGTGGCGGCCCCGGATGGAAAGAGCTGACCCGCAGCAACGCGCTCGGTCTGTTCCCGAGACTTGGCACGGAATGATATTGCTCCCCCGACCGGACGCCTGATCACTGCGGAGCCAGACCAGCTGGGCCCACCATCACCCCGAACTCCGATCATTCCTCGAACTCCGACGATCACCCGAACTCCAACCATGGGTGGATCCGCGGCAGGCTTTCCGCAACTACGGTTGAGCCGTGCGCCCGGCCCTGTACCGATGGTTGGAGCAGCATCGGTGGGCCGGTGACGGAATCCTTGCGGTGTTGCTGCTGATCGTCCTTTCCGTCAATCTTTTCGGAACCGTTCCCTACTTCCGGGACGGCGGCGTCGGCGGCTGGGTGTTGGGGCTGAGTTGGGTGCCACTGCTCGTGCGTCGCACTCTTCCCGAGATCGCCCTGGTCACCAGTTGCGCCCTGCTGCTGCTCAATCTTCGGTTCCTCGGAACTCCGACACCTGCGGTGTTGCTGGTGCCGGTGATGGTTCATGCCGCGGTGGTGTATTGCCATCGAAAGGTCTGGGCCCGAGCAGCTCTGGGATTGGGGCTGATCGGCTCCGTACTCGGTCCCCTCCGATGGGGCTATTACAATTCCGAAGGTTCATTGCGGTCGGAAACCTTTGTGCTGGCGATGGCGGTCGGTTTCTGTGGGATCACGGTCATCGCCGCGTTCGTCCTCGGCGAGCGGCGGCGCGACCGGCAGGATCACCAGGCCGAGCAACTCCGTGCGCTCACCGAACGAACCCATCTGCTGGCGGCGGAAAGGGACCAGAGAGCCAGTATCGCCGCGGCTGCTGAGCGCGCCAGGATTGCCCGGGAGCTGCACGACATCGTGGCCCATTCGCTTTCCGTGGTGATCGTGCAAGCCGACGGGGCCGCCGCCGCCGTGGCCAACCATCCGGAACTGGCGCAGTCCGTGCTCGGAACGATCGCGGAGACCAGTCGTGAGGCACTCGCCGAAATGCGTCAGCTGGTCGGAGTTCTGCGGACCGACCCGGCCGGCCCCGAGCGGGACGGATACGTTCCGGCCCAAGGGCTCGCTGACCTGCCGGCGTTGGTCGAGCAGATCCGCCAGGCCGGTGCCGAGGTCCGGCTGACCATCGAAGGGCAGCCGCAACCGGTGCCGGCCGGGCTGGCCCTCACCGTGTACCGACTGGTCCAGGAGGCGTTGACCAACGTGCTCAAGCATGCTGGGCCTTCCGCGCAGGCGCAGGTCATTCTCACTCACAGCGTCGACTTCCTGGCGATCGCCGTCGTCGATCGTGGTCGCGGATCCGCACTGTCGAGCGGCGAGAACGGCGGCGGACACGGATTACTGGGCATGCGGGAGCGGGTGTCCTTGCAGGGCGGGCAGCTCATCGCCGGCCCACAGTCCGGCGGCGGGTTCCGAGTGGCGGCGTCGTTCCCCGTGAATCGCACCTCGATGTGGGGCAGGGCATGACGATCAGGGTCTTCGTGGTGGACGATCAGGCGCTCGTACGCTCGGGCTTCACGATGTTGCTGTCGGCGTCGCCTGACATCACCGTGGTCGGGGAAGCGGCGGACGGAGCCGCCGCGGTCGCCGCGCTCACCGGCCCCGGACCCGCGGATGCGGTCCGCGCCGACGTCGTTCTGATGGACATCCGGATGCCCGTGATGGACGGGGTGGAGGCCACCAGGCGATTGCTGGCTGAACCGGAACCGCGGCCGCATGTGTTGGTGCTGACGACATTCGACTCTGACGAATACGTCTTCGCCGCGCTCGGTGCCGGCGCCTCCGGATTCTTGCTGAAGGACGCCAGACCCGAGGAGTTGCTCGGCGCCATCCGTGCGGTCGCCGCCGGCGATGCCGTCATTGCGCCGTCGGCGACGCGCCGACTACTGGCCCACATCGCGCCGAGTCTGACCTCGGCCCCACCCGCCTCGGACCGGCCGTTGGCCCAGCTGACTACCCGGGAGACAGAGGTTCTTCGTCAGGTCGCCCGCGGCCTCACGAACGGTGAGATTGCGGCCGGTCTGTTCATGGCGGAGTCGACCGTGAAGACCCACATCGGCAGCCTGCTGGCAAAACTCGGCCGCCGCGACCGGGTCGGACTGGTGTTGCTCGCGTTCCGCGCGGGCCTCGTCGGCCCCGCCGACCGGCCGTTCTGAGGCCGGCTTACCCGATGCTGCCGTTCTAGAAGCTGCCGACGATCCGGCCGACGCCGACTAGGTCCACAGGACCAGTACTGGGTCCACCCCGGGTCTGGGACTGCCTCGGGTATGCAGGTTCTACGCTCCGATGCCCGACGCGCCTAACGTTCCTACTGTTCTTCCTGTCCGACGATCAGGAAGGTCAGAAATGCTCAGCACCCCAGTTCAATCCACCACCTACGCCGCCAGAAGTGGCTGCACTGCACAAGGTGTACGGACAAGGGCCCAATTCGGTCCGTGCCCTCGACGGCGTCAGCGCCGATTTCGCCAGGGGCACCTTCACCGCCGTGATGGGGCCGTCCGGGTCCGGCAAATCGACGCTCATGCACTGCCTCGCCGGGCTGGACTCCGTGACCGCCGGAAAAGTCTTCATCGGTGATACCGACATCACCGGAATGTCCGACAATCAGTTGACTCGAATCCGTCGGGACCGGGTCGGATTTGTCTTCCAGTCGTTCAACCTGCTGCCCACCCTCACTGCCCGGCAGAACATCGTCCTGCCGATGGACCTTGCGGGCCGACGGGTCGACGAGCAGCGTTTCGCCGCCCTGGTCAAATCGCTGGGGCTGACCGACCGCCTCGCTCATCGGCCCAGCGAGCTGTCCGGTGGCCAGCAGCAGCGGGTGGCGATCGCCAGGGCGTTGATCACCCTTCCCGACGTGGTGTTCGCCGACGAGCCCACGGGGTCCCTCGACTCGAAGACGGGGGCCGCGCTGTTGGCCTATCTGCGGCTCTGTGTCCGGGAGGCGGGGCAGACGGTCGTGCTGGTGACGCACGATCCGATGGCCGCGTCGTATGCCGATCGGGTCCTACTGCTCGCCGACGGGCGGTTGGCCGGCGAGCTCGACCAGCCGACGCCGGATTCCGTGCTCACCGCGATTCGGGCGCTGGCGTCATGATTGTTCGCTCCGCGTTCGCCGAACTGCGCGCCCACCCCGGCCGGTTCGCCGCGGTCTGCCTGGCCATCGTGCTCGGTGTGGCCTTCGCCGCAGCGACGCTGGTTTTCACCGACAGCTTCGACACCGCACTGGGCCGCTCACTGGCCGCTGACGTCAGCGAGGTAGATGTAGTCGTCACCGACAACTCTGAGCAATATCCGCTGGATCTGAAGAAGATCGCGGCAGTGCCCGGCGTGCAACAGGTGGAGCCTTCCGTCCAGACTTTCGTAGCGTTCAGCAGCGAATCCGCCCGGGGTGATCTCAAGATGTCCAATATTCCGGAGAATGCGGCTGCTCGCTGGTATTCATTGTCGGCCGGTCGCTGGCCTGCCGCGGATTCGGAAATGGCAGTAGACCTCGGCACCGCTGCCCGCAATTCCTGGACGGTGGGTAGCAGGGTCACCCTGGGCACGCCGCAACGAACACAGGATTTTACCGTGACGGCAATCCTGGACACCAGCCTTTCGCCGTTGGCGGATTCCAGCAATTCCGGATACGCCGGGCCTGGTACCGTGCGATTGCTGGATGGCTCGCCGATGACGACAGCCAATGTGCTTGTTGCTGAGGGCATCTCGGCCGAACGGGTCGCTTCGAGCATCCAGTCGACGCTGGGCGCCACGGTGACCGCACGCACGGCGGCCGGCGTTGCGGCGGACGCGGTCCAGCACCTGGGTGGCAATACTGAAGTGCTCACCGTGGTGCTGCTGGCGTTCGTGGCCCTTGCCGGCCTGGTGGCGGCCATGGTGGTGGCCAACACCTTCACCATTTTGATCACCCAGCGTCGTCGGCAGATCGCGCTGCTGCGGTGCATCGGTGCGACCGGGCCACAGGTCCGCCGGGCGGCGCTCACCGAGGCCGCGTTGGTGGCGGTCGCCGGATCGCTGCTCGGTATTGCGGTCGGCGTCGGTATGGGGCGGATCGTCTGCGCTGTCGTCGGTATCGCGGCAGCGGACTTCACGGTCGATTTCTCGGCGATGGCGGTTGCTGCACTGGCCGGGATCGTCGTGACGGTGATCTCCGCCCTGGCACCGACCGCCCGCACGATGCGCATCGCGCCGATGGCGGCACTGCGTCCGGTCGACAGTTCCGAGCGCGTCCGCGCAGTGAGCCGCTGGCGGATCGCGGCCGGTTTGACGCTGCTCCTGGGCGGTGGTGCCCTGATGAGCGGCGGGGTCTACGCAAAGAGCCTGGGGTTCGCGATGGGCGGTGGCGCGTTGACCGCCGTAGGAGTGTTGGTGCTGTTGCGGGTGGTGCTGCCGCGGGTGCTCGCCGGTCTCTCCGGGGTGGGCGGAATGTTCGGTGCCACCGGACGGCTGGCGGTAGCGAACACGCTGCGAAATCCGGGACGGGCGGCGGCCACCTGCTCGGCCCTGCTGGTCGGTGTCGGCGCCATCGCCACGCTGCTGGTGGCGGCGGCCTCGGCTCAAGCGGGCGCCGATCAGGCCCTGGGTGCACGAAACCCGTTGGATCTACAGGTGACGGCGGCTCAGGGAGCGTTACCGACGACTCTGCCCGCAGCGCTCAAAGGCATCGACGGTGTCCAGGCCGTCATCGCGGTGCCGGCCACGGACGTCGAGTTGCACGGCGACAAACTCACGGCCTTCGGCCCATCGGTCGATCAACTCGACTCTGTGCGCAATGGCGGCGACCTCTCCGCCGGCGAGGTGGTGCTACCAAAATATCTCAGCAGTCAGAACGCGCTGCACACTGGTGATCCGGTCACGCTGCGCCGCGGTTCGGCCAGCATCGTGCTCAGGTTGGCTGCCGGCCAGCTCACCGACGACGGCAGCATCGTGCTGCTCGGCTCCGATCTGCAGAAGCTGGACCCGGCGCCGACCGTCAGAGCGGTCTGAGGAAAATTCGACTCCGGAGCCGCGCCCAACGAGGTGATCGCGAAAGTGAACAAGGCAGTGGCTCCGTTCACCGGCGTCGACGTCTCGGGGTCCGGTGCGGAGCGTGCCGCCACCGCCGACGTCTTGAACACGCTGATCACCGTCGCACTGGCCCTGCTCGCGGTGGCCATCGTGATTGCCGTCGTCGGCATCGGGAACACCCTCGGGCTCTCTGTGGTGGAACGCACGCAGGAGTCGGCGCTGCTGCGGGCCCTGGGCCTTCAGCGAGCGCAACTGCGCTTCATGCTGGCGATCGAGGCAGCGCTGTTGGCGCTGGTGGCAGCCGCCGTCGGAACCTTCTTCGGGATCTTCTTCGGCTGGGCAGCAGTGGCGGCGACGTTCGGCCAGGCGGGACGTTCGGCGGTCCTGTCTGTTCCGACCGGACAACTCCTGCTGGTGTGTGCCGCCGCGATTCTTGCCGGCGTACTGGCTTCAGTACTTCCTGGCCGTAGCGCGGCCAGGACCACACCCGTCCAGGCGTTGGTCGAGGTCTGATCGAGCCCGACGCACCCTGCAACGCAGCAGCCAGGTTGGGCTCAGTTGGTCTGGACGGCCGCGTCGATCGGAGCGGCTGTTCTGGTCAGACCCGAACAGCCCCCGCTCCCGCAGGCACAACCGCCGCACGAGGCCGCGTTGTTGGGTCGACGAGCTGGAACCGGCAGAGCTCGAGCGGCCTTCTCGCCCAGCACCCCGCCGGCGATGAGCAGTACCAGCACTGCGGCAACCGCGAATACACCGATGACGACGGTCAGGACCGACTGCAGGGGGAGCGCGACCACCACAACTGCCAGGAGCAGGGCGAGGATTGCGGCGCCGGCGACCACCGGCGCAGCCACCCGGTTCGCAACGGCGAAGGCCTCATTGCTGCTGACGGCGGCGGTGGAGTGCACACCCAGTCTGCCTTTTCGGCTCAGTGTCCCCGTCCAACCACGCGCTGCGGTGACGGCTCCCAGGACAGCCAGGATCAGTAGCAGCGCGGCGGCCGGAAGCGTGAAGGCGGCGGGGGCGTTGGACACGCTGCCGATGGTAGTTGACCTCTGACCCGCACGCCTGATTCCCGTTCGTGGCCCGATCTGGTCGCTCCACGGCCACCACGGGCCGCAAACGGCTGTCGCGCGCCAGCGGAGTAGGATCTTCACCCATGGCAGCCCTGTTGCTTTCTGTGCCGCGCTGATCCTTCGAGTCCGGTCACCACCTCGGAACCGACGGCGAGCAGCGCGGCGATCCCTCCTGGGTTCAGGAGGGTTTTTTTGTGCCGCGACGGCAGAACCGTCGGCAGCGGTGGTGGCGTGACTCGTTCGGCGAACGAGGTCCGATGGCAAGAGGAGAGATGGACGCGATGAGCGAGCAGACCGGAACGATTTCTGTCGAGCAAGATGGTTCGGCGCCACCGTTTCGGTACAGCGCCACCCTGGCACGCCGGATCGAATCCCGCTGGCAGGACCGCTGGGAGGCCGAGGGCACGTTCAACGCGCCGAATCCGAGTGGTCCGCTGGCTCCCGCCGATCCAGCCACCCTGCCGAACGACAAGCTGTACGTCCTTGACATGTTTCCCTACCCCTCCGGGGCCGGCCTGCACGTCGGCCATCCGCTGGGCTACATCGGCACGGATGTACTGGGTCGGTTCGAGCGGATGCGCGGCCGAAACGTTCTGCACACCATCGGGTACGACTCGTTCGGTCTACCTGCGGAGCAATATGCCGTGCGCACAGGGACCCATCCACGCGCGACGACCGAAACGAATGTCAAGGGCTATCGCGCGCAGCTGCGCCGACTGGGATTCGGGCACGATCAACGCCGCAGCGTTGCCACCACCGATGTCGAGTTCTATCGCTGGACACAATGGATCTTTTTGCAGCTGTTCAAGTCCTACTACGACACTGCCGCGGAGAAAGCGCGGCCGATCGAAGAACTGGTTGCCGAGTTCGCATCGGGTGTACGTCCGGTACCCGGCGGCGAGAACTGGTCGTCGCTGACGTCCACCCGGCAGCAGACCATCCTGGCCGACTATCGCCTCGCCTACATTTCGTCCGCGCCTGTCAACTGGTGTCCGGGTCTGGGCACCGTGTTGTCGAACGAGGAGATCACACCCGCCGGGAATTCGGAGATCGGCAATTTCCCGGTCTTCCGCCGGAACCTGCGCCAATGGATGATGCGCATCACCGCCTACGGCGACCGGCTGATCGCCGATCTTGACCGGTTGGACTGGCCGGAATCGGTCAAGGCGATGCAGCGCAACTGGATCGGCCGCTCCGTGGGTGCGCGGGTTGGTTTTCCGGTACAGGGGCAACCGGAGAAGATCGAGGTTTACACCACCCGGCCGGACACCCTCTTCGGAGCAACGTACGTCGTACTGGCGCCGGAGCACCCGCTGGTCGACAGCATTGCCGCCACAGCCTGGCCGGCGGGCACCAACCCATTGTGGACCGGTGACGCCGCAAGCCCGGCAGACGCTATTGCGCAGTACCGGGCACTGGCCGCTCGTAAATCGGACCTGGATCGGCAGGAGACGAAGGACAAGACCGGCGTCTTCACCGGGGCTTTCGCTACGAACATCGCGAACGGGGCCGCGCTACCGATCTTCGTCGCCGACTACGTCCTGATGGGATATGGCACCGGCGCCATCATGGCGGTGCCGGGTCAGGACCAACGCGACATCGAATTCGCGGCGAGGTTTGCGCTGCCGGTGATCCGCACTGTGCAGCCGCCCGAGGGATTCCCGGCCGATGAGGCGTTCACCGGTTCCGGCCCGGCGATCAACAGTTCCAACAGCGAGATCTCGCTGGACGGCCTGGATATCGCGGAAGCCAAGAATGCGATGCTCGACTGGCTGTCCGACAAGGGCTTCGGCAGGGCGGAGGTGCAATATCGGCTGCGTGACTGGCTTTTCAGTCGGCAGCGGTACTGGGGGGAGCCATTCCCCATCGTCTACGACGAGGATGATCTGCCGATCGCGCTGCCGGAGGAAATGCTGCCGCTGGCGTTGCCGGAGATCGCGAACTACGCCCCCGCGTCCTTCGATCCGATGGACGCCGATTCCACGCCGGTGCCTCCGCTGGGTCGGGCTACTGAATGGGCGAGCGTCGATCTGGATCTGGGTGAGGGGGTCAAGACCTACCGCCGCGAGCTCAACGTCATGCCGCAGTGGGCCGGCTCCTGTTGGTACGAGCTCCGTTACCTCGATCCGACCAATACCAAGGTCTTCGTTGATCCTGGTGTCGAGAAGTACTGGATGGGCAAGGATCCGGGCCGTCCGGATGACACCGGCGGGGTCGACCTGTACGTCGGCGGTGTGGAACACGCTGTGCTGCACCTGCTGTACGCACGGTTCTGGCACAAGGTGCTCTTCGACCTGGGTCACGTATCCAGTGAGGAACCGTTCCGCAAGCTGTTCAACCAGGGCTACATCCAGGCCTACGCCTACACCGACGAACGCGGAACCTACGTTCCCGCAGAAGATGTCGTCATCTCCCCGGACGGCACGTCGTTCAGCTACCAGGGCAAGCCGGTGAACCGCGAATACGGGAAGATGGGCAAGCGGCTGTTGAACGTGGTGACACCGGACGAGATGTGCGACCGGTACGGCGCCGACACCTTCCGGATGTACGAGATGGGCATGGGGCCGTTGGACATCTCCAGGCCTTGGCAGACCAGGGATGTCGTCGGATCGCAGCGGTATCTGCAGCGGCTCTGGCGTGCGGTGTTGTCCGAAGACACCGGGGCCAGCGTCGTCGTGGACGACGAGCCGGATGCCGAGACCGCAAAGTTGTTGCACCGCACCATCGACGGTGTGACGAGCGACTACGCGGCGATGTCGTACAACACCGCCATCGCGAAGCTGATCGTGCTGACCAACCATCTGACGAAATCGACCGCTCCGACCCCTCGGGTGGTGGCCGAGGCACTGGTGCAGATGACGGCGCCATTGGCGCCGCACATCAGCGAGGAGCTGTGGAGCCGGCTCGGCCATTCGGAGTCGCTGGCACACGGGCCGTTTCCGACGGCCGATCCGGCCCTGCTGGTCGCGGAGCAGGTCGAATATCCGATCCAGGTCAAGGGAAAGGTTCGATCTCGCATCTCCGTGCCTGCGGACGCCACCCCGGCGGACGTGGAAGCTGCCGCAATGGCGGACGAGAAGATCCTCGAGCTGCTGGCCGGCGGAACCCCGAGGAAGGTCGTCGTCGTCCCGGGCAAGATGGTCTCCATCGTTCCCTGACCCAAGGGAAGGCGACAGTGTCGACGCAGGAAAGGAACGATCCACGTGCGGATTGCGGTGAGCCAGTTCGAGCCGGGTTCCGACCCGGCTGCAAATGCCGCGCACCTGGTTGCTGTCGCCGAGCGCGCGGCGGCGGACGGAGCATCGCTGCTGCTGGGCCCAGAGGGCTCGGTCGTCGACTTCCTCACCGACCCGACGGCGCCTGCCCGGGCGGCAGAGCCGCTCGACGGGTCCTTTGCGACGACCCTGGCGAACGCCTCGCAAAAACACCAGATCGTCATCGCGACTGGAACTTTCGTACCCGACCCGAAATCAGGGCGGGTGCACAACACGCTGCTGGTAGCAAGGGACGGCGTCATCACCGACGCCTATCGCAAGGTCCACCTGTACGACGCCTTCGCCTTCAGCGAGAGCGATTCCACCGTGCCCGGCGACCAGCCGCCGCCGATTCTCCAGATCGGCGGTGTGGCAGTCGGTCTGGCCACCTGCTATGACCTGCGATTCCCAGAGTTGTTCCGGGTGCTGCAGGACGGCGGCGCCGAGGTGCTGGCCATCGCGTCGGCGTGGGTACGGGGGCCGCTGAAAGAGGAGCACTGGTTGACCCTGCTGCGGGCCAGGGCGATCGAGAACACCTGCTACGTGGTGGCCGCCGACCAGATGGGGCGGGCGGCGATCGGCCGATCCGCGGCCTTCGATCCGTTCGGGGTGCCGTTGCTGGATCTCGGCACCGCCCAGCCCGGTTACGGGGTGGTGGAGATCAGTGTCGAGCGGGTGCGCGAGGTCCGAAAGGTACTCCCCTGCAATGCCAACCGACGATTTCGGGTTGACCCGGCCCCGACAACGCTGAGCGGTGGCAAGGCATGACGTTCGACATCGTGCGGCTGTAAATGCGAATCGGACCGCTCGAGGAGGAAGCGATCGGGGCGGACGTGCGACCCGTCGGCGATCGAGTCGGTCCACCGCCGTGAAGTGACAGCACGGGCTCTCCGGCTGCCGCGGATCGCCGTCTAGAACGAGCGCAACCCAGACCCGGCGATGCCTTGTCGGCTATCGGTGTGGCCTGCGGCCAGGGGTTCATCGGCACCGTGGATGATGGTCGCTGTCTACTACGCCGTGCATGAGTGGAGTGAGTCGTGACCGTTCGTCGAACCCGCTGGGCCACTGGGGGGTTGGCGGCTGTGTTCGTTCTCCTCGCCGGGTGCACCAGCGGCCCGGGCCCCGCCCGTCCTGCTCCGGTGGGTTCTGCCTCTGCCGGGTCGGGGGCGCCGACCGCATCAACCGGTGCTCACCCGCAATCGCCGACCTCGACGCCAGCTTCGTCGCCTGCGACAACTTCGTCGCCTGCGGCAACGCCGAAGTCGAGGATCCGCTTGCTGTCACCGAAGCGGGCCCTGTCGGGACCGTCTCGATCGACAGACTTGCCAGGCATGCCTGCCAACGCCGATCAACGCGACATCTACGCCGCCGCTGGAGCGAATGCACTTACGTCAAGGCAGCGCAGATTTCCGAAATACGCCTACGTGCCGCACAACAGGTCAGGTGATGTGTGGGTCATCGATCAACGCACTCATGCAGTTGTGCGCAAATGTCGCGTCGGTATCGAGGTCCAGCATGTCGTTCCCTCCTACGATATGACGCAGCTCTACGCCACCGACGATGTCGGCAACAAGGTCCGGGTGATCGACCCCAGCACTGGCAGGTGCGGCCGCACCATTGCGGTGGTCGACCCCTACAACATGTACTTCACGCCGGACGGTCGATATGCAATCTCAGTTGCCGAGGAACGACAACAATTGATCTGGTACAACCCGATCAGCTGGAAGGTGCACGACATCACCTCCGTTCCCGGGTGCGCCGGTGTCGACCACGCCGATTTCAGTGCGGACGGCCGTACCGCTGTGTTCACCTGCGAGTTCGCGGGCGCGGTCGTGGTTGTGGATGTTCTCAGCCACAAGGTTCTGCGGAAGGTCACCATGCCCGTGGTGAACCGGATGATGGGGCCGCAGGACATCAAGCTCGCTCCGGACGGCAGTGCCTATTACATCGCAGACTCTGACTCCAACGGTGTCTGGATGTTGAACGGAGCTGCCACCAAGGTGCTCCGGCACATACCGACAGGGAAAGGCGCCCACGGTCTCTACCTCAGTAGGAATGCGAAATTGCTGTACGTCACCAATCGACTGGAGGGCTCCGTCAGCGTACTGGATGCATATACCGGTCGGGTCCGGACGAGATGGGTACTGCCGGGCGGTGGAAGCCCGGACATGGGTAATGTCTCCGCCGACGGGAAACAGCTGTGGGTGTCCGGCCGTTACGACGACGTCGTCTATGTCATCGACACCCGCAATGGACATCTCCTCTCGAAGATTCCGGTCGGCAACGGACCGCACGGTCTGGCCCTGATGCCTTTGCCCGGGCGATACAGCCTCGGACACACCGGCATCACTCGCTGAGCCCTACCGGTCGCTGCCAGGTCACCGCAGAGGTCGACCGTTGGGGGCTCAGCCCACCGCAGCCCGGCGTCGCACCGACGTTCAGTGTCTGAGCAACGTGCTCACGGTGACTGCGGACAGGCCCCGGCGACCCAGGTCGTCCAGGACGCCGGGAAGCGCTTGCACGGTGTCGCTGTGCCCGAGGTGCATGCTCACGATCGCTCCCTGGCCCGCGGCAGCAGTGTTCTGTCGAACCGCGTTGGCGCCCGGGTCCGTCCAGTCCATCGAATCTACGTTGTAGGACAGGCACACCCCGTAACCAGCTTCTGCCGCTGTCTTTCTGACCAGCGCATTGGCGGTCTGAGATTGCGATTGCCGGAAGTAGACGCCGGGCACGCCAGCCGTCTGCCGGAGTAACTCTCGGCAGCCGACGATTTCAGCACGTGCCTCCTTTTCCGGCAACGAGTTGATGTCCAGGTGCGACAGCGTGTGATTGCCGAGTTCGTGTCCGCCAGCGAGAATTTCCTTGCCGATGAACGGGTTGTCCTTCAGCCATGTACCGACCGCCATGACCGTGATCCGGGCACGCTTCTCACCCGCGATCCGCAATATCTCGCGCGCATATCCGATGTCACCGGCGCCGTGGAAAGTCAGTGCGACGTACGGACGCGTTGGTGATCCGTGGGCGATCTGAATTGCAGGGCGAACGGGCACTGGAGCGGAAGGTGTGGTCGCGGGTGGTTTCCGGCTCGTCGCCGTCGTTGGCCGAGACGGACGAGTTTCCGGTCGGGAGATCGTCTGGGAACTCGGACCGGCCGGCGCAGTGGTGTGGATTGTCGGCGTGGTCTGGTGCCCGGTGGTAGCTGCCGGACCGGTATCCGCCGTGATCGGTGGGGACCCGGTTGGCCTGGACTCAGGAGTG